>Ga0105248_10005171_pt1 | contig 14388 bp, 6 predicted proteins | sample KBSS34metaG_FD_81524 | JGI IMG/M metagenome (GOLD analysis project Ga0105248, IMG submission 81524) | Switchgrass rhizosphere microbial communities from Kellogg Biological Station, Michigan, USA - KBS S3-4 metaG | ecosystem: Host-associated > Plants > Roots > Rhizosphere > Soil | place...
TCCTCGCGAACGGCAAACATCGGAAACTGATTCGCTCGCGCCGACGCAGAACATGATCAATACCGCGGTCGGGATCGTGATGGGCACGGCCCACTACATGTCGCCGGAACAAGCGCGCGGTCTCGAGGTCGATGTGCGGACTGACATCTGGAGCCTCGGTTGTGTGCTTTATGAACTGGTCGCCGGCCGGACACCATTTCCTGGTCCAACGTCGCTCGACATCATGTCCGGCGTGCTGCAGCGCGAGCCTGACTCGTTGACGCAACACCAGCCCGATTGCCCACGCGACCTCGATCGGATCATTTCCCGTGCGTTGCGCAAGGATCGCGAAGAACGCTATCAGACCGTCAAGGATCTGATGATCGATCTCAAGGATCTCAAACGTGCGCTCGAAACGCCGTCGTCGTTTAGTTCACGAGCATCGGGTGAGGTCTCGGCGGAAGGCGTGCCCGCGAAGTCGATCGCTGTTCTCTACTTTGAAAACATGAACTCGGAAAGCGAGAGCGATTACTTCTGCGCGGGCATGACCGAGGACATCATCACCGACCTTTCGAAGATCAAGGATTTAAAAGTGGTTTCGCGCACCGACGTGCTTCCCTTTCGCAAAAAAGAAGTGAACACGCGCCAGGTCGGCGAGGCGTTGCGCGTGAATTACATTCTCGAAGGCAGCGTGCGAACGGCCGGGAATCGTATCCGGATCACGGCGCAGCTTATCAGCGTGCGCGACGGTTACCACCTGTGGGCCGAGCGTTTCGATCGACAGGTCGAAGACATTTTCGATCTGCAGAACGAGGTCTCGGCAAAGATCGTCGATGCGCTCAAGATTTCTTTGACAGATTCCGAGCGGCAGGCGTTGCAGCGCAAGCCAACTGACGACCTGCGGGCCTACGACTGTTACATGCGCGGCCGCGAGCTCCTTTACTTAAAAGGACGGCGCAACACTGAAAGCGCGATCCGGATGTTTATGGATGCGACGGCGATCGATCCGGGTTTTGCTTCGTCATACGCCGGACTGGCCGAGGCGTATTCGTCGATGTACGAGTGGTACGACGGCAGCTCTTCGTGGCTGAGCAAGTCGATCGAGATGAACCAGAAAGCGCTCGAGCTCGAGCCTGTGTCGCTGGACGCGAAGTTTGGGATCGCGATGGTCTACTTTCATCAGCAGCGATTTGCGGAGGCGAGGCGCAACCTGGAAGCGATCATCGCGGAAAATCGCGAGTTTTATCCCGCTTATCTCCGCTTGGGAATGATCGCCGAACTGACGGGCGAACTGGCCGAGGCGTTGCAGCATTACCACCGTGCGACGCAATTAAAACCGTACGACGAAGATCCCTGGCTTTATCTTGAAGGCGTCCACCGGAGGCTCGGAAATGTTGCAGCGGCTCAGGATGCGGGCCTGAAAGTGATCGAAATCACGTCGCGAAAGCTCGAAGCCAGTCTCGACGACACAATTGTAATGAGCCGTTTAGCCGAGGCTTATGCGCGTTTTGGTAGTAGAGAGGAAGCAAACGCGACGTTGAGACGAGTCCTGGAGCTGGAACCGAACGATGGCCTGGCACTTTATAATTGCGCTTGTGCGTATGCTTTACTTGGAGATAAACCGGGTTCCTTCATTTTGCTCCAACGCGCTTTCCAAAGCGGTTTTCGGGCGGTGGCCCACTGGGCCCGCACCGAAAGCGCCTTTGACGAAATCCGCGGTGATGGCGAGTTTCAACAGTTAGTCGCAGATTTGCGCTAAATTGAAACGGAGAAAAATTAATGCCTAAATACGTAATCGAAAGAGTTGTGCCCGGCGCGGGCAAGCTCAGCCCGGCGGAATTGAAAACGATGTCCCAGCGCTCTTGTAACGTTCTGAACGAGCTTGGTCCACGAATTCAGTGGGTGCAGAGCTACGTCACCGAAAACAAACTTTACTGCATTTACATCGCACCGAACGAGGAACTGGTGCACGAACACGCACGGCTTGGTGGTTTCCCGGCAAATCACGTCGCCAAGGTTGCAACACTGATCGACCCGACTACTTCCGAAGATTGATGCCGCAGTCGCAGATGAAGCTCGATACGAAGCTGCCGTCGCTTGCCGCAGCCACCACCGAATGGCTAAACCGGGCGACGGCAGAACCTCGAGAAACAGAAACGAAAGGCCACCCGACACTCGTTCATTTCTGGTCTCTCAGTTCCGAAACTGCAAAAACCAATCTCGCGCAGGTCGCGCAGTTGCGCGATCAGCGCAAGCGTGAAGGACTGCGCGTCGTCGCGATTCACTCACCGCAGTCTGAAACAGAAAAAGATCCGCGCGCGGTGCGCGATGCAGTCGCGCGGCTAAACGTGACCGAGCCCTGCGCGCTCGACAATCAACATCGTCTCAGCGACATGTTCGCGAGCGATCGTGACGATCTTCCCGCGTATTACCTGTTCGATATCGACGGCAACCTGCGTGGCGTTACGAACGGAGCAAACGGAGTCGACGAGATAGAAGACCAGTTAGACCAGATGCTGGGCGCACTGCGCACCGAACGTCCGTTTTGTCCCGCGTGCGAATTGTTCCTGAACGAGGAAGCGATGTTTTGTGCCGACTGCGGTTTGCCGTTGAGCTTGCCGGGCAAAAACGCGGCGCATCCGTATTACGAAAACCAGTACCAGGCTTCGCTGCCGACCGTGCGCTTGTTTGACGTCGATCCGCTTATCGGTCACGTGATCGACGGCAAGTATGAGCTCGTGGCGAAGCTCGGCGAAGGCGGTATGAGCGTGGTCTATCGCGCTCGCCGCGCGCACATCGGCGACGACGTGGCGGTGAAGATCCTGCTCGGCAAGTTTGTCAAAGACGACGCCGCACTAGCACGCTTTCGCCGTGAAGCTCGCGCGGCCGCGATGCTGCGCCATCCAAACGTCATTACCATTCACGACTTCGGCGAGACCGAAGACGATCACGCGCCGGCTTACATCGTGATGGAGTTTGTCAGAGGCACGCCGTTGCGCGAGCTGCTGAAGAGCGAGAATCATCTTTCGGTTGAGCGGGCAGTGAGATTGATGCGCGGGATTTGCGCGGGCGTGAGCGCAGCGCATCGACAGGGCGTCATTCATCGGGATCTCAAACCCGAGAACATACTGGTCGTCGCGCCCGAAGATGATTTTGAGTTTGAAAGCGTGCGCGTCGTGGATTTTGGTTTGGCGAAACTACTCGCCGATGCCGGCGCCGGCCCGGCGGGAACGGTTGTCGGCACGCCTTATTACATGTCGCCCGAGCAAGGGATGGGCGAACCACTCGACACGCGTTCCGATGTTTACAGTCTCGGCGCGATGTTCTACGAAATGCTTTCGGGTAAAAGGCCGTTTGATGGCGACACGGTTTCCGGCGTGATCAACCGTCACTTGTACGAACCACCGCCACCGCTATCCGCATCACTCGGTATTCCGCGGCGCATCGCAACGGGGATCATGCAAGCACTCGCTAAAGATCCCGACGACCGTCCACAGACTGCCGGCGATCTCGCGCGACTGCTGCTGTGAGTTGAGCCCACCTAATCGACCGCAATCCATTCCTGACTGGCGGGGAAGAGTTTCTTTTCGGGATCGATCGTGACTACATAAGCGCCGAGCGCGCCGATACGACGGTTGGGACCAAAGGTGATCTTCGGCATCAAGCCGGTGTCGTACTCGTAAAGCCCTTCGAGCGTGGTGATCAGGCGCTCGCGGCTGAGGTCTTTGCCGCAAAGTTCGAGTGCATGGACCAGTATCTTGGCGGCAGCCATCGCTGAAGCTTGCGCTGCCGCGTGCGCTGACTGGAGCCGGTTACGTTCGAGCAGCGTACTGTACTCAGCGGCGCCGGCCGCGGAAATGTCGCCCGGGACAGTCGGAAAGGCGAGGAAGATCTTGTCCTTCGTTTTGATCGTCACCGCGTCGCCGATGTTTTTGCCGACGAGTGTGCCGAGCATATAGATCGACGGTGTCCAGCCCACCGCCTCCGCATCCTTCAACATCGCCTTCGCTTCAACACCCGAACCAAGAAAGAAAACACTCTCGATTCCCTTCTGCTTCAGCTCGGCTACACGGCTCGCGGCGCTAAATCCATCCGGTGCGTAATAGGTCGTCGTTACCGACTTCCAGCCGGCCTTTTTAGTTTGCTCTTCAATGCTCGCCGCGATGGCGCGATTAAAGCCCATGTCGGGCGAAACGATCGCTGCGCGTGAATTCTTCGGGTCGGTTTTTCGCGCTGCAAACGTAGCAAGCGCGCGGGCCTGCTCTTTGAGTCCGGGCAGCAAATAGAAGACGTAGCGATTGACCGGTGCTCCTCGTTGCGGCATCAAGGTTGAAGGACCGATGAACGGAACTTCCTTCTCCTGAGTGAGCGCAGCCATGCCATCTTCGGCGCCGGCGCTGAGTCCACCCACAATCGCAAACACCTGCTCGTCGTCGATCAAGCTCTTCATGTTTGAGACGGTCAACTTCGAATCGCCATGCATGACGCGCAATTCGATCTTGCGGTTGTAGATGCCGCCGCGACTGTTGATCTCGGCAAAGTAGGCCTGCAACACGTCACCCATCGACTGGGCCAGGCCATTGAGCGCGGTCTTGTCGGGCAGGATGGTGCCGAGCACGATGCTCGTGTCGTTTACACCCGGGTCGGTATCGGTTTCAATTCGCTTCAGGTAAGCGATCAAGTTGCCCATGTCTTCCTGAGGCATTCGATATGTCGGCATCGCCACGGCGAGCTTGTTGCCCGCGGGATCCAATCCGGCCGTCAGCATGCGCACGAACGACGGTTCTGAAAACGCCGGGTGCTTGCGACCGCCTTCATCCGAGTGGCCGTAAGGCTTCGTGAGAAAAGACCAGGTCAGCGGGCCGGCAGTCACGCCGCCCTCGGTTTTTCCTTCGGCCCGGGCGCCGTGGCAACCAGCGCAGGTGAGTGTTGACGCGGGCACATCGATCTCGCCCATCAGGGCGGTGATTTCCTGACTTGAGGCGCTCTCGCCTCGCAGGTAGAAAGCTTTGCCTCGCTTTTCCTGCGGAGTTAGCTCGCGTCTCGAGCTCGGGATAATCGCAGACTGTGAGTGGACCAGCGCCGGCTTGTTCCACAATAAAAGCCCGGTGACGACGATGAGAAGGATGAGTGTGAGTCTGATCATGGTATTAACGTGCGGAGCAGTTACCGGTCGTTGATTACGTCGTCGAGGATCTTGATCAGCTCTTCCGACTTCGCCAGCCCGTAAGCTTTTTTCCAAAGTCCTTTAGGCTCGTTGCCGATGATGAAGATGCTCGTGTGATCGTCTTTGGTCTCGACGTACTGGCCCAGCTTGTAGAGGGCCCAGTTAACGTTCTCTTTCTTACCGGTCAGAAATAGCCAACCTGGACGAGCGTGAAAGCGACGGCTGTATTCCTTGAGCCGTGTCGGCGTGTCAGTCTCAGGATCTACGCTGATCGAAACGAGAAACACATCCTTCCCCAACCGATCGCCGAGCGCTTCCTGCATCTTCTCGAAATTGCGATTCATCGGCGGGCAGATGTTGGTGCACGTGGTGAAGAACGTATTGATAGCCACGATCTTGTTCTTGAGCACGTCGCTGTAGAAACGCAGCTTCTGACCGTCTTGATCGATCAATTCAACGTCCGAAAAATATTTCTCCGCTGGTGAGCGGGTGGCCGCGGATGAGCCATTGACAGGTTCCGCTGCCGACGCCGGCGTCGGTGGTTTCGGCTTCTGCGTGCCAGCCGGCTCCTGCGCAAAAACTGTGACCGCGAGAAACGCCGCAAAGAGAGTGGCCGCGCTGAGTAGCTTCATGGTTTTGCCTCCTGCGTCGCTGAAGTTTCATCGACCTTTCCGGCCATCACGTCGAGGATCAATCCCACGATTTGACCTGTTTTTGCCAGACCATACGTGCGCGTCCAGATACCTTTGGCGTCGTTGCCGATGATCATCGCGGGTGTGTGGTCCTCGCGTTTGGAAACGGCCGCGCCGAGCGCATTCAAGAGCTTGTCCATCTCCTGTTTTTCTCCAGTAATAAACGTCCAGCCGGCGCCGGCTTTGAACTTTGCGCCCCACGCTTTCAAACGCTCCGGTGTGTCCGTGACTGGATCGACGCTGATCGAGATGAAGTGAACGTCTTTACCGACCCTGTCGCCCATCTCTTTCTGCACGCGGGCAAAAGTTGCTGCGAGTGGCGGGCAGATCGTGGTGCAGTTGGTGAAAATAAAGTTGATCGCCACCGTCTTGTCTTTGATGAGGTCGCGGTAGAAGTGCAGCGCGTTGCCATCCTGGTCGAGAACTTCCACGTCCGGGATCATCATCTTGCCGCTTCGCACCGAGCTCGTCGTTGACTCGGCGGGCTGTTCCACTGGCGCACTCGTGTCCGCTTTAGCGAGTCGCAAATCCATTTTGCACTTTGGACACTTGCCGGGTTTCGCGGCCTTGATTTCCGGATGCATCGGGCAGACGTAAGCCTGTTTTCGCACCGCATGGGAATAAAGTTGACCCGGCGTTGTCGCGCTTCGTTTCGCCGGCGTCTCTGCCACTGCGTGCAGCATCAGGTAAGGAAGATCTTTATAGTGCACACCCATCGAGGTGGATTCGACAAAGACCATGTACACACCTGATTCAGGCACGTTCAGCTTGATTTCGTAAATGCCGTTGCCGACTGACGTGGCGAGATCGCGGCGTTGCCAGGAGCCGGCGCTCGTGAACGTCAACACGCGCACGTCTTTCAGATCTGCCTTCGGGGTGCCGGTCGTGGTGTCAGTGAGCTTGAAATGGAAAACGAAGTCTTTTCCAACTGGCATGGTCATTTCTTTCAGTTCATGTTCGATGCGCAGGGCTACAGGCTTCTGCTCTTTCAGCAAGGGGTTGGCCGCGGCACTCAGATCGAAACAGTGTGACACGCGTGGAGAATCATTCAGGAAGGCAACGTCGTAGCGACCACTGGCCGGCAACTTGATCGTCGTCGAATAAATTCCCGGCTTGATCTCGCGCAAGCTGCGATCGACAACCAACGCCGCCATTGGCTCGCGGCGATAATTCTGAAAATTGCCCATCGGCGCCGCCATGCCTTCGGTGTAGTAATAAAGACTCTTGTCGACCGGATTCGCGAGTATCACTGCATTCCCTTCCGGCGCAAGCACGATTGAATCGGCATGCACCGGTTCTGAGCCCTTTCGCGGAGCAGCTTGCCCGCCGGGAAAATCCGTGATGTCAACTTCCTGACCGATCGTTGCGAGCCGCAACATCGCGACAGTTTCCGTGTCCAGCGACCTGACGAAAGCAAACGTGTCGCTGAACATGATTTGATCCGGGGCCTTGCCCACTGTTACTTCGTGAAGCATGCGGTTCGAGGCTGCATCGAAGATGCTGATCGCGCTCTCTTTCGTGTTGAGTACGAAGCCATACCGCCCGCCTGGGGCAAACCGGATCGAGCGCGCGCCGGGTTTGGTCTTCATACGCGCGTTCACTTGCCGGCTTTGCTCGTCAATAACCGTGATGCTCCCGTCAGTCTCGCTGGTTACGTAGATCGCTTTACTCAACTCCGACAACGCGATCGACGCCGGTCCTGGACCAACCTTGATATCGCCGGCCTTTTCCAGTTTCTGAATGTCGATCACCGAAACCGTTTCGTTCTCACGATTCGAAACAAACGCGAAGCGACTGTCGCTGCCGATGATGAGATCGTGTTCGCCGGCTCCGGTCGCGATCTGTGCTGCGACTTTCAGGGTTGACGGATCGATGATTGTCACGCCGCCTTCTTTTTCGTTTCCCTCATTGGTGACCCAGACGTAATGCTGGTCGGGTTGCATCGCGATCCGAGTCGGACTGGTTCCCGCATCGATGTAATTGATTACCTTCCAGCTTCGCGTGGCGATTACTGCTACCTGATTGATGGCGGGCAGAGTTACGAAGAGCAATTCGCCGTCGCGACTGAGCAGCCAGTCTTCGCCGGGGCTCTTCATCATCACGAGCGTGAGCAGCTTGCTGCCGCCGAATCCGAGAAGCGGATCGATCACCGAAATATCCGGGCTCTTATTCAGGGCAAGGATGTAATAGGAATTGAGATCGACGTCGGGACGAGCGCGCATGCTGCCCGTCAGGTACGACTGGATCTTCTCACGGCATTGCGACGGCTCGGTTGTGTTGTTGCCGTTGCGCATGCTGATCCAGGCAGAGAGACCCAAGCCTTTCACCGGCGTGCCGGTGGTCGTGTCCGTGACCTTAAACCTGACGTTAACGTCTTCGGCGGCCCTGATTGAATCGACGTTCTGCACGAGAGGCTCGGCGGTGAATTCGATCGCAATTCCCTGCTCGACGATCTTCTGCGTCTGAGCTGTCTTTTTAGCGGCCTCTTGTGCCGGGGCCACGGTGGCCAGAGAAATCAAAAGTGCTAGCAAACTGACTAAGCCTGAAATTTTTCGGTGGGTGGTTGGTGGCATTTTTGCACTCCTGTCGAGAATTGATCTCGCTTGTGCAAGCTTTGTGCCTGCAGCTTTATTGAGTTTCTGCCACGTTTACGGTCAAAAGTTGGGGAAATTTACGGCGGGCTGCGGAAAAATGTAGACCGCTTGAACCATACAAAAAAGAGTGCAGCCTACCGTAGCAGGCTGCACTCGTAGCCGAGTTAGCCGAGGAATTATGGTTTCACTCGGAAGATGCCCCAGAGGCCTCCGTCAAACATGAACGATTCCTGAGTCCGGAAGAGATAGTCGCCTGGTACGCGACGCGATCCACCGGCGCCAGTCACTGGAATCACTTCGTAGTGCGACGAAGGTCCGATGCCATAAAGCGCTCCCTTGAACTCTGAAAATGGATTGTTGCCAATCGACTTCGAGTTGTTGGTGTAGGGTTCGTCCTGCCAGAAATGTCCGTGCAGGTTGAACACGTTATTGCGCATGTGGCCGTTTGCATTGAGGATTCGGAACCTCACCGCCTGACCAGCCTGCGCGGTGAAGATCGGCGTTTGTGGCTCGCCGCCCACCTGCGCATTTGTCAGCACGTTGGTGAAGTCGAAGTTTCGCGTGATCTCGAATGGCGTTTCCGGCGCGTAATTCATGCGCTTCCAGATCGGCTCAGTGCGATAGTTGATCGCTTTCTGCGCTGAGTCTTCAGGATCTTCCGCGCCACCGGGACCAGCGAGGTTTGGCACCGCGCTGCCGTCGGCGAATCTCATGTTGATGTCCGTCTGGAACTGGACCACGAATTCACGGAACGACGAGCCGTCAGTTTTGGTCACTGTCGCTTGTGCCCGTGAAGTCGCATCTTCGATCCAGGTGGAGCCCTGAGGTTCGACGATGAGTGAACCGATCGCGCCCTTGTTGCTGTGCTTGATCGGATCGGATGAGATGAGGTTCGTAGCGCCGAATTCAATCGGCGTTGCGATACGCTGGCTGCCGTTAACAATCACGTCGCCGGCGTACCATCTGTATCTGACTACGCCGCCTGGTCCAACCGTCTGGTTGGGATTGAAACCGACGTTCTTGCCGTCGCTGTTCGCCACGTTGTAAGCGAGCAGTTGCGGGTGCAAGCCAACCTGGTTCGATGGTTTCACCTGATTCGCATTGAAATGGAAGAGCAGGTTAGCCAGCGTGTTGAAGCCAGGCAGATCGGGTAACGAACTCGGCAGCCTGTTGTACAGGTTGAAGTTGATACATTCCCCGGCCCTGGCGCGAACGACGAGCGGTTCGATCGGAACGCCCGCCTTGACCTTGCCGTACGCATCGATGTCTTCACTGCGGAAGTACATGATCGCCGTGGGGTCATTGAGAGCTCCGCCGTTTCCGGCGCGGCTGTTGTAAATCAGCTTACCGCCGGGAAGAGCCCACGCATTGACTGCCGTCACGTTGATGGTCCGCTTCGGAGCAGTCCCCGGACAGATACCAGCCGCCGCGATCTTGCCGGTCGGGAAGTCTGTCGGGTTCGATGTGTAGACTTCGTTCAACGTGATCCCTATCGAGGTCTCGGCCGAGGCAGCAGCCAGGCCAAGATCCGGCGAGAGGGTCGTGCTTTCAGTGCCGAGCATCGTCGGCGACATCAACGTCGTGTCTGTGGTCAACTTGGAATCAGTTGTCATAGACGAGTCGGTCGAGTCGTAGTAGTCGGTAGCGCCAGTCATGAACGTCGAGTCGACCGGGAATGCCGTGTCGTTCGTCGTCAAGGCTGCCGCGCCTTCGAGGTTGTTGGGCAACGCGAGCAAATCGGTCTTCAGCCCGACGCGGCCGTTATAGACTCGCATGAGGCCCCAAACTCCGTTCCACTGACCGTCGACTGAGGCACTGTTCTGGTACAGGTAATCGATGAAGGGCCGATTGCCCATGATCGATTCCTTGCCGGTGAGAAACTCGAAGTGTTCGGAGATACCGGCCATCTGCGAGTTTCGGTAACCGGAATTGTTGACGGCTAACGGATCGTTTGGCGTGCCTGGTTCGTGCAGCCACTTGTGACCGTTGATCGTCAGGTTGTGTGTTTCTTCATGTGCTCCCACGAGGATACGAATCTGAACCTTGTCATTCTCGTAAACCCTGAGCAGCGGTGTGAATGGATCGCCCGGCTGCACGCCCTGCGTCAAAGCCGGATAGAAAGTCGGCTGGACGTTGAATTGCGGATCGGCGCGACTGATGTTTGATTTGTAAACCTTCGACAAATCACCGGCAGCTCCAGTCGCCTGCGTGTTTGTAAACGGATTGCGCACGCGCAGGGGCACCGGTTCATTGCGGTAGTTGACACTCATCGTGCCCTGGTCCGCCGCGGAGATTGCTTCCGGACATGGCGCCGGAACGCCACCCGGACAAACCACGCCATTCTCTACGAGGAAAGGCAGTCCGACTTCGTTGATGATCGGCGGGTTGATGACTCGCTGCGGATCGGCGATCGGTACGCCATTGGCGCCGACGCCGGCTCCGGCCTGATAGGCCAGTTGGAAATCAGCAAACTCAAACAAGAACTCGCGGTGACTGTTCGCCGCGTTTGTCTCGATGATGTTTGCCTGCCAGCTCGTTGGGCCACCATCCACAGTGCGAGTTCCCATCGTCACTCCCGTTTCCGGGTTTTTCCAGACCGAACCTTTCGGCTCGATCACGAGGCCCGCATAGAGACCTGCCTGCTGGTGAGTCGATGGTCCAAAGTGATCGTGAGTGAAAACGGTCCTGAGCGTACGATCTACGCCGTTATTGTTAAGTGTGTCGTCGGCAAACCAGCGTTGCACCGTGGTCTGTGCGCCGAGAGTGCCGAAGAACGGATGTGCTTTTGGTTTCGGACAGGTAAACGTGCCGTCGCGTGTGTCACCTGACTCGACACCGATGCAGCCATTCTGTTTACGAATCGCCCTGATCCGTTCGCGAACTTCATCCGGGCTGAAGGTTCCGTCTTCATAATTGAAGCCGTTACCCGAACCGTCAGAAGAGGTGACGTCAAACTTCACAAGGTGAATATGCTGACCAATGATGTCGGTCGGCGTGCGTACCTGAAAATCGTCCTGCTCGTAAACGCCAGGAACGAGGTTAGTGTGATAGTAGGTGATGCAGTCGTTCGTATTCGCGCGGAAGAAGAACGGCTCCGGTGGTTTCGTGCCTGCCTTCATGGCGCTGACGTCTTGCCAGAGGGCCAGGATGCGCGACTGCGGGAAGTGCCAGCCGGCTTTGTTCAACTTCATATCGAGCTGGAACGCAGCCGCTTTGTACGTGCGTGGAGTGCCGATGGCAGTGCCGGTATCGCTGATGCACGGATCTGCAAAAGGAGCTCCGGGCTTGCGTGGCAGGCCGTTCAGCACGAAGTTTGCCGCCGTGCCATCGGGCTTGAAGCTCGGGTGCAGGCGTTGCTCGTGATAAACCATCGCCGCGATCTCGGTAGCCGTTCCGGTTTCCGCGATCTTCGTGGCCGTGGCAGTGATTAGTTCTTTACTGAAGTCGAGACGAGTTTCAACGTGCGTAGTAGTTCCGCCCGTGATGATGTGTCTCGGCAAACCACCATCGTCGATCGTGTCGAGCGGTGGGTGTGGTGGACGATGGCCCGCAACTGCCGGATTGAAGAACGGATAACCCGGTACTGTTGCTGTAGGCATTGGCGCCATTGCCAATGTCGGCAAAGGAACGATGGCCGGCGTTGGGGTACCGGCGATAATTTCGCCGTCCGGCAACGCGCGTGAGCCGGCGACGGGTCTGCCGTTCACATCCAACACTGTTCCCGCCTCAAACACATCGTGAGCACGCCAGAGTTCCCACATTCCTTCCGCGAAGTGCGGGTAGAAGTGGCAGTGGAAAATGGAATCGCCAACTACCTGATTCCGGTTGCCAGTGCCGCCGTGAACGATTTCAGTGGTAAACGCGAAGCCTGGTCCAAGCGCCTGACTGTCGAGGTAAGTCGAATTGTCGTCGTCAGGTGTTTGCAGCCACTGGTGCGCGTGCAAGTGGTGAATGTGATGCTCTTTCGGGCCCGCGTGCACGACTCTCATCTTCACGGGGTCGCCGATGTAGCTGTGATGCACATTCGACGGATCGTCGGGATACAGGACCTTGGTGGCCTTGCGGCCCGTGATCAGTTTGCCGGTGCTGTCAGTGGTGTTCGCAGGAACGTCCACGATCTGCGCCGGGTCGCCAATGGCCCATGAAGAAAGGAAAAATTCTTCATACTTGCACTCGGTGCAGTTGAACATCGGCCCAACGCCGAGCCGGTTAGCGAGTATTTCAGCGCCGATGCCGGCCACTCCGTAGTTGATCGCAAACTTGTCTTCAACACTGTGGAGCGTGTGACTCAGGACCGGATCGCGAAACTGCGGAAATGCTTGTACGTCCTGAATCTCATCGTGATAAATGACTGTGAACTCGCGGAAGGGACGGTCGCGATCGGGCTCAGTCGCGTTTTGGCGATAGGTGCCGGTCGGGAAACGTCCTTTGTTGGGTCCGGTGATGATCGCGTTGAGATCGGTGTTCACGATCGTGTCACCGCTGAGCATCTTGATGATCGGCTGTCCGGCGCGAGGATGACCTACCGGATAGACAGCATCGTAATTGAGGATCGGCTGGCCCCCGGTCGTGGTCCCGGTTTTTGCCAGCGCCATGTCGGCAGCAGTGAGCTGCGAACGATACCACTCAGCGCCGGCCGGTTCGACGTTGACGCTGCCGAACAATCCTTCGGAAAGCGTTCCGCCATCACCTTCGCCGCCGGTGGTCGCAGCAGTGCTGTACATGAGGTTGTTTCCTTCACGCGTGGCAGAATAGGTATAAACGGCTGAACCGCCGGGACCCACCAGACTCGGAGGGTTGACGCCGACGTTCGAGCCATCGGAACCGATGCCCCCAACCAGCTCCATGCCCATGACATGCACTCCGGCAGAGCGCGTCGCAGGCTGATCGCTGAGTGGGCTGGGTGACAGGAGATTTGTAAAGGTTATTTGCAGACAGTCGCCGCTATTCATGCGAAGCACGATTGGCCGGGGCCGTTTGTCCCCGCGCAACCGCACGTTGCCGGCGACAATCCCTTTGAGGGGATCGACCGCCACGACGTCTTTCTTGAGTGCATAGATCATCGCGCCGGGATTAACGGTTCCCAGGCGGTTGTACATGATCGCCTGATCGAGAGCGACTACGCTTGCTTTGATCGTGCGAGCACAAACAGGAATGGGCGATGGAGCCGGTAAGACATCCACCACCGGCTCGATTGTTTGTACTTGTGCGTAGGCGGTGATACCGGATAACAGCAGCACAAGAGGTAAAAACGTCAGCAGAAAAGATAACTGTCTCGTGTGATGGGTGTGATCTTCGTCTTTCATCTTTTCTTCCTCCAGAGAGGCTCGCAAAACCGGTAAGCGAGGGGGACCATTTGGTCCAGGGCATACGATGAGCCTGACTCTTCAATGCGGCGCGTTGGAAGGATCGCACCGGGTGATTGACCGCTTGATCCTGGGCTACTCTCGAGTGGGATAGTCTCGAATGAGTTTGATCCTGCGGGAGCAAGGACTGTGCCCGAACTGTCGAACTCACTTCCGGAGCGAAAGTGTCTCAGCGTGAGACTACGGTTGTGCGATGTGGTTTACGTTGAGTCACAAATACGTTTTGTGCGGGAGTGCAGGTGAGGAAATTTAGGCGGACGTTGCGAGTTTTCCCGCAGGTGATCCATCGCGATCGACTTTGATGCCAAACTTTTTCAGCTTGCGATAGAACGTCGGACGCGGGTAATGAAGTATTTGAGCACTTAGTTTGACGTTGCCGGAAGTACGCGCAAGGGTTTGCAGGATTGCTTCGCGCTCGATCTCTTCGATTGGGACCAGGGGTGGAATCACAAAAGGAACATGGCGCCGGTCTTTGTCTTGCAGTTGATCGGGCAAAGACTCAGGCTGCAACTTCGCGTCCGAAGAAAACAGCACTGCGTGTTCGAGCACGCTTTCCAGCTCGCGAATATTTCCCGGCCAATCGTAACGCA
>Ga0105248_10005173_pt1 | contig 14384 bp, 5 predicted proteins | sample KBSS34metaG_FD_81524 | JGI IMG/M metagenome (GOLD analysis project Ga0105248, IMG submission 81524) | Switchgrass rhizosphere microbial communities from Kellogg Biological Station, Michigan, USA - KBS S3-4 metaG | ecosystem: Host-associated > Plants > Roots > Rhizosphere > Soil | place...
CGGCGCAACCGAGCTGGCGAACCTGGTGCTCCTCTGCCCCTATCACCACCGGCTGCACCATCGGGGCGTCATCACCATCGCCGGGCCCGCAGATCACCTGACCGTGACCGACAGCGCTGGCCGACCACTTAGCGCAGGATCGCTGGCGCGCCGACCGACGAAACCCCCGCCCGCGGTCCGACCGTGCCCGGGGCCCACCGGCGAGCGCGCCGACTGGTGGTGGTATGAACCATTCCAGCCGCAACCACCACCGGCCAACAACTAGGTTTGGTCACCGGGGCCGGTCATTACCCGGCACGGTATTGAAGCCCAAACGGGTTGGGGTATCAAGAAATTCGTTCGCGCTAGCCGCTACCGCATCGTCGAAATCAAGGCCGACAACCAAACCCGCACCGCCGCCCACCCGCTATCCGACGACCTCCGCAACGCCCTCATCAAGATCCGCGCTGACGATGCGCATCAATTAGAGCCAAGGCGGGTGACCGCGCTACCCCAATCGCATCGGGAGCGATGTGCGGGATGGCCGGTAGGTAGGCGATGCCGCACTGCACCGCGATACCTTCGCGGCGGGGATGACCGAGAAGATGACCCGGCGCACTGCGTATACAAGCAACCTAGTTTCGAACACGTTGATCCGCAGCGCGCACGCAGTGCGTCCAACTCTTCCTTCAGCTCCTGCGGCCCAGAAACTGGCATGTCGGCAGCGACCTCAGCTGATGCGCGCCCGTTGACGCCGTGATCGCGACGCGGCCCTATCCGCCCGAACGGTTGAGTTCCTCGAACCGCGCTAGAGCCAGTTCGCGCTGGTCAAGATCGAAATTCTCCATTCGTATGACTGTGAGCTCCGCCGAAGAGGATGAGACTGAGAACCGGACTAGTGACGCCATCGTGCGGATCGACGACCAGTGGTCAACGATCGAGTCGGCTTAGCCACTCGCCAGTTGCCGGTGATTGACAAATGTGGCGCCGGCTTCATTTGCAGCAAGCGCCTCCCAGTCATGACGGTTTACAGCCTCCATCAATTCACGCGCCGCCTCGATGAGATCGGGGTGCTGGTCGACTGAGTTCGTCGAACCGCGCGAGCGCGGCGATCGTCGGCCAGCATCTCGCCGATTGCGTTCAGGTCGCGCGCCGCGATGTAAGACCGAAGGCGTTCGTATGCCCGCGTCGCCTTGTCTCCAGTTGCGGCGCAGGTCGACTGAGTTCGTCGAGCCTGGCGATCGCGGCGTCCAGGTCTGCCTCGTCGAACAGCTCGCAACGCTTCATGGGTCCGTCGTGGACTATCAGAAGTGCGATCATCCGCCACTCGGCGTCGAATCCGTCGCGCGAGGTTCCGCGCGCGGCATGGGAGACGACCGCCCCGCGGTCGCTTAGCCGGTGGACCGCCTCGACGTAGATAGTCTGGTTCGGTGCGATCGCCCATCCGGAGTTGAGGATTTCGGCGGTAGCATCTCCCGGCGCGAACGCTATACCTCCTTTACGGTGGTCGACGGTAACCCACTCCGACGTTGTCGGGGGTACTTCGTAGCGGTTCATCGCCGCATAGGCCCGTGCGAGATAGGACCAGAGGTCTGCATGGTCGGCCGCCTCACCCGCGATGTATCTCGAATCGAGTTCTGCTAAGGCGGTGGCGATGTCGTCGAGGTCGACTATCACGCGCGCCGCGATCCGGTTGTCGGTGTCGATCTCGGTCACGGCGAGAAACTCCGTGTGGAGCACGTCGTGCCGCTGCTCTTGGCCGAAGTATCGGAATCGGCCGAGAACCAGGCGCTCTCCGCGGGTTGCGATGACGGTCGACGCAAGATTCTCCGTCCCGGCGTCGGTGGCTGCACGCATGTTCACGAGGGTTATGTCGCGCCCACGGCTGCGTCCGACATTCACGACGTTGCGGCGATCGTCCATCACCGTGTCGTCGGAGAGTAAGTCCGCGATCGCCGCCCAGTCGCGCGCTAGGTAGTGCGCCTGCATCTGCGCGGTCACTCGGCTCGCCGCGTTTTCCAGCCGTGGCGCGGGCCGGCTGAGTTCGTCGAACCGCGCGAGTGCGGCGTCGAGGTCTTCCTCGTCGAATAGCTCGCAGCGGCTGATCAGGTCGCCTTCGACGGTGAAGAGGTCAATCAACCGCACTTCGACATCGGCGCCCTCGTGCGAGGTCGCATATCCGGCATGGGTCACGACCGCGCCGAGGTCGTTCAACCGATGCACAGCCTCAATGCGGTTGTTGATGGTCGGCGCGAGATCCCATGCAGCCCGAATGTTGGCGGTCAGATTGTCGGCTTCGCTCGCCAGCAGTCGTCGGTGGGAGACAGCGGCCCAGTCGGGAGTCGTCGGTGCGAGCTCGCGCCGGTTGAGTGCGGCGAATGCGCGTGACACGACCGACCAGGTGCGCGCGTGGCCGGCCGCTTCGCCCGCCAGGTAGCGGGTATCGAGCTCTGCGAATGCGGCGTCGATCTCGTCGGGGTCGAACACGACGTGCCCCGCGATCCGATCGTCGGTATCGATCTCGCCGAGGCCGAGCATCTCGAGGACGAACTCCCCTTGCTGCGGTTTGCGGTTCGCGGTACGGATACGAGCGAGGACGAGGCGCTCGCCGCGGATCGCGATGACCGTCCACGTTATGTTCGCCTCACCGTCGGCGAGGGCTTGCAAGAGCGGGATCACGGCATCGCGACCGTTCAAAAACCCGGCATTTACCACGCGACGGCGATCGTCGATGAAACAGTCATCGGCCAGGATCTCGGCTACGGCGTCCCAATCGCCTGCCGCGTAGCACGCCTGGGAACGTTCGCAAACCCGGGCAGCCGCGTTTTCCAGCCGTGGCGTCTGCCGGCTGAGTTCGTCGAATCTCGCGAGTGCGGCGTCGACGTCGGCTTCGTCGAAGGCCTCGATGCGGTTGATGAGGTCGCCTTCGACGGTCAGGAGGGCCACGTCCCGCCATTCGGCGTCGAAGCCCTCCTGCGAGGTCCAATGAACCGTTTGCGTGAAGACCGCTCCGATGTCGCTCAGACGATGCACGTCCACGATGCGGTTTCCGATGCCCGGCGCGACGTCCCACGTGGCACGGATGTATGCCGCCATGTCTCCGGGTGCAAAAGCGATCACACGCCGGTGGTCGATATTGGCCCAGTCCGGTGTCGTCGGAGGCATCTTGTGCCGGTTGAACGCGGCGTTGGCATTCGCGATGACCGACCACGTGTGCGCGTGTGCGGCGCCTTCGCCGGCGAGGTAACGGGCGTCGAGTTCCTCGAAGGCGGCGTCGAGGTCGTCGAGGTCGAACGTGACTGTCGCTGCGATCCGTTCGTCGGCGTCGATCTCGACGACGTGCAGGATATCGAGGCCGAACTCCTCGGGCTCCCCACCGCTGCGCGAGAATCGAGCGCGAGCGAGGACGACGTGATCCCCACGGGTCGCGATGGCATCCGACGTTTGTGTAGCGCCGAGATCAGCTGCTATCCGGAAGTTTTCGATGAAGAGATCTCGGCCCACTTGCAGGTCGGCGTTTACCACTCGACGACGATCGTCGAAGCTGATGACGTTGGTTACCATCTGCGCCATGGCGTCCCAGTCGCGGGCGGCGAATCGCTCCAGAAAGCGATCGGTCATTTGGCTTGCCGCGTTTTCGAGCCGCCCCGCCGGCTGCCTGAGTTCGTCGAGCCTCACGAGCGCGGCGTCGAGGTCCGCCTCGTCGAAGAACTCGCAGCGATTGATCCTGTCACCTTCGACCGTCGTGAGTAGGACGACCCGCCACTCGGCGTCGAAACCCTCTCGCGAGGTTCCCCTCACCACCTGGGTTACTACCGCCCCGATGTTGGTCAGGCGATGCACACTCTCGGCGAAGGTCTTCTCGTCAGGCGTGAGCTCCCATATGGCACCGAGGTAGGCGGTCACTGCACCAGGCTCGATCATTGCGAGGTGCCGGTGGTCGATCGTCACCCAATCTGACGTCGTCAGGGGAGGCTGATGCCTGTTGAACAGGGCGTAGCCCTGTGCGATGACGGACCACGTGTCGGCGTGTTCGGCGGCTTCGCCGGCGAGGTAACGGGCGTCAAGCTCGGCGAACGCGGCATCGAGGTCGTCGGCGTCGAACAGCACGCCTGCCACAATCCGGCCGTCGGAGTCCGTTTCGATGATGTTGAGCATCTCGCTGTCGAACTCCCCGGTCGGCAGATCGCTGTTCGAAGTGCGGACAGTGTTGAGGATGAGTAGCTGCCCTCGGGTGGCAAGGATGCTCGACGACACGTCTGCCCCGATGTCGGCGAGGCGTCGCAAGTTCGCCAGTTGCACATCCCGGCCGCGTTCCACCCCGGCGTTCACGACCCGACGACGATCGTCGTGCGAAATATCGTCGGTGAACAGCTCTGCAACGGCACGCCAATCACCGGCCTTGAAGTGCGTCCAAAGGCGCTCGTACACTTGGCTTGTCGCGTTTTCGAGTTGCGACGCCGGATGACTGAGCTCATCGAACTTCGCGAGCGCGGCGTCGAGGTCGGTCTCGTCGAACAATTCGTTCCGGTTCATCGAGTTGCCGTCCACGGTGAGAAGTTGGACCTGCCTCCACTCGGCTTGGAAGCCCTCAGGCGAAGTGCCATAGGACATACCGGAGACCACTGCTCCCGAATTGTTGAGCCGATGCACGGCGACAACGTAAGTGCGCAGGTTTGGCGTGACTTCTCTGTAGATGGCGGCGGTCAGGTCGCCGGGCGCGAATCGTGCGACCCGGCGGTGGTCGACGTTTACGACGTTCGCGGGGTCGTTCTGGTTGAACGCGGCATACGTGTTCGCGATGACCGACCAGGTGTGCGCGTAGGGGGCCGCTTCGCCCGCGAGGTAGCGGGTGTCGAGCTCGACGATGGCGCCGTCGAAGTCGTCGGAATCGAACGCGACCAGATCCACTATCAACCCGTCGGCATTGATCTCGGTGATCGTGAGCGTTTCGGTATGGAATGCGTCCGGCCGCGTGTCGCGTCCGTGGTGGAGGGTACGAGCGAGCGCGAGGCGCTTCCCGCGGACCGCGAGGACGTCCGGTGTCAGACTCTTAGTCCCAATGTCTGCGATCGCGCGGACCGCCGCGACGGCGGTCTCGCGGTCGTTGCTTTCGTTGCGGAGTCCTCGACGCCGGTCCTCGAGCCGGACGTTGTCGGCGAACAGCTCTCCTATCTCGTCCCAGCGCCTGTCGGCAAAGAGCGTGTTAAGCCGATCGTCGGCTCGACTCGCGGCGTTCTCGAGTGACGCACGTGTGGGTCGCCTCTCGAAGCGGGCGTGCGCCGCGTCGAGCTCTGCGATCGCGGCATCGAGGTCGTCGACGTCGAGCACCACTTGTATCGCGATTCGCCCTTCGTCATCGAGGCCGAACAGATTGAGCGACTTGTCACGCGGTGCCCCAGGGCTCGTGTCCGCAGTGCCGAGCTGCAGTCGGGTGAGAGCCAGCCGCTCGCCGCGCACTGCGATCGGCTCGATTCGGTGCGCGCCTCCGACTTCGAAAAGCCGCCTTGCCTCACGTGGCCAGTTGCTCGAAGGAAGATCAGCCTGGGTGAAGCCGACTATTCTCCGACGACTCTCGACGAATACGTCTGCTGCGTACAGATGGTCGAACTCGTCCCACTCGTCGCGGCCGATGACCGCCTCCATCTTCCGTAGCACCCGCACGCACAGGTTGCCCGGCTCGGAGCTCGGTCCCGCCTCGTCAGCCGGGGCAACCGGGACTTCGACGCTGAGAAGTCCCCGTGCCTTTTCCGCAAGTGCGGCGGCACCTTTCAACTCGTACAGTTCGACCGCGCGCTCGGCGGCAGCCTGCGCTCCCGCGACATCGCCGGTTGCACCCAGCACGGTCGCTAGTGCGAGACAGGCATCGCCATGATCGACCAAGGCGTCCGTGCGCTCCGCGATGGCGACTGCCTCCTCGGCCACCTGCCGGGCCTCGTCGTGCGTACCCCCGCGCGCCAGCAGTTGCGCCCGTACCGTGCGCCACGCGATCGATGCCTTCAACGCGTGGCCGGCGAGACGCTCACTCTCGGTGCACAACTCGTCGGCCTCGGCATCCCTGTCGAGCGCCAGACATGCTCGCGCCAATAACGCGGCGGTCTCGGCCGTGTCGGCGTCGAGACCCATACGACGAAAGCCGTTGTAGGCCCGCCGCAGATGCGGCTCGGCGGACGCAGGATCGTCGGCAACCAATTCGACGATGCCTGCGAATTGCTCTACTTCGAGCAGTGCGTGCCGCATACCGAGCTCGGTCAGTGAACGTCTGGCAGAGTCGATCAGCTGTCGGCCTGCGGCGGCGCGCCCGCGAAATGCATCCAGTACGCCCTGACATCTCGTCGAGGTCGCCTCTACCACCGGTGATCCGGTAGTGATGCGCAGCAGCCGCACGACATCCAGACACCGCCCGCCCGCGCGCGGAACCGGGTTGGGGCCCCACAGTGCCGCAAGTGGAGCGTTCGCCAGCACGGAGTTCACCCGGCGGTGTTCACGCGCGCGTCGTGCCGCAGTCAGCGCCTGATCCAAGGCCGTTTCGGCATCGCCGATTCGTCCTAGCCGGGCCAGGCACCCCGCTCGGACAGTGTGCGCCTTGGCCTCCCCCGCGGCGTCCTCCAGTCCGACCAGCTGCTCGGCGGCCGCGACCAGCGCGGATTCGATCTCGTCCAAACGCTCAGGATCGGTAAGCATCGACAGCTGGCCATCGAAGCATGTCCCCCAGGCCGCGAGACGAGCGGAATCGGTTGCGGCTGCTTGCAATTGCGAGACCGCCCCCCTCGCCGAAACCACGTCACCCGCAGCGAGCAGAGCCTCACAGCGAGCGACGAGCAGTCCGGCTAGCTGGTCGTCGCGGTCGGGCAGCTCGTCGTCAAGCTCCTCGAGTGCATGCAGTGCTTTGTCGTACATGTCCGCCGCGCCTTCGTAAGCCAGGCGCGCCATCGCCTGATCCGCGGCACGCCGGCAATAGTCGACGGCCTTGGCTGCGTTTCCCGCCCACGCACATTCGAAGTAGTGATAGGCCAATTCGGCCAGCAGCTCGTCGCCGGCGCCCGGCTCGGTTTCGAGCGTCGCGGCGATGCGTTGATGCAGCCGCATCCGCCGCACGGATGCCAGCTCGGCGAGCAGCGACTGTCGGACAATCGCGTGGTTGAACCGGTAACGACCGCCCGGCTCTTCGACGACGATGCCCGCCTTGCACGCTTCATCGAATGCGTCGACGAGGTCATCGTCGACCACACGCTCGACCAGGTCGATGGCAAACCGGCTGCCGACGACCGCGGCCGCCGCAAGGGCCTTGTTGGTCTCTGCCGGAAGTCGAGAAAGTCTGCGGCTCACCGCTTCCCGAACCCCCTGCGGCAGGGTGCTGGGGTCCCAACGGCCGCCGCTTTCATCCACGTGGCGCAAGGCCTCAATGAGGAAGAACGGATTTCCTCCGGTGACGGACGCCAGGGCTCGCGCCAGTTCTTCGTCGGCGTATCCGGCTTCGGCGACGTAGGCGGTGACGTCGTTCTCGTCGAGCCCGCTGAGCGCAAGGCGATGGGCGGAGCCGTCGCGGTGAAGGTCGGCGAGCATCGCCGCCAGAGGATGGGAGCGGTCGAGATCGGTGCTGCGGTATGTGCCGACGATCTGCACACGCGCGTGCTCTCCGAAGCGCAGAAGATGCCGCAACAGCAACAGCGTGGGCTTGGCGGCCCAATGAAGGTCGTCGAGAATGAGGACGACGGGTGCGCTCGCGGAGGCGATCCCCAACAGGCCGATGACGGCGTCGAAAAGTGCGTAGCGTTCGGCGTCCGGATCGGCGCGGGGCGGCGGTGCCAGATCAGGTAGGACATCGGACAGTCCGGGAACCAGTGGGAGTAGTGCTTCGACACCACGCAGCCCGCGCACTCGGTTGGCGCCGAGGCAAGGCACCAGCGACCGCAGCGCTTCCGCGAACGGCTGGTACGGCGCGCCGAGGTCCTCGTCACAGCGGCCGTAAAGGACGACGGCACCTTGGTCGTCGGCCTGACGGCACCATTCACCGGCGAGGCGCGTCTTGCCGACGCCTGGTTCGCCGGCGATCAGCACGGCGCCGGTGCCAGCGGCGAGAGCCGCCTGCCATGCGGACCGAAGTCGATCGAGTTCGCGGGCACGCCCGACGAACGGCCCTGGGCCAATCAACACGGCGGGCAGACCGGGGCGCTCCATGGGCGCATCGGTTGTCGCAGCGCGGGAATCGTCGGCGGTCTCCAGGCGGAGTTCGAACACATGCTCCGGGCGCGCGAGGTTTTTGAGCTGGCGCATCCCCAGGTCGGCGAGCAGAACGTCGTCGCGCAATGAATCAATGACAAGTTCGGCGGTCGCACCCGAGCACAGGATCTGGCCACCGGCGGCCAGTGACCGCAGGCGGGCCGCGCGGTTGACCGCCCGGCCGAAGTAGTCGCCGTCGCGAAGCTCCACCTCGCCGGTGTGTAGTGCGATGCGGATGCGCATGGGCTCGGCCAGCGCCCACGGCTCGTGACGGGTCGCTTCCTGCAGCTCGATGGCGGCGGCGGCTGCCGACGGCCGCTCGAAGACCGAGAATGTGGCATCTCCCTCACCGCGCGTCTTGATCAGCCGTCCCCCACCGGATGTGACGACCTGTTCGACGAGCTCGTCGTGGCGGGCGAGCGCCACCGTCATGGCGTCGGCGTCGGCCTCCCAGGCGGCCGTCGATCCCTCGATGTCGGTGAGCAGGAAGGTCACCGCGCGTGTCACCGACGGAATATGTTGTGCTGCAGGGATTTCCAGCGCTGCATCCTGCGCGACGATCGCGGCCTCCAGCCGGCGAAGGTCCGGTCCGGGGTCGACGCCCAGCTCGTCGGCGAGCAGCGACCGTGCGCGTTGATAAGCGCCCAGCGATTCACCCTGCCTGCCCGCGCGGTATAGGGCGAGCATCAACTGGCCCCATCGCCTCTCGCGCAGGGGTGCGTCGGCCACCGCGGCTTCGAGCTCGCTGACGATCTCCGCAGCGCGACCGGTCGCGAGCAATCCATCGGCTCGATCCTCAACCAGCGCGGCATGGCCCTCGAGCCAGCGCGTCTTTTCAGATGTGCCCCGCGGACTGTCGGGCAGTTCGGGTGTGCCCCGCCAAAGAGTGAGCGCCTCGTCGAAGCGGGCCACCGCCAGGCTGGTGTCGCCGGCGGCAGCGGCGTCCCTGCCCATTCTGGCGGCCGACCTGTACCAGAAGGCATCGATCCCCGTCGTACCCAGGGTCCAGCCCGTTCCCTCCGTCAACACGAAGCCGTCGCCCAGACTGCGACGCAGCGAGGAGATGTGGGTCTGCAGGGCCTTGGCGGCTGTGCGCGGCGGCTCGTTGCCCCAAAGCAGCTCGATCAGCGTGTCCGCAGGCACTACCGAACCACTCCGAAGGCCGAGCATCGTAAGGATGGCCCGCGGTTTGGCGCCCGGGATCGGGACGGGCGCGCCGCCCTTCCGAACCTGGAGAGGTCCCAATACCCCCAGCTCCACCGTTTGAAGCGTAGTCACGTCAGCCATCGTCGGTGGGGCGATTCAACGCTCGGTCAAGATCGAGTAAAGACACGTCTCACGTGCGATTCCGTGGTTCCGGGCCTTGGGACGAAGACGCCTGCGCAGTGGTCCGCAGCAAGCGGCTCTGCGATTACTTGCGGTACTTGCGCGTCGAACGTGTACGGCCGCAGCTCTTCGACCACGCCATCGGCTGACGTCGAGCAGCGCGGCGGTGTGACAGTCTCGAATAGTGGAGCTGCCGAAGCCGAATCTGGACCTCCCGCACCTGGCCGACGTGGTGCCGTCGGTGCTTTCCGCGATGGGCGTCGCAGGGTTCGATGGCCCGATCCCCCTGCCCGACGGGATAACCGGCGCGTGCGTCCTGCTCATCGACGGGTTGGGCGCCGAGCTGCTGGACACCCACGCGGACGACGCCCCGGTGTTGGCCGCGCTTCGCGGCAGGACGCTTCAGGTCGGGTTCCCTTCCACGACGGTGGCAGGCCTCGCCGCGGTGGGCACTGGCTGTCGCTCGGGCGAACACGGAATGGTGGGCCTTTCGTTCCGGCTGCCCGGCGTGGACGTCGTCAACGCGCTCGGTTGGCGACCGCACCCGTCGGGTCGCGATCTGCGTGAAAAGGTCCCGCCGGAGCAGGTCCAACCGATGCCAACGACGTTCGAGCGCGCCGCGGCGGCCGGAATCGCGGTCAGCGTCATCGCCGGCGCGCAATTCACCGGGTCCGGCCTGACGCGCGCGGTGCTGCGTGGCGGACGTCACGTCGGCGTGCATGCGCTCGGGGACCTCGCCGCGTGCGTGGAGTCCGCACTCGCCGACGGCGGGTTCTGCTACGGCTATCACTCCGAGCTCGATTTGCTCGGGCACGTCTACGGCCCGGGTTCGACGCCGTGGCGGATGCAGCTACGGCAGGTGAACACGCTCGTGGAGTCCATCGTCGAAGGCTTACCCGCCGGCGGATTGCTCGCCGTGGTGGCCGACCACGGCATGGTGGCGGTCGACGCGGCGGAGGCCGTGGACATCGACGCCAGCGAACCCCTGATGGACGGCGTCGACGCCATCGGCGGTGAGCCGCGCGCCCGGCACGTCTACGTTGCTGACGGTGCCGCGGACGCTGTGCTCGCGGCGTGGCGGGAGACATTGGCGCAGCGGGCGTGGGTGGTCTCGCGCGACGAAGCGATCGCGGCGGGATGGTTCGGCGACCGGGTCGGCGATGACGCGCGGTACCGCATCGGCGACGTCGTCGCGGCGGCACGCGGCACCGCGGGTTTCATGCGGCGCACAGCGGAGCCACTGCTGTCGGCGCTGATCGGCCAACACGGTTCGCTCACAGACGCAGAGCAGCGAGTTCCGCTGCTGCTTGCCTACGGCTGACTCACGTTCCGGTCGGCCTGGCGACACCACTCGCGTCGACGGTGAACCTGCCGGCCTGCGCACCGTTGAACGTTCCGGTCGATATCCATTCGATCAGAGCCGCGGTGACTGTGGAATGCGCGCCGGCCCAGGGCCTTCCGGCTTCGGTTCCATAGGCGGCGGCCGAGGCGGCAGCGCAGCGCGCGGCGTGCGAACAGCCCTCCCACAGCATCTCATGAGTTGCGCAATCTATTTGCACCAGAACCCTATTGGTCATCGAGGCGGGTAGCGCGTTGTAGATGGCCGACGCGCTGGGCGCGCCGCCCGGCACCACGACGTCGTCGAGACCTTGTATGACCAACGTCGGCTGGGTCAATTGCCCGGCAACGGCGTCGTTGAAGCCGTAAGTGGAGAACGTCGGTAAGCGCAAAAGCCCGGCGGGATGCTCAGCGTCTTCACCGCCCCAGTTGCGGCCTATGGCATCGAGGTCCATCAGCTGCGTCCAGGCCCGTTCGACGCTGCCGTCGACGGTGTAACCCGTGCAGGCTGCTTCACGTTCGGGACTCGCCATCCGGCCGCCCTCGACGATCTGCGCGCGCTCCATGAGGGTCAACGGAAAGGAGACGAAGCCCTGCGGCGGTGGCGTCTCTTCGGTCGGCCCGCCGAAGAACGGGGCCAAGAACGCAACTCGATCGACCTTGCTTGCGACCTCGGGATACTTGGCCGTGTACAAGGCGCGACCGACCCGCAGCGCGCCTACGGAGTAGCCCACGAGCGTCACCTTGTCGTCAGCGGGGTGCGCGCGGGTGATCGCATCGTCGATCGTCTGGGCGATATCGCGAACCCACACATCGGTGTTCGCGAATCGCATATCGCTGGAATGCGTGTGACGATGTCCGCCAAGAGGATTGGCAGCAAGCAAGGTGCGCTGCTGATCGAGCGGAAATATCGGATTGTGGGTTCGGTCGCACCCTTGCGGGCTGGGGCAGACACCGTTCGACGCGAAGGGCGCCAGGCTCGCGTTGCCCGGATCGTCAAGCCCACGCGCGAATCTCGTGGAGCGGCCGTATCCGAGCAGGCTCGGTGCGAACGTGTCAATTCCCGCCCGCGCCAAGTCTTCTTGCACACTGAGGGTGCCGCCGCCAGGTGCCGGGTACCGCAGGTCGAAAGCCACGGGGCCGGTGACCGAGCGGCCGTGAACGAGCACCACTGCCCTATTCGGCACCGAAGGGCACTTGTCGGCGTAAACCGGTCGCACGCGGTGCACTTCGAGCTGTGCCGGCAGGCCGTCGAACTGCGGATCGGGCATCAGCCCGCTCGGCATCTCGAAAGGCAACGAATAGTCGGTGGTTTCGACGTCGATCGGAACGGTGTCGCAGTCGGCCGCCAGGGACTCGGTCGCGGTCAGCGCGCTGCCTGCCATCAGCATGCATAGAGAGAGCGTCAGGCAACGTCTCACCATCGTCCTGACAGCCATTTACGCACCTCACAGGGTTCGTTGGGAGCGTAATCCGCACCCGTACTCACGGGATGGCAATCGCCAATGCTCGATGGGGGATTTCATGCGCTCCGAGGGTGTGGCGCGCGTCACATTCGTTGATCTTGAAATGTGATGCCTGCCACTCGGCACCGGACTTCAGTGTGTCGATCGTGAGCTGCGCTGAATACGAACTCGCAACGCTTCTGTATCTATATGGCCTGTGCGAGACGGCGATTGCGCATGTTACTACTAGCGACTACCAGCACTAATTTGCGGAATCTGAAGCGGCGGTGTCGGATTGAATCATTCCATCGTCCAGCGCAATTCGTGAACTAGGCAATACAACGCACGAGTTGTGAAGGGGGTCACAGATTTTGGCGCGTTACAAAACGCTCTATTAGCGTCCGGCCGCATGTTTGCTACCGTAACGCTGTTGACGCTGGTCAACTCGGTTTCGGGTACGCCGTACATCTCCGGCGGGGACTCTCCCCTGGGCACGGACTGCTCGGGACTGGTTTCGTGGGTCGCTAACGCGGCAAGTGGCCGACCGATCTATGGCGATCGGTTCAACACCGGCAATATCGAGCGGGCACTCCTCGCCCGCGGCTTCCAGTACGGGTCGCAGCCTGGTGCTCTCAACGTCGGCTGGAACGGCGGCCACACGGCCGCGACGCTGCCCGATGGAACACCCGTCTCCTCCGGCGAGGGCGGCGGCATAAGGGTCGGTGGCGGTGGCGCTTTCCAGAGGCAATTCAGCCGCCACATGTTCCTTCCTACGGCACCCGAAGAAGTACCGCCCGCTCCCGACGGGCTGCCAGCGGTCGGTGACTCGTTCCTGCCTCCGCCGCCTGACATGGTGCCGCCGCCTCCCGCCCCGGATGCGCCGGTGGTGATGATGGCACAAGAGGCCCCGTTGACGCCGCCGCCTGCTCCCGAACCGGAGATGGCCCCGCCGCCACCGCCTGACGATCCGTTCGCGCCGTCGGCGCCCGCGGATATCCCTGCGCCTGCCTGACCCGACACAGGGTCGGTGACAGGCCAGCCCCTGGGCTAGCGTCACGACGGTGATCGTGCTGTTGCCGCCGTCGGAAACCAAACGTGCCGGCGGTACTGGGCCGCCTCTGTCATTGGAGACGCTCAGTTCGCCGGCGCTTGGATCGTTGCGTGCCTCGCTTGTGGACGAGCTGGTCGAGTTGGCCGCCGATCGATCGGCCTGTCGACGTGCACTTGGCATCTCGGCGTCGCAGGACGCCGAGATCGACCGCAACGCGGCGTTGCGCACCGCGGCGACACTTCCCGCGATCAACCGGTATACCGGCGTGCTGTATGACGCGCTCGACATCGAATCCCTGCGCGGCGCCGCCGCCGCCCGCGCACGGGCGCGGCTCGCAATAGGTTCCGCATTGTTCGGCCTGCTGCGCGCCGACGACCCGGTACCCGCCTACCGCCTCTCGGCGACGTCGAAGCTGCCGGGACGGCCGACCCTGGCCGCGCGATGGCGACCGCTGCTGGAACCCGTATTGGCCGACCTCGCCGCCGACGAGTTGGTCGTCGATCTGCGATCGGGTTCCTACGCCGCCCTCGGCAGGCTGCCCGGCGCCGTCGGAGTCGACGTGGTCGCCGAACATGCTGACGGCAGCCGCACCGTGGTAAGCCATTTCAACAAGGCGCACAAGGGCCGTCTGGCCCGCGCCCTTGCCTCGACCAGATCCGAACCCGGCGACGCCGCACAGGTGGCCGCGGTCGCCAGGCGTGCGGGGATGCAGGTGGAGCGTTCAGGCAACGAGCTGACAGTGGTGGTCCCCGCCTGACGGGACCGGCCTTGCCGGGCCTCTATAGTCCTTGCACGAGCAACGCCACTGTGTCGGCACCAGCACGGCGATCATTCGAAATCCGTTGGTAATCAGCAGATTCCGCCCACTGCCGAAACGACATTTCGTCGGGAACGACCTGCGGCGCCTCATCGGTCGCGGGGAGCCTTCCCGAACACCGGTCGTAGGCGTCGCCGATGATCGACTACCGCGGCTCCGAAGCCTAGACAGCGCTACAGCGACACCACGAAATCTGAGGTGTAGA
>Ga0105248_10005180_pt1 | contig 14367 bp, 10 predicted proteins | sample KBSS34metaG_FD_81524 | JGI IMG/M metagenome (GOLD analysis project Ga0105248, IMG submission 81524) | Switchgrass rhizosphere microbial communities from Kellogg Biological Station, Michigan, USA - KBS S3-4 metaG | ecosystem: Host-associated > Plants > Roots > Rhizosphere > Soil | place...
CCCAGCAACCCGGAATCGAGCGGAGCCAGCAACGGCATCTCCGCAATCACCGGCACGCGCCCGTACTGCTCAATAGCAGCGCGATTCTCCGCATGGGGTTCACCGACCATCATTACGCCCGCTACCCGCAGCCAGCGGGTTTGCAGAGCTTCCAGCGTCAGCAGCGTGTGGTTGATCGTGCCGAGACCCGAGCGCGCCACCACTACCACCGGCAGCGAAAGATACGCAATCCAATCCGCCATAGTTTGCCATTCGTTGATCGGGACCAACAAACCTCCCGCGCCTTCAACGATCCAAACCCTGTCGGGTTCATCAGGTAGCATCGCACGCAATTCCGCGAGATCGATCCGTGTTCCCGCCCAGCGCGCGGCCACGTGTGGCGACACCGGTTTCTCTAAACGCACGCCCGCTTCGAACACTTCCTGCTCGGCCGCAGCGCCCAACCTCCGCACCGTGGTGGTGTCATCGTCGATTTCGATGCCGGTCTGAATCGGCTTCCAATACCGCAGCGGCGCGACGCCTCGGTAACGATGCAGCAGCGCCGCGGCCGCAACCGTTTTGCCGACGCCGGTATCCGTCCCGGTGACGAAGAGCCCCTTCATGCCTTGGTCGTGGCTTCGAGCACGGAGACAAACCGGTCGAGCACCTCTTCGCTCAGCCCTTGGTTCACCGCCACGCGCAAGCGCGCCGTCCCCGCGGGCACAGTGGGCGGACGAATCGCGCGCACATCGAATCCGGCAGCCTGTAATTCCCGCGCGACGGCGACGGCCCGTTCGTTCTCTCCGATGATCACCGGAATAATCGGCGAATCTCCTGCGAGCTCCAGGCGCCCTCGCAAATAGCGCGCGCGTGCCAGCAGCCGTTCGCGCCGTTCAGGCTCGCTCGCGATCACTTCCAAGCTCGCGGCGAGTGCAGCAGCGATCGCAGGCGGAGGCGCCGTCGAGAAAATAAACGTCCGTGCGCGCTGGATTAACGATTCGATCGCGTCCGTGGACCCAGCCACGAACGCGCCGCTCACGCCCATCGCCTTGCCCGCGGTGTTGATCGACAAGAAAACCTCGCCCGCCAATCCCTGGCCATGCTCGCCATAAACGCCGACAGCATGCGCTTCGTCGACGATCAGCGCAGCACCAGTGCTCTCGCACAACGCGGCGTATTCCGCGAGCGGCGCCTGGTCCCCATCCATGCTGAACAGCGATTCGACCACCACGAATTTCTGTCCTTCGCCCATGTCCTCGCGCAACAGCCGCTCCAGCGCCGCGACATCGTTGTGCGGAAACACCACCCGCCGCGCCCGCGACAAGCGCGCCCCATCGATCAGACTGGCATGATTGCGCTCATCCGAAAAAATCACATCGCCCGCTTCGGGAAACGTCGTCAACACCGCCAGGTTCGCCAAGTAGCCGCTCGAAAAGTATAGACTCCGCTCCGTCCCCTTGAAGCGCGCGAACTTTTCCTCCACGCACGCGAAGCTGGTTCGCTCTCCTCGCAACAGTCGCGACCCGGTGCTGCCCACTCCCTCCGCGAGCACAGCCTCTGCCATGCGTTGTTTCAAAATTGGATGATTCGCCAGACCCAGATAATCGTTCGAGCAAAGATCGATTCCCGACGGCGGCCGCAGCGTGCGCCGCAAACCAGCTTCGTCGATAGCAGCCAGACGTTCCCGCAGACGCGAGACCACCGCATCAGGCATGAACTTGGACATCAACCTGCCCGGCGGCCTCCGCTGGCATGAGCCGCATGCCCAGCTTGTCGAACAACTGCCGGTCCACGTTAGCCTCCGGATTCGGCGTCGTCAGCAGCTTATCGCCCATGAAGATCGAGTTCGCCCCTGCCAGGAAACATAAGGCCTGCGCTTCATCGGACAGCGACATGCGTCCGGCGCTCAGGCGCACCATTGACGCCGGCAGCAGGATGCGTGCCGCTGCAATCATGCGCACCAGTTCCAACGGATCCTCGGCGCGCTGCTTCGCCAGCGGAGTCCCCTCCACGCGCACCAGCATATTCACCGGCACGCTTTCCGGATGCGGATCCAGCGTCGAGAGTTCGCGCAGCAGCCGGTAGCGTTCCTGCCGGCTCTCGCCCATGCCGATGATGCCACCGCAACACACCGTCACACCGGACCGCCGCACGCGATCGAGCGTCGCTAGCCGATCCTCATACGTGCGCGTGCTGATAATCTCGCCATAGAATTCTGACGACGTATCCAGATTATGGTTGTATGCGGTGAGCCCCGCCTCCGCCAGCGCCGCGGCCTGTTCGTCCGTCAACATGCCCAGCGTGCAACAGGCTTCCATCCCCAACGCGCGCACCCCGCGCACCATGTCGAGCACGCGTTCGAACTGCTCTCCCTTGGGAATGTCGCGCCACGCCGCACCCATGCAGAAGCGAGTCGCGCCCTGCGCCTTGGCATTGCGGGCGGCCTCCAGCGCCGCCTCGACGCTCACCAGTCCTTCGCGCTCGACCCCGGTTTTGTAGTGCGCCGATTGCGGGCAGTAAGCGCAATCCTCCGGACACCCACCCGTCTTGATGCTGAGAAGGACACACCCCTGCACTTCGTCCGTGCGATGGTGCGCGCGATGCACCGTCTGCGCGCGAAAAATCAGGTCCGGCAGGGGAGCCGTATAGATGGCTTCAATCTCAGCCACAGTCCAGTTATGGCGTGTAGGGGAGTCCAAGATTTCATTTTAGCGCCGCTGCGGCAGGTGCTGCCCGCTACTCCACACGCAACCCGAATTCACGCCGCAATTGGTCGCCGGAATAGAGCCGCACCCAATACGCTCCCGGCGCGAGACGTGTGGCCACGCGAGCCGAAAGACTCTGCGGCGCGATCTGCGCAGCTCCGCTCCATAGCGGACGTCCAGTGGAACTCACCACCTCCAGCCGGTAAGCGAGCGCTGCCGGCAAGTCCGTTCGATCCACAGTCAATTCCAGAGGACGCCCGAAAGGTACGTGCGCCACCCCGTCCCCGTCGCCGCCTCGCAACGCCGTCAACTTAACCGCAGTCGCCGTAGAGGAAGACGTAGCCGCTGAGGATGGTTGAAGGCGCCAGCCTATAGTGACGCCCACCAGCACCAGCATCACAGCCGCGGTAAGCACTACTGGGAAGCCCGGCATCTTAGGAAATGCGAAACCGGGTGATGGACTGCCGACCGCCCGTTCCCTTTCCATCGCCGCGATCCCGGCTTTCATGAGCGCCGTGTACTCATCCACTGCCAGCAGCCTGTTTTGGCACAGGGTGCAATCGAGCAAATGTTCCTCGAGCGGCGCTAGCGCAGGTTCTAACACACGTCCAAACGAATACTCCTCCAAAAGATCCTCCGTCGGATGAACGGGGACCGAGGGCAAAGTGTCCAACGACATCGCTTTCCTCCACGTACCAAAGCTGTACCGCGGTGGACCCTCCAGGCCGACCCGGGACGGTGCCAAACCGGCACTCTGTTCCTTAGTGGGACGCGCCCGCCGAAGTTCTCATGCAAATCGCACTTAAAGCGCCCTGCGCCAGTCTTTTTTTGCCAAGTTCGCCAAAACGGGACTTGGCGCGCGATTTCAGTAACCGAAACTGGGTCTCCGTGAGCGTCATTTCGGTACAAATTTCCTCCTGGGTCTCCTCCTCCAGGTAGAAGCGGGTCAGGATCTCCCGATCCCGGCTCGTCAACTCGGCCAGCACTTTGCGGATCAGGTCCTCTTTCTGGTGGAAGATCGCTGCCTCTTCCGGGTTTCCGTGTGGGTCGGCGACCAGGGAACTGGCGTCTAGATCCAGTTGTTCCCGTCGCGTTTGGACGGCCTTGTCGATATGCGAAGCCACCTGGCGCCGCACGATCGTCCGCACAAATCCCATCAGCCTTTCGGGTTCCCGCAACTCGCCGCGGCGGATCGCCTGCACCACTACCACGAAGGTGTCATGAACCCGATCGTCCAGATCCTGCACCCCCAACTGGCGGCACAAGTAAAAGCGCACGCCTTTGGAAAACAGGTGATACAACTCTGCCATGCCGTCCGTCTGGCTGCTGCGGATTCGACCCACCAGTGTTGCCCAGCCCGCATAAACCTCGGAGTTCTCAGCCAGGCGCCTAGCCAGTTCGGGGTCAGCGCTTGCCGCCATGGTGCGCGACGGGTCGGTTTCTACAGGCGATTCGTCCGGCGGTGGGCGATTGCTTCCAACGGGGTCTGGAGCGAGCATATTAGTGGGTTCCTCCGGTCACTTGATAGGAAGCCCAGGTAGCTGGCGCGTCGCGCCCAGTTCTGGAGTGCGCCACTTCCCTCTGGCTGAGCCGCAGCGCTTCGGCTGCCGAATGATTCTGCAAATGGAAATAAAACCGCGCGAACATCGCGCCCGAATTGTCTTCCACGGGCCACGCGGTAGAGATCACGGCGCTGGCTCCCGCGAGGAGCCAAGCCCGGGTTAATCCAAGTAATCCGGCCCCGTCGCGCGCTTCTCCCGCATTGGCGGCACAGCCGGTCATCACTACCAATGCTCCGGGTGCCCGTAAGCGCGCGACCTCGGAAGTGGTCAGGAATTCGGGCTCGGCCGGCGAAGTTCCCATGCCGAAAGCGATCAGGGCCTGTTCGCGGTTGGCAGTGGGAAAGAGCACATGCGTAGCCAGATGGATCACTGAGGGATGCGCCGCCAATCCCCGTAAAAAGCCGTCGCGGCGGGCTTCCCTGCCTTCCAGCAGAAGCGCTGTGCCACCGCCTTCGCTCCACATGGCGGCACTGGATTCAATTTCATCTCCGCTGCCCACCAGGCGCTGTAACTGCCCTTCGGCTGGGCGCTTCGAAGCCCCTCCATGCCAGCGGGGATCAGCCTGGTTGTAGATAGGATCGCCCACCCCCAGAAATTCCCCACGCCGCTGATGACCATTTTGGTTTTCAGGGTCCGCGGACGCGCTCAACAGCAGCGCCCCCGGAACGGTTTGCAATGAATGCCGCTCCACCAGATACTCCGTGTTGCCGCCCCGCCGCTCGGTCACGAGCGCAGCGAAAGGGATGTCAAAGAGCGCACCGTCCAGCGATAAAAGCCATGCTGGTTTTCGGGTCTCCAGCGGACTCAATTGCCCGAACAATTGCCGGTACAAATCGAGTCCTCGCCGGGCGGCTTCCAGGCCCCCGGCGGGAAACGCCTCGCGAAAAAGCTGCACGGCTTTCGCGATATCCTGCTCGGCCGCCAACCGGTACAACCGCAGCGAACTCCGGCCGACTGCCCACAGGTAAGACTCCTTTTCCCCTAACTCAAAGCTGAGGAGTAATTCGGAGTCTCTTAATCCTTCCTGAAAATGAATAAGTGAATTCCGGCTGAGAATATTCTCCACTTTCTTCGGCCGCAGTCCCAATCCTGCTTGCGCTTCCATTTCGGTAAGTCTCGAAAGGAGACGGTTTTCGGCCGCCGCGGAAGGCCTCCGCGCTCCCAACTTAGCCAGCGTTTCCCAGTATTCCAAGGGGAGCTTTTCTCGCCAAATGCCCGCCAATGCCAGACTTTCGCGTAGGCTCGACGCGCGATTCAACTCCACCGCTTCGAAGGCTTTCGTGGCCCATACGGCATTTCCATGTTGGAACGCCTGTTCCACCGCCAGTTTGATGAACGAATGAAAAATCTGTTGTTCCAGCGCAATGTTGGTGCTGGTGAGCGCCGATTGCGCCGGCAATACCTCCAAACGCCACCTAGCCGCGGCCTCCAGGGCTAAGGAAAAGTCGCGCAGCGCGGCATCCTCCTGTCCGCGGGCTAGCAGTACCCGCCCCCTTTGGTGGAGCAGGACGTACTCGGCTTCCGCCGGTGCCCCACGGTTCGCCGCATCCAGCGCCAATTGAGTCAAACGCTCAGCCGTCGGGAAATCATCGCGCGCCAACGCAAGCGCTCCCAGACGGCCGTAGGACAAACCGATTTCACCAGCACGAAAAAATCGTCGTAAACGGAAAGCCTCCAGGAACGCCGCCTCGGCTTCGGGCAAATGTTTGGAACTGAGGTGCTCTTCGCCCAGCAGATCCCATGACAGAGCTTCGATAGCCAAGTCGTCCCTCGCCCGCGCCGCTTCGATCCCCGCCGCGAAGAACCCGCCCGCCTCCCTGTCGCGCTGCAATGCGTGGATGCGCCCCAGCTGCATCAGCAAAGGTGGTTTGAAGTACGCCGCCGCCGGATCAATCAGCTCCGCCTCAAGCAGCCCTTCTTCAGCCGCGAGCGTGGCCGCCGGCAGATCCCACATTTGCAGGTACAAGCTGGAGAGATTGACGTCGATAGCCCCCAGATCCGCGTGGTCTGCGATTCGCGAAGCCAAATCACGCCCCTGTAAGTAGGTCGCTAGCGCCGCGCGATACTCCAGCGCAAACATTTGGCTCCCGCCCACGCTGATCAGGAAGCGCACCGCCGCAAGCCGGTCGCCCCGCCGCACAGCTTCCTGGTAACCCTGTTGATACAGAGCTTCGGCCGCGCGAAAGTCTCCGGCCTTGCGCAGGCGTAGTGCGTCGTGTTGGATTTGCAGGGAGGCCTGATCCCACCAAGGGCTAGAGTCAGGCAATCTAGGCGGGATGACCGTCGGGGGGCGTGATCCCGTCATCCACAGCGTGAGAATCAGGCAAAGGCTTCTCCCGAAGGCAGCCATTTGCTTAGTTCTACAGGCTTACTACCCGCCATACTACCAGAGACCTGACGGTAAACCAATGGTACTGAACAAATCGGTGGGACGCCGCCAGCCCGACGGCGCCCCCCTCGCAGCCAGCTTAATTGCCAACTGGAGACGGAGGAAATACAACGATCATAGAGTGCGTTACCCCTTTCTGCCCCGATCCTAACGGCAACCGCCTTCTGAATAGAATTCCGAAAACGCCAACTAATGCACTCAAGCCGCTTGACGAACCCGCACCATCGTCACCGCCATGTGGGGCGGGCCTGCGGCCCGCGTTCGACCTCCGGTCGAACACGCTGTTTGCGTCGAGGTGTACTGTTAAGGTATGGACAAGCGATTAGCCAAGCGGCACAAACGCCAGGTAGCCCGCGCGCGCGAAAAAGTGAAACTCTCCGAACCCGACGTGCGAACTCCGGAACAAATCGAAGCCGCCAAAGAAGCCAGCCGCCCCGACCTCAGCCGCGGCAACCAGCCCAAGGTAGCCGCCAGCGGCCGCTCCTTCCGCAATCGCCTGGCCACCGCCACCGGCGGCGCCGCCAAAACCGACGGTTAGGAATACGTGCTATTTTCCAAACGCTGCCCCAATTGCCGCTCGGTAGAGTTCCGCGGCGTAGGCGCGCGTAACGCCTTGGAAAAAGCCATCCATTGGTTCCTGCTGCCCTACCGCTGCTCGCTCTGCGGCCGCCACTTTTTCCTGATGCGATGGCTGACTGCCTGACTCCCGAAGACCTCACCGCGGAGCACCTCTCGATCGCCCGCACCGCGCAAGACTTCTGGACCGCTGAAGTCGCCCCCAGCCTGGCTGCCATACAACGCAAAGACCCCGGCGTGCTCCTGGGCGTTCTTCGCAAGTCCGCCGAACTCGGCTTCACCGGCATCTCCATCCCCGAACGCTTCGGCGGCATGGAACTGGACCTGGCCTCGGTGATGATCATAGAAGAGTGCTTCGCCCGCGATGCGTCGTATCTAGTGACACACGGCGCGCAAGCCGGAATCGGCGCGCTGCCACTGATCTACTTCGGAACGGAAGAGCAAAAATCCAAATACCTGCCGAAGTTAGCGAACGCCACGATGATCGGCGCCTACGCCCTAACCGAGCCCCAAGCCGGCACCGATGCCATGGCCATCCGCACCCGCGCCGATCTCAGCCCCGATGGAAAACACTATGTCCTGAACGGCCAGAAGATGTGGATCACCAACGGCGGCATCGCCGACCTGTTCACCGTTTTCGCTAAAGTCGGCGGCGAAAAGTTTACGGCATTTCTAGTCGAACGCGCCTACCCCGGGGTGACCTCCGGCGCCGAAGAACACAAGATGGGATTGCACGGCAGCTCCACGACAGCGTTATATCTCGACAACGTCTCCGTCCCCGTCGAGAACGTTCTAGGAGAAGTAGGCCGCGGCCACATCATCGCCTTCAACGTCCTCAACATCGGACGCCTCAAGATCGGACCCTACGCCGTAGGAGCCTCGAAAGAAGTTCTGGCCCTGAGCCTGGCCTATGCCCGCGAGCGCAAAGCCTTCGGCAAGACCATCGCAGAATTCGGCGCCATCCAACACAAACTAGCCGAAATGGCCGTGCGCATCTTCGCCGTCGAGTCCATGTACTGGCGCGTAGTCGGCCAGATTCAACAAGCCAGCGCCATCAAGGACCTCGCACTCGAGTGTTCCGGGGTGAAAGTGTACGCCTCCGAGGCCGTCGGCTACGTCGTCGATGAAGGAGTCCAAATCCACGGCGGCTACGGCTATCACCAGGATTACGCCGTCGAACGCTTCTACCGCGACGCCCGCATCTTCCGCATCTTTGAAGGCACCAACGAAATTAATCGCGTGCTGATCCTAAACCAATTGATGAAGCGCCTGGATGAGGGAAAGATCTATTTCAACATGACAGGATTCCTCCCGGCCCTCGAGAAATTTGGCTCCGATTTCGAAAACCAGCAGGAAGTGGCGACGGCACTCTCCGACATGGTGATAGAGTTTTTCGTGATTGAGTCGGCCTGGTTGCGAGCTCAGAAACTAGAAGCCGCCGGTAAAGGCGCCAACGCCATGGACATATTCGCGGTCCTGCAAAGTGATTCTGAAATCCGGATGGGAGCCCCGGTGCGTGCCTTATTTGGAGCTTGCGGGTTAGATACGCCTGCCCGGCCATCGGAAGTCCCCGTGGATACCATCATGCTACGCCGCAAAATCGCGCGCCGCTTGCTAGACGCCGGCCGCTACGTAGTCTGATTCTTCAGCCCGAACAGGCGCACGGCATTGTCTTTGAGGATCAGCGGCCGCACCTCATCTTTAATCCCGATACTGTCGAAATCCTTCAGCCACCGGTCCGGCGTAATCACCGGGAAATCCGACCCAAACAGCATCTTATCCTTCAGCAGCGTATTCGCGTACTGGATCAACAGCGGCGAAAAATATTTCGGCGACCAGCCCGACAGATCAATATAAACCTGCGGCTTATGCAGACACACCGAAATTGCCTCGTCCTGCCAGGGGAACGACGGATGCGCCATAATCATCGGCATGTCCGGAAAATCAACGGCAATATCATCCAGGTAAATCGGATTCCCATACTTCTGCCGCACCCCGCCGCCGCCGCGCACGCGCGTCCCGATCCCGCTATGCCCCGTGTGAAACAGAGCCGGCAACCCCGACTCCGCGATCACCTCATACAGCGGATAAGCCATCCGGTCATTAGCAAAAAACTCCTGCAGCGGCGGATGAAACTTGAACCCGCAAATCGCACCCCCAGCTACCAGCCGCTTCGCTTCCTCCACGCCCTCCTTGCCGCGATGCGGATTAATGCTGGCGAACGGAATCAAAACGTCAGGACTAGCCGCCGCAATCTCCGCAACCTTGTCGTTCCCCAAAAACGGCGCCCCCGACAAATACTCATCCACCGAAAAAATCACCGCCGCCATCTTGCGTTCGCGATAATAAGCGCCCAAAACCTCCGAGCCCTTATCCGCCATATCCGCGCCAAAATACTTCGACGCCGATTGCCCAAAGGTGCTCCCATCCTGCTTCTTCTCCACCGTCATCGCGTGGACGTGCACATCTACCGCTACCAAATCGGCAGCATTAATCCGCTTAGTTCGCTCTGCAATAGTCATAGTGTCCTAATTACCCGCGGCGAGTCTGTATACAGCTCCTCCACAACGTCAGCCCGATTCTCCAGCACCGCCCGCTGGCTAATCGACCCCTTATCCGTAAGCTCGTGCGCGTCAATCGAAGGCGGAGTGTCCAGCAAAATGATAGCCGCCACGCGCGTCGACAACCCCGTACTCTTCGCCGCAAAAGACTTCAGCAACTCACCAAACTTAGTGCGCAGCTCAGCGTCGTCGAGATCCCGGCAAGCGTTCACATCCGGAAACACCATCGCCGTAACGTATGCCCGGTCGCGCCCCGCAATCACAACTTCTTTGGCGTAGGGCACAAAGTGCGCCAGAAACGCGCTGCGCAGCGGACCCGTGCTCACCCACGTCCCGGTATTCAGCTTGAAATCCTCCGCCACACGCCCATCGAACAGAAACCCGCGCGCCGGATTGCCTTCCTCGATGTAGCGCAGCGCGTCACCCATCTTGTAAAATCCTTCTTCATCGAAAGCCGCCGCCGTAAGCTCCGGCTGCCGCCAATACCCCGGCGTGATGCTAGGCCCTTTCACCCGCGCCTCCAACTTGCCCAACACCGGCGCAAGCTTTAGCGTGACTCCCGGAGCCGGCAACCCCACCTCCCCCGCGCGCGCCGCCTCCCGCCCCACCCACATCGCATACGGAGCGGTCTCAGTAGATCCGAGCCCCGTCAGCATCAACAGCCGTTCGCCTACCACGTCCAAAGCGATGTTTTCCAAGTCTTCCCAAGTCTTCTGCGACAACCCCGCCGCCGCATAAAACATCACCTTCAAATGACTAAAGTAATGCTTCGCAAACTCCCGATCCTTCCGCAAATACGGCACCAGCGCATCGAACGCCACCGGCACATCCAGCTGAATCGTCGGCTTCACCTCGCGCAAATTGCGAATGGTCTCCTCGAATTGCCCCGGCACCGGCTTGCCGTCGTTCAAATACAACGACCCTCCGTTATAAAGGATCAGCCCCATGTCCTTGTTACCCGCGAAGGTGTGATTCCACGGCAGCCACTCCAGAATCACCGGAGGCTCCTCCGTGATGAACGGCCAACACGTGCGCACCATTTCCTGATTGCTGCACCACATGCGATGCGTATTCATCACGCCCTTTGGCTTGCCCACCGACCCCGAAGTGAACAAAATCTTGAATACGGTATCCGGTAGCACCCGCGCGTGTGCTTCATCGATCCCCGGCCCCGCTTCAGTTTCCAGCAACTCAGAAAACAGAGTCGCCCCCGGTAGCGGATCACGCGTCACCACCAACTCCGCATCCTGCGGCATCACGACACTCAGCGCCTTCGCGAACTGGGTCCCGCTAGCAGCGAACACCAACCCCGGCGTCAGCAATCCAAAAATGTGTCGCAGTTTTGCATAATCCGTTACCAGCAGCGAGTACGATGGCGACAGCGGCGAGTACGGAATCCCCGCATACATCGCGCCCAACGCCAACATCGCGTGCTCCAGATCGTTGCCCGATACAATCGCAATCGGCCGTTCCGCCGAAAGCCCCCGATTCACCAGCGCCTGCCCAACGCGCCGCCCCATCTCGCGAGCCTCGCGATAACTAATCCGCTTCCACTCCCCGCCCGCATCGCGCTTGGCAATATAAGTGTGATCCGGAGTGTGTTCCGCCCAGTAATCCAGCTTGTCCGTCATGCGCGCCGGATACTCGCCCAGCGCCTGCGCCAGCCTGACGTAAACGACGCCACCCGCCCCGCGCTCCACCACTACATCGCGCGGGCCCAGCTTCACATCACGAAATGGCCGAGCCGCCGTCATGGCTCACCGTCCAGACTCGCAAACGTTTTGCCCTCGGCCGCCAGCCGCTCCAGCAGCGGAGCCGGTTTCCACAACTCCCCATGCTCCCGATGAAATTCCCGAACGCGCGCCGCCACTTTATCCAGCCCCACCGAATCCGCATACCACATCGGCCCGCCCCGATACGCCGGGAATCCATACCCAGTCATATATATAGTGTCGATATCCGAAGCCCGCCCCGCGCGCCCTTCTTCCAGAATCTTCGCGCCCTCGTTAATCATCGAGTACAAACACCGCTCAATAATTTCATCCCCAGTGATCGTCCGCCGCGCAACCCCAATCTCCTGTGCAGTCCGCTCGATCAGCAACTCAATCTCCGGATCCTCAATAGGCCTGCGAGTCTCGTCATAGCGATACCACCCCGCGCCCGTCTTCTGACCCAAACGCCCCATCGCGACTAGCCTGTCGAGCATCACCGGCATCCGCGGCCCCGCCCCCTGCATCGCCCGAATCTCCGCAAAACACCGCGCCCCCAAATCCAACCCACCCATGTCGTCGACGGCAAAGATACCCATCGCCATGCCCCACTCCGTCAACGCGCCATCCACCTGCGTCGGCGTAGCGCCCTCCTCCACCAGCAACTGCGCCTCACGCATGTAAGGAAACATCATGCGATTCCCCACGAACCCATACCCATTCCCGACCAACACGCCAACCTTGCGTAATGTTTTAGCCAGCGCCAACACGGTAGCCACAACCGTCGCCGTAGTCGCCTTCCCCCGAACGATCTCCAGCAGCCGCATCACATGCGCCGGACTAAAGAAGTGCAGCCCGATCACCATCTCGGGACGCCCCGTAGCCCCCGCAATTTCATCGATATCGAGCGTCGAAGTATTGGTCGCCAGCACACACTCGGGCTTAGCGATTTTATCGATCTCCGCAAAGATCTGCTTCTTCAGATCCATGCTTTCAAACACCGCCTCGATAATAAGGTCGGCTTCCTCAAACCCGTCGTACCCCAACTGCGGACGGATCATCGCAATGCGCTGCTCCATCACCTCCGCCGTGATGCGCCCGCGCTTCACCGAACTTTCATAGTTCTTGCGAATCCCCGCCATCCCGCGATCCAGCGCCGCCTGACTAGAATCCTTGAGCCGCACCGGAATCCCCGCATTCGCCAGCGCCATCGAGATCCCGCCGCCCATGGTCCCCGCGCCAATGATCGCCGCTTGCCGGATCGCATACACCGGAGTGTCTTTCGAAACCCCCGCAACCTTGCCCACCGCCCGCTCCGCAAAGAACGCGTGGATCAGCGCCTGCGCCTGCGGCGACCGCAAACTCGCCTCGGACAACTCGCGTTCCTTCTTGCACCCCGCCTCGAACGGCAATGTAGTCGCCGCCTCCAGCGCCTCCAGCACCGCCAGCGGAGCCGTCTGATTCCGCCGAATCTTCCGCGCCTGTTCCTTACCCGCCGCAAAAACCGCAGCACTGTCCAGCGCGTCAACACTCCTTTCGCGAGTCTTCGGATGCGGACCGCCCTTAGCCGCCACTTCCTCCGCGAACGCCACCGCCCCGCTCAACAAGTCCCCCTCGACCACGCGATCCACCAACCCAATGGCAAGCGCCTCCGCCGCCTTCACCGGAGCCGCCGTCATCAACATGTCGACAGCTTTCGCGATCCCCACTAACCGCGGCAACCGCTGCGTGCCCTCCGCCCCCGGCACCACGCCGATCGTGACTTCCGGCATCCCCAGTTGCGCGTCCGTCGCCGCCACCCGGTAGTTCGCAGCCATCGCAATTTCGACGCCCCCGCCCAACGCCGTTCCATGTACCGCCACCACCGTAGGCTTCGGGCTGTCCTCCAACATGACTAAAAGCTTGTGCAGATCCGGACCTTTGCCCGTCTTAGCAAACTCCGCCAGATCCGCCCCCGCGATGAAAGTTTTCCCCGCGCCGATCACCACGATCGCATCCACGCCCGCATCCGCCTGCGCCGCCCCCAACGCCGACGCCAAGCCCTCCGGCACCCCCGCAGCAATCGCATTCACCGGCGGATTATCGATGGTGACCACCGCCACCCGCCCCATTCGTTCCAACTTGACCAGAGAATTCATAGAAGACCGAACCTATAATCTAACCTACATTGCCGAACCACACAGCGGCTGATAAACTGCACGGGGAAGGATTCACCATGACCAATCGCAGGCAGTTTCTGAAAAACGCGGGAGTCGTTTTCACCGGCTGTCACCTCATGAACGAACACTTGCACGCCCAGCCGGCAGCTACGCCCAAGAAGCGGCAGGTGATGGTCGGCGGACGTCGCATCCGCACCATCGATATCCATGCCCATGTAGTCGTTCCCGAAGCGACAGCCCTACTCGGCCGCCAGACCAATGCCACGGATGCCTCTCTCATCGACGGCACCATGGCCGCCGAACGCTTCGCCCGCATGGACGAATGGGGCACCGACATGCAAGCCCTCAGCATCAACCCCACCTGGTATTCAGCTGAGCGCGACGTCGTCACTCAAGCCATCAAAATTCAAAACGAAAAACTAGCGGATCTGTGCGCCAAGTACCCGGACCGCTTCGTAGCCTTCGCGTCCGTCGCTCTGCAATATCCCGACCTCGCCGCCGAGCAACTCGAAGAAGGCGTTAAGAAATACAACCTCCGCGGTGCCGCCATCGGAGGCCACGTCAACGGCGACGAACTCTCCGCCGACAAGTTCGATCCCTTCTGGAAAAAAGCGGAAGAACTCGGCTGCGTAATCTTCATGCACCCGCAAGGCATCCCCGAAATGAACAAGCGCCTCGCGGGAGCCGGCGGCCTCACCAACGTAATCGGCAACCCGCTAGAAACCAC
>Ga0105248_10005185_pt1 | contig 14364 bp, 15 predicted proteins | sample KBSS34metaG_FD_81524 | JGI IMG/M metagenome (GOLD analysis project Ga0105248, IMG submission 81524) | Switchgrass rhizosphere microbial communities from Kellogg Biological Station, Michigan, USA - KBS S3-4 metaG | ecosystem: Host-associated > Plants > Roots > Rhizosphere > Soil | place...
AGAGAAGTGATGCACTTGCGCGATTCGCTCTCCGTCAAGTTTGCCGAGTGTGTTTACTACGGTTTCTGGTTTGCGCCCGAGTTCAAGCTGTTGCGCAAAACGATCGAAGAGACGCAAACGACGGTCACGGGCGACGTGCGTCTCAAGCTTTTCCGTGGCAACGCGATCGTCGTCGGACGGCGCTCGCCACACTCGCTCTACGACGAAAACGTCGCGACGTTTGAAGCCGACACGGTTTACAACCAGCGCGACGCGGAAGGTTTCATCAAGCTCAATGCTCTGCGGTTGCGAATGGGAGGTGGACGATGACTGAAATCAACGTGATCGACGTCGACAAGATCGGCTCTGCGACGTCACCGCTTGGTCTGGCAAAAACGGTGGCGCTGGTTTCGTCTACAGGTTCGCCGAAAGCGGGCGACGTGGTCGTGGTGCGCGCTCTGACGGACAGCGCGACCTACAACATGCTCGAGTTGCCGACCGGCCGGCTGGCGAAGATCAATCCCGGCGACCTGTTGCTTGGCGTGCTTGGCCGCCGCCGCGCGTTGAAGGGTTTTGTCGGCGATGTGCCGCCGAGCGTGACGAGCGGCGATCGACTGCACCTGCTTAATATGGGTGGCGTCATCGGAAAGTGCACCGGACACCATTCGAGTTTGAGCGATGCGATCGAGCTCGAGGTGATCGGGTTGGCGTGCGATGAAGACGGCAACGTGCTGAACATCGGCGATGCGTGTCTGGCGCCGCGCGCGCAGCTCGGCGAGACGGCGCCGATCGTAATGATCGCGGGCACGTGTATGAATAGCGGCAAGACAGTCGCTGCGACCGAGTTGATCAAACAAGCGACGCGCGCGGGGTTGAAGGTCGCAGCCGGAAAGCTTTCCGGGGTCGCTTGCCTGCGCGACACGTTGAACATGTCTGACCACGGCGCGGTAGCGACCGCGAGTTTTCTCGATTGTGGTTTGCCTTCGACTGTTGACGTCGAAGATCTCGCGCCGACGGCAAAAGCGATCATCGCGAAGCTGAACGAAGCGAGTCCCGATCTGATCGTGATCGAGCTGGGTGACGGGATTCTGGGCGGATACTCGGTCGATACGATCTTTGCGGATCTGGATTTGCTCGAAGCGACCGCGTCGATCGTGTTTTGTGCGTCGGATTACGTCGGCGCGTGGGGCGGCATCGAGCTCTTGCGCCGGCGCGGCGTGGAAGTTGACGTGATCTCCGGCTCGGTGACCGATTCACGCATGGGTGAGGACTACATCAAGGAGCAGTTTCAGGTGCCGGCGGCGAATGCGCGACGCGAAGGCGCAGCGCTGTTTGAGCTCGTGATGGAGTCCGTTGAAGCGCAAGAAGCTTCGGTGCCTGTGTAATCCGTGTCGTCCGTGGTGAAAGAAGATGCAATTGTCACAGCGTAGAATCAAAGCGGCGATCTTCGGTGGCTCAGGCTACGGCGGCTCCGAGCTGCTCCGTATCCTGCTCTTTCACCCGCACGTCGACGTTGTGCTGGTCACCGCTAACGAGCACGCTGACAAGCGCGTCGCCGACGTGCATCGCAATCTGCTCGGGCTCACCGATCTGAGTTTCGTCAAACAACCGGAAACGATCGACGGCGTGCTCGACGACGTTGACTGCGTATTCTTCGCGTTGCCACACGGCCAGGCGATGTCGCTCGTGCCAAACATTCCACCTCAGATCAAAGTGATCGACCTGTCGGGCGACTTCCGCCTGCGAGATCAATCCCTGTTTGAATCGCATTACAAACAGCCGCACACGGCGATGGAAACACAGGCCGGTTTTGTTTACGGCCTGACGGAAACGAATCGCGAAGCCGTGCGTCACGCGCGTTTGATCGCGAACCCCGGCTGCTTCGCGACGGCCACGCTGCTCGGGCTCGCGCCGCTCGTTGCGAACGGGCTACTCGCCGGCCGCGTGATCGTTGACGCGAAGACCGGATCGTCAGGCTCGGGAGCGAAAGCCGCGGCGAACACGCATCATCCGCAGCGCATGACTTCGTTCTACGCCTACAAGCCGTTCACGCATCAGCACGTGCCGGAGATCGAACAGGAACTCGCGCACGTGGGCGACTGGACCAACGAGTTAATCTTCATGACGCATTCGCTGCCCGTCGCGCGCGGAATATTTGCTTCTATTTATGTTGAGCTGAAACGCGAGCTAGACCAATCCAACCTCCACCAACTCTTCGCCGAGTACTACCACGACTCCTTTTTTGTTCGCCTCGTAAACGGATCACCAGACATCAACTGGGTGAAGACGACGAACTTCTGCGATCTCGGTTTCGCCGTCCGCGGCAAACAGGCGGTCGTGTTTTCCGCCATCGACAACCTCGTAAAAGGCGCTGCCGGACAAGCAGTGCAGAACATGAACCTGATGTTCGGTCTCGACGAAAAAACCGGACTCATTCTTGCAGGAACAAATCCGTGAAATCTGTGGCCCAACTAGAGGAGCAGTTTCAACTGGCGACCTACAAGAAGATGCAGATCGCTGCGGAACGCGGCGAGGGCGTCTGGATCTACACGACGGACGGTGAGAAGTATCTCGATCTCTACGGCGGTCATGCGGTCGCGGGCACGGGTCATTGTCACCCGCACGTAGTGAAGGCGATTCGCGAACAAGCGGGGCAGTTGTTGTTTTATTCCAATCTCGTTTTCTCCCGCGCGCGTGCCCGGGCCGCAGAAAAGCTTATCTCAGTTGCTCCCCCTCCCCTGACAAAAGTCTTCTTCTGCAACTCGGGCACGGAGTCCAACGAAAACGCCATGCGCATGGCGCGCATGGCGACCGGCCGCGAACAGATCATCACGTTCACGGGCGGTTTTCACGGCCGCACCGCGGACGCCATCAGCGCGACGTTTCTCGGCAAGTATCGCGAGCTCGGAAAGCCAAACGTCCCGGGCCACTTACAGGCCGAGTTTGGGAACATCGGATCCGTGCGAAGCATCGCGGACGAGACGGTGGCGGCGATCATGCTGGAGCCGATCCAGTCGATGGCTGGCGTGCGCATGGCTGAGCCGGATTTCTATCGTGAGTTGCGCGAATTGTGTGACGAGCGCGGCATCGTGTTGATTTACGACGAAGTGCAGACCGGCGTCGGGCGCACGGGCGAGTGGTTCTTCGCCGGCAGCGAGCCGGGCGAAGGGGTCGTGCCTGATATCGTCACGCTTGCGAAAGCGCTTGGCAGTGGTGTGCCGGTGGGCGCTTGTCTCGTCACCGAGAAGATCGCCTCGCACATCAAGGAGAACGATCTGGGCACGACGTTTGGCGGTGGGATGCTGGCGATGGCCGCTGTGACCGCGACGCTTGAAGCCATCGAGAACGATCGTCTGCTGGAAAATGTGAAGACCGTTGAAGCGTATTTACGGGAAAGCTTGCGCGAGATCGATCAGGTAGTCGCCGTTCACGGGCGTGGTTTTTTGCTGGGGATCGAGTTTGCAGGGAAAGCGGCGCCGGTGCATCAGGCGCTGTTGGAGAAAAAGATCATCACCGGTACGTCGAGCAATCCGAACGTGTTGCGGCTTTTGCCGCCGTTGGTGCTGCAAACCGCCGACGTAGACCTGTTGGTGGATGTTTTAAAATGAATTTTCTGAATACTCTCGACAGCGATCTCAATCACCTGATCCAATCGGCGTTACGCTTCAAGGCCGGCGACGATCAGTCGAGACCTCTGAGCGGAAAATCCGTGGCTTTGGTGTTCTTTAACCCGAGCCTGCGCACGCGCGCATCGATGCAAGTCGGGATTTACGAGCTCGGCGGCAACGCCGTCATGCTCGAACCGGGCGGCACGAGCTGGACACTCGAACACCGCGAGGGCGCGGTGATGGACGGCGACAAGACCGAACACATCGCGGAGTTTGTGCGCGTGCTCGAACGCTACTGCGTCGCGATCGGAGTGCGCACGTTTGCGGCATTGAAAGACTGGCAGGAAGAACGAACCGATCCGGTACTCAACGCGTTCGCGAAGTACGCGTCCGTGCCGATCATCAACCTCGAATCCGCGATGCATCATCCGTGTCAGTCCGCGGCGGACATGATGACGATTCGAGAGAAGCTCGGCGCGGGCCGGAAGCGGGTGTTGTTGACGTGGGCCTGGCATCCGAAAGCGTTGCCGATGGCGGTGCCGAATAGTTTTGCCCTCGCGGCCGCGCAGATGGGCCACGACGTGGTGATCGCGCATCCGCCGGGTTATGAGCTCGACGAGGAGTTAATCGAGACGATGCGCGAACGCGGCACCGTTGAGATCACGAATGATATCGACGCGGCTTTTGACGGCGCGGAAGTGATCTACGCGAAGAGCTGGGGCGGAAAGCAGTTTTACGGCGACACGGATCGGGATCTGGCGCATCGCGCGCAGTTTAGAGACAAGTGGATCGTGAATGAAGACAAAATGAGCCGAACCAATCAGGCGATCTTCATGCACTGTTTGCCCGTGCGGCGCAATGTGATCGTTACGGACGCCGTGATCGATTCGCCCGCGTCCGTGGTGATCGATGAGGCTGAGAACCGGCTGCACGTCCAAAAAGCAGTTATGGCCCAACTGATATGAACGTCACGATCGATAACCAAACACGCCTGGATTTATTGAGGGAGGCGCTGCCCTACATTCAGCGCTTCAAGGGGCAGACGTTTGTCGTCAAGCTCTCCGGCAAAGTCACCGACCAGCACGACAACCTGAGCTCGCTGGCCGAAGAGCTCGCGCTCCTGCACCAGGTCGGCATTCGCATTTGCGTCGTGCACGGCGGGGGCAAGCAGCTCAGCGAGCTCGCTTCTAAGCTGGGCATCGAGCAGACGATCATCGAAGGCCGGCGCGTCACTGACGACGCCACCCTGGAAATGGCGAAGATGATTTTCGCCGGCAAGATCAACACCGACATTCTCGCGGCGCTGCGCCAGCGCGGCATCGAAGCCGTCGGACTCTCGGGCGTCGACGGCAATATCGTGCACGCCGAAAAGCGTCCGCCGAAAGAAATCCTGAACCGCCAGACCGGAGTGCGCGACACCGTCGATTTTGGTTACGTCGGCGACGTCGTGCAGATCAACTCCCGCCTGCTGATGGTGCTGCTGGACCACGGCTATCTGCCGGTGATCTCGTCACTCGCCGCCGATGATGAAGGCATCGTTTTCAACATCAATGCCGACACCATCGCCGCCGAGATCGCAGTCCAGTTGCGGGCCGAGAAGTTGATCCTGCTCAGCGACGTTGACGGAATCTATTTACAACCCGCCGATCCGTCTACCAAACTCTCGCGCCTGACCGCCAGCGAGGCAGACGAGCTCGTTACCAACGGCGCTGCGACTGGCGGAATGATTCCCAAACTACAAAGCATCACCACGCTGTTGCGTCGTGGAGTTCACTCCGCCCACATCATCAGCGGCACGAATCGCAATGCCCTGCTCTCCGAAATTTTCACTGACAAAGGCACCGGCACGATGATCGTCGCCTGACCTGCGTGTCACCCGATGGGTGACTGGGGCAGAAACCGATCGCGATCGAACGGCGGATCTTCGTGATCCGGCAGGCGATCGTCCGGCCAGTCGTTGGCCCAGTCGCGGCGATATTTCTCGTCGGCATAGTACTGGAGGTAGATACGGTTATCTTCGTCGCTGCCGCTGCCGGTGAGGTCGATCATGTAAGCGTAGCTCGGGTTCTCGGGAAACAGCACCGCCTCTTCGCGCAGGCCATCGTGATAGAGATACTCGTAAAGCGCGCGGTCCGAGAGATGATCGGTGTGAATCAAATACGCCCCGAGCATGGCCATGCGATCGACGATCTCTTTGAGTTTGATGGTGAGGGTTTCGTCGTCGAGCTCGTCGGGCGCGGCCACGTGGAGACCCGAGTTATTGAGTAGTTGCAGCAGACTGATCGGTTCGGCGTTTTCGTATTCAAGTACGTGACGCAGAAACTCTTCTTCCATGTCGGCCGGCATCGACTCGAGTGACATCGTGTTGCCGCCGCGTTTTTCCACTTCCTCGCGCAGTTTGGCGATGCGTTCATCCTGGTCTGATTCTTCAGCGAAATGTATATACGACATTCTGGCTCCTTAAGAATTGAGAGGTTTAAGGTTTGAGGCGCCCCGGAGTACTGTGAGGACCTCCGTCCAATTTTGTTTTGTTTGGTGAGATATTACTTTGGAGGCGGTGGGGCTGTAAACATGTCCGGATTTGATAGACCAAGACTCGCCTCGATCTCTTCCATTCTTTTTAACGCCGACTCGAAGCCGTCAGCGCCAAACATCTCCGTCTCGATCTCTTCAAACTTCTCGCTCAGCTCTTCATACTCCTGCTCGCCGGCAGCAGCTTTCCACGCGGGAAACACGACCGTGTCTTCGAGCGCCGCGTGATGTTCGTACATCCTGACGAATGATTCGAGGGTCTTCGCGAGTGGTTCGACCTGATTGGTCGAGATGCGATCGGCTTTTGAAACGGACAACAGGTAATCGGTGATCTCCCGGCCGCGTGTGTGTTGGGCGAGCAGCACGTCGGCGTACGCGCCCGCGCCGCCGGGAGCGGCTTTGATCGCGGGAAAGATGTAGACCTCTTCGAGTCGCTTCTCGTGATAGTCTTCGCCAAATACGCGAAAGAGTTGCGCAGTCTTTTCGATCGCTTCGGCCGGAAACGAAGCTGCATCCTGGCGCAGCTTGACGGTCGATTCCTGGTAGACGAGCAACGCGCGCCGCAGGATTCCATGTTCGCGCATCAGGTCTTCGGTGGCGGTGACCTGGACCGGAACAGCTTCACCCGCGGCTGGTTCTTTGCCGTCGTCGTTCGTGGCGCCCGTGGCGCTGTTGCTGCCGCTGGGTGTGGCGCGGCAGCCGATCACGAGCGCGCCCGCGCCGGCGACGGAAAGCGTGGTCAGTAACTGGCGTCTGTTCAATTCGGTATTCAACTTTGTGGTTTGGTTCAAGGTTGCGGCTCCTGAAGATAGATCGCGCGCTTTGATAATCCGCGGCTCGCGAGTTTAGACTAGCACAACTCAAGGGCTGAGAGTTTAGTCATGAATAACGCAGAGATCGCACGCCGTTTTTATCGTCTGTCAGCGTTGATGGAGATCCGCGGCGACGATCCGTTTCGACTGCGCTCGTATCGCAATGCCGCGGAAGCGATCGAAGTGTGGCCCACGCCGCTCAAAGAGATTGCGGAGAAAGACGGCGTGGCGGGGTTGCAGGAGATTCCGGGCGTCGGTAAAGCGATCGCGGGAAAAGTGATCGATCTGCTCGATCGCGGGACGTTCGATGCGTGGGAGAGACTCATAGCCGAGACGCCCGAGACGGTTCTCGACCTGACGGAAGTTCCCGGTATTGGACCAAAAACCGCGGCGTTGCTGCACCAGCGTTTCAAGGTCTCCTCGTTGCCGGAGTTGAAAGCGTTCGCCGCCGGCGGCGGTCTGGACATGGTGGACGGCATCGGCGCCCGCACCGCGGAAAAGATCAAAGAAGCGTTGGAGTTGTGAACGGGCTAGAACCCGCCCTTGGACGCTCCAAGAAAATTGTCTACAACTCGCGGCTGGTGTATTCTGCCCAACCAACGCACGCTCTCGTAACAACCCAGCTCGCTTAACACCTGAGACGGAGACGCCATGAGCAAAAAAATCAAACGCCGTGACTTCATGCGCACCGGCACTGTTGCCGGTCTGACACTCGCCGCTGCGAGCAAACAAACCGCGGGCTTTCCGATGATCATGACGCAGAGCGCCGTCAAACCGCTCGTGATCTCCTCCGCCAACGGCAATCGTTTCAAAAACGGCGGCAACGTCACCGCGGTGCAGAAGGCGTTCACGATGATGACCAGCGGCTCCGATGTGCTCGACGCACTGATCGCGGGCGTCAACATCGTCGAGCTCGATCCACTCGACGACAGCGTTGGTTTCGGCGGTTTGCCAAACGCCGACGGCATCGTGCAGCTCGACTCCTCCGTCATGCATGGTCCAAAGAAACGCGCCGGCGCGGTCGCGGCGCTCGAAGGCGTGCGCACTCCCTCGCTCGTGGCGCAGGCAGTGATGGAAAACACCGACCATCACCTGATCGTCGGCAAAGGCGCGCAGGAGTTCGCCCGCAACATGGGCTTCAAGATCGAAGACGATCTCAACACCGAGAACTCGCGCAAGCAGTGGCTCGAGTGGAAGCGTCGCACCGACCCGGGTCACTATCTCGATCCGAAGAAACGCGCTGAAGCCGGCCATCGCGTCGCGCTCGAGATGCTCGCCGAAGGCAAGCTGCGCGAAGAAAACCTGCACGGCACGATCAACTGCGACGGCATCAACGCGCGTGGCGAGATCTGCGGCGTCACCACCACCAGCGGGCTGGCGTGGAAGATTCCCGGCCGCATCGGCGACTCACCGATTCTCGGCGCGGGACTTTACGTCGACGGCGCTGTCGGCGCGGCCGGTTCGACCGGTCGCGGCGAAGCGAATCTCTACAATCTCTGTTCGTTTGTGATCGTCGAGGAGATGCGTCGCGGCGCGCACCCAAAAGACGCGGGCATGGAAGTCTTGAACCGGATTAAGAGCAACACGATCGAAAAACGACTCCTGAACAGCCGTGGCCTGCCCAACTTCGGCATCAACTTCTATATCCTCAACGCAAAAGGCGAATACGCCGGAGTGACGATGTACGAAGGCGCCTCGTTCGCGATGTGCAACGAGAATGGTCCACAAACGCTGAAGTCCGAGCCGCTGCTCCAGGGCAAGCCCAGCGACTAGTTCGCGGCCGCAAATTATGTTTTCACGTCGCAAATTCCTCGCACTGATCCTCCTTCCCTGTCTTCTCGCAGCGGGTTGTCTCAAGGACGCCGCCCGGGCTCTCGGCGAGGCTCAATTGGTCTACACCGAGCTGACGAAAAAATTCGGTGACCAGGTGTATGTCAACGTCAACGAGACGCGCGGTAATTTCGTCCTCACGGTCAGTTTCATCAATTCAGCTCTGAACGAAAAGTCGGAGGAAGAGCGTTTCAAGCGCGCGGCCGAAGCAGCCCAGGTCGTGAAAGCGAATTACGCGAACGTTAAAAAGCTCAGCGTGATCTGGGTCGGGTTTGTTCGCCAACGAAGCCGCATGATCGTGTTTCACTACACTGAAGGGCTGGGCTTCTATCCTTTTGACAACGAGGGCCGGTCGCTGCGAGAGCCCGAGGTAGTCACACCCGAAACGCCGCTCGAAACTACAGCAAACTATCACCCGACTCGTAAAGAGTCAGACGTGTTTGCCTACGGGATTCAGCTCGAAGGACAACCCGGAAAAGACGGCGTCACGCTCGTGCCGAATTTCAAGGTCGCCGGCGACGTCAACGTCAAAAAAGGACCACCACCGAAAACAGTGCAGTTTGACTTTGCCTCCTACTCCCGCACGCCGCGCTTCGGACAAACCTCGCGGGTCACGTTCGTCGCAGACGACAAACCGGTCCTGGAAACTGAAGGAACCTTTTTCGGCAACGACCCGCAGTTCTGCTACTTGCCGGTTCCTTACACCGCGTTTCGCAAAATGCTCGTCGCCAAACAACTCACAATAAAACTGGGCGACAAGCAATATCGCTTGACGCCCAGACAGATCGCAGTTCTGCAGGAAATGACGAAGTACGTCACCGAGTGAACCGCCACTACTGCGCGGCCGGATCGTTCTGCATCATTCCAAAAATATTTCCTTCCGTGTCTTTGCAATACACCAACCAACCGACACCGGGAATCGCCATCTTCGGCAACGCGATCTGCGCGCCGTTGTCGAGCGCCGTCTTCAACGAAGCGTCGACGTCAGCCACGTCAACCGTGCAGACGTACGCAATGACCGCTTGCCCGTCGATCTCACCGTGACGGCGCATCAAGCCGCCGTTGATGCCCGGCTGATCGTCCGGACCGGTGATGACCATCCAGTACTCCATCGGTCCTTCCCATTTTTGAAAGCTCCAGCCAAACAGCGCTTGATAAAACTTTACCGCACGCTCCGGATCGCCGGCGTGGATTTCGAAGTGCACAACTCTTGGCATTAATAGTCTCCTTATGATGATGTTGTTTGCGGGACGTTCCCGTATTTCTGCGTGGCAAAACCGACGATCAAGCCGACGAGCGTGCCGGGCAAAATGATCTCGAAATAGTAGCCACCCTGAAGCGCCGCGATGATATACGCCAAAATCGCTCCCACCACCGCGCCGAACAGAATCCCGATCGCCAACGAATGAAACTTCTTCGCGAAAAACCCGATCGCGATTCCGGCGATGATGCCCTTGATGGTCGAGCCGACGACGATGCCGCCGAGTTGATCGCGCACGGCGGGGGTGAACCACGCGGTCAGACCGTCAATGGCGCCGAGTATCGCGCCGAGTATTACTCCGAGCAGGGGTTTAGACATTTCGCATCTCCTTTTAGCTATCTACACATCTATTAAACGGCGGGCGAGAAATCTTTAACTGCGAGACGTGAAAATAAAAATAATTCTCATTACGAGATAGGCGAGCACCAAAAGTATGAGAAACCGGTTTTTGCCGGCCCAGCGGCCAACCTTCTCCACGACATTCTCCCGGTACGCCGATACCGGTTCGGAGTCGAGCAACTGGCCCACGTCGCGCGACAACTCTGCCGCCGTCGCATAGCGCGCTTTCATCTCCGGCGACATCGCTTTCAAACAGATCGCTTCGGCCTGTTTACTGACTTGCGGATTAACGGTTCTCGGCCGCGACAGCGAGGCCGATTGGGGCGCGCGGTTAGTCAAAAGAAAATAGAGCACCGCGCCGAGCGAGTAGACGTCGGAACGCTCGTCGAGTTTGTCGATCTCGCCGCGCGCCTGCTCGGGCGACATGTAATCGCGCGTGCCGATGATCGTGCCGTGCGAAGTGTCGGCGAAATTCCTCGGCGCGAGCGGCGGGTCGGCTTCCACTGAGACGATCATGTTTCGTTTGCCGAGTATCTTCGCTACGCCCCAATCGAGCACGAGTACTTCGCCAAACAAACCGATCATGATGTTCTGCGGTTTCAGGTCGCGATGAATCACGCCGTGAGCGTGCGCAAACGCGACTGCATCGCACGCAGCCTGAAATTTCCGCAGACGATCCTTGATCGAGTCGACGTTCGCGGCGTATTCGTCCAGGCGGCTGCCGCGCACGTACTTCATCGCATAAAACACGCGGCTGTCCGGCAGGACGCCCACGTCGTGCACGGGCACGATGCCGGGATGTTCGAGACGCGCGATGATCTGCGCTTCGCGGATCATGCGTTGGCGCAGGTCGTTGTTTGTTTCGGGCGTGCTCAGCACTTTGATCGCGACGCGGCGATCGAGCTCGGTGTCTTCTGCGAGATAGACCGTGCCCATGCCGCCGCGCGCAAGCTCGCTGATGATCCTGTATTTGGTCGCGCTAAAGTCCGGGTTCGCCACGAGGTCGCGGAGATAACTTAGTCGCTCGTCGGAAAGCCATCTCATTTCACGTCGACTCCGAGTAACGATCGCGCTTCGTTGCGAAACTCTTCTTCGGTAGCCGTGATCTCGCGCAGCTTTTCGAGGACCACGCGGCGAAAGTCGCGGCGGGCGGCGGCGAGGTAGTTGGTCACTGTCGCGGCCGACAAGCCAAATTCTTCCGCCAGCAACCCGTACGACATATTCCGAGCGCCGTCATCCGCGAGATCGTAACGCTCAAACAACTGAAACTGAATCTCCTTGCCAGACTCTGCGTAGCGCCGGCGCAAACTCTCCACTGAAAGCGTAAAGATCGAACGCACCCATTCGCGTTGAAAAAAGTCTTCCGGAGTGACGTGACAGGGCCAAACCTGCGCGGCATATTCTTCGCCCGCGCCGACGAAGTCGAGTTGGAAGTGTTCGACGTCGCCGCCGCGCTTGAGCCGCCGGCCGGCTTTCCGCTCATTCGCGATAAAGCCGTCGAGGCAAGTACGCAGGAACGTTTGAAAGCTTGCTTTGCCCGCGTCGTAGTTGGCGAAGTGGTTCTTTTCGAATGCGTTTGCGAAGAAACCCTGGGTTAGATCTTTTGCGTCTTCGTTACCGGCCTGCCACTTGAGGCGAATGTATTTGTAGACAGGTTTCCAGTAGCTCGCGAGGATTGTATCGAACGCGCGCTGCCGCACGGTCTGATCGGCGCTGCGCGCCTGCACGATCGCTGACTGGTTCGTGACCGGAAAGCGATGTTGCGCGCCGCCGATGTCTGTGTCTGGATCGCTGATCAAGGGCCGGGACCATTAGTCCGTAAAATTTCTTTTCCCTTGGTTGCCGCACGTTGGGCGCTCTAGTGATCAGCCCGCACTCGCGCTGAGTTTCGCTTCCGCCTGCCGCTTCACGATCACGAGCGTAATGTCATCCGCGGCGCTCGTCCCCTGCGCAAACTTCGTCAGCGACGACTCGATACGATCGCGAATTCCCGCAGCCGAAGCATTCACATTCCGTGAAACGACTTCATACAAACGCGTCGCGCCAAACTCTTCCCCGTTCGGACTAACAGCCTCAGTCACGCCGTCCGAATAGATCACGAGGACGTCTCCCTTCTGCAATACCGTACGCCCTTCGCGATACTCCGCATCGCGCTTGATCCCCAGCGGCAACCCGCCCGACGCAAGCTGCTCAACCGTCCCCGCGGAATGAACGATCAACGGCGGATTATGTCCCGCGTTCAAAAACGACAACGCTCCCGATTCCGGATCGAGCTCTGCATAAAACAGCGTCACAAACCGATTAGCCGGAATGTTGTCCGCGAGGTAACGATTCACCGCCGAGATCGTCGCCACGAGCGAATCGTGCGACGCCGACTGCGCGTGCACCGCCGCATGCAGCGACGACATCAACAACGCAGCCGCAGTTCCCTTACCCGAAACGTCACCCAGAGCGATCACCAGCCGGCCGTCTTCACGCTCGATGAAGTCGTAGTAGTCTCCGCCGATTTCGTAACACGGAAAACTGATCCCTTGAAGCTCGTAACCATCGACGTGCGGCGGCGCCGTCGGTTGAAACCGCTGCTGAATCTCACTCGCGAGGGCCAGCTCACGTTCGAGACGCTCGCGTTCCAAACGCGTCTCAACGAGCGTCGCGTTCTCAACACGAATAGCCGCGACGGAAGCGAGCGTTGCCAAAACCTTCAGATGGTCCTCGGTGAAACGGCCTTCCGCAATCGGCGAGTCAGCATAGATAATCCCGAAGACCTTGTTTTCGACGCCGAGTGGAACGGCGAGCACGGATCTGACGCCTTGCAGCACCATCGTGCCGCTCGCAAACCGCGGATCGTGTTGCGCGTCGGAAGTCAGCACCGAGTTTCCGCGAATCACAACTTCATCAAGCACGTTGCGGCTCACACGAATCTCGCCCACTTCGCCCACGCGATCGCGCAAACGCGCCACCGCCACCCGCAGATCCTCGCTTCCCTCATCGCGCATCATGATCAGGCAACGATCCGCGGGCACGGCTTCAAACACGAGCGACACGACCTGTTCCAAAGTCTGGTTCAACGTCGCCGGAGACAACAACGTGACTCCCACTTTGCTGATCAGTGCGAGCAGATCGCCATGCTTTGTTTTCGGATCGGTTACCGTCGTCGAAGCGACCTCTTCCGGTTGCGTGCGCGCGCCTTCGATCGCTTCGAGCAGTCCTGATGTGGTCCGATCGCCGGATGCGAGCGCAATCGTGGCTTCCGGAAGCGTGCCGGTGTTGTCGGTGATCATCGTGGCGCCCATACTCGAGTTGTAGGTGCCATCGTCGAAGACGATCTCGGTTTCGCCGATCTGAATGCGGCCTCCGGCGGTCAGGTGCACGGCGCCTTCGACAGTCGCGCCGTTGTAAAGCGTTCCATTCGCGGAGCCCAGGTCCTGCAACACATACTCGTCGCCCTCGCGGCGCACCTCTGCATGCACGCGCGAAGCAAACGGATCGGGAATACAGAGATCGTTCCGGGCGGAACGGCCGATAGTGATGCGCAGGCGCCCGAGTGGGAAGTGATCAGGGGCACGGTCGGGGTATTTAACTATTAGCTCGGACATTCTCAGCAGTTAATCTGTCTTTGTCGGACCAACTAAAGCGATCCTTCACGAACAACAACGGTGCCGGCAATCATATCGTGCAAGCCGCGCCCGTGCACGGTCACTGTCGCCAGCAAAAATCCGATTCCAAACGTGATCAAGGAAAGCGGATAACCAACAAAATGACGCAGCAACGCGCGCCCGATTCCGGGGTTGCCACCACCAGCGCGCTGAATGCGAAGGCCGGTGGCCCACTTGCCGAGCGTCAAACCCGTTAAACCCGGCAACACTCCCAGGTTCAATAACGCCACGATGATCGTCAGCGTAGCGGCCGCAGTTTCCGCCGAGTTTCCGGCCGCCCGCGCGCCTCCACCCAGCATACGCGCAAAAAGGGTACCCAGAACGACCAGCGAGATGAGCACGATGTA
>Ga0105248_10005186_pt1 | contig 14363 bp, 31 predicted proteins | sample KBSS34metaG_FD_81524 | JGI IMG/M metagenome (GOLD analysis project Ga0105248, IMG submission 81524) | Switchgrass rhizosphere microbial communities from Kellogg Biological Station, Michigan, USA - KBS S3-4 metaG | ecosystem: Host-associated > Plants > Roots > Rhizosphere > Soil | place...
CGACCTTGGCCGGGTCGTCGCCGGTGATGTCCTCGGGCTTCGCGGCCGGCTCTTCCTCGATGACCACGTCACCCGCCTTCGAGCCGTTGTCGGTTGGGCCGCCGGCAACCACCACGTCGCCCACGTCGATGGCGCCGAACGCGTCGGCCTCGCGCGGCTCGTAGGCGATCTCCTTGACCGAGTCGGTGAAGCCGGGGGGCGCTGAGGTCAGCTTCTGATTCGCAGCCGGAGCAGATGGGCGCGTCTCAATAGCGTTCGCCCGGTCGGCCATGACGGTCTGCGTGATGCTCTCGGACATCGACCGGGTTCCCTTGCTCATTCGTCGGTTCCTTTCGTGGTCAGCGCGACGGTACCGGCCTGGTGGTTCACGCTGGTGATCGTGAGAGTGATTCCTGCGCTTCCTGGCGCGCGCGGAGGTTCTTCGGTCGTCCAGACCCAGCACGGGCTATGCGGAACGCCGTCGAAGTGCTGCTGACAGTCGGACTGCCGACCGAGGAACTGCGACCACAGGGTCTGGCCGCGATGAAAGCGCGTCTCGTCGATTCCGGCGAGTTCCGCAAGTCCAGCGAACGGCCGGTGGGTCAGAGGGCCGCTCATTGCACCATCCCCGGCACGGGCGGCCCGCCAGGTCCACCTGGAACCGGCGGCAGGGCTGGTCCGGGTGGCGCCTGGGGCGGCTCACCGGTCGGCGTCGGACCAGCGGACGTCGGCGGCGCGATGCCAGGCAGCACCGGCGGCTGAAGCTGCGGACCGCCTCCACCGGGGCCACCGGGCGCGGGCGGTCCGGCAGGTGGCGCCGCAGGCTGCGGCTTCGTTGCGTTCAGCAGCCGCCGCAACATGTTCATCGCCTCTTCGCTGTACGCGTCGTCCAGTAGCGCCAGGAAGTACCGCGCTCGCGCGTAGGTGAACAGCGCCTCTTTGTTCATGTACTCGTCAGGCGTCTCGTAGTGCTCGTCCTCGAGGATGTCGTCGACCAGCTTCTCTTGGAGCATCTGCTCGGAAAGGATCAGGTCCGTGATGGGCGAGATGTCCGGCACGTTCAGCGCCGACATGGCCTGCTCGCGGGTCAGCCACCCCTCCTTGATCAGGTCGGCGGCCTTCTGGAACTGGCCCGAGAGCGACTGTCCGAACAGCGACGACGGCAGGACGCGGATCTCGTACTCGCCTGTGAGGTCCTCAAAGACCATTTCCTTCCACACGCCGCGGGAGATGGCACGCCACTTCGGCTTGGCATCGGGGTTCTTCTTCGCGTGGTCGCGCGTCAGCCGCCACCACCACTTCGCCGTCTCGACCCGGTCCGTCTCCCAGTTCTGCGACGGGAGCGCGAGTCGGTCGGCCTGCAACTCGGTGTCCTCGCGGATGGCCACGGCCGCCGTCACTCCCGCGCGCCCCTGCCCGCGCGTCGTGTTCGGGGACAGGCCGATGGTGTCGAACATCTGCCCCTCGATCTCCTTGACGTACTGGTACGCCTCGGGATGGAGCGCGGGAGGCGTCTCGACTTGCGCGGGGGTGTTCACGTACTCGTCCACGGCGACATACGCGTTGTTCAGCCCGGTTGGCGCGTTCTCTCCCTTTTTCGTGTGGATGATCTTGGTCGCGCTCTGGTGGTGCGCCTCGCGCAACGTGATCTGCTGCTCGTTCAGCTCGACCTGGGCGGCGCGGTTCAGCGAGATGACCGAGTGGCCGCTCACGCCGACATGCTTCTCATCGAACACGCCGGTGATAAACGGGATGCCGTCGTAGTGCCAATCCTCGTCCGTGTGCAGTTTGTTGCCGACCACGATGACGTGCCTGCCGTTCGGGCCGCGCTGGTAGGCGTCGATCACGCGAACCTTCTGTAAGGTGTTGCTCGCGCCGATGGCCCCGGCCATCAGGCTCCCGTTGCTCGACGACTGGCCGGCAAGCTCCTCGGGATCCACGCCGAGCATCGCGGCAGCGGCTACGGTGGGAATGCGACGGACGTGGTAGCGGCACTCCGGGTCGCCGAGCTTGCCATCTTCCTTGTCCCACAGCTGCTCCCACGGCGGAAAGCGGGCCAGTTTCGTGTCGCCGTCCTCGACGTAGACCTTCATCCAGCCGAGGTCACACGTGAGCTGGTCGCGCATCTTCAGCGACGCCTCTTTCTGGTAGCCGACGTGGTCAGCCCAAGCGTCGGACAGCTCGGTCATGTACCTGCTGGCGCGCTTGGCTTTGCCGTTGCCGCTGGACGGGACGAACTGCGCGCGCGGTCGGAACGAGCAGATTCGGTTCCGAACGGTGCCGACGAGCTGATACGCCTTGTTGAAGATTTGGCCGTTCCCCTCGCGGGCGTCGATGCGGGCGAACACCTCGGACGCGGCGTCGAGGTCGATCACGCGGTCGCCTGTGTACAGTTCGAGGTCGTAGGCCATCCACTCGCGGCGATTCTTCTCGTCCTGCGACTGCTCGATTTCGTCGACGGTTCGGTTGAGCTTTTGCACGAGATCAACCGCGTCTAGGTCGCCGGCTTCGTTCTCCTCGGCGTTCGGCGCCTCGCACCAACGCGGGCCGCTCCCGGTGCGCTGCACGCGCTCTTCGGGCTGGTCGGTGTCGGTGACTTCGGCTTCGGAGTTCTCGGTGGGGTCGGTAGGGTCGGTGGTCTCGTCGCTCATGATTGCTTGTCCCTTGCCTTACGCTGCTCACGGAGACACCTTGAGCAGAAGCCTCGCGCAGCGTCAGCTTCGTCCCCGCAGTGCCGAAGCGAGGTGCCGTTGAAATAGCCGCCGCAGACGCCCGGAAAGTAGCGGCGGATTTCGGTCTTCAGACCGCGCCAGATCACCGCTGTATCAATCACAACCCTCATGGCCGCACGATCCTGCTTTCCTCGATCTCCGTGCCGTCGTCGCTCTGCATCGCCCGCACGAACGCCGTCGCCTGTCGAGTCGCCGCGCAGTGGACGCAATTGCCGTGGGCGTTGGCGCGCGACGGGCTGTGACCGCGGACGTCGGCGGCGGCGCGGATGAGGCGCGACATCATGTCGACTAGTTCGCGCTCGGTGGAGTCTTGGTCGGCGTCGTCTGGCTTGGTTGCTGGGTCGGTCACGGCTGCGCCTCCACTTCATCGGTGCCAAGGGCACACAGTTCGGCCTCACGCCACAGTTCACGGCAGACTTCCTCGGCGCTCTTCGACGGGACAGTAATCGCCGAGGCCATGCCAAAGAGCCACCCTGTCTCATCTTGCTCGCGGCGCCACATTCGCCTAACGAAGCCAGCCACTCCGTGGACGGGAATGCCGTCCGGTCCGAGGTAGATGCGGGAGAAATCCGCCGCCGATCCAACTTCAGGCAGCGCCTCCATGGTGATGAAATACTCGCCAGGAAATGCGTTCTCACACCCTGGAGTGGCACACGGCGAGCGCCCAAACGACAGCTTCCGATGATTGCACGTCAAGAGAACGCCTCCCTTCGGGCCTTCGCCGCGCGCGCCCGCATGACACCGCCCTGCTGCTGCTCGCGCTTCATCCGCTCCATGGCCAACTCATAGGGCGTCTTCACCGGCGGCGTCGGCGCCTCGCCTGGCAGTTCGCGCAGCATGTCACGCGCGTACCGCCACGGGTACAGCCACGCGTCGCCGGGGTCCGAGTGCATGGCGTCCGATGCCAGTTTGCCCGGTTTCTTCCAGCGCAGTCGCGTTGCCTCCTTGACCATCAGCGCGGCCAGCTGCGGGTCAACGAAGGTCTTTCCGGCGCGGAGGTCGTCGTTGAGCAGCTGGATGAACTCGACCTTGCGCGCCTTCTCGGCCATCACCCACTGAATCTCTGGCGCGTCCACGGCAAAGGTCTCGATCGTCTTCCTCGTGGCGTGGCCGGCCGGGTCGAACACCACCGGCCCCGGATGCTGCGCCTGCAACGCGCGGAGCCTCGCGAAAAGCTGGTGGTTGGTCTGTTGGCTGGTGGCTTCCATGTGCGTCAGGTGCGAGACGTCTCGAAGCGGAGAGATGGACATCCGCGAAATGGCATCGGCGTCGTTCCAGCCGAGGTCCAGGCCGTAGACGTGCGAGAACGCCTTGCCATCCCACGGGCGCAGCGCGGGAGGCGGGAGTTAGTAGAGCAGAGCGTCCGGGTCGACGATCCACTGACCGAGCCACTCGCGCTTGTACGTGATGGAGTCGGGCGTGAGGTGGTATCGCTGGCGGGCCTCGGCGAGCGGGTCGCGGCCTGCAAAGAACGGGTTCTGCGCGCACGTCCAATGATGCTGGTTGCTCCACCCTTCGAGAGCGTGGCAGGCGTCGAAGAACGGGCCGGAAGCAGCGGGTCCGGGTGTCCCGATGAGTACGAGTTGGCCGTTGTAGTCGAGCAGGGCGGGGCTGAGGACGTCGGACAGGAAGTAGGAGAACCAGTCAGGCCCCAGCTGCGATTCATCGACGATGGCGAGGTCGAAGTGCCGGCCACGCGCGCGCTCCACGTCCTTCTGTTGGTAGAAGCCGAAGATTTCGAACCGGCACGCGCCGCTCGTGAAAGCGAGCTCGGACTTGTGGGCCTCGAGGCCGAGTCGGTGGCGATGGTTGTGCTTGAGCAGGTCGTCCCAGACGATCCCGAAGCCCTGGTCATCGGTGGGGGCGAAGTAGGCGACGCGGGCACCTGGGCGCGCGCCGAAGCAGCGCAGGGCCTTCCCCAGGATGCTCGTAGTCTTCCCGGCGCGCCTGCCAGGGTGCGCAGCAATCTGCGGCGAGTCGTCCTCGCACAGCGCCAGCTGCTCAGGGCCGAGGATTCGGCGGAAACGCTCGTAGGCGCTGCGCGGCGACTGGAAGCCGGCGAGCTGGGACGCGAGACGCTTGTATTCGTCGCTCGGCACACTATCCGGCGGCCTCCTCCGGGGTCGGGAACGTCTTTCGGAACGCCGCTACCGCGTCATCTCCGTGGCCATACACGGCATTCCGCCACATCATCCCGAGGGCAGCCAACGTCGTCGGCTTCGGATCCCACTGCCCTTCGAGGCCGTAGCAGGAACAATGCGACGCCTCGACGGACAGAAGTTGCCCGTTGCCGTCGAGGAACACGACAAGGGCGTCTCCTTCGTATGCCTGCTCGCCGTACGATGCGAAAAGGATCTGCTCGTCAGAAGGGAGGTCGACTAATGGATCGCAGAAGGCCTTGAGAACGTCGTCGCGCGACGAGAAGCTCCCAAAGTACCGTTGCTCGCTCACTCATCCACCTCCACGCTGCCGGCGCCAGACAGCAAGTCGTCATCCACGGCCGGCCGCCCGAGCGACAACCGCTCAACCTGGGCCCGGTCACGCTTCCACTTCGACAGGTCGGCCTCTTCGATGCGAACCGTCGGGATGCCGTGGCACTTCACCCAGCGCCCCCAGCAAGCCGTCTCGGCCAGCACCTTGAGCGGCAGGTCCACGCCGGCCGCCTCGAGCAGCCGCAGGCCGATGCCGGCGCCGCGGAACTGCTTCTTGACGTACAGCATGCCCAGCACGTCGAACTGGTCCCACAGCGCGAACCCGAGAATCACGCGCGTCCCCTCATGGGAGGCCGTGGCGAGCAGCGTGCGGCCGTCGCTGATCATCTCGGCTACGCGGGGGCCGAAGATGTGGACCCACTCGGTCCAGCGCACGGGGCGCGTGTAGTCGCGGTGCGGCCAGCGGGTCTTGGCGGTGGCCTCAAATACGAATGCCGTCTCACTGCGTAGCTCGGGCGGCTGCACGTCGACGGTGAGCCCCGAGGCCAGCAGGCGCCGTGCCCCCTCGGTGCGCATGTGCTCGACCTGGCCGGCCAGGATGGCGTCGCGTTCGGCGGTCGCGCCGGGGCGACGGACCTTGGCGAAGGAGGCGAGCGTGGGTACTAGGTCCGTCACGCTCATCGGCGCGGCCTCATGATGGTCAGCAGCAGCGCCACGACGCTCGCGCAGAACCCGAGCGCCCACACGCCGGTGCCGCTCACAGCCACTCCAGGTGAACGTCGATTCCCATGCCGCCGGGCCACTCGATCGTCGTCAGCTTCGTTGCCGCTGGCTGCGGGATTATCTTGGCATCCCGCATGTCGAAGAACTCGACCGTGTAGCGGCCGGCTCCGTCCTTGCGCACGAAGTGACCGACGTCGCACGGTCGCAACGCCGGCCCCGTGGCGACAGGCTTGCCGGTCTTGGCGTTGAGCCACGGCGTCTTGATGGTCGTCAGCTGGCGCGGCTCAGCCCTCGTCAGGCTGCCAACAAACGGGAGCGCCGCGAACGCGGCCAGGAACCCACGGCGCCGCATCTCCATCACGCCGGGCTCCCGAACTCGCGGCGGCAGTAGCCGCACTTGATGACGACCCCGCCGCCGAACACGGCGATCTCGTCGCGAATCTCGCGGTGGTGGCGCCAGTGGGCGAGGACGCGACTGATGGCGCGGATCACTTGGTCACCTGGTTCAGTCCTGAGATTTCGCGCAGCTCGTCTTGCGTCAGCCCTTCGAGTCCAACCCATTGCTGGGCCGTCAGCTCGTGTTCGTGCGGCGCATACAGTCGCCCGAGAAACTCCAACTTCTCCACGGTCAATCCCGCGAGTTCAGGGCCGCATGGGGGCTCGCCGTACCATCGGATGCGCGGGTTACACGTTGGGCAGCTCCAATCCCCGCAGTTGCCGTGAGCAGCCGCAGGCAAGAACATGTTGCCGTCGCGATCCAGCGTCTCCGAGCCCGGCACCGTCGTCGCCAGGAAGCCCGAGCGTAACTTGACGATTCGTGGCTTCACGGTGTCGCCTCCTTGTCGCCAGCGGCCGCCTCGCGCGCGGCCCGCGCCTTCTTCCTGGCCCGGTACCGCGCCCACACGGACCGCGTCTTGTCCCGCGGGCATGTCGGCAGGCAGCCGCGCTTTGGATTCTGGCCGCAGTCAGCGCAGTTGGCCATCAGCGGCCGTCCTTCGACCGCAACGACAGCGTCGCGTTGCACACCGACGAGGCTGCCCGGAGCAAGCTCTCGATGCGCTCATTGCACACGTACACGCCCGAGAAGTCTCCGGCCTTGGCGCACGCGATCAGGGCGATCCGCTCGGACATGAGTTCGGCGTCAATGGCACGCGAGGCCGCATCGCCGTCGTCGATGATCTGTCGCTTCTCAGCAGCCGTGATGGGCGCGCGCTCGCAGTTGCCGGACTGCTCGGGAAACTCTCCGTCGGTGAGCTTCTGGGCCCTGCACCTCTTGCACGTCCAAGCCACCTGCGTCGGGCCAAACTTCTCGCCCACGTACTCGTGCCACCCCATCAGGTGCGACGCCCCTTGCGCTGCCCGCGCTTGCCGTCACGTGGCCGATGCTTCGGCTTCTCCTCGCCCGGCCACCCGTGCTTGTCGAAGTGGCTGCGCAGCTGACCACACCAGAACCGAACGACGAGCCCGAAGTCACCTCTGCCGCCCATCAGCGCTCCTCCCCGAACACGGTCCGCTTCGGCTTCATGCGCTTGACACTCGGCGTGGCGTAGGCGGTCACGAACCCGTCGTCGTCTGCCATTCAGTCACGCTACGCGCAGATTTGGCACGTGTCAAGGTGACTCGATTGACTTTCTGGCGCTATACGTGGGTCACGACGACCCGCGGTGACAGATTGGCGCTATACGTTCCTAGACGGGGAGCGCGTAGCGGAGTACAACTGACGAATGAGAACGCCTGAGGAGCTGCTCGACTGGGTGCGCCGACAGTGGCTCGCTCATCCAGACGATTACGACCCAACGGACGAGCAGATGCTGGAGTTCATCGCGGCGGTCCAGCGCGACGCCATCGAAGGCAGCCCGCTTCCGGACGTGGCTGATCGCCAGGAGACCGCGCGCATAGACGAACAGGCCCGCGAGGACGCCGAACACATGGCCGCCAGGGTCGCCGCACAAGACGAGAAGCACGCGATCGTGAGCGATGCATGGGAGCGAAACGCCGCCCGCATCGCCGAGTTCTTCGTCACCGGATCCCTCGAGTCCGGCGCAGCCATCTGCAAGCGCCTGCACGGCGAGGACTGCGGTTGCTGGGCTCGCGACTACGCGGCCTGGCAGGCGCGGAACGACGAGTAGCGGCTACGACTCGTCGTTCCGCTCGCGAACCGCCATCCGGCCCAGCTGCAGCTCTTCCTCGGTGAACGCTCCATCCGGCCGAGGCTGCGCCGAACGCTCCCGCTTTCTGTCGCGGTACCGGCGCTGCCGATCCGCCGCTCCGTGGTCCTTGTCGCGGTAGTGCATGAAGTTCAGCACGATGAACCCGCCGTTGACGCGCACGATGCGGCGACCACCGAACTCCTGCGACCGTGACCACTCCTCGGGCTCGCCCATCCTAGCCAGGGCCTCAAGGCCGCGCGCCTGGTCAACCCCGGCCTGCCGCACGATGCCAACGCTCGCCGCCTCAGCAAGCCCGTACCAACCTGGAGGGACCATCCACCCGGTCGGTTTGAGCGAGTCCACGGCCAGCTGCGGCGTCTCCTCGCGCAGCTCGTACGGGGTCGCCATGAGCAGCGCCGTCAGGAACACGTTACGCGTCTCGAGGTCCACCCAGACGGACGAGTTCAGGATCCCGGTGTCCAGCTTCACGAATGCCATCAGTGACAAACTGTCACGCCTGTGACGCGTTGTCAACGTAGCGTTACGGCGTGAAGTGACCTATGCAGAAGCAGAAGCATAGATCCGGATCCGGATCAGAATGGTCGAACTGTCTACGACACAGAGCGGCACCGCGAGTCATTCCGACCCGCCACCCGCCTCCGCAATCGCCTTCCGCATCCGCTCCACCACCAGCCGCTCGATCTCGTCGTCGCTCTTCCTCGCCGCGGCCCTGGCCTGCTCGAGCTTCAGCACCACATCGGCCATCCGGTCCAGCTTCTCGACCTGCTCGACGTCGAGCTTGAAGCCGATGTCCACCCCCATTGCCCTGGCCTTCCCATCACCGAGGCTCGTGGTCTTGTTGAGCTTTTCGAGGGTCCGACCGGTGTCGACGTCGATGATTTTGAGCATCCGCTCGGTGCATCGTTTCGACAGTTCCGAGATGTCGGTGCCGCTCGTCGTCGTACGCGTTTCGGCGGCGCCGTCGGTGGAGTCACCCGTGCCGTCCGAGGTCATCGGTCACCACCAGCGTGGGGCGACGGTAGGTCGCGTGTCAACTTGGCACGGCTCGGAGGATGTCCCATGGTCGTTCCTCGCGTCATGTGCGGCCGATCGGAGGCTCGTCGCTGGCGGGCGCCGTGGTCGGCCTTGGTAGGAGCTCGATGTTGAAGTCGTCGAGCAAGTCTGCCAAGCGAACGGACGCCGAGATGACTGCCGTTGAGTAGCTGTCGATGATTGTCACGGTGATATCGACGACGTCACCTGAGCGCGAGATATGAATCGCTGACTTGTCCTTGCTCAGTCTCACGGCCGCCCCGCAATCTCCCAACACACCTCGCGGCACTTACCGAGATGGCCTGGGCGCAGGTTGCAGGTGGCGACGACCGTGCCGTCGGCGGTCTTGATGGGCGCGCCGCACGTTGGTTCTGGCGTCATGATCGCACCGGTGGGTACTTTTCATCGATCCGCGAAGCGCCGCCGAGGACCCTGCCGCTGTTGGTCTCCATCGAGACGGCTCTGTCGTCCCAAAGTTCGATCATGTCGAAGTCCTTGACGTTCGTGACCGGAAGCTCGACGCCTATGTGCTTCGCGCACCAACGCCTGATGTGGTCCGATACGCCGTCGCGCCCGCCATGGATGCGCGCGGTGAAGACGCGCACTTCGACGCCACGGGCGAGCCACGCCTTCACGCGGTCAAGCATCTCAGGAATCGGCTCTCCAATGTGCTCGACTCCGCGCCAGTGGTCGTACGTCGCGAGCGTGCCGTCAAGATCGACGCCCACCCATCCCTTCGGCATTTCGTGACTCATCGTCCCTCCCTCGTTGCCTGTACCATCGCCAAGAACGCGCGCCTGTTGCGCCGCCTGCCGATGACCTTGTCGAGCCTGTCCTTGCAGTTCTGGCACGTCACGTTACCGATGGCCCGCGCGAACGGCAGCATGGCTCCTCGCTCTCCGCACATGGCGACGTCGATGTCGGGGCCGTTGCGGTAGTGGCGCGGGCCTGGCAGCTTGGTCACGGCCTCACCCAACTACTGCCGTTGCTTCCCCGGTAGATGACGACGGGATACCCACACTCGTCCTTGCCGCCGTCCTTCGCAAGGTCGAGCTTCATGAGCGCCTTGTCGATGTGCATGTCATCGGCCGAGAAATCGTACTGGAACGACAGTTTCCAAAGCTTCTTCGCCCATTTGATGTGCTGATCCGTTGGGTCGCTGGCCAGCAACTCGAACACCTCGCCAAAAATTACCGGACTGTCGTGGTCACTCATCGTTTCCTCCTATCGCGTTCCCATCTGCCGTCGGCGCCGCGCACCCACGGGCCGAACTCGCGTGCCAGTGCCAACTTCTCGCTACTCAAGGCCATGGCCAGTCGCGCCAGTGCGTGCCGCGCCGGCCATATCACGGAAGCGAACGGATCCACCGCCTGTCGCGGGTCCGACTCAGCCGGGTAGACCCGCGCCGTTATCGCGCGCTTGGACTTCATGGCGTCTCTCCGATGAGCGCCAGGCCGGCCGCTGTGAGCTTGACGTTGCTCCAGGGATAGCCCGGTGAGTTGTCGACCTCGACGAGCTTCCGCCGGATCACGTCGTCCATGGTCCTGGCGATGACGTCGTTCGCGGTCGCCTCGAACACGCTGAACCGGCCGTGCTCGTGAAGTACGCGGAGGACCTCCGTCGCGATTCTTTGCTTTCGCCTAGGCAAGTCGTCAAGGCCGACCGAGAAGCAGCAGACGTGGACGGCGTAGCGCTTTGGCATTACTCGACCATCTCCCGTCTCCGCGTAACCGTCGTCTCGTCGGCTGCGGTGTCGTCGTCGATGAGCGCGTATAGGCGGCGCTCGGGAATGCACACGTCGAGCACGCCATTCACTTCCCGCTCGGTCCCGTATTCAGGGCACCTGCCGGAGTACGACCAAGCCGCATTCGCTGTCGTCCATCGTTCCGTGCCGTCATGGCTTACCGTGATTGGCTTCGGCGTTAGCTTCCTTAGCAACATGAACCGCTCGCGTTTCCCGCACCACCGACAAGGCCGCAGCTCGACCGTAATCCCGACCTTGAGCTGCGCCTCGTCCGTCACCAGCTTCCACGGGTCGCGCGTCATGGCTGGCCCTCATCTGTCGGCTTCGCTTTGAAATACTTTGAGTCATCCGTGCGCGGCCACGAAAACCCGCAGCCGGATCCATGCGACCCGTAGCAGTGACCGACCCACGTCCCCTTCGGGCCGGTGCTACCAGACGTTCCCCACTGCGTGAATGCGTCGCACTTCGGACAGAAGAAATCGCCGTCGTCACCGTTTGCGATCTTCGGTCCAGCATGCAGCGGACGGCGGCAGTTCCAGCACTCGCGCGCATCGTTGACGTTGCCGTAATTGCAGACTGCGCACGTCCACCAGCCAGCCGACTTGTGCCACAGCTTACTTGTCCATCCGATGAGCACAGGTTCCGCCTCGCCCGCCGGCCCGTCGAGCGCCAGGCGTTCGATCTCGTCAGCCAACGCGCACACGTCAGCGTATCGGTTGTCATTGCGGTCGAAGGCCCATCGAATCAGCCGGACCCGCTCGGCAAGTGCTGGCAACCGGCGAAGTGCGTCCGAGGCGGTCATTTGGGCTCCGTCGACAGCGCGCGGATTCGTGCGACCAGTTCCGCCTCTCTCTTGCACGAGTCGCATTCGTCGGGGCCGAGTCCGCACGGCTCAGTTCCGACTTCGCGCACGCCCTCCTCGACGACCTTCGCCGCCATCTCGTACGCCTCTTCCCGAGCGCGACGGACAAGCTCGTCGATCATGCAATTACACGGCTCGTGGTGCTCGCACTCGCGGCACATCTTGCACCCCGGGTCGTCGCAGTCGACGTCGTCATCGCCGACGTGCCCCAGCAACTCCAGCGCCGTCTTGAGCTTCATCGCTTCACTTCCTTGAGCAGCTTCACCAGCGCCCTGATCCCTTCGCGCAGATCTTCGTCTGGCTCCAACGCAAACAACCTGTCGCCTTCCGGTCGCGGTCGCGCACACACTCCGATCAGCCACTCGGCATAGGCGCGCCTGGTCGTCGCGAACCCCATTCGCATCGGCTCTTCTAGCCAATTGCATGCGTCGTTCACTTTGTCCTCGCTTTCTTCGGCGCGCGAGTTGCGGCGTCGATGGCTGCAATTGGCCCGACGACCTCGTCGGCAGCGATGATGTGCCCGTGACGACGCAGGTACTCCTCCGTGGAGCGAATGGCCGCCAGGTGCGGCGCGATCAGCCGGCGGATCCGCCGCCGCTCGCGTGCTGCGCCTGCCGCGTACGCAAGCTCCGCCATCTTGTCCAGGTCCTTGACGCAGTACCGCTTTGTTTCGTCGGTCACAGCCCCGCCCCACGCAAGGCACGCGTCAGGCGCGCATAAGCCTCAACTGAACCGGCGCCTCCATCGTGATCGCGGAACTTCACCGCCGCATCCGCGACTTTGCGCAACGCCAGCAGCTCGGCGCGGATAGCGCGAACGGCGGTCAATCCAGTATCCGGGTCGCTGTATCTCGCAGTACCCGCAATTACCTCTTCCAGGGAATTCAAATCCTCATCCGTCACGCGCGTCATCGCTCCAGCTCCTCGAAGTCGGGCATGTTGTCGTAGTCGGCACCGTCGAGCGCGAGGCTTTCGGCGATTTCTCGCCAGTTTCGATTGCAGTCTGGGCAGTTGTCAGAATGGCCGTCGAACACCCATTTCGTTGAGTCGAGGCGACCGATGTGGCCGAATCCGTCTGGGTGCGTGCGGCGTTCCATGAACAGCCGCCGCTCGTCGTCGGTTGGGGGCTGCCATTCGATGGTGTAGTTTCCGGCTTCCCATGCATACCCAGAAGAGCCATAACCGTTCGTACCGGCGAACCCGGATGCCTGGTACACCGACGTAATCTTTCCGGCCGGCCAATGCGGAGGATCCAACAGGAACCGCACCTGCATGCCGACGCGCGGCTGAATGTCCTTGCTCGATTTCATTTCCGCACACTCCTCGTCGAATTCCATTGGCCTGCCCATGAACGCCTCGGCACGTGCCTGACGTTCTCGCCTCACGTTCGGATCTGCCCACAGCGCGCGTTGGTTCGCCATCACGGATACCTCTCTGTCCCTACGGCGCCGAAGTCCGCGCCATGGTCGTCGAAGAAGGCCATCAAGTCGCCGCGCCACCGCACCTGCTTGACGATCCCGGTCTCGCCGTTGCGGTGCTTGGCGATGATGATTTGCGTGTCAGCGCCCTGAATCCAGGGGAACAGCACGATATCGGCGTCTTGCTCGATGGCCCCCGAGTCGCGCAGGTCCGACAACACCGGCATGCGCGGCACCCCGCCGGTGACGTTCTGGCGATTCAACTGCGCCACGAGAATCAACGGGCACTTCAGGTCCCCTGCGAGGACCTTGAAGGCGCGGGACATGGCGGCCACCTCAAGCTGCCGGTTCTCGGCGCGGCCGTCTGACCGCACGAGGCCGAGGTAGTCGACCACCAGCAGAGCCAGGCCGCCACGCGCGTATCGCGACCGCCACCGGCGCGCCTCGGCGGCGATGCGCCCGACGGACAGCTTGCGATCGTCGACCCACAGCGGGATGCCACGAATCTGGCGGTCGGCCTTGTGGATCTTGTCCCATTTCGCCAGGTCCACGTCGCCGTTCGTGATGCCTGGCACCTCACCGACGAAGGTCAGCGCCCGCTCGATCAGCTCCTGCCGCGACATCTCGAGCGAGAAGCACAGCGCAGGCACCCCAGCCATCGCGGCGCGGATGGCCGTGACCCACGCCAGCGACGACTTCCCGCCGCCCGGGTTCGCCGCCACGACGATTTGCTGGCCAGGACGGAGGCCTCCGAGCATCCCATCGAGCGACATCAGGCCTGTCGGTACCGAGCCGGTGCGCGTGTTCTTGGCCCTGGCCTCGATGGCGTCTTTCGCCTCGTCGAGCGCGTCCCCGACCCGGACCGGACCGTCGTCGGCCGGCACCTCGAGCGCATCGATGCTTGCCCGCGTCTCTGCCAGCAGCTCTCCGAGTTCGGCCGACCCAGCCGCCCGCATCGCCGTTTCGGTCGCCAGGGCGATCAGCCTCCGACGGACCGCCCTTTCTCGGACCAACTCGGTGTAGTGCCGCGCGCTCTCGGCCGTCGGGACCGCCCCAGACAGTTCGAGCATGTACCCTTCACCGCCATCGAGCCTCTGGATCATCCCGCGAACCCGCAGCTCGTCCATGACCGTCAGCACGTCGAGCGTTCCGCGTCGATCGCACTCGCGCATCGCGTCCCAGATCTCGCGGTGGGCCGGGATGAAAAAGTCGTCGGTGGCCAACATGCCGGCGAGCTCGGAGAAGACGGTCGGCTTGATCAGCACCGAGCC
>Ga0105248_10005187_pt1 | contig 14361 bp, 13 predicted proteins | sample KBSS34metaG_FD_81524 | JGI IMG/M metagenome (GOLD analysis project Ga0105248, IMG submission 81524) | Switchgrass rhizosphere microbial communities from Kellogg Biological Station, Michigan, USA - KBS S3-4 metaG | ecosystem: Host-associated > Plants > Roots > Rhizosphere > Soil | place...
CCTTTTCCCGACGATGTTGACCTTCCAGCAACTGGTCCTGAAGCTACAGGACTACTGGGACCGGAAGGGCTGCGCCATCCTGCAGCCCTACGACATGGAAGTCGGAGCCGGGACTTCCCACACGGCGACGTTCCTGCGCGCGCTCGGCCCCGAGCCGTGGCGTGCCGCGTACGTACAGCCTTCGCGCCGCCCGAAGGACGGGCGCTACGGCGACAACCCGAACCGGCTGCAGCACTACTACCAGTTCCAGGTGGTGCTCAAGCCCTCGCCGCCGGAGATCCTCGAGATCTACCTCGGCTCGCTGGAAGCGATCGGCTTCGACCTGAAGAAGAACGACGTGCGCTTCGTCGAGGACGACTGGGAGAATCCGACGCTGGGCGCGTGGGGCCTGGGCTGGGAGGTGTGGCTGAACGGCATGGAAGTCACGCAGTTCACCTACTTCCAGCAGGTGGGCGGCCTCGACTGCAAGCCCATCACCGGCGAGATCACCTACGGGCTCGAGCGCCTCGCGATGTACCTGCAGGGCGTCGAGAACGTGTTCGACCTGGTGTGGACCGAGTGGAAGGACCCCTCGGGCGCGATGCGGCGCCTCACCTACCGCGACGTCTTCCACCAGAACGAGGTCGAGCAGTCCACGTACAACTTCGAGCAGTCGGATGCCGCGATCCTCTTTCGCCATTTCGGCGATTTCGAGTCCGCGGCCAAACGGCTCATCGAGGCGCAGCTCGCGCTGCCCGCATACGAGCAGGTGCTGAAGGCGGCGCACACGTTCAACATGCTCGACGCGCGCGGCGCGATCTCGGTCACGGAGCGCGTCGCCTACATCAAGAGGATCGCTGCGCTGGCGCGGGAAGTCGCGCAGAGCTACTACGAATCGCGCGAGCGGCTGGGCTTCCCGATGCTGCCGAAGAAGGCCGCATGAGCGCGCCGCTTCTCGTCGAGCTGCTCACCGAAGAGCTCCCGCCCAAGGCGCTCTCCCGCCTGGGCGAAGCGTTCGCGGCCGCGCTCACCAGAGGCCTTGCCAAGCGCGAGCTGCTCGGCAATGGGACCACCACTCACGCGTTCGCCACTCCGCGCCGCCTTGCCGCGCGCATCACGAACGTGAAGCGCGAATCCGAGTCGCATCCGGTGCAGTTGAAATTGATGCCGGTGACGGTCGGGCTCGACGCGGAAGGCAAGCCCACGCCGGCACTGCTGAAGAAGCTCGACGCGCTGGGACTGCGCGGAACGGACGTTGCGTCCCTGCGCCGCAGGGTCGAGGGGAAGGCCGAGACGCTCTTCGCGGACTCCACGACGCCCGCCATGCCGCTCGCCACGGCGCTGCAGCAGGCGCTCGAGGAAGCGATCGCGCAGCTGCCGATCCCCAAGATGATGAGCTACCAGCTCGCCGACGGGGAGACGACGGTGCAATTCGTGCGGCCCGCGCATGGACTCGTGGCGCTGCATGGGTCCGACGTCGTGCCGGTGAAGGCGCTGGGGCTCGAGGCGGGGCGCGTCACCCACGGGCATCGGTTCCAGGGCGCGCGCGACATCACGCTCGCGAACGCCGACGAATACGAAGGACGGCTCGAGGACGAGGGCGCGGTGATCGCGGATTTCGCGGTGCGGCGCGCGGCGATCGCCACGAAGCTGCGCGAGAAGAGCGAGCAGCTCACCCTGCGCTACCAGCCGCCCCAGGCGCTGCTGGACGAAGTCACCGCGCTGGTGGAGCGCCCCGAGGTGTATCTCGGCGCGTTCGACGAGGAATTCCTCTCGGTTCCGCAGGAATGCCTGGTCCTCACCATGCAGCAGAACCAGAAATACTTTCCGCTGCTGGACGAGCAAGGCAAGCTCCTGCCCCGCTTCATGATCGTGTCCAACATGAAGCTCGACGACGCGTCGGCGATCGTGCAGGGCAACGAGCGCGTGATCCGCCCGCGCCTGGCCGACGCGCGCTTCTTCTTCGAGACCGACAAGAAGACGAAGCTCTCCGACCGCGTCTCGCAGCTGGCAAGCATCGTGTACCACAACAAGCTCGGCACCCAGGCCCAGCGCGTGGAGCGCCTGCGCAAGCTCGCCGCGGCGATCCAGGAGGGATTGCCGCGCGGCAAGGCGGGCAAGGAATGGGCCGACCGCGCCGCCTTCCTGGCGAAGGCCGACCTCGTCACCCTCATGGTGGGCGAGTTTCCCGAGCTGCAGGGCGTGATCGGCCGCTATTACGCCGAGGCGGACGGCGAGCAACCATCGGTCGCGCGCGCCATCGAGCAGCATTACTGGCCGCGCTTCTCGGGCGATGCGCTGCCGGTGGGCGATGCGAGCATCGCGGTCGCGCTGGCCGACCGCCTCGACGCGCTCCTTGGCATGTTCTCGATCGGCAACGTGCCCACGGGGGACAAGGACCCGTTCGCGCTGCGCCGCGCGGCGCTGGGCATCGTGCGCATCCTGATGGAGACGCAGCCTGCATTGTCGATGGAGCTCACCCCGTTGCTGCGCAAGGCGACCGAGGTGCTGCATTTGGCCCCGGAGAGCGTCGAAGCGGTGGTGGCCCAGACGAGGACGTTCGTCCGCGAGCGCGCCGCGAACCTGATGCGCGAGCGCGGCTACACCGCCCACCAGGTCGCCGCCGTCATGGAAGTCGAAAGCGTGGAATCCAGGCCCGACCGCCTCGACCTGCTGCCCAAGAAGCTCGAGGCGGTGCGCGAGTTCGCCGCGCTCCCCGAATCCGCGAGCCTCGCGGCGGCGAACAAGCGCATCGCGAACATCATCAAGCAGGCGCACGAGAAGGGCGAGAAGTTCGGCTTCGTCGACCACGACAATTTTCCCGAGCAAGTGGAGCGCGACCTCTACCATGCGCTGCGCCAGGCCTCCGCGAAGGCCTCGCCGCAGTTCGAGAAGGGCAACTACACCGACTACCTGAAGAGCTTCGCGGTCCTGCGCGCGCCCGTGGACAAATTCTTCGACGGGGTCATGGTGATGGCCGAGGATCCCCACGTTCGCCAGAAGCGCCTGAACCTGCTCTTCGAGCTGGAGTTCGAGATGAACCGGGTCGCGGACATATCCAAGCTCGCGTCATGAGGCCGACGGCGTGAAGCTCGCGATCCTGGACCGGGACGGCGTCATCAACTACGACAGCGACCAGTACATCAAGTCGCCGTCGGAGTGGCGGCCCATTCCGGGATCGATAGAGGCCATCGCGCGGTTGAACCAGCACGGCTTCCGGATCGCGGTGGCGACGAACCAGTCGGGCATCGGGCGCGGCCTCTTCGACATGGCGACGCTGAATGCCATCAACGACAAGATGATGGAAATGGTCTTCCGCCAGGGCGGACGCATCGACGCGCTCTTCTTCTGCCCCCACACCGCGGTGGAGGAATGCGGCTGCCGCAAACCCAGGACCGGGATGCTCGTGGAGATCGCCGCGCGGTTCCATACGGACCTGAAGGGCGTGCCTGCCGTGGGCGACAGCCTGAAGGACCTGCAGGCGGCCGAGTCCGTGGGCGCGCAGCCGATCCTCGTGCTCACCGGCAAGGGCAAAGGCACGCGCGAGGACGGCGGGATGCCGAAGAAGACGCTCGTCTTCGACGACCTCGGCGAAGCCAGCCGCTACCTCGTCGAGCAGGAATGACGGAGCTTCGCTCGGTCCTGTTCCTGGTAGGCGCGCTGCTCATCACGGCGCCGTTCGGGATCCTCGTGCCGGCAGGACGGTTGTTCGGCTCGGAGGCCCCGTTCACGCTCGCCCGGCTGTACACGAAGGTCATGCTGCGCTGGGTCGAGATCTCGTGCGGCATCCGCTACGAAGTGACCGGCTGGGAGCATGTGCCCGAGACACCGGTGGTGATCATGTCGAAACACCAGTCGGCATGGGAGACGATCTGGATCGAGAGCGCATTCCCTTCGCAATGCTGGATCGTGAAGAAGGAACTGCTCTGGCTTCCGTTCGTGGGGTGGGGACTCATCGCGATCCGCGCCATCGCGATCGACCGCTCCAGCGGCTCGAGCGCGCGCGAGCAGATCGTGGAGCAGGGCGCGGAGCGGCTTCGCGAAGGGCACTGGGTGACGATCTTCCCGGAAGGCACGCGCGTCGCCCCCGGCGCCAAGGGCCGTTATGGCATCGGCGGCTCGTTGCTCGCCACGCGTACCGGGACTTCGATCCTTCCGATCGCGCATAACGCCGGGGAGGTGTGGGGGCGCTACGCGTTCCGCAAGAAGCCCGGGGTCGTGAAAGTCGTGATCGGCCCGCTCATCCCGGCGGCCGGGCGCGATGTGCTCGAGGTGAATCGCCAAGTGGAAGGCTGGATCGAGGGACAGATGCGCATCATCTCCCCGCACCGTTATGCCGACGCGTGAGCTCGTCTCGCGCGATGCGCACCGCATTTCCCTGGGCGGGCAGGGCATCGACTACGTGATCGAACGCCGCCGCGGGCGCCGCGGCGTGCGCTTCCGCGTGGACGGCCGCGGGCTCGCGGTGAGCGCGCCGCTCACGATGCCGCACGCGCACATCGAATCGCTCATGCGCGAGAGCCAGCAATGGATCGTGCGCAAGGTGGCGCAGTGGAGCGGGCGGCGCGTGGCGCCGCTCGAATGGGTCGACGGCGCGCAGCTGCCGTGGCTCGGCGGTCACCTCACGCTGCGCGTCGTGCCCGGCGCGCGCGCGCGGGCGATGCGTGAACCGGGCGTGCTTCGTGTCACGGCGCCGGCGGGGGATCCGGACGCGGTGCGGCGCGCGGTCGTTCGATGGTATCGCTCGGTCGCCTTCGACGTGCTGGGCGCGCGCGCGCATGCGCTCGCGCAGGCCGCGGGCCTCGCGCAACCCAAGGTGCTGATTTCCCCGGCGCGCACGCGCTGGGGCAGCTGCAACACGCGACGCGAGGTGCGTCTGGCCTGGCGCCTGGTAAAGGCGCCGCCGGATCTCGTCGATTACGTGATCTGCCACGAGCTCGCGCACCTGCGGCACATGAACCACTCGCGCTCGTTCTGGAGCGAGGTCGAGCGACAATGTCCCGATTATCGGCGGCTGCGAGCCGAGCTGCTCGAAGCCGACCACCTGTACCGCACCTTCTGAGGGAGGCAGCATGCGCGTCCTGCACACGATGATCCGGGTCGGCGACCTGGACAAGTCGATCGACTTCTACACCAACGTGCTCAACATGAAGCTGCTGCGGCGCAAGGATTATCCCGACGGCAAGTTCACGCTCGCGTTCGTGGGCTATGGCGATGAAAGCGAGCACGCCGTGATCGAGCTCACGCACAACTGGGACACGAAGTCGTACGACCTGGGCAACGGTTTCGGTCACATCGCCATCGCCGTGCCGGACGCATACAAGGCGTGCGAGTCCGTGAAGGAGAAGGGCGGCAAGGTCACGCGCGAGCCGGGGCCGATGAAGTTCGGTGGCAGCGTGATCGCTTTCGTGCAGGATCCGGACGGCTACAAGATCGAGTTCATCCAACGGGCCTGATTGCCGGGCCCCATACCAGGGAGACGAACAACATGAAAAGGCAGCTCCAGGCATTGGCGGTCGGCGTGTCGCTCGCGTTCGCGGTTTCGTCTTTCGCGGCCGAGCTCGTGGTGAAGCCGGACGATTCCGTCGAGTCGCTGCTCATCGCGCAGAAGGGCAAGAAAGTCACGCTGAAGACGCGGTCGGGACAGGAGATCACGGGCACGGTGAAGGCCGTGACGCCCAAGCTCGTGCAGGTCGCGCAGGTGGCGGGCAAGGAGTTCTTCGACGCGGTGGTGCCGCTGGAGGCCGTCGAGGCCGTGCTGGTCCGGACGAAGGATTAGTCGGCCGCCGCGTCGGAGAGCGCGATGAATTCGGCGACCGACAGCGTCTCGCCCCGGCGCGCGGCATCGATGCCGGCCGCGGCGAACGCCTCGGGCTTCACCACGCCGCGCAGGGCGCCGCGCAGCATCTTGCGGCGTTGCTCGAATGCCGACGCCACGATCCTGCCGAAGACGGCCTCGTCGCGCGCGCGCGGCCGACTCGCGTCCAGCGGCGCCATGCGCACGACGGCCGAATCCACCTTCGGTGGCGGCGTGAAGGCGCCCGGCGGAACGCGCAGCGCCGTGGCCATCGCGAACCGGTACTGGAGCATCACCGAGAGCCGCCCGTATTCGGGCGTCGCCGGCTTCGCGACCATCCGGTCCACGACTTCCTTCTGCAGCATGAAGACGCAGTCGCGCACCCGCGCGGCGAGCGCGGCCATGCGGAAGAGGATCGGCGTCGACACGTTGTAGGGCAGGTTGCCGACGACGCGCAGCGGCGCGGGCAGTGACGTGAAATCGAAATCGAGCGCGTCGGCTTCGTGCACGGTGAGCTTGTCGCGGGGAAATTGGGTGCGCAGCTGCGCAGCGAGGTCGCGATCGATCTCGACCACGTGCAGGTGCGCGAGATGCGCGACCAGCTCGCGGGTGAGGATGCCGGTGCCGGGCCCGATCTCCACCATCGCGTCGTCGTGCGCGGGCGCGATCGCGCGCACGATGCGATCGACGTAGTGGCGGTCGGTGAGGAAGTGCTGCCCGAAGCGCTTCTTGGCTCGCGGGAGCGCGGGCATCGTCAGCGCTTGCGCGAGGCCATCTCGAAGGCGAGCGCGATCGCCTCGCACAGGCTGCCGTCGTCGACTTCGCCCGCGCCCGCGAGGTCCAGCGCGGTGCCGTGATCGACGGAGGTGCGGATGATGGGCAGGCCGAGCGTCACGTTCACGGCCTTGCCGAAAGCCGCATGCTTCAGGACCGGCAGGCCCTGGTCGTGGAACATCGCGAGCGCGGCATCGCCGGTGGCGAGCACTCGCGGCGTGAAGAGCGTGTCCGCGGGATACGGGCCGCTCACCTGGATGCCTTCGAGCGCCAGGTGGCGGATGGCGGGCGCGATGACGTCGATCTCCTCGCGGCCGAGGTAGCCCGATTCGCCCGCGTGCGGATTGAGGCCCGCGACCAGGATGCGCGGCCTCGAGATCCCGAAGCGGCGCTTGAGCTCGCCGTCCACGATACGAATGATCGCTTCGAGCCGCTCACGCGTGATGGCGCGCGGAACTTCGGACAGCGCGAGGTGCGTGGTGGCGAGCGCCACCCGCAGCCCGCCGCCGGCGAGCAACATCACCACGAGGGGCGTGTGCGTCTTCTCCGCAAGGTATTCGGTGTGGCCCGTGAACGCGATGCCCGCGTCGTTCAGCACGCTTTTCTGCACGGGCGCGGTGACCATCGCGTCGTACTCGCCACGCATGCATCCATCGAGCGCGGTGTCGAGGAGCGCCAGCACGTGGCGCGCGTTGGCCTTGTCGAGCTTGCCAGGGGTGACGGGCGCGGCCACGGGGACATCGAGCACCGGCGAATCGAACGGGATCGAGCGCATGCGCGCGCGCTGCGCGATCACCTCGTGGTCCCCGATGATCACGAGGCGGCCGGGGAATTTCTTTCGCGCGACCAGCGCGCACAAATCCGGCCCGATGCCGGCGGGCTCGCCGGCCGTCAGCGCGACTACGGGTTCCCTAGCGCTCGTCGTAGCGGTTCTCGACGAAGGCGCGGTCGCGCGACTGGCGCAGCCAGTCCTGGTAGGCCTCGTCGGCCTTGCGCTGGCGGATCGCGTTGCGCGCGGCCGCCTTCTTGCGGTCGTCCGACAGTTCATCGGAGCGGCGCTCGAGCACCTGCACCAGGTGCCAGCCGAACGGAGTCTGCACCGGCTGGCTCACTTCCTTGTCCTTGAGCGCGTTCATCGCGCGCTCGAATTCCTGCACCGTGTCGCCCGGGGCGACCCAGCCGAGGTCGCCGCCCTTCGGCGCGCTGGAATCCTCGGACTGCGTCTTGGCCATCTCGGCGAAATCGGCGCCAGCGAGGATCTTCTGGCGCAGGTCGGCGAGCTTGTTGCGCGCCTCCGACGACGACATGCCTTCGCGTGCACGGATGAGGATGTGGCGCACGTGCGTCTGCTGCACGCCGCCGCCCGCGGCGGCCGCCGCCGCCTTGCCGCGCCGCTCGAGGAGCTTCACGATGTGGAAGCCGTTCGGGCTGCGCATGATGTCGCTCACCTCGCCGTCCTTGAGCTTGTCGAGCACTTCCAGGAAGAGCGCGGGCAGGCGCGCCGACGAGCGCCAGCCGAGGGTGCCGCCCTGCAACGCGTCCGGCGCATCCGAGTACGTGGCCGCGACCTGCGCGAAGTTCGTGCCGCGGCGCAGCTCGGACAGCGCGAGCATCGCCTTGCGGCGGCGCTGCTCCACCTGATCCGGCGTGGCCTGCGGCGGCACGAGGACCAGCACGTGCGCGATGTTGAACTCCGTATCGCTGCTCGCCTCCTTCGTCTGGCGCAGCAGCTCCGTCTCGACTTCCGCGTCGGTCACGACGATGTCCTTCTCGACCTCGCGCTCGCGAAGGCGCGCGAGCACGATCTCCTGGCGGATGTCCTCGCGGAACTTGGTGTACTTCACGCCGTCGCGCTCGAGCGCGGCGCGGAAGTCCGTCATGGCGAGGTTGTTCTCCTGCGCGATGCGCTCGATGGTGCGGTCGAGCGTCGCATCGTCGACCTTGATGCCGGTCTCCTTGGCGAGCTGGACCTGCAGCAGGTCGTTGATCATGCGCTCGAGGATCTGGCGCGACAGCACGTCGGAGGTGGGCATCTGCGTGCCCTGGCGCTGCAGCTGCTTGGTCACGAGGTCCACGCGCTGCGAAAGATCGTTCGAAGTAATCACTTCGTCGTTCACGACCGCGACGATGCGATCGACGGTGGCCACGCGCGAAGCGCTCGGCGGCGCGAGGCGCGGATCCGGGCGGGACGCAAGCGACGGCGTCGGGGCCTGTGCCGGGGCGGCGGCCTTGGCTTGCGCGGGAGCGGCATCCTTCTTGGGCGTCGAGGAGCAGGCGGCGATCGCGGCTGCAGCGGCGGTGGCGAGAAGGAGGCGAAGCGATGGGGAAATCATTGTGGAGCTATCTCGTCGGTGCGGCGGTAGCCGCCGATGTTCTGTCGTAACGTTTCCAGCGGGTTGATGCCGATCCTCGACAGGCCGGACAGCTCGAGCTGGATCTGGAAGGACGTCGAATATTGTTGTGTCGCCGTGATGAAGCGGTGGGCGACCGCTCGTACCTGCCAGCACCCCGCATTGTACTCGAAGCCCACCAGTCCCTCGAGGAGCTTCCCGTCCTTGATGCTCCAGTTCCAGCGCCCCAAACCCTGCAGGTTTCGCGTGATCGGCCACTGGCTGGACAGGTCCACCTGCTGGATACCCTGGCGCGACGGATCGGGCGATTCGGGGGTGCCGCGTACGTACCGGTACGCGGCGTTCACGACGCTGCCCGGCTGCGGCGAATAGCGCCCGCCCACCACGATGCGCTCCGAACGCTGCAGGTTCGGCGTGTATTGCCACGCGGCGTCGATCGACACCGATGGCGACATCTGGCTCGACGCGAATCCGAGGATGTCGGAGGTCTTCGTGGGCTGCGGGGTGTCCCCGAGCGTCACGCGGGGGGCCTGGAAGTAATAGACCTGGCCGAGCGCCGCCTTGAAGCGCTCGAGGCCCGTGGACGATTCGATGAGGCGCGTGGTGAGCGCGAAGGTGAGCTGGTTCGCGTCCCCGATGCGGTCCCCGCCCACGAAGCGGTTCTCGCTGAAGAAGCGCTGGAAGTTGAAGTCCGTCTCCGCGGTGGTGAAGTTGGGAAACGCGGACTGGTCCTTGAAGGGCACGTAGAGGTAGAACAGGCGCGGCTCGAGCGTCTGGTCGAAGAGCGTGCCGCTCCACATGGTCCTGCGATCGAAGTACAACCCCGAGTCGATGCTCGCGATCGGCAGGCCGCGCGTGAGCGTGGGCTCCGCGAGCGCATGGTCCTCGAGGTTGTAGTGCGTGTAGTGGTAGCCGATCTTGGGGATCACGAAGCCGTAGCTTCGCTGCAGCGGATAGAGGATCGACGGATAGACGATCGCGCGTTGTCCGGTCACCAGGGTCGGATGGCGGAAGTTCGAGTATTCGGACGCGAGCTGCCAGTCGAAGCCGTTCACGTTCAGCCTCGAGCCGTTGGCGATCACCTGTGGAAGGATGTTGTACGGGACCGGGATCGGCGGTGCGTTCGGATCCTGCAGCGTCTGGTAGCCGAGCGCGCGCGTGGACACGGTCCACGTGTCGTCGTTGTAGGCGACGATCGCATCGCGCGGCAGGTTGGTCTGCGACGTGAGGGCGAGGCGCGTCGACAGGTCACGGAAGTAATCGTCGTCCGAGACCTTCTGCGCGTTCGCCGCGAAGCTGAACCCGTGCCCCAGGTTCTGGTTGTGCTTCAGGCCGAGGAAATAGCGGTCCTTGTCCGCGACGCGGTCGTTCGGCAGGAATTCGCCGTCGAGCTGCCCGGTCATGAACGACGTGAGGTAGCGCAACTCCGCGCCCAGCTGCACGCCGCGCCGCGTGAACAGCTTTGGCGTGATCGTCGCGTCGTAGTTTTCGGCGAGGTTCAGGTAGTACGGCAGCGAGAAATCGAAGCCGCTCTGCGCGGATGTGCCCAGCGTCGGCGCGAGGAAGCCGGACTTGCGGCGGTTGTCGAGGGGAAACGACAGCACCGGCGAGTAGAGGATCGGCAGCCCGAGGAAGAACACCGTCGTGTTGTATGCGGTGCCGATGTTGCGCGAGCTGTCGATTTCCAGCTCGCGCACGCGAATGAACCAGTCGTCGCGCGGCACGGGGCACGAGGTGTACTCGGCCTGGAAAAGGCGCGAGAGGGAGTTTTCCTCGAGCACCGCGCGCGTGGCCTGGCCGCGGGTGGCCGCGCGCCGCTCTGGCCGCTTCGGAAACTCGAACACGGGCGCGTCCATGTCGCCGGTGTCGTTGTCGAGCCGGTAGTTCAGGCGCGGGCCCTTCACGATGTCGCCGTCGCGGTCCAGGCGCACATCGCCCGTGGCGACCACCGACTGGTCGGCATCGTGGTATTCGACGCGGTCGGCGCGGATCACCGCCCCGCGCTGGCGCAGCGTGACGTTGCCCGTGGCGAGCACATTGCGATCCGCATCGCCCACGATGCGGTCGGCTTCGAGGAATTTCGCGCTTTCCCGGTCGGGGCGCGAGGGCGGCGCCATGCGCATTTGCCTCTCGAGCTTGAGGCGCAGCTCGTCGGAAATCTGTGCGTCGGCCCCGGCGGCAATCAACGCGGCAACGAGCGCGAGGGCGGCCGTCCGCGTGCGTCTCAGCTTCAAGGCGTCCGAAAGGCGAATGCTAGAATGAACGCGAAGGATACACTCATGGACGACCGTTTTCGCGCGCTCGACGCGTGGCTGCGAGCGCGGCTGGCCGGCGCCCCTTTGCGCATCGAGCGGGCCTCGGTCGATGCGAGCTTCCGCCGCTACTTCCGCGTCTTCCTCGAAGATCGCACGCTGATCGCGATGGACGCCCCGCCCGGGCGCGAGGATTCGCGCCAGTTCGTAAAAGTCGCCGGGCTTTTGCGCGAAGCCGGCCTCAATGCGCCGGTGATACTCGAGGCCGACCTCGCCCAGGGTTTCCTCATCGTGACGGACCTCGGCACGCTCTCCTATCTCCAGGCGCTGCAGGAAAGCGATCCGCGCCCGCTCTTCGACGACGCGTCGACCGCGCTCGTCCACTGGCAAGCTTCCAGCAAGCCGGGCGTCCTCCCGGAATATGACGAGGCGCTGCTGCGCCGCGAGCTCGCGCTCTTTCCCGACTGGTACATCGCGCGCCATCTCGGCATCGCGCTCTCGGATTCCCAGCGCGAGGCGCTCGAGGCCGTGTTCCGCGCCGTCCTCGCGCACAACCTCGCGGAGCCGCGCGTCTACGTCCATCGCGACTTCATGCCGCGCAACCTCATGGTGGCCAGTCCCAATCCCGGCGTCCTCGACTTCCAGGACGCGGTATACGGTCCCATCAGCTACGACATCGCGTGCCTCTATCGCGACGCGTTCCTCTCGTGGGACGAGGAGACCGTGCTGGACGGCACCATCCGCTACTGGGAGAAGGCGCGCGCCGCCAAGCTGCCGGTGCGTCCGGACTTCGCCGAGTTCTGGCGCGACGTCGAGTGGATGGGCTTGCAACGCCACCTCAAGGTGCTGGGAATCTTCGCGCGCCTCGCCCATCGCGACGGCAAGGCCGGCTACGTCGAGGACACGCCGCGTTTCGTGGAATACGTGCGCCACGCGGTGTCGCGCTACGACGAGCTCGCGCCGCTGGGCCGCCTCCTCGACGAGCTCGAAGGGCGCAAGCCGCAGGTGGCGTACACGTTCTGATGGCAAGCGCGCTGATCCTGGGAGCCGGGCGCGGCGAGCGGCTGCGCCCGCTCACGGATGCGAAGCCCAAGCCGCTGCTGGAAGCGGGCGGACGTTGCCTCATCGAGTGGCAAGTGGAGCGGCTGGTGCGTGGCGGCTTCGACGACCTCGTCGTGAATCACGCGCATCTCGGCGCGATGATCGAGCAGGCGCTGGGCGACGGCAGCCGCTTCGGCGCGCGCATTCGTTACTCGCCTGAATCGCCGGCGCTCGAGACGGCCGGCGGCATCGTGAAGGCGCTGCCCATGCTTCCACGGCGGCCGTTCCCGGTAGTGAGCAGCGATATCCATACCGACTTCGACTACGCGTCGCTGCACGAGCGCATCGCGCGAATCGCCGCCGACCCTGTCCGCGTCACCGCGCACTTCGTCCTGGTCGACAATCCGCCGTGGCATTCCGGGGGCGACATGGGCCTCGAGGACGGTGTCGTCGTGCGGGACGGGCCACGACTCACGTATGGCAACATCGCCGTGTTCCATCCCCGCATGTTCGACGCCATCGCGCCGGGCACCTGGCTCAAGCTCTTCCCCTGGGCGTACCGCTTCGTCGAGGAGGGCCGGGTGACGGGCGAGCGCCACGCCGGGCAGTGGGACAACGTCGGCACCGCCGAGCAGCTCGACGCCCTCGACAGGAGACTCAGGAAATGACGCTCTACGTTCCATCCCACTTCCACGTCGAGGAGCGCGCGCGGCTGGTGGATTTCATGCGCGAGCATGCGTTCGCCACGCTGGTCTCCGGCGGCGAGGCCGGATTGCATGTGAGCCACGTTCCGCTGCTGGTGGACGTGGATGGCGACACGATTCGCCTGCGCGGCCATGTGGCGCGCGCGAACGCGCACTGGGAATCGCTCGAGGCGGCACGCGATGTCACGGCCATCTTCCATGGCCCGCATGCATACGTCTCTCCCACCTGGTACGTGGCGCATCCTTCGGTCCCGACGTGGAACTACGCCGTCGTGCATGCGCACGGCAAGGCGAGGCTCACCGAGGAAGCCGAGCTGCATGAAATCGTGACCGAGCTTTCGGCGAAGTACGAGGCGGGAAACGCGCCCCCGTGGAAGCTTTCGGAGCAGCCTGCCGCGTACGTCGCCTCGATGCTCTCGATGATCGTGGGCTTCCAGATCGAGGTCGCGCGCGTCGAAGGGAAGTTCAAGCTTTCGCAGAACCGCCCGGTCGAAATCCCGCGCGTGATCGAGCGGCTCGAGGCATCCGGCGAGGCCGAACTGGCCTCGCTCATGCGGCAGCATGCGCCTGCCGCCAAGGGTAAAATCACCGCATGAAACTCGAAAACCCCCTGCAGGTTAAGCCTTTCAAGAAGCGCCGCGCCCGCCTGGCCAAGCAGCTTGCCGACGGCATCATGGTGCTGCCCACCGCCCACGAGCGCGCCCGCAATGCGGATACCCACTACGAATACCGGTGGGACAGCGGCTTCTATTACCTCACCGGATTCCGCGAGCCCGAGTCCGTGCTCGTGATGGTGGTGGAAGGCGGCGACGCCCGCACCATCCTCTTCTGCCGCGAGAAGAACGTCGAGCGCGAGATCTGGGACGGCTTCCGTTTCGGTACCGAGATGGCGCGCGAGGTGTTCGGTTTCGACGAGGCTTATCCGTACGGCGAACTGGACCAGCGGATCCCGGAGCTGCTCTCCAACCAGGACCTGCTCTACACGCCGGTGGGCAGCGACCCCGTGTGGGATGCGCGCGTGGCCGGCTGGCTCAACACGGTGCGCGCTCGCGTGCGCACCGGCATCTCGGCGCCGACCCAGATCCGTGACGTGCGCGCGGAAGTGAACGAGCTGCGCCTCGTGAAGGACGACTACGAGCTCGCGATCATGCGTCGAGCCGGCCAGATCTCGTCGGCCGCGCACGTGCGCGCCATGAAGATGGCCGCGCCCGGCATGCGCGAGTACCAGGTCGAGGCCGAGTTGCTCCACGAGTTCTGCCGCAACGGCGCCCGCCAGCCGGCGTACGGTTCCATTGTCGGCGCCGGCGCGAACGCGTGCGTGCTCCACTACCGCGAGAACAATGCCGAGCTCAGGAAGGGCGAGCTCATGCTGATCGACGCAGGATGCGAGCTGGACAGCTATGCGGCGGACATCACGCGCACGTTCCCCATCGCCGCGAAGTTCTCGGCGGCGCAGCGCGACG
>Ga0105248_10005190_pt1 | contig 14357 bp, 15 predicted proteins | sample KBSS34metaG_FD_81524 | JGI IMG/M metagenome (GOLD analysis project Ga0105248, IMG submission 81524) | Switchgrass rhizosphere microbial communities from Kellogg Biological Station, Michigan, USA - KBS S3-4 metaG | ecosystem: Host-associated > Plants > Roots > Rhizosphere > Soil | place...
CGACGACGATCGGGATCGTTTGCTGCGCGGTCGCCGTGCCGCCGGGGCCTGCCACCGGCTGCGTGACGGGCTCGGCAGACAGGTTGGTCAGCCACGCCGCGCCGAGGCTCTTGACGTTCGACTTGTTGATCTGCGTCAGCGACGTGTACCCCTGGTAGGCGAGGTTGCCTGAGGTGTAAGGCCAGTCCTTGCCGGCAGGCTCAAGGCCCGACACGGCGAATGCAGCGGTCGGTGCCGCCGTGGCCGCGACGGCGAGCAGCGCCGACGCGAAGGGAAGAAGGCGTAGCTTCATGCGGATATCTCCTGCTTCATTGCTCTGTCTTGGAAGAAGTGGGGGTGGGATCGGGCCGCCCGACTGTCCTCAGTGGCGGGGCCTGTCGGTCGCCAGCGTTGCTGGAATACGTGCAGGCCTCTCGAAGACCACGGCACACGATGCCACCGCGCCAACAAAAAGGACACGCATGCTTCTTTGGCGCAGCAACGCGAAGGCTAAGCCGCCGCCGGGCGCTTCGAGCGCGCCTCGATCACTGCCTGACGCTGGACCGTCCGCCGTGCGCTCTCGGCGATGGGAGCGTCGATCATCCGGCCGTCGAGCGCCACCGCGCCTCGCCCCGCCTTCTCGGCGGCGGTCAGCGCGTCGACGATGCGGCGCGCCGCGTCGACTTCCTCCGGCGAAGGCGCGAAGAGCTCGTTGAGAATCGGCACCTGCGCCGGATGGATGCAGGAGGCGCCCGAGAATCCGAACCGCCGCGAGCGGCGAACCATCTCCCTGAACGCGGCCTCGTCGCCGAAGTCGGCCATGCTGCCGACCACGCCGAGCGGGAGGATCCCGGCGGCGCGGGCGGCGAACACGACATGCTGCTTCGCGACCTGCAGCGCTTCGGGCGTGGCGTCCATCGCGCAGTCGAGCGCGAAGTCCTCCGACCCGAGATTCAGGCCGACGATGCGCGGGCTGGCCTTCGCGATGTCGGCCATGGCCAGCCACGCCGCGGCGGTCTCGATCAGGACGACCAGGCGGGAATGGCCGACGACCAGCCCAAGGCGAAGCTCGGTCTCGGCGATGTGATCCTCGAGCAGCCGGACGTGATCGGCGCTGCCGACCTTCGGCAGAACGAAGCCGTCGACGTCGGGCGACACCGATGCCTCGATGTCGCGAACAGCGAGCGAGAGCGGACGATTGATTCGCACCAGCACGTCGGCGCCGCCGCGCCGGACCCGCGACGCGTTGTGCTGGACCAGCGATCGCGCCGCGTCCTTGGCGGCGGCGGGAACGCTGTCCTCGAGATCGATCTGGATGCAGTCGGCGCCGCGCTCGTGCGCCTTCGCGACGAAGCGATCGACGTGGGCAGGGACATACAACAACGACCGCCACACCGGCAGGGCGTCGTTCATGCGGGCTGCTTCCCCTCGGCTGCGGCCGCCTCGCTCACGACGCCGGCGTCGAGCAGCTGCTGATAGGCATCGCCCTTGATCCCGACCCGCTCGAGGATCTCGCGGTTGTGCTGCCCGAGCCAAGGCGCGGGCAGCCGGATCGACCCCGGCGTTCCGAGCAGGCGCGGCACGACGTGGTGCATCGGCACGAAGCCCATCTCGTCGTCGGGGTAGTCGGCGAGCAGCTCGCGCTCGACGACGTGGGGGTCGACGACGATCTGCGAGACGTCGTAGATCGGGCCGGCCGTCACCTGCGCCTGATCGAAGATCGCCACCGCCTCGGCCTGGGTGTGCTGGGCGATGAACGCGCCGATGATGGCGTCGAGCTCGGCGGCGTTGCGGACCCGATCCGCGTTCGTCCTGAACTTGGGATCGTCGATGAGCTCGGGGCGGCCGACGGCGCGCAGCGTCCGCTCGGCCATCTTCTGCGTCGAGCCCGAGAGGCTCACGTAGCGCCCGTCCGAGGCGAGGTACGCGTTGCGCGGTGCGGCGTTCATCGAGCGGCTCCCCGTCCGCTTGCGAAGCTCGCCGGTCAGGCGATAGTTCGCCGCCTGCGGCCCGAGCATCGCCAGCAAGGGATCGAGCAGGGGAAGATCGATGACCTGCCCGGCGCCGCCGTTGTGCTCGACCTGGCGCAGCGCGATCAGGGCCGCGGAAGCGCCGAACAGGCCGGCCATGCCGTCGGCCAGGTACATCGGCGGCAGCACCGGCTCGCGGTCTTCGAAGCCGTTGATGGCGGCAAAGCCCGCCATGCCCTCGATCAACGTCCCGAAGCCGGGGCGCCGATGGTAGGGGCCGTCCTGGCCCCAGCCCGAGATGCGCATGACGACGAGACGCGGGTTTCGCGCCAGCAGGACATCGGGACCCATCCCCATTCCTTCGAGAGCGCCCGGGCGGAAGCTCTCGACGAAGAGGTCCGCGCCGGCGGCCAGCTCGAGGACCAGCTCGCGTGCCCGCGGTGTGTGCAGATCGACGCAGAGACTCTTCTTGTTGCGGCCGTAGACCTTCCAGTGCGTCGACACGCCCTGGGTCTGCCAGGCGCGCAGCGTGTCGCCTCCCGGCGGCTCGACCTTGACCACCTCGGCGCCGAAGTCGCCGAGCACTTGAGTCAGGACATTGCCCGCGAACAGGCGCGACATGTCGAGGACGCGGATCCCCTGCAGCGGCCCCGACGCCGCCGGCGTGAAGTCGCGGCGTTTCAGGACGCTCGGCTGCGCCGGCTTCTTGCCGGCCCGAGGCTGCGGACGCACGTCGCGATCCTTCGCCGGAGCGTTTTCGGAAGATGGGGTGGCTGCCATCGTGGTCTCGTCATTCCAGGACGTTGCCGCCGCGCAGGAAGTCGGCGATGTCCCAGAAGCCGGTGCGCGGCATGGGCAAGTCGCCGCGCGTGCGAACCTCGAGGAGGAACGGCCGATCCTGCGCAAGCGCATGGCGAAGGCTGGCGTCGAGCTCCTGCGGATTGGTCACCAGCATGGAGTCGATCCCGAATGCCTTGGCCAGCAGCATGAAGTCGGGGTTGTAGGGCTCGCCTCCGGGGCGGGTGAAGAGCGTGCCCTTCGTGTTGCCGAAGTAGGTTGCACCGACCGTCTGGATGGTCGAGAAGCAGAAGTTGTTGAACAGGACCCAGAGGACGGGAACGTTGAGCTCGACGGCCGTCGCGAAGGCACCGAGGACGGACGTGAGACCGCCGTCGCCGACCAGGCCGATCACCTTGCGGTCGGGGGCGCCGAGCTTGGCGCCGATCGCGGCCGCGGGAGAAAAGCCCATCGTCGCCATGCCGCCGCTGGTGATGAACGACCGCGGCCGCTTCACCTGCAGCTGCTGGCCGGCGCCGTTCTTGTTCCAGCCGACGTCGGTGACGAAGATGGCGTCCTCGGGCGCCGCATCCGACAGCGCCCGCAACAGGCGCGCCGGATGGATGGGCGTTCCGGCATCGCTCTGCGATTCGGAGACCTCGGCCTGCCAGTCGCGGTTTCGCCGCGTCACGTCCTGGAGCTGCGCGCGCGTGCGAGTGCCGGGCCGCGGCGACGGCCCGAGTCGATCGATGAGGGCCCGCAGCGTCGCCTTCGCGTCGCCGACGATGCCGACATCGACCGGATAGCTCTTGCCGATCTCGCCCGGGTCGATGTCGATCTGCACCAGTTTCGAGCCCGGGATCGCGAACGTGAACTCGGGGCGCCAGGAGCTGCAGTCGGCCTCGCCGAACGCGGTGCCGACGGCAAGGATCACGTCTGCGTCGCGAGTCGTGTCGTTGGCGGCGCGCGTGCCCCAGATGCCGGTCGTCCCGACCGAGAGCGGATCGGTTTCGGGGAACAGCCCCTTGCCCATCAAGGTGGTCGCGACAGGGGCCTGCAACAGGCGCGCGAGCTCGGCGAGCTCGTCGATCGCGTCGCTCAGCGCGACGCCGTTGCCGGCGAAGATGACCGGCCGCTCGGCCCCGGAAAGGAGTGCCGCGGCTGCGGCGACTCCCTCGGCGTCGCCGGTCGCTCGCGTGAACGCGGGCCGGCGGCTCAGCGTTTCGACCTCCGCCTCGACCGGTGCTGAAAAGACGTCCATCGGCACGTCGACCAGAACCGCGCCCGAGCGCCCGGTCTGCGCCAGATTGAGGGCACGCGGAACGACGTCGGGCAGCAGCTTGGCGTCGTCGACGCGCCAGACGCGCTTGCAGACGGGCTTGAACATGTCGCCTTGCGAGGCGTCGGCGTGGAGGCGGATCTGCTGGTGCGCTTCGCGCGCGTTGTGGTACGCCGGCGTGTTGCCGGAGAAGACGACCATCGGCGTTCCGTCGGCCGCCGCCGTCGCGACGCCGGTCAATGAATTCGTCAGGCCCGGCGACAAGTGGACGTTGACGACGGCGAGCTTGCCGGAGACGCGGTAGTAGGCATCGGCCGCATGGACCGCCTGCTGCTCGTGCCGGAACGACACGTACTCGATGCCGAGGCGGTCGCAGGAATCGATCAGGCCGTAGTTGGTGTGCCCGCACTGGCCGAAGACCTTGGTCACCCCCTCCTTCTGGAGGCAGTGGGCGATGTACATCGCTCCGGTCATGCGTGTCGTGGTCATGTCGTCGCTCCGGTTGTCACGAGAGGCTCGCCGTGATCAGGCGCTCCTCGGTCATCTCGCGCATCGCGTAGCGCGGGCCCTCGGTGCCGACGCCGCTCTCCTTGACGCCTGAAAACGGCATCAGATCGACGCGGCTGCTCGAAGGTTCGTTGATGTGCACGACGCCGACATGAAAGCGCCGTGCCGCGTTCAGGGCGCGCATCACGTCGCGCGTGAAGATGCCGACGGCGAGGCCGAACGGCGTCGAGTTCACCTGGGCGACCGCGTCGTCGAGGCCGTCGACCGGGACGATCGACATCACCGGCGCGAACACTTCCTCGCACATGACGCGCATGCTCGGCGTGACCTCGGCGAGGATCGTCGGCTGCAGCAGCGCGCCTTGGCGCGAGCCGCCCATCAGGAGATGCGCGCCCTGCTGGACGGCCTCCTGGACCCACGATTCGGCGCGCGCCGCGTCCCTTTCGCTGATCATCGGCCCGATCACGGTGGCGCGATCGTGCGGATCGCCGACCTTCAGCGCGCGCGCGGCGGCGAGCAGCCGCGGCACGAAGGAATCGATCACCTTGCGATCGACGAAGAGGCGCTGGATCGACGTGCATGCCTGGCCGGCGCGACGGAACGCCGACTGCACGCAACGGGTCGCCGCGCGGTCGAGATCGGCGTCGTCGCAGACGAGGGTCGCGGCGATGCTGCCGAGTTCGAGGGCGACCGGTCGAAGCCCGACGCTGTCGCGAAGCTGCTTGCCGACCGGCGTGCTGCCGGTGAACGTGTAGAAGGCGATGCCGGGGTTGGCCACCAGCCAGCCGCCGATTTCGCTGCCCGGGCCCTGGACGAGGTTGACGTGCGACGGCGGCAGGCCGGCGTCGAGCAGCACCTGGGCCAGCAGCGCGGCGCTGAGCGGCGTCGCCTGCGGCGGCTTGATGACCACGGTGTTGCCGGCGGCGAGCGCCGGCGCCACCTTGTGCGCGACCATGTTCAGCGGCGAATTGAACGACGTGATGCCGCAGACGACGCCGCGCGGAACCCGGATCGTGAACGCCATCCGATGGGCGTGGCCGGGCGCCGCCTCGATCGGCACGACCTCGCCGACGAGGCGCTTGCCCTCTTCGGCCGACACGATGAAGGTCTGAGCGGCGCGCCGGACCTCGTTCTCCGCGTCGACATAGGGGAAGCCCGCCTCGGCGACGATCGTCTCGGCGAGCAGCTCGCCGCGCTCGACGATCAGCTGCGAAGCGCGCATCAGGATCTCGTAGCGCTCGTACGGTGTGAGCTTCTTCTCCTCGAACGAGCGCCGGGCGGCGGCGACGGCCGCGTCGACCTGCTCCCTCGACGCGCGCTCGCACTGGGCGATGGTCGCGCCGGTGAACTTGTCGAGCACCGCGAACCTGTCGACCCCGCGGGTCCACTGGCCGCCGATCAAAAGCTGCGAGTGGCGCAGATCGCCCTGGAGAACGTCGGATGTCATGCGGGCTCCTCGGATGTCATGCCGGCTCCTCGGGGTGGCGTCCGGTCGGCGCGACGACGCGCCCGACCGGTCTGGATCGACGATCTAGCTGTCGCGGCAATGGCCCGCGATGTTGTGAAGCTGCATGGCCGTCCCCGGCACCCGCTCGTGCGACCGGAATGCCTCGAAGAGCGCTTCGTCCAGCGCGCTCGCCCCGGGCGGGATGTGATCGAGCGACGACCAGCGGGCCCACTTCGAGACCTGGAACCGGTGCACCTCGGTGGCGAGCATTTCGGAGCGTCGCCACGACGACGTCGACCCGTCGAGGAGCATCCACGCGCGCCGCAGCCAATGGTCGCGACGAGCGCGACGCAGCGCGCGCTCGTTGGTCGGCAGGCGCAGGCAGCGCTCGAGCGGGAGCTTTCCGCCGCACGCGAGGAAAGCGCTGAAGCCGCGGCAGAGCCAGTCCAGATCCTCTGGCTCGACGCTGTCGTTGGCGACCCGCTGCGCCCGCAGCAGCTCGCTGTCGAGATCGGACCATGCATCTGCTTCCGCGGGCCGGAACGGCGCAGAAGAAATTGGCCGCCCGCCCGGCGGCGCTTTCGCGGAGGTTTCCAGCACTTCGATGTCTCCAAAGGGCCGTCGACCGGTCGCGGCCCGCAAGCTCTTGTCAGTCATTAACGAAACATAAGGGTTTCTGCTGAGTCCGAAAGGCGTTGTTTCAGACTTGCACGAGGGCTAGTCTAGCGACGCAGCAAAACCGCCCCTAGCGACGTTTTGTTTATCGACAGTTAAGGAAAACTTGATTGAAGCTCGAGTTCCTTGAGACCCTGGACGCGATCCTGCGTCGCGGCAGCTTCGCCGGCGCGGCCGACGAGATCGGGCTGACTCCGGCCGCCGTCAGCCTTCAGGTGAAACGGCTCGAAGAGCATTTCGGGCAACCGCTGTTCGTTCGTTCGGCGCGCGTGGCGCAGCCGACGCCGATGGCCCGCGAGCTGGCGCAGACCATGCGCGATGCGCTGTCGGCGATGGAGACGATGCGGGTGAGGTCGACGCCGCTGGTCGAAGGCCGCATCGTTCTCGGCACGATCCGAACCGTCCAGACCAGCATCCTTCCGGCCGCCTTGCTCGAGGTGCATCGGCGCTATCCGAAGCTCTTCGTTCGCGCCATCCAGGGCGACTCCGGCGGCTTGATGCAGCACCTCAAGACCGGCGTTCTCGATGCGGCCGTCGTGGTCCGGCCGACCGGCGGAGGAGCGAGCAGGTTTCGCTGGGTGCCGCTGGCACACGAGGCCTTTGTCCTGATCGCCCCGCCCAAGAGCACCGGCAACTCGGTGAGCGAGCTCCTGCGAACCCACGACTGGATCCAGTTCGACCCGACGCTCGTCAGCGGAAAGATGGCCGCGCACTTTCTGCATCGCGCCGCGCCGCGAAAGCGGGGAAGCGTCGAGGTCGATTCGATCGACACGGTGCACGCGCTGGTTTCCGCGGGCCGCGGCATCTCGGTCGTGCCAAAGCGAAAGCACGCCATCAGCAAGGTCATGCCGGTGCGCGAGATCGCCCTCGACGAAGGGTGGCAGCCCCGGCGCGAGATCGCGTTCGTGAGTCGGCAGCTCGACGCCGACAACCGGCGCGTCCTCGCCTTGCAGCACGCGTTCGAATTGGCCTACGTGCAATCCGAGTCCTGACGAGCGGCCGGGCGCGCCGGGGATGGATTGCAGGATGCCTCTCCCGATGGGTGGGCCTTGACAGCCTCGCCGCCGGCGCGGCGGTGATTCCCGTGCCATGCTTCGTCATGCGCCGGTCTTTCACGTGACGAGGGCATTGACATGGCCTTGCTCGGCGATGCAGCGATGCTGCTCTGGTACGACATCCTGGACGAGGCGGTCGACGCGCACGACGAATGGCATACGCGCGAGCACTTCCCCGAGCGAATCGAGATCCCGGGATTCCTGAGGGCGCAAAGATGGGTCGCCGAATCCGGGAGTCCGCGCTACTTCGTGGTCTACGAAGTCCCGGACATCGGCGTTCTCTCCGCCGGCCCGTACATGCAGCGTCTCAACCATCCGACCGAATGGACGCGGCGCATGATGCCGCGCTTTCGCGGCATGACCCGAGGCTTTTGCAAGATCGTGCATCGGCACGGGACCGTGCTCGGGTCGGCGGCGCTGACGATTCGATTTTCGCCGGGTCAAGGCGGCGGGCATCGGCTTGCCGACTGGCTCGAGCCGACCCTTGAGGCTCTGACGCGACGCGATGGATTGACCAGTGCCTTCTGGCTCGAGTCGGGTCTCACGCCGGCGATGACCCACGAGCAAAGCATCCGCGGCCCGGACGCGGGCGTTGATCAGGTGCTGCTGGTGACGGGCTATTCGCGCGAGGCAATCGACGAGCTCGGGGCGGCCGCGCTGAGCGCGAAGGTCCTGGCCGACCATGGCGCCGCTGCCGACGCGAAGCTCGACATTTACCAACTTGCCTGCCTCGCGGATAGCCGCAGCCCGGACTGACGACTCCGATCGACGCGGCGGAGATCCGATCCTCCCGAAAGAGGCTCGCAAAGCCAGCGACTTGAGGATGAAACCCGGGGCTCGGCGTCGCGATCCCGCGCCCGTGCACCGACAGAGCCAAGAGGCGCGTGGGCGAGCGATCGCCGCGAAAGGAAAGCTCATGAAATCGCTTTCTCGCTCTCTGGCCCGTGGTCGTTTCGATCGCTGCGCTGACCTCGGGCTGCGCCCTCACGCCGGTGCAGGTCACCGGCAAGGAGGTCAACGGCAGCCAGTCGGAGACGTCGTTCACCATGAGCCGATTCGGCGACGTCGCGCGCCTGACGGTGACGTACAACGACGGCACCGACCAGAACGCCGTCCAGTACACGGCGACGACGCGGGTCGCCAAGAAGGACGCGACCCACCTCGGCTGGTCGAACTCGAACGACTTCGGCGCCACCTGGAGCTACGGCGGTCGCGTCGCGACGAATGACGACTGGCCGATCCTGTGGGGCGATCCCGGCATCACGAACTCGGTGCGCGATCAGCACTACGTCTACATCGTCAGTCTCGCCATTCCCAAAACCAAGCTCGACGGCGCTCCCGGCGGCGAGGTCAGCGGGCCTGTCAACGACTACATCGGCGGCGCCTGCATTGCGCGATCCGTCAACGGCGGCCAGACGTTCTCGCTTTACCAATGCGTGCAGACCACCGAGGCGTACTCGACCGGCGACTTCTACGACGGCGGCAACATGGCGAGCGACACCCAGGGCACCATCTATGCCGGCTGGATCAACGTCGATCGCGGCGCCGTGCACATCTGGCGCGCGGTCGGCGAGAACGGAACGTTCCAGAAGCTGGCGAACCCCTTCAGCGGCAGCACCATGTCCAGCCATCCGCGCTTGCGCGTGAACCTGGAGACCAACGAGCTCTTCGTCATGGCGATGGACATCAACGGCGAGCTGCTGCTGGCGCGCTGGAACGGCTCCAGCTGGGACGCGACCCGGCACACCGGCATGTTCGCGCAGAGCTATCCGTGCATCGTCGCCAGCGGCGCCCTGTGCGAGTCCGACCCGGTCGTCCGCATGGGCCCGCAGTTCTCGTTCGACATCGGCTCCTTCGGCAAGGTCAACGACCTCATCCGCATGATGTTCACGCGCTACAGCAACCCTCAACGGCAGGCTCTTCATCGCCGGCGCCGGCTGCATGCTGGGCAACCAGAACTGCCAGTACATCCCCGAGTGGGGCACCGGCGAGGGCGACAAGGACAAGGTCAATGCCTCGTACAACCCGCTCGTCCGCTCGTTCCGATCGACGGAGATGGCCAACAAGGGCGAGCCCTCGCTCTGGATGGGATCGCACACGACCTACCATGCGGCGACGGGTCGGGTCTCGTTCGGGATGGGTGGCCTGGGCATGTTCGAGGACCAGAACGGCCAGGACCTCTTCATCCACCTGGCGATCTTCCAGCTGCCGAACCAGATCCTCTGCGCCGATCTGCGTGGCTACTGGGGCGACTACGACGATCTGCAGGCGCTCGGCCCGGTTCCGGGGCGAACGAGCAATGTCTTCGCGCGCACGATCACCGATTCGTCGCAGGGGTGCAGCTACCGATGGCAGTACACCAGCTCGCAGGTGCACGTCGGCTTCACCGGAAACTGAATCAGGAGGACGCGATGAATCGATTGCTTGCCATCTTGATCCTCGGGCTGCTGAGCGCCTGCGCCTCGACCCCCGGTCGCGACGCTCGACAACGAGCCGCCGGCGACGGAGCAGCAGATTGCCAAGCGCCAGGCGGCGCTGTCGCGCAGCCGGCAGATGCAGCCCGGCCCGACCGAACGCTACGACGTCGCCGTCATCGGCGGCACCTGTGCGCCGAAGTTGCCCGCCAAGTTCGCCGTCACCGCGTGCGTCGACGAGAAGCCCTGCAACGGCGCGGGCTTCCGCCTCGAGGACGGATCGATCGTGTGCGCGTGCTTCCAGGTCCGGGGCGGCTGCGATGCCGACTCGTTCTGCCACGCCCGATCGCGTCAGTGCACCAAGCGCCCCGACGACAAGTATCACGTGCAGTAGCGGCGATGACCTGCATCGCCGTCCCGGCGAAGCATCTGATCATCGAGATCGACGACCCCATCCTCGATCAATCGTCCAATGGCACGGCCGCGGGTTCTGCGGTTCTCTCCGAGATGACGGGGTGGAACGCCGCGTGGAGGTTCGAGATGATCTTGCGGGCCTCGTCTGCCCGCACGGCAGCGAGGCCGAGGATCCAGGTCAACGAGCGCTCTCTGCCGAGCGCGGGTCCGACGGCATCGGGCGGTCCAGCGTCCTCGGAACGATGATGCATCGGCTGGGTCTCGAGAAAATCCGTCTCGACCCTGATCGCATCGCTCCAGGTCATGCGGTATTCCTCCACGGCGTCTTCACGTGTTGGAATGATCGAACCATAGGCCACCGCGATGACTCGCCGATGACACCGCGTCGGGCCGCGTCCCCATTCATACGGATGCCGTGCATCGCGCCAATGCATAAGATTTCCGCGGAAGCGCGATTGCGCCGATGAGTCGCACTTCCGGCGGACTGTCCATACGCATCGGCTCGACAACGACAGGAACGAACCCATGGCAACGACATCCAAGAAGGCCGCTCGCCCCAACCCTCATACCGCGGTCTCCAACCAGCCTCACGAAACCGAGTCGACGATCAAGAAGGCAGTGACCGTTCCGCCCTCGGAGGGCACCAATCCGAAAACGGTCAAGCCGGGTCCCGGCGGCGCGGAGGCGGTCCCCGGTTTCAAGCTTCCCAAGGAGGCCGCGTCCCTGGAGGAGGTCTACAAGGCTCCCGAAACGACATCGCTGAGAGACATCGCCGAGGCCTCGTTCGGCCCCCCGCCGCCCGAGGAGGAAACGGTTCACGGATTCGATGACCGGGTCAAGATCACGACGACGACGGTCTATCCCTGGCGTGCCCACGCATCGCTCCTCATCACGGCCGCCGACAACTCGCAGTGGATCGGCACCGGCTGGTTCATCGGGCCGCACACCCTGGCGACGGCCGGACACGTGGTCTTCATCAAAGGCAGCGGTGTTCCCGGGCGCGACGGCTGGGTCAAGCGGATCCAGGTCATGGCCGGACGCAACGGCGCCAGCCTCCCCTTTGGCTCGGTGACGAGCACCAACTTCCGCTCCGTCACGGGCTGGACGACCAGCAGCGGCGGCGACGAGAACTACGATTACGGTGCGATCATCCTGCCGACGCAGCTCGGCAACACGACCGGATGGTTCGGCCTCGCCGTCTACTCCGACGCGGAGATTCGCGGCGCCGTCGGCAACATCTCCGGCTATCCCGGCGACAAGCCGAGCGGGACGCAGTGGTACGACGCACGCAAGATCGACTCGGTCAACTCACGCAAGGTGTTCTACGACATCGACACCGCCGGCGGCCAAAGCGGCAGCGCCGTGTACCGCATCGTCAACGGCAATCGCTACGCGTTCGCGGTGCACGCGTACGGGGGCGCCAGCACCAACTCGGGCACGCGAATCGTCACGCCGGTGTTCAACAACTTCGTGGCCTGGAAGGCCTGACGGCGACCACACCGTGGCGAACAAGATCAGCGGTGTGGTGCTTGACGCGGCCGGGCACCCGGTCGCGCAAGCCCGGGTCTACGTCGTCAAGGCGCCGGGCCCGGCTCCTGATGTCGCGGTGCTCACGGGTCCGGACGGTCGCTTCGCACTCGGCGCGGCCCGCTCCGGAACCTACGAGATCGCCTGCAGCACGGACCATGCGGGAACGGCGTCGGCGACCGTCGTGGTCGGTGCCCACGACGCGGTCGTCGAGCTGCGCCTGAGTTGACCTTCACGCCGACCAAACGATGGCAAGCACACCTGCATCCCTGCTGAGGGCGCTCGACCTCCTGACCCTCGCGCCGATGCCCGAGATCGAAACCTTGGGCGCGGCGCGGAGCTCTCACTTTGCTCGCGTCAGGTCGATCACCGACAGCGAAAACGTCGTTGCCGTCGGGATCAGCGAGAAGGAGTCCGACGGCGAGCGGACGGGCGAGCTCAGCGTGTGCTTCTACGTCAGGAAGAAGCTTGCGCCGAACAAGGTCAAGGCAAGCGATGCGGTGCCGCCGGTTCTCAACGCGCCGGGAGGCAAGGCAGTCGTCACCGATGTGAAGGAGATCGGAAAGCTCGCGCCGGAAATTGCCAAGAAGAGCAAGCCCCTGCAGAGCGGCTTCAGCGTCGGCCACGTCCGCTCGACGGCGGGTACGCTCGGCGCGATTGTCAAGCGCGACGGCAAGCTCTATCTGCTGAGCAACTGCCACGTGCTGGCACGCAGCGGCAACGCGACCGTGGGGGATCAGATCGTCTACCCGGGCCCGGCCGACGGAGGCAGGATTCCCGCCAACCTGGTGGCCCGACTCAGCCACTTCAGCCCGTTCGATACCACTGGCACGCTGGTGAACCGGGTCGACGCCGCCCTCGCCGAGGTCGATCGATCGCGCCTCGCTGAAATCGTGTTCGACATCGACAAAGCAACGGCGCCGTTCGCGACCATTCGCCCGAGCCGAGGCATGAAGGTCGCCAAGGCAGGTCGAACCACGGGCAAGACCCAGGGCGAGATCATCGACGTCAACTTCCGCTTCGTGCTCCAGTATTCCGGAGTCGCCGGCAAGGTCGGCTTCGTCGATCAGGTGCTGTGCACGCGATATACCGACGCGGGCGACTCGGGATCGATCGTCGTCGACGGCGAAAGCGGCAAGATCGTCGGCCTGCACTTCGCGGGTGCCGAGGGCGGCAGCGTCTTCAATCCGATCCAGCCGGTGATAAGTGCCCTTCAATTCAAGTTCGTGGCATCCTGAGCGCACCGATGGCATCCGAGAAAGCCGCCAACAAGGCCCGCGAGCTGTTCTCCGATCAGCTCTTCGGGTGCGGCGCGCACGCCGTCGCCGTGGACAAGGTGAACATCGAAGGCGAGGAGACCTTCGCGCTGATTGCGATGGTGCCGCCATCGCACAAGCAGAAGCTGCCCGCGAGCGTCGACGTGACGGTCGGCGACAAGCTGCTCAGCGTCCCGGTCGTCGTGCGGAAGACGGCGCCCTTCAAGCCGGAGTGATCGGGCAGGTCGACGGGCCGGGCTGGCGTCAGCGTCACGCTCGCGCAGGCGGGCGCGATCGAAGCTATACCTGCGCCTGCTTCAATCCCAGGAGTGCCCGCGCCTCGCCGGCCGTCGCCGGCCGCCGCCCATGCTCCTCGCACAACCGGGCCACCTGCGCGACCAGCGCCGCGTTCGACGGCGCGAGCGTCTCCTTGTCGAGGCGGACGTTGTCCTCGAGGCCGGTACGGCAATGGCCGCCGAGCTCGAGCGACCAGCGCGCGAGCGTCGTCTGGTCGCGGCCGATGCCGGCACCGGTCCAGGTCGCTCCCGGCGAGAGGCGCTGCAGCGTCTTGACGTAGAACTCGAGGACTTCGCGATCGACCGGCATCGCGTTCTTCACTCCCATCACGAACTGGACGTGCAGCGCGCCGTCGATCTTGCCGCTCTTCTGCATCGCCGCCGCCTGGAAGATCATCGACAGGTCGAACGCCTCGACTTCGGGCTTGATGCCGTAGGCCTTCATCTCGGCGGCGAGCCAGTCGACCAGATCGGGCGCGTTGTCGTAGACGCGGGTGGGGAAATTCACCGAGCCGGTCGCGAGCGAGGCCATGTCGGGGCGCAGCGACAGCATGCCGCCGCGCTCGCGCCCGGCGCCCGAGCGGCCGCCGGTCGAGACCTGCGTGATCATTCCCGGCGCGTGCTTGCGGATGCCCTCGAGCACACGCGCGAAGCGCTCGGGCGCGGAGGTCGGCGTCTCGTCGTCGTTGCGCACGTGCAGATGCACGAGCGTGGCGCCGGCCTCGAACGCGGCCTGCGTCGACTCGATCTGCTCGTTCACG
>Ga0105248_10005191_pt1 | contig 14356 bp, 9 predicted proteins | sample KBSS34metaG_FD_81524 | JGI IMG/M metagenome (GOLD analysis project Ga0105248, IMG submission 81524) | Switchgrass rhizosphere microbial communities from Kellogg Biological Station, Michigan, USA - KBS S3-4 metaG | ecosystem: Host-associated > Plants > Roots > Rhizosphere > Soil | place...
CGATTTGATGGCGAAGGAATACAACGTCGACACCAATCGCGTTTATCTGATGGGGAACTCTTCCGGCGGCGGCGCGGTCTGGGCCTATACGGCGAAGTATCCGGAACGCTGGACGGCCATTTCTCCAAGCGCTGCACCGCTGGCCGAGGGCGACTATCCCTTTGAGAAGTTGAAAAATATTCCCGTCTTCTATGTTCATGGCGATGGGGATACCACGATGGACTTCAATGCCGGCAAGGCGATGATCGATCGCGCCAAAGCCAAAGGCGTTAACGCCACTTTTTTGGGCGTCGCCGGCGGGCAACATACCGATGCCTGGGCTCAGCCGGAAGTCATTAAACAGATTTTCGACTTCTTTGACGCGAACAAAACGAAGCTGAAGTAAGAATCTCCCTGTGGCGGCGGTCTATGACCGCCCACAGACCCTCAACCCGGGGCATTTTGGGCGGTCATGGAACGCCCCTGCAGCTTTGCATCGGAAAGTGCCCCCAACCCTCCAATTTCGGTTGCGGAACTCCCGGCAAACCATACCATTCACCAATAGCGCTTCAGCACGGCTTGCCTGTATGCTGTTGGTGCTGACCGGTGGGGTATGAGCAAGAAATTCATGTGGGCTGGCTTTTTCCTCGGGTCGACTATTGGGGGGTTCGTCCCCGCAATCTGGGGTGGCGATATGGTTTCCCTGTGGGGCATTGTGATGTCGCTCGTGGGCGGAATCGCCGGGATTTGGGCCGGCCGCCGCGTCTACGAATCGATATAAGAAATAAGGAGAAGAAATGGCAGGACTAGGCGTCCCCGAACTGATCATTATCGGAATCATTGCGCTCTTGATCTTTGGACCCAAGAAACTTCCTGAACTCGGCAAGGGACTGGGAAAATCCATCCGGGATTTTAAGGATGCAATGAACGAGAAGAGCGAGCCCGAAGAAGATCAGGCAAAGAAGAAGGAGCAGGAAAAAGAGCGCGAACAGGTTACCAGATAGTTTTAAGGTTTGGCTATCGCGCGGTTCCTCTCTTTGATCCAATCAGGCTTTGTATCTGTGAAACGGCATTCCGCACGCGTATATCGATGAAGATCCTTCCGAGTTCCGCCGTTGAGAGTCGCGGGTCTCCGGTCATGCCATTATTCACGCGCCGGACTTTCGGGTCAGGCTGCTGTCCGGCTGGCAGCACCGGATCGCCCACCATTGTCTTGTAGTTCTCCCGTACCCACACCGAAGGCGCCGGCTGCAGCGCCAGCAATTCCGAAGTATCGGGTATTCCTCCATGACTGCTCGGAGGCAGCCCCTTGCCCTTGATGTAAGCATCGAATTCCTGCTCGGACTTTTCGTAGACATCCCCACAGAAATAAACATGAACGGCGCGCGGCGAATATCTGCGATCCAGGACGACCGCGAGATCCGCCAGTTCCTTCTGGCCAACACCGTGATCGCCCATCAGGATAAGATCTTTGAATCCATTCTTAACCATACTGTCGACTACCGCTTCATTGACGCGTTTGAAGAGCTCCGAAGTGAGCGTGACGCCTCCCGGCATCTTCTCGTCCACGGTCGTGATGGAGAAAGGCAGTACCGGTGCAACGAGCGCGTTGCCGAGTTTCTGCGCAATTCTGGAAGCGATCTCGTGTGCGATGAATGTATGTCCGCCCAGCACCGCGTGAGGCCCACGCTGTTCGGTTCCTCCGTTAAAGATCAGAACCGTCGTCTTTCCATGATTGTGAATTGCGTCGTAGATTTCCGTGTGCGTCAGCAGTTCAATCTCGACTGGCGCTGCCTTTGGCGTTTGGGCCGCAGCCAGCACCAGCAAACCGGGCAGCACCAGGACAGCAAGTAAATTCTTCATGATTCGTCTCAGCCGAAAAAGAGCCAGCAGATCAGCGCACCCACGACAGTCATGGAAAATCCCCATGCCAGAAGCTGATTGAACAGGCGCCGGCTTTTTGGTCCCGCGGGAATCGACGCGATGCACAGTGCTCCAATCGTGGAAAGCGGCGAAACGTCGACCAGGTGTCCAGACACATTCATCGTCATGGCGAGAGCTTTGGTTATTCCACCACCGAGATTTTCGCTCAGTCCGGGGGCCAGCGGGAGAAAGGCCGGAAGCACGACTCCCGACGTACTGGAGTATGCGGAAATTGTTCCGACGATCATCGCCAGAAAGGGAATGATCGTCCCACGACTGGAGATTCGCGTCAGAAGGTTCGTGAACAGCGCCATACCGCTGGTTTTCTCAAGCAGGCTGATGAGAACGGTCACTCCGCAGACCATCAGTATCGAGCCCCACGGCATTTCCCGGATGGCTTCTTCCTGATCCGCTGCGCCGAGCAGTCCCAGAATGACTGCTGCGGCAAATGCGGCCATACCAATATTGATATTCAGGACAAGCACACCAACAACCATCATACCGATCAGCGCAATCGTGAGCTTATGCCGGCGGTGGAACTCCGGAGGCTTCTCGTTGATCCCTTTGAACCGTTCGGATCGGCGGATCAGTTTCCAGCCTCCAAATATCATGTAGGCGGTAAATGCGACGATGGCATGCGCGATGAAATTGAAGAACCACGTTTGAAGTCCGAGTCCCGGTAATCCAATCCTGGTCATCAGTGGATTGACGATAAGTCCCGTTGGTGCCAGAGGAGACAGCGAACCCGAATTTGCACCGTTGCCTACCATGATGGCCATCAGGAACGGCGAAATGCCCATGCCCGTCGCGGTGGTCATCGCCATCGGAGCCAGCAGGCCCGTCGTTGCGATATTGCCGGGCCCTGCCGTTGCCAGCGCTGATGCGAGAATGAAGTACATGATCGGGACAATGCCGATGCGTCCTCGACATAGCCGAACCGCCAGATGCGCGACACGTTCGAGAGTTCCGTTGACTCTCGCCTGGCTGAAAAGCAGCGTCACTCCAGCCAGTGTGAGAAACAGGTCGACGGGGAAACCAGCGGTAATCTCCCTCACTGGCATGTGACCGAGGTAGACACCGATGAACCATGCCAGCGCAATTGCCAGCAATCCGACGTTCAACGATGTCGTGCAGCTGAGGATGACCGCCAGGGCCAGTGCGCAGAGTGTGATTAATCCGAGGTTCATGATTCGTTAAGCCGACAGATGCTGTCACGATGAGAAGGCGGAATCAAGGCTGAATCGGGTTTTGGGAATTTGTCATTAATGATTAATGACAAATTCCTTTCCCATCCCCGGATTGCCTTTCGTCGGCCAGACTTCTACAACACGATCACCCCGCGTGGCATGGATTCGGTCATAAAGGTTTACGGTAGGGTCACAGTGCGGGGGAATGAACTCGATCTGGTCACCGAGCCGTATCGCATGGGACGGTTTTTCCAGATGAAGGATTCCGTGTTCATCTCCGCCCCATTGCCAGCGCACTCCTTCCAGCCCGACAGGATCAGGGCCGAAGGGACGATCTGTAGCAAACGATTTATAGCCGGCATCCACCGTCACTCGATCCGGGTGACTGGCACTGATTACCGTCGCCAGCACCGTCATCGCCGGCTCAAAATCGTCGCCAATGATCCTGCGGTAGGCGACATCCATTAGCGGATAAGATCCTGCCTGAATTTCCGTGACTTCCGGAATAGTAGTGTCGATATTCCACGTGCCCGTGGATGCGCCGGTAAGAGTCCTCGCATCGAAACCTGCTTCAAGAAGCGCTCGCTGGATCGCGATGGCTTGTGCAATGGCCAGCGTCGAGTGATCTCGCCGTTCGACGTCTCCTTCCGTATGAGAGCCGCTGACGGAATATGCCTGAAGACCCGAGAATCGAAGATTCGACGATCCTGCAATCTGTCGCGCAAGTGCGATGGCACGTTCGTCACACGGAATGCCGGTGCGATGATCTCCGATATCGAGATCGACAAGCACCGGTATCCTTGCGCCCACTCTCACTGCGGAATCCTGATAAAGGCGGACCTGATCGGGATGATCAACGACCACGCGGATATTGTTTCCGGATTTCGCCAACGAGGCAATGTGGTCGGTCTTGCTCCGGGACGCAACCGGCGTTGTCAACAGCACATCGAATCCCGCCGAGTTCATCCATTGCATCTCGGACAATGTCGCAACGCATACGCCAATCGCACCCGCCTTTACCTGGCGACGAGCGATCTCGACACACTTGTGAGCTTTTGCATGCGGACGAAGCTGTTTGCCGGACCGAGTGACGGCGACCTGCATTTTCCGAAGGTTGGATTCGAATCGGTCGAGGTCGACCAGAAGAGCAGGCGTGGGAAGATCGAACTTCGAGGAGTGCACGGTCATGGCCATAGTCATGTAGGATAAACGAATCCAGATGAGGAGCCTATCGTCGTGAAAACAGTAACAACGCCCGAAACCGGGACCAGTACGAATATTCGCCTGGAGAAGCTGTATCACGTGATCATTTTGAATGACGACGAACATTCCTATGAGTACGTCATTGAGATGCTGCAGAGCGTATTCGAAATTTCGTACAGCACGGCTGTGGCGCACACCACGGAAGCCGACACGACGGGGAGCAGTATCGTGCTGACCTGCGGACTCGAAGAAGCCGAACGGCGTCGGGATGGCGTCCACGCCTACGGACCCGACTGGCGGATGCCGAACAGTCGCGGATCCGTTGCCGCACTCGTGGAACCCGCCGCGATTTAGTATCCATGGCGAACAGCAAGTTCGAAGAACAGCTTGAACAGATCAGAGTGCTGCGCAAAGCGAGTCCGGATGCGGGAACCTTTGCCATTCTTCGAAGGGCTTTGAGGGATCGCGCCAACCTGGTCATTGCGGAAGCCGCAAGGGCCGCCGGAGAGATTCACGCCGCCGAGCTGATTCCGGATCTGCTGACAGCCTATTCCAGACTCTTTGAAGATCCTGTCAAGACGGATCCGAAATGCTGGGGCAAGACTGCCATTATCAAGGCGCTGACCACGATGGATTACAGCGAATCGCCGCCATACATCCGGGGATCGACACATGTGCAAATGGAACCGGTTTGGGGCAAAGTTGAGGATGCGGCCGGCCCATTGCGAGCCAATTGCATCCTGGCGCTTCCTCAGTGTTCGGACCTGCAACGGTCCGAAGTATTTCGGCGTCTGGTAGATTCACTGATGGATCCTCTCGATCCCGTGAGGCTTGAGGCCGTTCGCACCATCGAACAAATGGATGGGGATGAGGCTCCGCTTCTGCTGCGCCTGAAGGCCCGGTCCGGCGACTTGCGGCCCGCCGTTACCGGATGCGCATTTGACGCGATTCTGCATCTGGAATCGGAGCGAGGTCTTGACTTTGTCGCAGAATTCCTGAAGTCCACAGACCCGGAAGTTCGCGACGAAGCCGCCCTGGCCATGGGGTTATGGCGTCACGCCAGGGCAATCGAGATTCTGATCTCCGCCTGGAAAGATACGATGGACAGGGATTTTGGCTCCACTCTCCTTCGCGCCATCAGCTCATCACGTGAAGAATCCGCACTGGAGTTTCTCTTGTCTCTCGTTAGAGAAGCTCCTGGCTGGCAGGCTGCCGCAGTACTCGAAGCCCTGGAATTGCATGCCGGATCTCCGGAGATACAAGCCCGGACTGCCCTTGCACGAAAAGAGCGGCTTCAGGAGTGAATTCTGCGATTGATGCAGCGAATCGTGACGTGAGCGTTATTCGACGTCTATAATTCTTTCAGGCTATGTTGATAACGGAGGCTTCCCACCATTGAGAGTTCCGGATGACGATTTGAATGTTCCGCCCCATCGCATCGAAGGGGCGCCTGGATTCGATGCCCGCAAACCCGAGGTGAGTCTCGAGCACGTTCGTGAAGTGCTGGATCAGACCAGACGCGCTCTCATCCGAACGCAAAGACGCGTCGAACGCAATGACCAGCAATGGAAATCCTTGTCGCTTCGACTGACGGCGCTCTGGATTTTGGTGCTTACAGCGATTGTGATTTTCGGCTTGTTGACCTGGTACCAGCTGGTGATCCAGAAAAGACCGTGAAATTGGGAAATTGGTGTCAGGCACCTTGCTTCCCGATTATTTGTGCTGAGCGAAGAGCCAGTCGACGAGTCCAGCTTCCTTGAATGTCGGCGTCCACACGTCGTGATCGACCCCTTTGTATTCGGTGTAGCGCGGAACTCCCCCCAATTTCTTGATCGCGGCGATCATGTTGCGAGTTTCCGCGACCGGGATCACGTCGTCCTTTTCTCCATGAAAGGCCCAGATCGGCATGAAGACGAGGTTGGATGCCAGAGCTGGATTTCCTCCGCCGCAGAGGGGAATTGCCGCGGCAAACAGTTCGGGACGTTTGGATATCATGTCCCAGGTGCCGAACCCTCCATTGGACTGCCCGGAAATGTAGACCCGCTTGGGATCGATGCTGAACTCGGTCTTGAGTCCATTCAATATCTCGAGGACCAGCCGCTCCTCGTCAGTCAGCTGAGTGAAGCTGCTGCTGGCCCATCCTCCCGTCGACTGTGGCACCAGGACGAATGCCGGATGCCGCTGTTGATTTTCGGGTTTTGTCCATAATCGCGTTCCCGGAATCTGATCTCCTGAGATCTGCAGCAGATTGTCAGTGCCGGCACCTCCGGCTCCGTGCAGCCAGATGATGATTGGGTATTTTTTGTTCTTGTCGTACGTCGGCGGTATGAAAAGCCGGTATGGCATTTTCTCGCGCCGGTTCTTGTAGATCCGCGCGACAAATCCATCCACTTTGTCCTGTGCGCTTCCTGGCATGATTGCAATCAACATGAAAATCGTGACGAACACGAATTGTTTCATAGGCTCTGAGCAACCGGCCGCCTGGACAATGAGATCAGCATCTGGCGAGCTTCTTCCATCGTATGAACGGGCCGATCAAAGGTGAAGCGGCGCTTCTTGCCGGATTGAATCGCATCGAAGCCTTCTGCGTCAATTCCCGTCATCGTCACGGGGCCTTGGGTATCGGAGCCTGCCATTAGAGCGAGTGCTGCGGCATGGTCCTTGTTCATATGCCCGACGATAACGGATTCCTCCCTGGATGAGAACGGATTCCTCAGGCAAAGTTCGTCCGGCGTCAACCAGAAGATCTGACCGAATCCGCCGATGAATCGAGACCGTACGAGGACGAGCCGGTAGAAACCGAAGTCGTGCGTTCCTTCGTATTGAACCGCGGAAGGAAAATATCGCAGGTACCGATCGCGAATTTCCGAATTCGCAGGATCTACCGGCCGGGCATCTGCGAGCAGGGTCAGTCGCCCTCTGGCCTGAACGTCGTCGGAATCGGCATTGGGTTCGACGACAGTCAGCGACACTTTCGAATTCGCGATGATGTTCCTCGTGTGCTGCGCGATGGTGCTGATATAGACAATGGGCTGGCAATCCGAATCGACGCAATAGGGCGTGACTGAGCCGAATGGGTAACCGGGAACGTCGATGGATATCGTCGAGAGGACGCCGAAACTCTCCTGCAGAAGCAATTGCCGGGCGGCATGAAGTTTATTGGAAGTCATTAGCCATTAGGATAGCAAAGGGAGAGGGTTGAGCGTGGAGCTTTGCGAAGATGAGGCAACCTGTATGAATGCAGCGTGATCGCAACGCGATCACGCGGGGGGTGGTTCCAAACCAGCAATTTTGCAGGTTGTCGGCTTTGGAACCACCCCGGCGCTTCGCGCCACCCCTCCTGACTCAGGAGGGGCACTTTCAACCGCTGATTCCATATCCATAGCCATTAGGATAGCAAGGGAGAGGGTTGAGCGTGGAGCTTTGCGAAGATGAGGCAACCTGCATGAATGCAGCTGCCCTCCTGAGTCAGGAGGGCAGCGTGATCGCAACGCGATCACGCGAGGGGTGGTTCCAAACCGGCAATTTCGCAGGTTGGCGGCTTTAGAACCATCCCATTTAAACTTCGCGGACCACGCGAAATCCATAATCCGCATATCGAAACTGCGGCGGAAGGCTGCTGCGATGGGCGGCGCGTGATCCCTTGATCTGATGTCGCCAGGAACCGCCGCGTGAAACGCGGCGAGTCCCATCCAGAGGGCCGTGCGGATTTTCCTCCGGTGACTGCGCGTAATAATCGGCCGCAAACCAGTCCAGACACCACTCGTGGACATTGTCTCCCATGTTGAACAAACCGAATCCATTCGGCTTCCACGTTCCCACGGGCCGAGGCGCGTTCCAGTTTCCCTGAAAGTATTCGATCGATTCCGGAGGCTCATTGCCCCAGGCAAATTCGTATTCCGAATTTCCACCACGGCATGCCTTTTCCCATTCCGCTTCTGTCGGCAGGCGCCAGGTTTCGCAACGAATTCGGGTCAGCCATTCGCAGTACGCCATCGCATCGAACCAGTTGACGCCGACAACCGGTTGGTCCGGATTGGCGAATGCCGCGTCGCTCCAATGCTTCGGCTCATCGCGCGAAGTCTCACGCAGAAAGATTTCGTATTCGCGGCGAGTGACCGATGTTTGCGCGATATCGAACGCATCGATGAAAACGCGATGCCTCGGGCTCTCCCAGGTGAATCGTCCTTCAGAGCCCATCCAGAATGAACCGCCAGGTATTCGGATCATTGGAAGGGATTCCATTATCGCTATCCCTGTTTCTGCTCCAGCTCTGTCCATCGTGTGTAGAGTTGATCGATCGCGTTCTGCGCCTGGGTAATCTGGGAGTAAGCGGCCAGAAGCCGTGGCCCATCGCTTGCGATTGCAGGGTCGTCCAGCGCCTGGCGCTTGAGATGCAGTTGCGCTTCCGCTTCGGCAATACGCTGCTCGATAGTCTCCAGCTCGCGAGATTCACTGAACGACAGCTTCTTCTTTGGTGCTGCCGCCTTCTTCGAAGGCACCGTCGCAGCAGTAACGCTCTTCTTTTCATTCGAAAGCTGTTTCCGCTGCCATGCTTCCCACTGTGAATAGTCTGCGAATAATTCCATGCCGCCAATCCCATCGAGGCCAAGAACGATCGTGGAAACTCGATCCAGCATAAACCGGTCGTGTGTGACGAGCGCGAGAGCTCCACTGTATTCCATCAGGCTCTCCTCCAGAATTTCGAGGGTCGGAATATCCAGATCATTTGTCGGTTCGTCGAGCAGCAGGATATCCGCGGGCTGAAGCATCAACTGCGCAATGAGCACCCTCGCCCGCTCGCCGCCAGACAGCCGTCCCACCGGCTGATTCAGCGACTCACTCTGAAAAAGGAAACGGTCTGCCCATGCGGCGACATGAATGACGCGCTCCTGATATACCACCGAATCGCTTTCGGGCGCGAGCGCGCGACGCAGCGTGATGTTTGGATCAAGCTCCCGGTTCTGGTCGAAGTACACAATCCGCAGTTGGTCGGCGCGGCGAATGGATCCTTCCGATGGTTCGATTTCTCCACGAAGCAGCCGCAGCAGCGTGGTCTTGCCGCTTCCATTCGGACCGACCAGACCCACGCGCATGCGCGATTTGATCGTGAACTCGAGGTTTTTGAATAGGGTTCGATTTCCCATCGCGACCGAAACCTTGTCGAGTTCGATCAGTTGCTTTGTCTTTCGATCCGTCGCCGAAAAATCAATCTCGGCTTTCGCTGTTCGGCTTCGTCCCTTCAAATCCGACAACTCGACAATCATTTCCCCGGCCTTGTCGATACGTGCCTTGGACTTCGATGTACGCGCCTTTGCGCCTCGTCGCAGCCACTCGATCTCCGAATGAACACGATTTGCGAGCGCGTCCTGGTATTTTCCCTGTGCGTGGAGGTATGCATCCTTTGCCTCCAGAAAACTGCTGTAATTCCCTTTGACGCGCAACAGGCCGTCGGCATAGATGCGATGAAGTTCGACAACTTCCAACGCGACATTTTCCAGAAGATACCGATCATGGCTGACGATGACACAGGCAAACGATGCGCTTTGCAGCACCGACTCGAGCCACTTGATGCCAGCAAGGTCGAGGTGGTTGGTGGGTTCATCGAGCAGCAGGATTTCCGGTCCCTGGACGAGGCCTTCGACAATGGCCAGACGTTTCTTCCAGCCGCCGGATAGCGAAGCCGCCGTTATCGAAAGGTCCATGAATCCGGCCCGTCCACAGATTTCGGCGCTGTGCGAAGTGTGATCCGCGTCGTGAACGCCGGCGCGGTCCAGTGCCTTTTCGATGACAGAGCCCACAGTCCCGCCTGCTGCAAACTCGGAATTCTGCGCAACGAAGCTCATACGCGCTCGTTTTCGAATCGCTAAATCGCCGCTGTCCGGTTCAATGCGACCGGAAAGAATTCCAAGCAGAGTGGATTTTCCCGATCCATTGGGACCAATGAGCCCAATGCGGTCACCTTCGGATACCGTAAACGAAATGTTCTGAAAAAGCGGAGTCAGCCCGAATTTCTTGGAGATTCCGCTGGCGTTTACAATCGGCGGCAAGGTCGGATTAATCCTCTCGCTTGTTGGCGCGGGGAACTGCGCCGGGAGCCGCTGGCCGGATTACAAAGAGGAGATCGTCGCGATTCACGGCCTGGCCGTTTTCGGGGACGATGCGGACAACCTCATAGAACTGGCCGGCAGGGAAGAGAGGCTTATCGTTAGCGCGGAATGTCGAAAGGCTTAAAGAACTGAAAGTCTTCATGGCTTCCAGAAGACAGAGCGTGCGATAGACGTCGATTACATCGCCGCTCCGTACGAGTTCCGGCTCTCCCGGAGATGGAGTTCGATAAAACACGCCTGCCGAAGGGGCAGGCAGGCGCAGCTCGTTTGTTCCTGTAATGCGCAGGGCGTCCATATCCAGCGATTGCGAACTCAAGCCGGCGGCGTCTTCCATTTCCTTTGTCAGGGAGATGGTATCGAGACGCGCTGTGAACTCTTTCAGGTAGGTCGTGTCATAGATTCCTTTGTTGAAAATCTTGTCGTCCAGAATTCTTTTCAGCAGAGGAATATTGGTGCAGATCCCCTGGATTTCCACTTTATCGAGATACTCGCGCAGTGTGCGAATTGCTTTCTTGCGGTCGGCCGCGTGAACAATCAGTTGGACGATCATTCCGTCGTAATACGGCGTCACCATCCGGCCTTCATCCACTGCACGAATCAGGCTGATGCCGGGTGCATCCGGAAAGCGGAATCTAGTGACTTCACCTGGACATGGAACAAACGACAACGTGCCGTCGGGACCCGTGGACGGCTTTTCCGCGTTGATGCGGAGTTCCATGGAATAGCCATTGGCTGCCGGCACCATCGAATCGATGGATTCACCCGCGGCAATTCTGAACTGAGCCATCACGATATCCAGTCCCGTGACCGCCTCCGTGACCGGATGTTCGACCTGAAGCCGGGTGTTCATTTCCATGAAATACACTTCATTGCGTTCCAGATCGAAAATGAACTCTACTGTTCCGGCGCCGACGTAGCTGATCGATTCGGCGATCGTCGCCGCATAGGTGAGAACGGATTTTTCAAGATTGGCTGGAAGCATGGTCGAACCGGATTCTTCGATCACCTTCTGATTGTTGCGTTGCACTGAACAATCCCGCAGTCCCAGAACTTTGGTATGTCCAAACGCGTCGCGAAGAATCTGCACTTCAACGTGTCGCAGCGATTTGACAAATCGCTCGAGATAAACGTCGCCATTTCCAAAAGCGCTACGAGCTTCGGCGGAAATGCGTTGGAATGTCTCGGCAAATGCCTCGGTTTTTTCGACGACGGCAATACCTTTTCCGCCTCCGCCATGAACCGCCTTGATGATGACCGGATATCCGATTTGCTCCGCCAGCGACGCCGCCGCTTCCGGATGTGTAACGATGCCATTGCTTCCCGGCACGGTCGGAATGCCCAGCTTCGCCGCAGTGTGAATGGCGTTGGACTTGTGCCCCATCAGATCCATGCTTTCGGCGGGCGGTCCGATGAAATTGATGCCATGCCCGCGGCAGATCCTTGCAAACGCCGCGCTCTCGGAAAGAAATCCAATGCCGGGGTGCAGCGCCTGCGAGCCCGTGCGCTCGGCAACGCGAACGACGCTCATGGCGTTCAGATAACTTTCCGCCGGAGTGTTTCCACCAATACACACCAGCTGGTCGCGACCCTTGCGGAGATGCCCGGCAGCCGGGGATTCCATGTCCGCATCCGACTGGACCAGCACAACGGAATAACCGCCTTCCTGCGCCTTTCGGACGATTTTCTCTGCGGCGCATCCACGGGCATGAACCAGCACTCGTGTGTAGGGTCCGACGCTCATGGAACCGGAATAAGGCGAGACCGCAGGAACGGCGGTTTCCGCAACCTCGAGTTCAAGTCGCAGAACACGTTCGATCACTTCCTGAACGGTTTCCTTGGGAACCGGTACCATGGGATCGATGGCGCGGAGCACCTCATCCAGGTTTTCGTGGAACGGATGTTTCACCATTCCTTGCATGGCTCCCGGCTCGCGGCTCAGATAGTTGGAAAGTGTGGCGATGAACGGCAGATGTTCCGTGACAACGATCTGTCCGGCAAACGGCATGTTGCAGCCGGAGAAGTAATAGGTCTGTACCAGCGGATGCGTCACGAAGCTGGCCTGTGCACCGCCAGTGCAGTCGCCGAAGCCGAAGCAGAGCACCGGCTGTCCGGTTTCGCGGACAAATCGAGTGATGCGGTCGTTGAGAATGGCCATGGGGAACAGGGCGCCCGCGCCTTCCTTGGTCTGCATTCCGCCCGATGAAATGAAGGCGATGATCGGGAGTTCGCGACGCGCACATTCCACCAGCAGCTTGCAGAATTTTTCGCACGCGGCCATGTCGAAGGCGCCGGCCTGGAACTCGAGGTTCGATAACACAACCCCCACATGCCGCTGGGCGCCACCGGACTTCAGACGCGCAATTCCCGTGATGGCGCCACAGGGTGGGATGCCTTTGGCGATGGCTTCTTCAATCGAGCCCCGGAATCCGGGGAAACGAAACGGATCGGCCGTCATCAGCCGTGAATCCATTTCCACGAATTCGGTAAAGAACCGCTCGACGAGCATCTTCGTCGTCACGACGTTGGCTTTCTTGAGACGTTCAAGCTCGGTGTGAATCAGAATGTCCTGATACGCCAGCGTCAGTCGATTCCAGAAGTCGCGGACTCCAATGTTCTTGGGTCGGATTCGTCCATCGTAGACGGCCTTCGAGCGGCCGGAGGACAGAGTCGCGAAATACGCCGGAAGCAGATGTGCGAAGTAGAAGGTGATGATCGCGAAGAGCGGCTCGCTGACGCGTGGATAGACGAACTTCTTCCACTCCTCCATCTTCTTCAGGAGCAAATCCCGTCGATCGTGATGCGCGAGAGCAGTGATCCAGATCATGAACCGGCGGTTCACTTCTTCCTGGCGTGCCGCGTCTGCCTCTCCTGTCAGCCGATGTTTGGAAAGTTCGGCGGAAGCTCGCTGGAGTGAAGCTTCAAACAATCTTTTCACCGAATCCAGGCTGATGGCATTGGTGTCCTTCACTTCTCGTGCAATGAGACGCATGCCATTGATCAGGTTGTCGTAGACCATGTCGAAGAGCAGGAAGTTCTCGCATTCTTCGATGAAGGGATTAATGAGTTCCCGCCGTTTCATTACATCCAGCACGGTGAAGTTGTTGGATTCCGCCGTCTCGCTGGTCGCCGTTTTGCCGAGATAATCGGCCAATGCGAGAAAGTTTCCCTGCGCCGCGCCCTTCCATTGGTTCATCAGGTGGAAACCCACCATCAATAAGAGATTGGCGACGGCTTCGTGAAAATTCGCGTCCTGATCGCCGAGGAAGATCTTTCCAATGGTGCTGCGTTCGGCATTGAGTTCGCGACGACGGCGAATGTATTGCTTCCACGCGCCGGCAAGCTGGTCGTCGTATCGGATCTCCAGCGGAGCCTGCATCCAGTTCTGAAAAATCCGTCGATTCTCGGCCGCTGTCCGGCGTTTGAGTTCACCGCGGGGAACATCTGCCGCACTGAGTCGTCCGTACTGTTCCTGGGTGGTGGACTGAATCCGGCGGCGCAACCCAAGGTATCGAAGATGACGCAGGGTGACGCCAAAGATATTCGGCTGCTCGGTTGGATTGTTCAGCAGCGAAAGCGGTGAATGCTGAAGCTTTCGCAGAGGCTGCGACGGATCCAGATAACGAAACACGCTCCGCCGGTAGTGTTCGAAAACTTCGGGAGTCAGCGCAACGTAACGTTCCGCAGACCACTCGACGACTTGAATGGCGCTGCCGATTGCGGCAATCAGGTTGGGCAGTTTGAATTCTTCGCCGGGAACGAAATCAATGACACCATCGAGCAGGCCGGCGTGACACAGTTCATAGCTGCTGACTCCGACATATTTTGCGCATTCCTGCCAGGAGAGGTCGTACTTCCGCGCGATTCCGGCAAGGCCGCGAGGCTGAATCGTGTTGAACACGCCATCGCGAACACACAGCAGAATGTTGGTGGTGGCCAGAGGAATGGCGCCGCCGC
>Ga0105248_10005192_pt1 | contig 14356 bp, 18 predicted proteins | sample KBSS34metaG_FD_81524 | JGI IMG/M metagenome (GOLD analysis project Ga0105248, IMG submission 81524) | Switchgrass rhizosphere microbial communities from Kellogg Biological Station, Michigan, USA - KBS S3-4 metaG | ecosystem: Host-associated > Plants > Roots > Rhizosphere > Soil | place...
CGCACGACACCAACGGCGCTCATTGCCGAGGATATCGGGGACGAAGCGCTCGCTGGTATTAAGCTGGTCGATCAGGCCGTCGCGTTTTCAGTTGAGCCAACCGAGGCAACTACCAAGTTCCGGTCGATCGGCCTTCCCGCAACCATCGGTGTCGGAGTCATCTGGACATTCCCTCGGGGGATCACCATCGGCCAGCAGCTTGCGGTGGGGGTCATTCACGACGCGACCAATGCGGCTTCGCATCATCATTACGTAGTGTGCGACATCTGAGGCCGATATGGCCTTCAGCTATTGGCGCACTGGCAACTTCAATGGCGGCGGGTTTTGTGCTCCAGCAAACCAAGGCGCACAGGGAACGCAGAATAACACGGGGTTCAACCGCTACGGCTACCAGTTCTACACCCAGCTAGGCGTTTATGGCCGGGACAGTTGGAACAAGTGGGCGTGGAATGGGAGTTGCTTAAGGTCAAATAGCTACACCGGGACGCTCTCCACCGGCATTGCGATCACCAACAACAACAATACGCTCGTTGAGGACGAGGACAGTTCGACCTACCTCATCACGAAGATCAGCGGTGGCGCAGCGGCATGGGATGCGTCCGCTGTTTCTTCGGTTGGCGTTACCGGAGATTTCGTTCTTCGTCTGCGGAAAACGATCGAGACGACCAACGCTTATGGTGCGGGTGTCAATTCCGATCCGCTGACCGACGATACCGACGCCTCGATAGATTTTGCATGGATTTACGTCCCATCAGGCGCGCTTTGGTATTATCAGCTAAGCGGGGCCGCGACTGCGGTTGGCTCAGATAACGGCTACGCATGGATTTGGCGGACAGGGACCAGCCTCGGCATGGGCCTGGGGCCGACATTGGCCATTGCCCAGGCATCACCGGCCTACACGACGACCAACAGCGCAACACTCTATTTCGACAGTTCCTTTCATAACATCGGCGCCCAGATGGAGGCGCAATTCCTACTTTCGTTCGATGTAACACTAGCTCTTACCGGACAGACTCTAAGCGTAGCCGGCGGAACACTTGCACTCACTACAGGCAAGGCGCTTACCGGCCAAGGAACCACGGCATCCGCTGGCTTAGTCTCCGGCCAGACTTCACTTGCTGTAACAGGACAAAGCGCAACAGCAGCGCAAGGTAACACGACCGCCAATCTCACGCTGGCATTGACGAGCCAGGTTCTATCGGTAGCTTGTGGTAGCGTCGTGGCGATTGGCGGCGATGTAACCGCAGCCATCACCGGGCAAAGCCTGAGTGTCGCTCGTGGCACAGTCCTGAACGCGACGGACAAGGCGCTTATCGGACAAGCGAATACGGCAGCCGCAGGGACAATCGCCGCCCAGTCGGCGCTGGCGCTCTCTGGGCAGGCTCTGACCGCAGTGCGCGGTTCGGTGACTGGTGTGTTGAGTCTCGCGCTTATAGGGCAGAGTGCGGCGGTTGCCCGAGGGGCATTGCTCGCCACCACAAGTTTAGCGGTCACGGGGCAGTCTGTCGCGGTTGCTCGGGGCACGGTTTCAGCGGGGGCCGGCGCGGCTCTTACGGGTCAGCCACTTTCCGTCACTCAAGGCAACACTGCTCCAGTATTCAATCTCGCTCTCTCGGGCAGCGTTCTCGCAATCGCGCGGGGCACTGTCACCGCCTTTATAGCCGCTGACGTAACCGCCGCACTCACAGGGCAATCCATTGGTGTCTCGGTAGGCTCACTGAGCGCCAACATCGACATCTGGACGGTCCACCCACCGGCTGATGCGACATTCGTGAACGACAACCTGGCCAACACAAGCTGGACAGACAGCAGCATAAGTCAATCGGCATTCACAGAGACACCAGCAAACACAGGCACTTGGACTGACCAACCCAAGACAAACGCAAACTGGAACTAGCGGCGACCCGTAACTGGACCCGCGAGGAGTGAAACATGAAACACTGGTTCGCTCAGCACATCCTTCTTCCTTTGGTTATGCGGGACTTTAGGTTGAGGGAGCAAGGGAAGCGGCCTGACAAACTTTACTGGGCCGAGGTGTTGTTGCTCCGGTGGCGTCTCTACGATTACGTCCTGTTCAGTAAAATAGAGGTCAACTAGTGACCGTCCCCGCGAACCTGACCAACGCGGGCAAAGGGCGCCCGAAAGGCTCGAAGAACAAGGTTACGCTGGAAGCCAAGACAGCCATTGCTCAAGCCGCCGAACAGCTTGGCGGTGTGGATCGCATGGTGACGTGGGCGAAGGCTGATCCCGCTAACGAACGCGCATTCTGGTCAACGATTTATCCGAAGCTGGTGGCGATTACAGTGGCGGGGGATCCCAATAACCCCGTTGTAACCGAGATCAGGCGCATTCGTGTCGAGCCTTGATATACCAACGCTGGACGTATTCTGGCCGCTGCTCGATCCCGCACCATACAAGGGTGCACATGGCGGGCGCAGTTCGGGCAAGTCGCATTTCTTCGCCGAGCTTATGGTCGAAGAGCATTATGCGATACCGGGGCTTAGGTCGGTATGCGTCCGCGAAGTCCAGAAGGACCTCAAGGACTCCGCCAAACTGCTGATCGAGGACAAGATCCAGCAGTTGGGCGTGGGGGCGAGTTTCAACGTCCAGCGCGAGATGATCGAAACGCCTGGAGGGGGCCAGATCATTTTCCGGGGGATGAACGACTACAACGCCGAGAGCATCAAATCACTGGAGGGTTTCGACCGCGCCTGGATCGAGGAAGCCCAGACGCTTTCAGACAGAAGCCTGATGTTGCTTCGCCCGACGATCCGCAAGGAAGGGTCGCAAATCTGGGCAAGCTGGAACCCGCGCAAGAAGACGGACGCGATCGACAAGTTCCTGCGGGGTGAGAAGCTGCCACCGGGTGCCGTGGTGGTCGAGTCCAACTGGAAGGACAACAAGTTCTTCCCGAGCAAGCTTGAGCAGGAACGGCTGCACGACCTGGAGGTCTATCCGGATCAGTATCAGCACATCTGGGAAGGCGATTACGTCAGCATTTTCTCGGGTGCCTATTACGCAACCCAACTGACCGAGGCGAAGGCTGCGGGGAGACTGACACAAGTCAGCGCCGACCCATTGATGACCTATCGGGCCATCTTCGACATCGGCGGGACAGGATCGAGGGCAGATGCGGTTGCGATCTGGATTGCCCAATATGTCGGGCCGCGTATCCTCGTGCTGGATTATTACGAGGCGGTTGGTCAGCCGCTCGCAACGCATGTCAACTGGTTACGGGAACACGGCTACGGCAAGGCCCAGTGCATCCTCCCGCACGACGGGGTGAAGCACGACGCAGTTTATGACGTGACCTACGAGTCAGCGCTGAAGGGTGCAGGCTTCGAGGTCGTGGTCATTCCCAATCAAGGCAAAGGCGCAGCGCTCAAACGGATTGAAGCTGGCCGGCGCAAGTTCCCGAACATCTGGTTCAACCAGCCAACGACGCAACCGGGTCTGGATGCACTGGGAGCCTATCACGAGCGCAAGGATGAGGTCCGGCAAATCGGCCTCGGACCTGAACACGATTGGGCCTCTCACGGGGCCGATGCTTTCGGACTGATGTGCATCTCGCACGAAGCGCCGGATGAACAGGGGTGGGGAGCCCCGATCAAGACCCGAATCCGGGTGGTTTGAGTGGATGGGGCGTAATGGAAGGAAGACAGCCATGACCAATGGTAAGGAATCCGTCGTTCGCGGCGGCAAGGAAGACGCAGAGGCGGTGCATCGCCGGGAAGAACTGACGGCCCGCACCGACAAGACCAACGACGGCGGGCGTGGCCCCAAATCCGCTTTGGAAGGCGGCAAGGGTAGCCCTGAGGAAGCCGCGAAGAAGAAGGCGATCGAGTATAGCGTGCAGCTCCACACCGATGTCGAAGGGCACGGTCTGAAGAAGGGCCTCAACGTTCGCTATTTCACGGCGGAGTCGGGTGACGACGCGGTGAAGCAGGCGCTCGACGCTCATGGTTATGATGGCGTGTCGATCCGTGGGGTTACGCCCTCATCGGACCCGGACGCCAACAGCCTCGGCGGTGAGCGTGACGCAGCGGCGATGATGGCCAATGCGGATAACGACAGCCACCTCGTCAACACCCTGGGAACCGAGGCCAACGCCGAAGTGACCAGGAAGCTGGCGAAGGCCGACATCAAGGACCTTGGCGCATGATTCGTTCCCCTGAAGAAATTGCCGCGTGGGCGGCGCAACTCCAGAAGGACACGGAGGAAGCTCGCAAGACTTTCGGCGGCTGGCCGGACAGTGGCGTGCAGACTTACCGTGTCCAGTTCACGAGTGACAGCGGCGCCATTCGTTATGAAGATGTGGAGGCAGCGACCGGCAACGCTGCGGCTGAAATAGCGCTGGGCAAATCGGGTGGCGGCAAGATCACCAACATCACCCCGGCGCCGCAGCAGAAGCAGAAAGCCAAGGCAGCCTAAATGCCCAAAATGAGCGAGGCCGATCTTGGGGACTTGATCGGTCGCCGTAGGGATGCCTCGCTCAAACACCTTGATGACGTGCGCTCGAAGGACCGGAGAGAAGCGCTCCAGTTCTACCGGGGCGACAACCTCTCGCTCTACGGTAACTCGGGTGACGGCTTATCGACGGTTGTCTCCCGTGACCTATTGGAAGCGATCGAGTCGATGCTTCCGGGGCTGGTCAAGCCGTTCATCGCCGGTGACGAGATGGTCCGGTTCGAGCCTACGGGACCGGAGGACGAGGAACCCGCCAAGCAGGCGACCGAATACATCAATTACCTGTTCCAGAACCACAATGACGCTGTTCGGGTGGTCTATGACTACACCAAGGACGGGCTGCTCTACCGGTTGGGCATAGCGAAGGTCGTTTACGAGACTGTCGCGGATGAGTGTCTGGAGACCTACAAGGGACTGGACGAGCTTCAGGTGCTGGCGCTGTCGGCAGATGATTCACATGAGATTGTCGGGGACGTAACCCAGGCTGAGGATGGGACGTTCGAGGTCCGCTGCTCGCATACCGAGGAACGCCCGATGTTCCGGGTCTATATCGTGGCTCCGGACGAGTTCCTGTTCGAGCATCGGTTAGCGTCATTGGATGAGGGCCGGTTCTTCGCTCATCGTGGAACCAAGCCGGTGGGTGACTGGATCGCGATGGGCCTGCCCAAGGCCAAGGTGAAGGCGCTGAAGTCGGGTGACCGAAACGACCAGGACGCGGATGACCGGTTCGATTACGAAGATCGCCGCGACGACGGCGACAATGACGACGATCTGGCTCGTCTGGTCACGGTGGATGAGTGCTACATTCGTTGTGATTATGACGGCAACGGGACGCTAGGCTGGCGCAAGGTATTCATCGGCGCCAACGGCAACGATATTCTCCTGAATGAGGAGGCCGACGATCATCCTTATTGCTGCTGGACGCCTATTCCGGTCCCCCACAAGCTGGTTGGGATGTCGATTTACGATCTGGTTCGCGATCTTCAGATGCAGGGGACAGCGATCCTTCGGGAGACGCTTAACGCTCTGTATCTCGCCAACCGTCCGCAGCGGGAGGTGGTCGAGGGGCAGGTCAATTTCGAGGATCTGCTGAACCCGGAGGTTGGTGGTTTTGTCCGGGTCAAACAGCCCGGCATGGTGCGCGAGATCGAGACGGGTGGCGAAGGGGTAATTACCAACTCGCTGGCGATGATGGAGCAGATCGCTTCCATTCGCGAGCAACGGACGGGTTCGACCCGCTACAACCAGGGAATGGACGCCGACAGCCTGAACAAGACGGCGACCGGCATCTCGATCATTCAGAACGCTTCGACCCAACGCCAGGAACTGATTGCCCGTCACCTCGCGGAGGGCATGAAAGCGATCTTCAAGAAGCTGCTGGGTCTGGTTTGCCGGCATCTCGACAAGAAGGAAATCATTCGCCTGAGGGGTGAGTGGGTCGAGATGGACCCGAAGGACTGGAAGGAAGGCTACGACATGAGCGTGGCCGTCGGGCTGGGCACCGGCAACAAGGAACAGATGGCCGCGCATCTTACCAACCTGATGGAGGTGCAAAGCCAGATCGCTCAGGCGCAGGGCGGAATGGATGGCCCACTGGTCAAGTGGGAGAATGTTTACGAGTCCGCGAAACGATTGACTGAAAACCTCGGGCTCAAGGGCGTTGAGCGGTATTTCAACGATCCAGCACCGAAAGAGGGACAGCCTCCGGAACAACAGCAGCCTGATCCAGCGCAAGCCGCTCAGGACCAGCAGATGCAGGCCGACGTGATGAAGTTCCAGGCCGAATCCGAGCTGGAGATGAAGAAGGCCCAGCTCGACAGCGAAACCAAGATCGAGATCGCCCACATCAACGCCGAGAAAGATCTGCTGATCGCCGGTTTGAACGCACCGCCTGAACTGCACGCGGGAGGGATGAACGGAATGGCTCAGGAAGCGCCCGTAGAGGCCCCACAGGAGCCGCAGGAGCCGATGCCGGAGGAAATGGAGCCTCCGATGCCAGAACCGCCTTACGAGCCCGTAAACGAACCCATGCCGCAGGGTGATAACATGGATATGGGCATGATGCCGCCGGATATGCCGCAATGAGCACTTTGGACGCCGTAATTCTTACATTCGCTTTGGGTCTGATGATGATGCTTCCCAACATCGTTGGGTTAGCTCTCGATCGCTGGTCAAGGCGCAAGAGATGACCGACGCCACGGCCCGCGCGGAACACGCCAAGCGTCTGATGGAAGACCCGCTGCTGGTCGAGGTTCTGGACGGCATCGAAACCGCAGCAATCACCGCATGGGCATCCACGGGTATGGGCGACCACGAGAACCGCGAGATGGCTTACCATGCGCTGAAAGCAAGCCGCCGTGTTCGGGAAACGCTGAAAGGCGTGATCGACAACGGCTTGGTCGAAGCGCGCCGAGCAGTGAGGCCGTAACATGGGACTCTCAGCGACCAGATTGCAGCATGGGCCGTATGACCACACGCAACAGCCGGGGATGAACCCAACACCGCAGCCGTTTACCCCGATGGGTGGAACAGGTTTTGGATCGCATATCGCAACCGCTTTGAACGGAATGCAGCCGCCACAGCAGAACCAGGCGCTGACCCCTCAACCCTTGCAGCAACAGGCCCCGCAACCGCTGTCGCCTGGACTGTTCCCGCGTCTTCAGAACATGGCCAACCAGGGCGGGATGGGCGGCTTCCTGTCGCAGTTCATGATGCACGGAATGCACGACCGGCAATTGGCCTCGGGCTTATCGCCGGAAGAGTTTCAGGCCCAGATCGAGGCCCGACGCGCCGCGCGCGGACTTAAGCACTTCTAACCCAAGGATATTCACATGCAAGATTCTACGGCGACCCCGCTTGCGGGACCCGTTGATGCAACCGCGTCGATGGAAGATGTCATTTCTGAAATCGCAGGCGGATCACCCCCACCCGATGCAGCCGATGAGATTGCAGCGGAACTGGTCAAAGATACCGAGGCAGCCGGCCAACCTGAAGAGGACCCGAAACCCGAGGAAAGCGCGACCGACCCCATCGAACCGGACGAGGACCCCGGCGACACTCCCCCAGACGACGAAGACGAAGCCCCGCCTGCTGATGACCCGATCTACAAGATCAAGGTCAACGGCGAGGAAATCGAGGTGCCGCTGTCCGAACTTCAGAAGGGCTACAGTCGAACCGAGGATTACAAAGCCAAGACGATGGCAGTGGCAGACGAACGCCGAGCCCTGGAAACCCAAAAGGCGACCTTGGAACAGGACGTAAAGCTCCACTATGCGAATGAACTGAAAGCAAAGATCGACACGTTCGAGGCACTTGACCCCGTGCTTGCGGAAGCCCGTCAGATTGACTGGGACCGCCTCAAGCAGGAGGACCCCGCGACGTTCGTTCAATACAGCGATGCCGTTCAGGAGCGGCTGAAGTTGATTGAGCAGCACCGGGCGGAAGTTACTCGGATCGAAGGCGAGCGGGCCGAACAGGCCAAGGTAGTGGAACAGGCTGAGCGCGAGCAACGCCTGAACCTGTCAGCAAACAAGATCATCGAAGTGATGCCGGAACTGGCGACGGAGGAGAAATTCTCCCAGTTTGCGTCGGACAGCATTTCGACCCTTCGGGAACTCGGGTTCACGCCTGACGAGATCAATGAGGCGGTCGATGATCGCGCTCTGATGCTGGCCCATTACGCCCGTAAGGGCATGGCACTCGAAAAGGCCCAGAAGGGTCTGTCCGCCAAGAAGGTCGTTCCCAAATCCTCGGTCAAGCCTCTGACCTCGGATGCAGCAGGTTCATCGCGCTCCTCGACGACGCGGCTCAAGCCCGGTGCGAACCGTGACCAGCGCGTCGATTTCGTAGTCAACTCACTGCTTCAAGAGGAATAGCGTAATGGCTATTATCACCAACACCCTGCTGACCTTTTCGGCGGTCGGCAACCGGGAAGACCTGCTCGACAAGATCTACAACATCTCGCCGGTCGATATTCCCTTCCAGACGATGACGGACGCGGTGAAGATTACCGCGACCCTGACCGAATGGCAGACGGAAACGCTCAGTGCTGCTGCGGCGAATGCCCAGCTTCAGGGCGACGATGTCACCTTCGGCTCGGCAATCCTGACCACCCGGGTCAACAACCGCACGCAAATCTCGCGTAAGGAAGTGATTATCTCGGGCACGCAGGAAGCCGTGGACAAGGCGGGTCGTAACTCGGAACTCGTCCGCCAGATGGCCAACAAGCGGGCCGAGCTGAAGCGGGATTGCGAGTTCGTCTTGCTCTCCAACCAGGCTCCGGTCACGGGCAACTCGACCACTGCTCCCCAGCTTCGCCCATTGTGCGGCTGGATCACGACCAACGCATCCCGAGGTGCCACCGGCGCCAACGGAACCACGTCGGCGGCGGCAACCGATGGCACTCAGCGGGCTCTTACCGAGGCCCTGATGGTCGCCGGCATGCAGACCTCATGGGTTCAGGGTGGCAAGCCCACGATGATCCTGTGCGGGCCGAAACAGCGCGCGGTCATTTCCACCTTCACCGGTGGTGCGACCAAGTTCTATTCGGTCGAAGACAAGAAGCTCTCCGCGACCATTCAGGTCTACGAGGGTGATTTCGGCACGGTGAAGATGGTCATCGATCGCTTCATGCGTGGCGCACAGACGACGGCGGATCGCGAGATTTTCGTGCTCGATCCGGAATACTGGGCGGTCGGCAATCTGCGTCCGTTCCAGGCGCTTGATCTTGCGAAGACGGGGGATGCAGAGAAGGGTGTGATATTGAGAGAATACACACTTGTAGCTCGTCAAGAGGCCTCTTCAGCCGTTGTTGCCGATCTTACGTAGTCAATTGACTTAACCACACCGCTGGTGCAGGATGCTCTCCGTCATTGGAGGGTGGAATGCGCCAGCGGTGCTCTGTTGCAATGTGTCGTAATGCTGTTGCCAGCCATGTTCATGGGATGTGCAATAAGCACCACAAGCGCATGATTGCGCACGGCACGACTGACGACCCAGTTTACAAGCGCGTCCCAGATGCGGTTCGGTTCTGGGCGAAGGTGGAGAAAGCTGGCCCTGACGACTGCTGGCACTGGAAGCTCAAGAAGGGTAAAGATCAATACGGGATGTTCCGCTCAACCGACCTCGGCGAGGCGATGGGCGCACATCGGTTTTCATTCTTTCTCGCCAACGGCTTTCTGCCGGTCGAGACGCTTCACACTTGTGATGTTCGCTCCTGCGTGAACCCACGACATCTCGTTAACGGCACCCGCTCAAGCAACATGAAGGACATGGTTGCGAAGGGCCGCATGAAGAATGCCTTTTGCCATAAGGGTTCAGCGCACCCCGCAGCGAAACTTACAGAGGGTGATGTTCGGGCCATTCGGGCTAGCACGGAGAGCCTGCGGGCGCTCGGGCTCAAGTATGACCTGACGTATTCGCACATCAGCAGCATCCGCCGTCGAAAGACTTGGAAACACTTAGACTGAGGCCGTCGCGCCTCCACGGAGGCACATGGCAAAGATCGTTCACAAAGACACGGCGCAGGGCGTTACCGAGACGTTCGCTGTCGATCACGACGGGACGGTTGCTGTCCGCCGCTCGGAGGACGTTGAGCCGACGATCGACGCCATCGCGCGGGCCAATGTTGATGGGGTGAGCGAGATCGAAGGGCTCGGACGCCTCGTCGCTGAAATCCCGATCACCGTGGGCATTGCCTTCTGCGAAGAGCGCGGCATCCCGTGGGAAAAGTTCATGTACACCAATCAATACGATGCCGAGTTCAAGCGGTTCATCGCCGAGCATCAGAAGTTTCAGTATCGGCAGGCCAAGCGCCTGGTTTCGGTCCAGTAAATGCCGGTCATCGTCCCACCTTCAGGGATGACTTATCCCGATCTGGTGGCGGCGCTTGAGGCGTATCTTAACCGCACCAACTACACGACCCAGATTCCGACGTTCATCCTGCTGGTGGAAGCCAAGCTCAATCGTCTCCTGGATGACCCGGAGATGGAGCAGCGGGCAACCGCGACGGGGACCGGGCAATATACCGAACTGCCCGATGACTTCAAACGCATGGTCGGGGTTTCGACCGGCAATAACTTCGAGCTTGAACAAGTTTCGGCATCGCAGATCACCAGCGCCGACCAGACAATCACGGGCGATCCTCGTAAGTATGCGATTGTCGATGGGGCGATCACCTTTGCCCCCATCAATTCCGCCGCTTCGATTACCATGCTCTACATCCGCCGTATCCCGGCTTTGACGGCGGGCAATCCGACCAACTGGCTGCTCACTCTGGCTCCCGACCTCTATCTCTACGGGGCTCTGTTGGAAGCCAACATCTTCGGCTGGAATGACGAACGGGTGCCGGGCTTCAAGGCATTGTTCGACGAGGGCGTTGACCAGATGCGGGTCGATGCTTCCAACCGGCGCTGGGGCTCGTCTCCATTAGCGCCGAGACTGAGGCGGACGTGAAGCCGCTGCTGTTCGGTCAATGGCTTCCCGATCAGCCGGAGTTTGCCAATCCCGGCCTGTTGGTAGCCACCAACGTCTATCCCGGCGCGCGGGGTTACAGGCCGGTGGGACAGTTCGTTCAACAGGTTTCGGCGGGGCCGGCGGATTTCCTTGGCGGGGCAACGTTCACTGCCCCCAAGGGCGAGAACATCATCATCGCCGGGACCGCGACCGATCTGCTGAGAGTGACAGCGGGGGCGTTTACGTCACTGGCGACGGGCTTCACGACTTCGGGACGGTGGAGATTTACCCAGTTCGGTGGACTGGCGATTGCGACCAACGATTCCAACCCGATGCAGAAGATCGAACTGGATACCGGGATCGTCTCGGCACTGGGCGGCAGTCCGCCGGTGTTCAGGGTTCTAACGGTGGTGAAAGACTTCCTCGTTGGCGGGGTTCTGGACGGACAGGCCAATGTCGTTGGTTGGTCGGCTATCAACAACGCCGAGGATTGGACGTTCGGGCAGAACCAGTCCGACTATAATATCATGCCCTCGGGGGGTGACATCAACGGCCTGTTCGGGGGCGAGTCCGGCCTGATCCTTCAACGCAACAGAATTACCCGGATGGAATATGTCGGTGGCAATGAAATCTTCGTCATCAACGAAATATCGACCAACTTTGGCTGTGTCTCACCCCATTCAGTAGTCCAGCACGGCCAGATCGGGTGCTTCCTGTCCGACAATGGCTTCATGATGTGGGACGGGGCTCAGCTCAAACCGATCGGGTCGGAGCGGATCGATCGCTTCTTCCTCGGCTCATATTCGAGGGCTGACTGGTCGAACATGTCGGCGGCGGTAGACATCGGAAACCAGGTGTTCTGCTGGTCGATGGGCGACCGGATATTTAACTACCACTGGCTGCTCGACCGGTGGACGGTAATCGAACTCGCGGCGCAGATCATCTTTTCCGGGGTCACTCGGTCGTTGTCACTGGACGAAACCGATCCTGCCATCGGAGTCAATGACGACAATCTCGATTATGCCGGGCTCCCGTCGATGGACTCAGCACAGTATCTGGGTGGCGATCCGGCGTTCTACGTGATTGATGACACGAGGGTTCTGGGGACGCTTACCGGCACACCGATGCAGGCCACTTTGACCCTACCGGATTTCGAGCTGGCCAAGGGTCGTGATGCCAATCTGAGGTTCGTCCGACCTGATACCGATGCAACTTCAGGGGTCACGCTTTCCGTCTCGACCCGCGATCGTCTGGGGGATGCGATCGCCAACAACACTTATATTGATTTGCGGCCCAATGGTGACATTCCGGTTCGGGAAAGAGGGCGGTATTCGCGGTTTTCGCTGGAGTTCGCGCAAGGGGCTGACTGGACCTATGCTCAGGGCCTGACGCCTGATCTGGCGGTCGGTTCCTACCAGTGAGCGACATCTTCCTGTTCATCTGCACGAAGACGACGGCGGATGTGGCAATTCCCAATCGCGCGTTCGATCAGGGCGAGTTCAACCGGCGGATTTCCAATACCTTCAAGGCTCAAGCAGGGGGTCATCTGACCGTTGGGGACTTGAAGGCCCGACCCAACGGCAATGCAATCGCCAATCATCTTCTGTGTGATGGCTCGGAAGTCTCGCGGGCCCAGTTCAACGAGTTGTTCCGGCTGTTGGGAGAGACTGAAGGCGCAGGCGACGGGGTAACCACGTTCAACCTGCCCAACTACATGGGTGCTCCGCTTGAGGTTCCGGCTGACGGACCCACCCAGAACATCTCAGAACAAGGAACGGTCGATAACGCAGTGCCAGTGACTGAACCCTCGGGAAGCGGGGAAATCGGCGGGACCGAAGGCGGTAACATCCTGTCCGGTGGGCAGCCGGCGAAGATCCCATGATGGTCCCTGATTGGGCGGGATATCTGAAGTTCCGCAATGCCTTCGGGGCCGTGATGGACGAGCGCTATCACACGCTCGATTGGCTCGATGACCAGATTTTAGAGGGCAACGTCAGGTTCTGGCGCTCCGCGAATGCTGCGCTGCTGACCGAGATTAAACACTATCCCACGGGAGCAATGGATATTCACGTTACGATTGCGGCGGGAGATATGCGCGAAGTGGTCGAGATATTGAGGCCGCAAGCCGAGCGCTACGGCAGAGATTTAGGGTGCATTGGTTCGACCGTTGAAAGCCGTCCGGGCTGGGCCAAGGTGCTCAAGCCCTACGGTTACGAGGCGTTCCAGCTTACAGTCAGGAAGGAATTAGGTCATGGGGCTTAGCGGCAGCAAGACCAAAACCACGAACACCCCGTGGGGGCCGGCGCAGCCGTATATTTTGAAGGGCATGGAGCAGTCGCAGCGGGTATTCGACCAGCAGCAGCCCAGTCTCGATAAATACAGCGGGATGCAAATGGACACCTACGGCAAGGTAGCGCCGGGGGCCGAGCAGGGCATCATGGGTGCCCAGGGCGTCGTCAACTCAACGCTGGCCGGAGATAATCTCAACGGCAATCCGTATTTGCAGAAGGCGCTCGACCTCACCCGCGCCGATGTCACCAACTCGGTCAACGGGCAGTTCGAGGGGGCAGGAAGATATGGGTCTGGGATGCACGCCGGCATCCTCGCCAAGCAAATTGCCGATGCTGAGAACCAGGCACGTTTCCAGAATTATGCGATGGAGCGGGCCAACCAGGTCAACGCGGTCGGGCAGGCCTCGGGCCTCATGGCCGGTTCGCAGTCGCTTTTGAACAACGCCGCCGAGCTACCGTGGATTGGCGTTGGTGCGCTCAACGGTAACATTCGTCAGGCTTCCAATGGTTACGGGACGCAGACGACCAAAACGTCTCCTAATTATGGCGAAATGTTGCTCAACGCCGCCGCGCAAGCTGCCGGTGCCGCCGCCTCGGATCGCCGCTTGAAGGAGAATATCGTCGATCTCGATAACGGGCTCTACGAATGGACTTACCGCCACGACTTGGGCGTCGAACTTCCCGAGGGCCGGTTCCGGGGAGTCATGGCCGATGAGGCCCCATCATGGATGCTCGGGCCGCCGATTAACGGCTATGCCACCGTCTACTACACGCCGGAGAAAGTCGGATGATGCTCGGGCAGCGCAAGCCGTTCGATCCGAACGCGCCCCAGTATATGCCACAGGTGAACCTTGGTGCGCCGGACATGACGCCGTTCCCTGCGATGCAGGCCGATAATTTGCCGACCATGACGAAAAAGCCCGGAGTCAACTGGCTCGGCGTCTTGGCCGATGCGTTGGCCGGAGCTGCTGGCCACCCCGGCCCCTATGGGGCGCAAATGGCAAGAGAGCGTGAGCAGCAAACCGCCTTCGATCGCGGCGAAGAACAATGGCAGAAGCATCACCAGACTGATGTGGCCGATCAGATGAAGCTGCTCGATTACAAGCGCGCCCATCCCGACGACCCAATCACGCAGGCGCTTGATC
>Ga0105248_10005195_pt1 | contig 14351 bp, 11 predicted proteins | sample KBSS34metaG_FD_81524 | JGI IMG/M metagenome (GOLD analysis project Ga0105248, IMG submission 81524) | Switchgrass rhizosphere microbial communities from Kellogg Biological Station, Michigan, USA - KBS S3-4 metaG | ecosystem: Host-associated > Plants > Roots > Rhizosphere > Soil | place...
CCCAGATTTTCGATCGAGGCGAGCTGCTTGATGATGACCTTCATTTGCGACATGTGGACTGCGCCGACCGCCAGATTGATGCTGATGATCGCCGGGAGTAGTTCCGGGATGATGCCGACGGCTATCGCCAGGCCAAAAAGAAACGAATCGATAATCGGGCGATTCAGAAACACGGTAATGCCAAAGATCACCATCACCAGTACGAGAGTTACTTTCGTTAGCAAGTAACCAAAGCCACGCACGCCATGTTCGAATTCCGTTTCGGGTGGCGCCACGCTCAAACCTTCCGACACTTTGCCAAATTCCGTCGCGGCGCCCGTATGAACTATCAGGGCGAGAGCATTGCCGCTGATTCCATGCGTGCCCATGAACAAACTGTTCGTGCGCCTCATCAGCGGAGTTTCTCTTTCGATATTTCCTGTTTCCTTTTCCGCCGGATAACTCTCGCCGGTTAGCGCCGCTTCGTCTACAAACAGGTCTTTCGATTCGAGAATCGCGGCGTCGCCGGGAATGATGTCACCGGCTTTGAGTCTACAGATGTCTCCCGGGACAACTTCCTCAACCGGCACGCTGGTCTGGTGACCATCGCGCAGGACTGCGGCATCCAGCTTCACGATCGACAACAGAGTCTGGACTGCATCAGCCGCGCGTTTTTCTTGCCAGAATCCCAGTAAGCTGCTCAACAGAACGATTGCGATAATTATCAACGCATCGATCGATTCACTGAAAAAGAACGAAACACCGGCCGCCATCAACAAAATGAGAATGAGTGGACTCTTGAATTGCGCCAGCAACAGCGTTAAGGCGTCGCTCCTTCTGGATTTCCTCAGGCGATTCGGGCCATAGATCCGTGCCCTTCGTTTCGCTTCGGCTGTGGTCAGTCCGTCCAGATTCGTATCAAGGCGCTCAGAGAGCTCGGCCGGAGGCAAGCTCCAGAAAAACTCGATTCTTTCACTCGTTGTAACAGGCTGAGCCATAGCCAAACCCAAGCAGGCAACTCGGGAACCGTTGGGTTTTTGGCGGACGTTGAGCCAGGCGAGAGTTAGTCAACGAAATTGGGTAATTCACTGCGGGCTTTCGCGCTTTAGCTGGTGAACTTTCCGCAGGTCACGTCGCTTCCAGACTCATTTTCTTCCCACATTCGTCAAACACTGGTCGGCACGTACATTGCGCTGGAACCCGTGTGGTCTTCTACCTTGGACCAAAGCCCTAAAGAGATGAGGGTGGGAGGGCGCAATGAGTAACCACAGGGAAGTCAAATCGGACGAGCTGCCACACACCAGTCGACGCGCGTTTTGCACGGATTTGATGTTGGCAGCAGGGGTGGTCGCCATAGCTCCGAATATCACCGGAGCGGCGCAACAGGATTCATTGGCTGTGTACCCGCCCAGGAAGATCGAAGGCGCAGAGACCTTGCTGCCCGGAGGTAGCCTCTACTTCAACTACCCGACAAGAAATGATCCCGCTGTGTTGTTGCGCTCGAGCGACGGCGAGTACAAGGCTTACAGCCGCAGGTGCTCCCACGCAGGGTGCTCCGTCGAATTTGAACCATCCAGCCGGTGTCTGAGATGTCCCTGTCATCAAGGCGCATACGAGACCCGTATGGGATACGTAATGTTTGGGCCACCGCGGCGGCCGCTCGATGAAATCATCGTGCAGATGCGCGCCGGAGGACAGCTTTGGGCCGTGGGCAAGAATTTTGGCAGAGAGGGAGAAGTGATCACACAAGCCCTTGGAGGAGGTGACTGAAATGAGAAACAACGTGGAAAGATCCAGAATCACAGCGACTGAAATCATATTCCTTCTGATCGGGATACTTTTGTTGCTTGCAGTGGGAGGCCTTGTTGCCAACGGACAAAGCAGAGCTTCGGCAACGGTAACTGCCAAGGCCCATGCGCAAGTCCAGCAGCCGCTCTACAGGGAATATCGCGGTGTTCGTCTCGGCATGACGGCGACGGAAGTGCGGGCGAAACTCGGCGACCCGGCGATGAAGAGCGACGAACAGGATTTCTATGTCGTTTCACCAAATGAAACGACGCAGATTGCTTACAACACAGCGCTCAGAGTGGTGACCATTTCCACTGATTACACCGGTGGCGTGGGCGCGCCTGATTTCAAGGCCGTAGTGGGCGAGGGATTGCTGCTGCAGAGACCTGACGGATCCCTGTTCAGAATGGTGATGTACGATTCGGAACGCTTCTGGGTGTCATACAACAAGAACGCCGCTACCGTGTCCACAGTCACCATCACTATCGGCGCATACAAGTAAGTCCATCGCTTCGACGAAACTTTAGTCTATGCGGGTGACGAGGATGTTGCGATGAGAATTCTTATCGGCTACGACGGTTCCGAGTGCGCAGATGCCGCGCTGGACGATCTGACCCAGGCGGGGTTACCGGCATCCGGTGAAGCTCACATTATGTCAGTCGCCGAAGTGTGGCTTCCGCCTCCACCGCCTTCGAGTTACGAAATCGTCGAGGAGGCGCGAAATGCGACGTCGCCCGCTGAATTGCAGCGTGATTTTTCCAAACGTTGTGCGGCCGCAAAGGAAGTGTTGGTTTTAGCTGAACGCGCCCGCGACAGACTGCAAACTTTGTTTCCGAACTGGAAAGTGACTGCCGATTCATCATGTGGCTCAGCGGCCTGGGAACTGGTCGCGAAGGCTGATGAATGGCAGCCCGATTTGATTGTGGTTGGATCCCACGGACGCACGGCGCTGGGGCGATTCGTGCTGGGCAGCGTTTCTCAGCGCGTACTCACTGAAGCTCGATGCTCGGTGCGAATCGCACGTGGCCGCGTGGAAGAGCCGAATTCGCCGGTGAGAATCATCGTGGGCACCGACGGGTCGCCGGCGAGTGACGAAGCATTGAGAGCTCTGGCCGCCCGTCACTGGCCTCCGCGAAGCGAGGCTAAAGTGATCATGGTTGACGATCCGCTAGCGCCGGACTTCCTGGGAAAATTGATTCCTCCAGTCGGAGAAATGATCGAAGAAGATCGACGGGAGGAACGTGCGTGGGTTGAAGAGATCTCGACACAGTCGCTCGACATTCTGCGTCAGGCAGAGATCAAAGTTACCTGCGAGCTGAGAGAAGGTGATCCGAAGCGAGAACTCTGCAAAGCAGCAGAAGAGTGGAGCGCCGGCTGTATCTTTGTCGGTTCCGCTGGTTTCAGCAACCGCCTCGAGAGGTTTGTGCTCGGAAGCATCTCGGCGGCGGTTGCTGCTCGTGCGCACTGCTCGGTGGAAGTAGTCCGTAAGGGAAGCATCGGATAAACTTCGTCCATTCATGCCCGGTGAAAACATAATTACTAAAGCGAGCACGGATGTGCGTCGTGACGGCGACGTGGTGTTGCGTGATGGTTCGACCGTTCACATCCGTGTTATGCGTGCGTCGGACGAGGCAGGTCTATGCGCTTTACTCACGTCGCTCTCCGAAGAATCACGCTGGCTGCGGTTTTATTGCCTACAGAATAGCGCGGGTCTGGCCGCCGAAGCTCATCGAGAGGCAAACCTGGACCAGGCTTTCGGACTTCTGGCATGCAGTGGCGACGACGAGCGGGTCGTGGGCCACGCGTTTTATGTTGCCATTGATGAGCGGCGCGCAGAGGTGGCCTTTACGATTGCGAACAATTTTCAGGGACGCGGACTCGGCACGATCTTGCTCTGTCAACTTGCAGAAGTGGCCGCCGCAAACGGAATAAAAGAGTTTGAGGCGGACGTGGTTGCCGCGAATCACGCGATGTTGCACGTCTTTCGGGCTTCAGGATTTCCGATCGAAGTAAGTGCTAATGCCGGACAGCTTCAGGTGGTTTTCCCAACCTCATTTACCGACGAAGCTCGGAAGCAGTTCGAACGCCGCGAGTCCATCGCCTCTGTCAATGCTCTGAAACTCTTCTTCGAACCGCGAGCTGTCGCGGTTATCGGCGCTTCGCGCCAGCGGGGCACGATCGGCGGCGAGGTTTTTCATAACCTGCTGGAATATGGATTCAAAGGTCCCGTGTACCCGGTCAATCCCTCGGCCAGTGAGATTGAGAATGTTCGTGCTTATCCGTCGATCGAGGCGATTACAGATCCGGTAGACCTCGCTGTGATCGTTGTGCCGGCGGCAAAAGTGATTGAAGTTGCGGCTGCGTGTGCCCGGAAAAACGTTAAAGCGCTGGTGGTGATTTCAGCGGGTTTCTCGGAGACCGGTAAAGAAGGCAAAGCCCGTCAGGCGGAGCTGATGAGTGTTTGTCGCGGCGCCGGCATGAGACTGATTGGTCCAAACTGTATGGGCATCACCAACACGAATCCGGCCGTGTTGCTTGATGCAACCTTCGCTCCGGGTGTGCCGCCACGTGGCCGCGTCGGCTTCTCTTCGCAAAGCGGCGCGCTGGGATTGGCGATCATGGAGTTTGCCAGTTCGCTTGGCCTCGGTATCTCGACTTTTGTTTCGGTCGGAAACAAGGCCGACATTTCCGGAAACGATCTCTTGCGCTACTGGGAGGCAGATGATGACACTGACGTGATTCTTCTGTACCTGGAGTCGTTTGGAAATCCGAGGAAGTTTTCCGAGATCGCGCGCCGCGTCGGCCGGAAGAAACCGATCGCGGTGGTAAAAAGTGGACGCTCTACGGCAGGCGCGCGCGCAACTTCTTCGCACACCGGCGCGCTGATCGCAGCTTCCGACGTGACTGTCGATGCGCTGTTCCGACAAGCGGGTGTCGTGCGCACCGACACGCTCGCCGAGCTGTTCGATGTGGCCTCCTTGTTAGCTAATCAGCCTCTTCCCAAAGGACCTCGCGTCGGTATCATCACCAACGCCGGTGGCCCGGCAATTCTTTGTGCCGATGCTTGCGAAGCGCGCGGCCTCGAGGTCCCGGTTTTATCGGAGAGTAGCCAGGCAAGATTGCGCGCGTTTCTTCCGGCCGGAGCCAGCGCGGGAAATCCGGTCGATATGATTGCCTCAGCACCCGCTGACCATTACCGGAAAGCCATCGAGATTGTAGGTAATGACGACAACGTCGATTCGCTGATAGTGATCTTTACTCCGCCACTCATGACCCGCGCCGGCGACGTCGCGAAAGCGATTGTGGAAGCCGTGCCTCACATCAATAAGAGCAAGCCGCTTCTGAGTGTTTTTCTTTCTGCGCATCAGCCGCCGGTGGAGCTGAGAGAAGCTGCCATACGCATTCCCTCATACTCATTTCCGGAAACCGCGGCGATCGCCTTGGCCCGTGCGACCCGCTACGAACAATGGCGTGAACGCCGTGAGACTTATCCGGCCCGGTTCGAAGACATTCGCGCAGATGAGGCGGCGGCGATCGTTGCCGCAGCGCTGGGCCGCGGAGAAGGCTGGTTGACGCCGGGCGAAGTTGCCGGACTTCTTACTTGCTATGGTCTGCCGTTGATCGAGCAGAGGATTGTCGGCAATGCTGAAGAAGCTGGTATCGCTGCAGAGCAGATCGGTGGAGAAGTGGCGCTGAAGGCGATCGCGCCGGATGTGCTTCACAAAACCGAAGCGGGCGCAGTCAGGCTTCATGTCACTGGCGCAGACGCGGTTCGCGCCGCAGCGCACGAGATGGAAGAAGTGCTGAATTCACGAGGACATGCACCTTCAGGCTTTGTGGTGCAGCGCATGGCGCGACGCGGTGTCGAGATGTTGGTTGGCGTGGTGCACGATCCGCAGTTTGGGCCGGTTGTGGCTTGCGGCGCCGGTGGCATCCAGGTGGAGTTGTTGCGAGATGTGTCAGTCCGCATTACTCCGCTTGCAACGGAGGACGCATCGGACATGATTCGTGAGCTGAAGACTTATCCGTTACTGACTGGCTTCCGTGGTAGTGCGGCAACTGATGTCGCAGCTCTTGAAGACGGACTGCTGCGAGTCAGCGCTATGGTTGAAGACATTCCCCAGATTGCGGAACTGGATTGTAATCCGTTTGTAGTTCATGAGAGGGGCGCAACTATTCTCGATGCTCGGATTCGAGTGGCAACAGTTGCGCCGCCTCCTTTGGTCGGTGTCCGTCGCTGAGTTTATCCTTCGTAGACGAGATCGTCGTACTCCTCGTTGCAGACCTCACAACGAAACGGATTATCCAAACCGGAGTTGATCGCCTCCATGTAAAGACGATAGCCTTCATCGTCCACGTAGAGTTCTCGCGCACACATGCCACAGCGGACCTCATGCTGGCGCTGGTCTGTCATGATTGCGCTGGCGCTGTTGGGCGGCTGCTGGTTTTGTTCGATATAAGAATGAACTGTTGACATAATCCCTCCACTCAGTTTTGTAGATTTGGGTCTTGAACGTTCCGTTTGCCTGCCACCAGAACCGGACAGGGCGCCTCACGCAGAACGCGATCGACGTTGGAGCCAAGCAGCGTGCCAATGGTCCAGTCGTTGCCACTCGCGCCCATGCAAATCAAATCGATCTCTTGCTCTTTGGCGTAACTCAGTATCTCTTCATAAACTTTGCCGCAACGCACCACGTTGACGAATTTGCACCACAGGTGAGTCTCCTTTGGAAGCGCCTCCTGCAGCTTGCGGGCGGTAAATGTATAAGCACTGCCTGTAGTCGAGGACGACCAGGCCAGCTCAGGTTCTTCATGCCCCTTCGTGTCGAGCACGTGCATCAAGTGCACTTCGGCCTGATATTCCTGCGCCATCGACACACCGAAGTTCATGGCTGTCTGCGAGTCGTGCGAGAAGTCGTGGGCAATGAGAACGCGATTAAGATCGACTTCACCAGTCGACAGGCTTACCCACTCTCGTTCGAGTGGATGCGTGACCAGCACCGGGCAAGGGGCGTTGCGGCAAACTGTCTCAGCGGTCGAGCCGAGGAGTACCGCAGCCTTCGGCCTGCGACGAGAACACATGACAATGAGATCGACGTTCTGCAGAACGGCCTCTCGGACGATCGTGTTGCCGATGGATGAAACGCTCGTCCGGACAAGTCCTTGCCAATCCAGCTGATCCACGGTGGCGAGGCCAAGATGAGGCATGAGCGATTCGACAAACAGGCGGTTAATATGTGACGTCACCTTCGTCTCGACTTCTTCGTCCAGATGAAAATTCTGTTCGCTGCAATTCAGTAACAGCAGCTTCGCTTGATAAATCCGAGCCAGCGCCACGGCATATCGCAGCGCTTCGTCTGAGTCTGTTGACAGGTCTGTCGGACAAAGAATGCGCTCGATTTTAATCATCCTGGCCACCCCGCAGCGTTCCAGCGCAAGGCTTATGCCCGTGAGAAATAGAAGGCTTTATGGGCGATTTACTGGCAAATTGCGAAAAACGGCACTCGGCAGTGCGAAGTTTTCCTCAGGTGGCAACCGGAGTCATGCTCGTCGGCGGCGGAACGCGATCTTGGTTGCCTCCACGATGCCAACCGTGAGCAAACCGGAACTACCAATGACGACCCAATCAGTTGCTGACGGTTTAACCGTTCCGAGTATTGCCGCCAGCGGAGAAAAGTAAGCCGCAAGAAGTTGCAGCAACACGACGATCAGCACCGCGATCCAAAGGAAAGGATTGTTGAATATTCCGTCCATGGCCGAGCGTGTTCGCGAGCGGCAGTTAAAAGTGTGACCGAGCTGAACGGAAACAAGCACGAATAATGCAATGGTGCGCGAATGAGGACCGGGGCCGTACATTTCGAGTGCCCACTGGTACGCGCCGAGTCCAATCGCGGCCAGCATCACAGCTTGCCAGCCAATCAAAACGAGGAATGGCCTCGACAAAAATGTTGTGCGCGGGCTTCGTGGTGGATGATTCATGATGTCTTTCGAAGCAGGCTCCAGCGCCAATGCGAGCGCGGGAAAGACATCCGTGACCAGATTCATCCAGAGAATTTGCAGCGGCAACAACGGCAGAGGCCAGCCCGCCGCGATGGCTGTGAAGATCATCAGGACCTCGCCAAGATTGTGGGAAAACATCATGTGCACAAACTTGATGATGTTCGCGTAGATCGTGCGGCCGCCTTCGACGGCTTTCAATATCGTGGCGAAGTTGTCGTCCGCCAACACGACGTCTGCCGCCTCTTTGGCGACTTCTGTTCCGCGCTGGCCCATGGCGATGCCAATATTTGCGCGTTTCAATGCCGGCGCATCGTTGACGCCATCGCCGGTAACCGCCACGATTTCGCCGGCTTGTTGTAACGCCGCAACGATTTGCAGTTTCTCTTCCGGGGAAACACGAGCAAAGACGTCCGTGTTGTGAGCGAGATCCGCAAGTTGAGCAAGTTCAGTGTGGAACAGCTCAGACGCGTGGAGAGCAGTGGGCTCCTTTTTGCCTAAGCCCAGCGCTCGGGCGATCGCGATACCGGTGCTTAACTGGTCACCCGTGAGCATTACGGTGCGAATGGCCGCGGTATTGGCACACCGGATCGCTTCGGCGACACCGGGACGTGGAGGATCGATCATTCCCACCAATCCGATAAACGTGTACCCACTCTCCAACGCTGCTTCCGACATCTGTTCTGCATTCGTTGCGAAATGCTTTTCCGCAAGCGCCAGCACTCTCAGTGCACGGTTTGCCATCTGCTCATTAGCGGCGGTGAATTTCTTCAACGACTCTTCATCAAGGCGGACTCTATTACCTTCGCCATCGTAATAATGTGAGCAAGCCGCCAGGACAACGGCGGGCGCGCCTTTCAAAGCGGCGAAGTGCTGCCCATTGTCCTTCCGATGCAGCGTGGTCATTCGCTTTGTCGACGTGTGGAAAGGCTGTTCCGCGATCTTCGGATTAATCGCACGTTCATGGGGAACGTCCAGGACGAGGGCGTCCGCAACAACCAGCAATGCAGTCTCTGTTGGATCGCCAATCGAGTGTGTGCCATCGGTTGCTTCGGCGCGAAACGATGCTTCGCTACAGAGCACTCCAAGACGAACGGCCTGCTGTAACAACGGATCGTCTTCGAGTAAACGCTCACCCTCTTCGATGTCTATGCGCCGCCCATCCGACAGATAGTATTCATGCACGGTCATCCGGTTCTCGGTGAGCGTTCCGGTTTTGTCGGCACAGATGACTGTGGTGCTGCCGAGTGTTTCGACGGCGGGAAGGCGGCGCATGATCGCGCGTTGTTGGGCCATGCGCAGCACGCCGAGGGCGAGAATCAGTGTCGTTACTGCGGGTAGCCCTTCAGGTACGGCCGCCACGGCGAGGCTGACAGCAACCTCGACCATTAACCAAAGACCATCGCCGCGCAACCACCCTGTCACCATCACAACTGCGGCGATAGCGAGCACCAGGTAGACAAGGCGCCGGCCCAGTTGAGTTAGTTGTACTTCCAGTGGGGAGCGCTCTTTAGTTGAAGTCGCAACCAGGCGGCCAATCTTGCCGAGCTCAGTGGCTGCGCCGGTGCTCACCACGACCGCCATGCCCCGACCCGCAGCTACAGCGGTTCCGAGGTAAAGCATCGAGCGCCGCTCAGCCAAAAGTGTTTGCATGGAAACAGCCGCGACATTTTTTTCGACCGTCGCACTTTCACCTGTCAGTGCTGACTCTTCCGCTTCCAGACGTACGGCTTCGATTACTCGAGCATCAGCCGGAACACGATCTCCGGCATTCAGAATTACGATGTCGCCGGGAACAATCTCCTCGGCGTCGATAGTTTCTTCAAAGCCGTCACGGCGAACACGAGAAAGCGTGTGTGACTGGCGGCGCAACGCATCCATCGCACGGCTGGCTTGCCACTCGGTCGCGAAACCGACTGCTGCGTTGAGTGCGAGCACGACCAGAATCGCGATTGCTTCCGCATTGTCACCGGTGGCAAAGGAAATGGCGGCAGCGATGGCGAGGAGCGCAATCACGATGCTCGCAAACTGATCGAAGAGCACACGCCAGGCGGAACGCGACTGCATCCTTTGCAGCGTGTTGTGCCCGTAGCGAAGTTGTCGCTCGGTTACTTGCGACGGCGTGAGTCCGACTTTTGGATCGACGTTGAGTGATCGCGTGACGGTATGCGGTTCCAGCGCGTACCAGTCTGTTTGGTCCAAAACAGGCTCCGCCGTTACTGATTTGATAACCGATCTTGCGCTGATTGCTGCGGTTCCCATCACCTGGATATCACGGAACGGCAATGGCTATGCCCGCTGAGGTGCAGAACACAATGCCCACAAACAAGCGATGAGCAGGAAGTAGAAGTTTCCGAGCGCGAGTTTCCACACAGTTTTTGCGGAACTTTACGCATGAATCCTGGGCCGGCGATTACGTCAGGCCGGATTTTCGCGATCTGCGCGCGGCATATTCATTGCTCAAAGAGTTGGGGGGAATACGGTGAGAATGATGTCAGGGTCAGGTGCCCTGACGCACTTAAACAAGTGAAAGGAACAGACATGAAAGACAAGAAGAAAGAGAACGTGGAGCTAGTTCAAAAGACCCCTGAGATGGTCAATCCGTTTCAGATGATGCGTCGCTTCACAAAGGACATGGAACGGCTGTTTGAGGATTTTCGCGGATTTAACTTCCCGAACTTCTTCACGGAGTTTGCGCCGTTCCGCACGGAGTTTGGTACAGGCGAATGGATGCCTCAGATCGAGGTGATGCAGACCAACGGCCTATTCACAGTGCGGGCCGATCTTCCCGGCCTCACTAAAGACGATGTGAAGGTCGAGGTGAGTGATGAGTTTTTGAAGATCACCGGTGAGCGCAAAGAAGAAAAAGAGGAGAAGCAGGAGGGCTTCTATCACAGCGAGCGAACCTACGGAAGCTTTTATCGTCAGATTCCGCTTCCGGAAGGCGCAAAGATCGAGAACGCCACAGCTACATTTCAGAATGGCGTGCTCGAGATAACAATCGCCGCGCCCAAAGTCACGGCGCCGGCACGCAAACTCGAAATCAAGGAACCAACACAGGCGAAAGCGGCCGCCGCCAAAGCCGGCGTGTAGGCGCGCTCTTTATCTGGCCGGTTAGTCCGACTTCTTTGAGAATCGAACTGCCGGCCAGATATTAGTTTCGGTATTGATCAGCTCTGGCTCGAAAATTCGCATGGGTTGAGTTCATGAATCTCATCGACTGGCGAAAGAGTTTCCACCTGAACCGCTCACGGCAAATAGCCGGCGTCCTGCTTTCTCACGGTTGGGATTTTCTAAGAAACAACGAACAACGAATTGCGAAAGCGAATGCGCCGGCGCCCGTCCACGCGCGGCCACTGCATTTGCGACTCGCTCTCGAAGAGCTGGGAACAACTTTCATCAAGCTGGGCCAGATTCTTTCCACTCGTGCAGATCTGCTACCTCCGGAGTACCTGGTTGAGCTGACAAAGCTCCAGGACGCAGCCACACCCGTTCCTTTTGCAGAGATTCAAGAAGTCCTGGTGGCGGAGTTGGGCCAACCGATTGAACATATCTTTGCGCAGTTTGATCCGGTACCACTTGCCGCGGCATCCATTGGTCAGGCGCATACGGCCACTCTCGGGGACGGAACAGAAGTCGTCGTAAAAGTTCGCCGGCCTGGAGTGGTGGAACAGGTAAACGAGGATCTCGAAATTCTTAAGGAGCTTGCAGCCCGTGCCAGCCGGCATTGGAGTTTTGCAGACCAGTATGATTTGACAGGGTTGGTTGAGGAATTTTCTCAAACACTACGCCGGGAGCTCGATTACATTCGAGAAGCCCACAATGCCGAGCGTTTCGCGGTTAACTTTGCTACTGACTCGCACATCCATGTTCCGCGTATCTTTTGGGAGGCAACAACCTCTCGCGTTCTTACCCTGGAGAGAATCCGTGGCGTCAAGATCAACGATCTGAACGCGCTCGACGAACAGGGCACGGATCGCCGTTGGCTCGCTGATTACGCAACCAATGTCGTACTCAAAATGGTTTGCGAAGACGGGTTCTTTCATGCCGATCCACACCCTGGGAATTTTTTCATTGAGCCCAACGGTACGATCGGTTTGATCGATTTCGGCATGGTCGGCGTCGTCGATGAACAGACTCAGGAATTGCTTGCCGAGTTATTAATCGCCATCAACCATCAGGAGGCCGATCGTCTGGTGGACGTGTTTCTGGATCTGGGCGTTACGCGCAAGCGGATTGATCGCGCATTAGTGCGTCGTGATATTGACCAACTGTTATCAACCTACTGGGGATTGCCACTGGGCGAGTTGAAGGTCGCGGCTCTTCTGAATGACGTCTACTCGATCATGCGCCGGCATCACTTGCACTTGCCGTCGAACCTCGCCTTACTGCTTAAGACAGTGATCATGATCGAGGGGCTTGGAGTTACCCTCGATCCTGATTTTCAGTTCCCCAGGGTACTTGAGCCTTACACTGAACGCCTGGTGCTCCGTCAGTATTCTCCGTTCAGATGGGTTCGTAGTTTTGGCCGTTCGAGTTTAGAGCTGGCGAAGCTTGCAGTAGAGATGCCGCAACATCTCCGCCGGATCGCGACCGCGGCTGAAAATGGAAACCTGCAAATCGGGATGAGGCCGGAAGGATTCGATCCGTTCATCGATCGTCTCGAAAGAATCGCAAACAGAATCGTGCTTGGTGTGATTGCCGCCGCGTTCATTAACGGGCTGGCGGTACTCGTATCAGTCTACAAACCCCCTGGTTGGGAACGTTGGGGGTGGGCTGTATTCGCGTTTGGCTTTCTGTGTGCTTTGTTGTTGGGAGCGTATCTGGCGTGGAACATCTTGCGACCACGGTTGCACAACTGATCCATCACGGATAAAAACAGGAGTTTGGAAGGGGCTAGAGAATCGTCTCAGCAGGGCGTCTTCGTTTGTCCCAGGGATCGGCGAAGTATGGTTCCTTCGAGTGATCATGACCATCCAGCGCAACTAAATCCTGGATCGATTTGAGTTTGCTGTTCGCAAATTCTGCGGCTGGTCCATCAAAAGCGATCGTTCCATTCTCCAGCACGATCACCCTCGTCGTGGGCAAGTTCGTTGGCGGAGCTTCCACGATTCTGATCTCGCCATCACTTTGAGTCTCGGCCCGGTAGTTTGTGAGGTACGGGATCTCATGAATCTTCTTGGTGACATACAGGGACGAAATCTGATTGATATCGCGCGCGCGAATCACCAGATCGAGTACCTTGAGTGCCGCGAGAGGATCGAGACTCATGGTTGGCTCGTCGAACAACATAATTCGAGGCCAGCCTATCAGGGCGCGCGCGATTTCAAGCCGGCGCTTCATGCCTCCGGAAAGCTCCTCCGGAAACTTCTGTTCTTCACCTTCGAGTCCGACGAAACGCAACACCTCTGCTACTGCTTGTTCGATCCCGTCCTCTGACCAGCCATGCTCTTCGAGCCGGTACGCCGCATTTTCATAAACCGGTAGTCCAGTGAAGAGAGAGTCTTCCTGAAACACCATCCCCATGAGTCCGCCACGCAGTTCGATGAGCTCGGATTCCTCGAGCTCTTGAATTGCTTTTCCCTCGATAAGGATCTGGCCTGAGTCTGGCCTGAGCAGGCCCATCGCCAGTCGTAATAAAACAGATTTGCCGGAGCCCGACACTCCAGTCACAAGAATCATTTCGCCATGATGAAGAATAAAACTGACGTTTGTCAGCGCCACCTCGTCACCAAAGCTCAGCGAGACGTCGCGAAATTCGATTGCTGGTGTTTGAGCGTCCATCGCACTCATTAGAGCAACGTCCATGCCGTCAACAGATTGCTGGCAAAGACTGAGGTCCAGGAGAAATCCGTTCTCTTTGGAAAACCGGTTGCTGGGCGAAAATTCAATTCCCCTGCGAAATACCTCGCAACTCCTTCGTCCAACGGGCCGAAAATCCTGACCAGGCTTAATGGTACGGCCTGTGCACAGGAGGATTCTGCGGGAGGTGTTTTCATGAAAATCCTATTAGCAGTTGATGGTTCGGATTGCAGCAACAGGGCGGTCGAGGAGGTTGCTCGTCGACCCTGGCCACAGGGGTCGTCGGTAATGGTGCTTACCGCGCTCGATCCTCCGATGCCTCCGACTCCCGAGGCTTGGGCAATCCCGCTGAATTATTACGAGGAGATAGACGCAGCACTCCGCAAGCAGGGTCAAAACATCGTCGACCACGCATTACAAAAACTCAAAACAAACAAGACGTTCATAGCCGATGCGGTATTGGCGCCGGGACCGCCACGGGCAGTAATCCTGGATGAAGCGGAAGCCTGGGGCGCCGACCTTATCGTGTTGGGCTCGCATGGTTACAGCGCATGGAAACGGTTTCTGTTGGGTTCCGTGTCTCAAGCCGTTGTTTCCCACGCGAAGTGTTCGGTCGAAGTGGTCCGATGTCTTCCGGCCGTTGAAGCTCTGAAAGATCAATCTGCAGCGAAACAGAAAGAATAGGCGCGATGGCGAAGGTCTTAATTTTGGGTGGGGGATTTGGTGGAGTTGTAGCGGCAGAACGTTTGGCTGAACAGCTCGGCGATCAACATCAGATCACTCTC
>Ga0105248_10005197_pt1 | contig 14344 bp, 10 predicted proteins | sample KBSS34metaG_FD_81524 | JGI IMG/M metagenome (GOLD analysis project Ga0105248, IMG submission 81524) | Switchgrass rhizosphere microbial communities from Kellogg Biological Station, Michigan, USA - KBS S3-4 metaG | ecosystem: Host-associated > Plants > Roots > Rhizosphere > Soil | place...
CACAAGATCAACAACTGCATGGGCCAGATCCTGCTGGCCATGCGGATGGGCAAGACCCGGATCATCGCCGAGACCGGCGCCGGCCAGCACGGTGTGGCCACCGCCACCGTCTGCGCCCGCTTCGGCCTGCCCTGCGTGGTCTATATGGGCTCGGTGGACGTGGAGCGGCAGAAGCCCAACGTCTTCCGGATGAACCTGCTGGGCGCGGAGGTGCGGCCGGTGACCTCGGGCTCGGCCACCCTGAAGGACGCCATGAACGAGGCGCTCCGCGACTGGGTCACCAACGTCCACGACACCTACTACCTGATCGGCTCAGCGGCCGGCATGCACCCCTATCCGGCCATGGTCCGCGACTTCCAGTCGGTGATCGGCCGCGAGGTGCGCGAGCAGATCATGGCCGCCGAGGGCCGCCTGCCCGACGCCCTGGTGGCCTGTGTCGGCGGCGGGTCGAACGCCATCGGCCTCTTCCACCCCTTCCTCAACGACGCCGAGGTGAAGCTGATCGGCGTCGAGGCGGCGGGCGAGGGCATCGAGACCGGCCGCCACGCCGCCGCGATCAACGGCGGCCGCCCCGGCGTCCTGCACGGCAACATGACCTATCTGCTGCAGGACCGCGAAGGCCAGATCACCGAGGCGCACTCGATCTCCGCCGGCCTCGACTATCCCGGCATCGGCCCCGAGCACGCCTGGCTGCACGACGTGGGCCGGGCGACTTACCTGACCGCCACCGACCTGGAGTCGCTGGACGCCTTCAAGCTGCTCTCGGAACTCGAGGGCATCCTGCCGGCCATCGAGTCTTGCCATGCGCTGGCGCGGCTGCCGGAAATCACCAAGGACGTGGGCAAAGGCGGGGTCGTGGTGCTGAACCTGTCGGGCCGCGGCGACAAGGACGTGGCGACAGTGGCCGCGCACCTGGGAATGCAGATTTGAGCAAGTCCCGTATCGAGGCCCGCTTCGCCGCGCTCAAGGCAGAGGGCCGCGCCGCCTTCATCCCCTATGTGATGGCCGGCGACCCTGATGCGGCGACCGCGCTCGCCATCCTGAAGGGTCTGCCCGCCGCCGGGGCCGACCTGATCGAGGTGGGCTTCCCGTTCTCCGACCCCATGGCCGAGGGCCCGCCGATTCAGCGCGCCGCCCAGCGGGCGCTTTCCAAGGGCATGACGCTGGCCAAGACGCTGGGCCAGATCGCCGCATTTCGTCAGGATGACCTGACAACTCCGGTGATCCTGATGGGTTATATGAACCCCCTGATCACCTGGGGAATCGAGGCCTTCGCCCGTGACGCGGCCGAGGCCGGGGTCGACGGCCTGATCGTCGTCGACTGCCCGCCGGAAGAGGCCGGGCCCCTGGCCGACGCCCTTGATTCTGCGGGCGTTTCCCTGATCCGCCTGGCCACGCCCACCTCGGATGACGCCCGCCTCAAGGTGGTGGTCGCCCGCACCTCCGGCTTCGTCTACTACGTCTCGGTGGCCGGGGTGACCGGGGTCAAGGAAGCCAACGCCGCCACCGTGGCGCCTCATGTGCAACGGGTGCGTCGGGCCTCCGGCCTGCCGGTGGCGGTGGGCTTCGGGATCAAGACACCGGAAAGGGCGGCTGCTATAGCCAAGGTTGCTGACGCCGTCGTCGTCGGCTCGGCCCTTGTGGACGAAGTCGCCGAAGCGGTGGACATGAACGAAGACGTGACCATCCGGGTCCTTTCCAAAGTTGGGGCGTTGTCTAAGGCTGTCCGCTCCGCGCGAGTCGGCCAAACGACGGTCTAGAACCATGGCGATGGCTGAACAGAGAAACGACAAACCTGGGCGAACTCCTGCCGCCCCCCGCGAGCGAACCGGCTGGCTGTCGCGCATCGCGCCCGGCGTCCGCAACGCCTTCGCCAAGCGCGAAACTCCGGAAAACCTGTGGGTGAAGTGCCCCGACACCGGGGAGATGATCTATCGCCCCGACCTGGAGGCCGCCCTGTGGGTGACCCCCTCGGGCCACCACATGCGCATCGGGGCTGCCCAACGGCTCAAATATGTCTTCGACGACGGCGTCTTCGAGCGGATCGCCTCGCCGGTGGTCGGCGACGACCCGCTGAAATTCCCCGATGTGAAGCCCTATCCCGAGCGCCTGAAGGCGGCCCGCAAGGCCAGCGGCGAGCAGGACGCCATGGTCATTGCCTACGGCGCCATCGAACGCCAGCCGGCGGTGGTGGCGGTTCAGGACTTCGCCTTCATGGGCGGTTCGCTGGGCATGGCCGTCGGCGAGGCCTTCGTGAAGGCCGCGCAGGAAGCGCTGAAGCGCGAAGTGCCCTTCGTGATCTTCACCGCCTCGGGCGGGGCGCGGATGCAGGAAGGCGCCCTGTCGCTGATGCAGATGGCGCGCACGACCCTGGCGCTCAACCAGCTGAAGGCCGCGGGCCTGCCCTACATCGTCGTGCTGACCGACCCGACCACGGGCGGGGTGATGGCGTCCTACGCCATGCTGGGCGACGTCCACCTGGCCGAGCCCAACGCCCTGATTGGGTTCGCCGGCCGCCGGGTGATCGAGCAGACGATCCGCGAAACCCTGCCGCCGGGCTTCCAGCGCTCGGAGTTCTTGGTGGAGCGCGGCATGGTCGATCGGGTGGTGGCCCGCGGCGAGCTGAAGAGCGTGTTGGCCTCGATCCTGAAGACCCTGATGATGGGGCGAGCCCGCCTTTCCGCCGCCTGACGTGACCCCAATCACTGAGAAAGTGGGCATAGACCACGATCCGATCCGCGCCTCCGACGCGGTGATCCAGCGTCTGCGGGCCAACCATCCCGTGCTGATCGATCTGACGATCGGGCGCGTGGAGCGCCTGCTGGCCGCCCTGGGCCATCCCGAAAAGCGCCTGCCGCCGGTGATCCACGTGGCCGGCACCAACGGCAAGGGCTCCACCGTCGCCTACCTGCGGGCCATCGCCGAGGCGCAGGGCAAGACGGTGCACGCCATCACCTCGCCACATCTCGTGCGCTTCGCCGAACGGGTGCGCATCGCCGGCCGGCTGATCAGCGACGAGAAGCTGGACGAGCTCACCGACCGCGTCGAGGCCGCCAACGACGGCCAGCCAATCAGCTTCTTCGAGATCACCACCGTTCTGGCCCTGCAGGCCTTCGCCGAGACCCCAGCGGACCTCTGCATCGTCGAGGTGGGCCTGGGCGGCCGTTTCGACGCCACCAACGTCTTCGACGCCCCGGCGGTCAGCGTGATCACGCCGGTGGACTACGACCACCTGGAGATGTTGGGCCCGGAGCTCGGCAAGATCGCCTGGGAGAAGGCCGGGATCATCAAGCGCGGCCGCCCCGCCGTGGTCGCGCGCCAGCCGGAGGAGGCCCTCGAAGCCATCGAGCGCGAGGCCGACGACCGCATGGCGCCCCTGTTCCTGATGGGCCGCGACTTCGACGCCTGGGAGGAGCGCGGCCGGCTGATGGTCCAGATGCCCGACCGCCTGCTCGACCTGCCGGCCCCCAGCCTGTTCGGCGGCTACCAGTTCGACAACGCCGGCCTGGCGGTCGCCGCGGCGCTCACCCTGGACCACGACCTGAGCGAAGACGACCTGGGCAAGGGCGTCGCCTCCGCCGTCTGGCCGGCGCGGTTCCAGCGCCTGACCAAAGGCCCGCTGGCGGCGCTGGCCAAGGCGCGTGGCTCGGACCTCTGGCTGGACGGCGGCCACAACCCGCACGCCGGCCGCGCGCTGGCCGAGGCGGCTTCGCGCCTGGTCGACCGCGATCCACGCCCGCTGGTGATGGTGGTCGGAATGTTTGCGCGCAAGGACTCCGAGGGCTTCTTCCGCCCGTTCGCCGAGATGCATCCCAAGGTGTTCACCACCACTTTCGAGTCGAACATGGCCGCCACCGCCGGCGATCTGGCCGAGGCGGCGCGGCAGGCGGGCTTGAGCGCCGAGCCCGTCAGCGATGTCACGGAAGCCCTACGCAAGGCGCTCGACGGCGACGGGCCCGCCCCTCACGTCCTGATTTGCGGCGGCCTGCACTTCGCGGGCGAGGTCTTGGCGATGAGTCCGGAAACCTGGCCGACCTAGGCCCCAAAAGAAGAACCGCCCGCGCGGGACGCGGACGGCTCAATTCTCAGTGATGATGGACGATCAGGCGGCGGCGGCGACGACGCCGGCCTCGGCCAGCCACTCCAGGATCTTCTGTTTGGGCATGGCGCCGACCTTCATGGAGGCCATCTGGCCGTCCTTGAACAGCATCATGGTCGGGATGCCGCGGACGCCGTAGCGCGACGGCGTGGTCGGACTTTCCTCGATATCCAGCTTGGCGATGGTGACCTTGGCGCCCAGTTCGTCGGCGATCTGCTCGAGGGCCGGCGCGATCTGCTTGCACGGGCCGCACCACTCCGCCCAGAAGTCGACGAGAACGGGACCCGAGGCCTGCAGGACGTCCTTGTCGAAGGATGCGTCGGTGACCTTAACGGTGCTCATGAAAAGCTCCTTCTGCGCCGGCCATCCAAACGCGGCCAAGCGCCTCTTAGTCCGCCGATGTAGGCGGCCCCTACCCTGGTATCAACCGTTACCGCTGAGTCCGGCAAGGCTTTGGGTCATCAAGTTTTCTGGGATCGGCATGAGCTTCGGCCCGTCGGTCCAGACCAGCGCCGCCTCGATCGTGTGGCCCGGGAAGACGTCGGCCAGGACCGCCGCATAGATCGCCATCTGGCGCAGGTAGGCTGGATCGGCGTCCTCGATGCGGGCGGGCGAGGGCCGGTTGGTCTTGAAGTCGGCCACCAGGACCCGGTCGGCCAAGACCACCAATCGGTCGATACGGCCGGAAATCTTCAGGCCGGCCGGCAGGCCGGCGGCCGAGCCGGCGATGGCCACCTCGGCGCGGGAACCGGGACCGAACACCTCGGCGAAGCGGTCGTCCTCCAGCACCGACAGCGCCGCGCCGGTCATCTCGTCGCGCTGGACGTCGGACAGGTCGCGCTCTCGCGCCAGCAGGGACCTGGCGCCCTCGGCCCAGGCCGCCGGCGGCAGATCGGGCAGGACCTGCAAGAGGCGATGGATCAGGTCGCCTCGCCGGAAGCGGCCCAGCCCGCCGGCCGCGGCTAACGGCGAAGGGGCGGCGACCTTGGCGGCTTGGCCAAGATCGGAGGGCGAGGCGTAGCGGGCGAAGGCTTCGGCCGGCGCCGGGGTCCGCGCCCAGGCCGGCAGTTCGGCGGTCGCTGCCGGCTGCGCGGCGTGGGCTGTCGCGGGCTTGGGGTCATGGCCGTACCGGCGGAACTTGCCGCCCGCCGCGTCCTCCAGCGGCCGCACCTGCTCGCCGATCCCGGCGCTGGCCAGCGCCTCGCGGATCGCGCCCCACCAGCCCTTGATCTTGTCGGGGTCGGTGATCTCGGCGCGGCGTCCGCACAGCACCAGCCGGTCGCGCGCGCGGGTCATCGCCACGTAGAGCAGGCGAAGGGCCTCGGCCTCGTCTCGCGCCAGGCGCAGCTGTCGGGCCTCGGCGGTGATCGGGCAGTCGCGGCCCTTGGACGGACACCAGAGGAAGCCGTCGCCGTCGCCGCCACGCTCGACCCGCAGCAGGGGCGAGGGCCGCTGGGTCTGGGTCAGGGTCGTCTCGGGCAGGATGACGATCGGCGCTTCCAGTCCCTTGGCGCCGTGGGCGGTCATCACGCGGACCTCGCGGCGTCCCGATTCCATCTCGCGCTTGACCACGATCTCGAGCCCGGCGAGTTCGTCGGCGAGGGATTCCAGCCCGTGCGCGCCGCGGCTCTCGGCCGCCAGCACCTGGTTCAGGAACTCGTCCAGGGCATCGTTGGCTTCCGCGCCCAGTCGGCGCAGCAGGCGCTGGCGCATGGACCGCCCGTCCGCGCCAGCCTGTTCGGTGAGGCGGACGTAGAACTCGAACGGCCGCGCGGTGCGTCCGGTCTCCACCGCGCCCTGCAGGAAGGCCGCCGCCTCGCCCCACAGCGGGTCCTCGCCGGCGCGGCGGCGCAGCACCTTCCACAGGCTCTCCGGACCCCGACCGTGAGCCAGGCGGTAGAGGCCGTCGTCGTCGAAGCCGCAGAACGGGCTCTTGAGCAGGGCCGCCAGAGTCAGCTCGTCGCCGGGGAACAGCGCAAATCGCGCCAGCGCCAGAAGGTCGTCGAAGATGATGTGGCCGTTCAGGGTCAACCGGTCGGCGCCGGCCACCGCGAGACCCGTCCGCTTCAGCGCCCGCAGGATCTCCTCGAACAGGGCGCCGCGGCGGCGCACCAGGATCAGCACGTCCCCCTCGTGCGCCGGCCGCCAGGCCTTGGCGTCCTTGTCGTAGACCCCGTCGCGGCGGTCGATAAGGGCCCTGATCTCACCAGCGATCCGGCGCGCCAGCTTGCGGTTGGCGCTGTCGGGCGCCTCGACGTCCAGCGGCTGGTCCCAGGCGTCGCGCTCCGCGGCCTTCGGCTCCACTTCCAGGTCCCAGACGTCGACGCAGCCGGGGTGCTCGCGGCGCTCCGGCGCGACGTCGTGGCGGACGGCCTTGGGGTCAACGCCCTGCACCGCCTCGGCCATGTGCGGCGGCGCGAAGACCGCGTCCACGAACGACAGCACGTGAGGCGTCGAGCGCCAGGACTGGAAGAGGTCCACGCCCTTGAACTGGAAGCCGGCCTTGGTCGCCCGGTCGCCGTGAACCTCGAACTGGGTGCGCAGCAGCTCGGGCCGCGCGCCCTGGAACGAGTAGATCGACTGCTTGCGGTCGCCGACCACGAACATTGCGCGCTTCAGCGGCTGGTCGGCGCGACGGCCCGCGCCTGAGAAGAACTCGTCGGTCAGGGCGTTGATGATGTCCCACTGTTGGGGCGCGGTGTCCTGGGCCTCGTCCACCAGGATGTGATCGATGCCGCCGTCGAGCTTGTAGAGCACCCAGGCTGCCGCGGGGCGGTCGCGCAGCAGTTCGCGCGTCTTGTCGACCAGGTCGGCGAAGTCGAGGGCGCCCGAGGCGTCCTTCTCGATCCCGTAGGCCTTGAGGTAGGCGTCGGCGAGTTCCAGGGCGTCGACGCTGTCGCGGCCCACCTGGGCGGCGCGCATGCGTTCGCGCACGAGCTCAAGGCGGCTCTGCTCGCTGAGCAGCTGGATCTGCAGTTCAGGTTCGGCCTTCAGCAGCTTCGCGTTGCCGACCCATTTCGCGGCTTCGCCGTCCTTGGTGAAGAAGAGCGCCACGGCCTGCTCGAAGTCCGGCCCGGCGGCGCTGGCCAGCGTCATCAGGGTCGCGGCGCGCTCGGCGTCGGTCTTGCCGCCCGGCGCCAGCGCGTCGGCGGCGCGGCGGTAGAGGCCGCGGTCCATGGCGGCCATGGCCTCGGCGGCGAGGTCGTCGGGGTTGGTGTCGCGGGCGATGTCGACGGCGCGCCAGACCCAGGCCTTGGCGCCCTCCAGGCCGCCTTCCCGGTCCAGGAAGGCCTTCAGCTGGCCGCGCTGGTTCTCGAACTCGGCGAACATCGCCTGGAAGCGGCGGAAATCCAGCGCCACGGCCAGCCGCCCGTACGCGTCGGCCACGTCGCCCGGCACGGCCAGCACATGATGCGCCACCATCCGTCGCGCCGCCGAGGCCACCGCCGCGGCGCCGGGGTCGTCGAGGACGCGGAAGCCCGGCGAGACCTTCGCCTCCATTGGGAAGCGGCGGAGCACCTTTTCGCAGAAGGCGTGGATGGTCTGGATCTTCAGGCCACCCGGCGTTTCCAGGGCGGCGGCGAACAGGCCGCGGGCTTCGGAGAGGTCGCGGGCGTCGAAGCTGTCGGGCTTGCGCGACCGAAGCTTGCCCAGCGCCTTGCGCAGATCCGCGTCGCTGGCCACCGACCAGCCGCCCAGCACCTGGTAGAGCCGGCGCTGCATCTCCGAGGCGGCGGCCTTGGTGTAGGTGACGCAAAGGATCGTCTCGGGCTTGGCCTTGGCCAGCAGCAGGCGCGCCACGCGGTCGATCAGCGTCTTGGTCTTGCCCGCCCCGGCGTTGGCGGTGACGAACACCGAGAGCGTCGGGTCGGCCGCCTCCTCCTGCGGGTCGCGGCGGTAGTCGGCCAGATCGACGAGGCTCATTCGTCATCCTCGCCGCTGGTGGACCACTCGAAGACACGGGCCAGGTGGTCGTAGTCGGAGACGTAGAGCTTCACGAACTGCGGGGCGGTGCGCGAGGTGTAGCCCTGCTCCGGGTCGGCGAAGCGGCGGAGCAGGCGGATCATGCCGTCCAGCGCGGCGTCGGCGGCGTCGGCGCTCACCAGCACGGTCTTGCCGTCGCCGTCCGGCGCGGCGCGCACCTCCTCGCGACCGGGCTTGGGCCGCCGCCCGGTGACCTCCAGATAGGTGAGCTCGCCCGGCGCGACCTTGCCGACATCCCTGAACCCGCCCCGGGCCATGATCGCCGCCGTCAGGGTGAGCTGCGGCGAGAAACCGGTCTGGACCATCCGGACGGAGGGCGCGCGGCCGGTCTTGTAGTCCAGCACGTGCCCGAGCCCATCGGGCGTCACCTCGATGCGGTCGGCCTTGGCGGCCAGGGTGAACATTCGCCCGTCGATCGGCACCTGCGTCTCGCCCTGGCGCTCCACGTGCAGCACGCGGCCGTCGGCGCGGCGCCGCGCCTCCAGGTCGGCGACCCAGGCCGCCGCCTCGCCGGCCAGCGCCGTCTCGCGGGCGAGCGCGTCGCGCGGCATGCCCGCGGTCTCCAGCTCTTCGAGATAGAGGCCGCGGAAGATCGCCGCGGCGTCGGGCGGCAGCGCCTCGGGATGGTCAAGGACGAAGCGCTCGAAGGCCTTGTGGATCGCGGTGCCGCGGGCGCGGGCCTCGACCTCCTCGTCCGGCCGCTCCACAACGAACAGCTTCAGGATGTCCCGCGCCCAGACGGCGTAGGGGTCGCGGGTCAGGGTCTCGATGCGGGTGACGAACAGCTTGTCGGGCCGGTCGGCGGGCGGCGGCCGGGGCGAGGGCCGCGGGTAGGGTGCGTAGGGGCCTGGCGCGTCCAGGGCCTCAGCCCACGCCAGCGCCTGGGGATGGGGCGGGATCTCCAACTTCGCGCCGCGCGCCAGGGTCTCCAGGCGCCACAGCCAGCGCGACTTCACCGCCGGCGCGCCGTCGCGCCGCTCGGTGTGCAGCAGGATCACCTCCGGCGCGCAGGCCGCCTGAGCGAAGTCATGGGCTGAGAGGCCGATGCGGCGCTCGGGCGAGGGCAGGTTCAGCGCTTCGCGCATGGGGCGCGACAGGAACGGATCGGTGGGCGCCGCGGCCGGCCAGACGCCCTCCTCCAGGCCGGCCACCACCAGCCGGTCGGCGCGCACCAGCCGCGCCTCGATGGCCCCCAGGATGCGCAGGCGGGGATGGGTGGCTCCTCCGCTGCGGATGGTTTCGCCGTCCATCAGCCGCTGCAGCAGGTCGGCGAACTGGCGCTCGGTCACCAGGGGCAGGTCGGCGCCCTCGTGGATCAGGCCGGACAGCAGGCGCGCCATGGCCTCGCCGCCGAGGCCGCCCCAGAGGTCACCCGTGGTCCCGTCAGGACCGGCAGCCAACGCCTCCATAGCGGTCACGATCCGCCGCGCCGCCTCGGCCGGCGGGTCGGCGTCATCGCGCCAAGCCAGCCTTGCCACGATGGCCTCCAGCCGCGCCGCCTGCGGGAGGGCGCCGGGCGCCTTCTCGGTGAGGCGCCCGCGGATCTCGCCCCAGGTCCGCCGCCGAGGTCCGCGCAGGGCCCACGCCTCGAACCCCGGCGCCTCGCCCAGGCGCGAGTACGGATGCTTCAGCAGGCCGAGCAGCACGACCGGGTCGACCGGGTCGACAGCGGCCCGCGCCATCAGCGCCGCCAGCACGCCGCAAGGGGCGCCCGCCAGGCTCTCACCGGCCGAGCTGTCGGGGATCACGCCCCAGCGGGCCAGCTTGGCGCTCACGCGGCGCGCCATGACCTGGTCCGGCGTCACCAGGGCCGCGGTGCGGTCCGGCGTCTCCAGGGCCTCGCGCAGCAGCAGGGCCGCGACGGTGGCGGCCTCTTCCTCCGTGCGCGCATTGACCAGCGACAGGCCCGAGAGCCCGGCGGCGATGGCGTCCTTCCCGATCGTCTCGATGACATGCAGCCAGTCGGCGGTCTCCTCCGCCGGGCGCAACGCCTCGTTGATGATCCGCCGCCGCCAGCGTTCGGCGGAGCGCTCCTCGCGGGACGCCGGCCAGACGGCGACCTCTTCGCGGGTCACCCGCGCGTCGTCGAGCAACCGCCTGAGCGCCCCCTGCGGGTGCTGCACGTCCACCTTGCTCCAGGCCTTGTCGCTGAGGTCGGTGTCCAGGCCCGGCAGCACGACCGCACCGCGCGGGGCCTGGGCGATGGCGATCAGCAGGGCCCGCGTCGCCGGCGCCGTGCCGGTCGATCCCGCGGCGATCAGCACGCCGGGGGGCGGCGCGTGGGTCCAGCGGTCCGCCAGCCGCCGCAACAGGCGCACCCGCCGCTCGCTGACGTCCAGCATGCCGAGCGCATCGAGGCGCGCCGGCCAACGGTCCAGAGCCTGTTCCAGGAAGGCGCGCGAGACCTCCCAGTGCTCAGCAAGTTCGCCGGTCACCAGCGCCCCCAGGGCGCCCGATACGTGCGCCTCCTCGATCTCCAGACCGTCGAAGAACCGACCGAGCGCGTCAGCCAGGTCGAGCGCGCCGCCGGCGGTGCGGATGCCGCCCGGCACGAGATCGGCGAGCTCCGCCACCAGTCTGGTCAGCTCAAAGCGGCGGCGCAGGGGCTCGATGGCGGCCGGCAGGTCGAGAGCCAGGTCGCCGGGCTCGAAAGGCGGCTCGCCCTCGTCGAGGTCGCCCAAGGGCCGCAGTTGCGGCGGCAGGACGGCCTTGCCGTCCGCGACGCCCACGAAGGCGTCGCCGAGGGCGCGGGCGCCGCGGCGGGTCGGAGTGAGAACCGTGGCCTGCGACAAGGCCTCGGGACCCAGATGCGCCAGCGCCTCGTGCAGGCCTCGCGCCAGGTCCTCGGCGAACGGCCGGTGCGCCGGGATCGTGAACCAGCGCGGACCCGCCCGTTCGAAAAACGCGGTCACACCAGCCTCGCCTCAGCGGCGTCGCGCGCGGCCGGGTCGCCCACGTGCATCCAGAAGGCGTCCATAGCCGCGCCGTGGAGCCGCCCGTCGGCCTGGAGGCGATGCCAGATCGGGACGATCGAGAAGGCGCCGGTCTGGTCGTCGAGAATCTGCGGCTTGAGAATGCCGAAGCCGACGTTGGCGAAGGGCGTCACCACGTCGGTCGCCGCGGAGTGCGTCAGTCGTCCGGCCTCGTCCATGAAGAAGCCCTGGGGCCCTTCGAAGCCGATCCCGTGACCGCGCTCGACGAGCAGCAGCAGGATGTCCATCCGCGCCGGGTCCCAGGCGCGCTTCAGCGCTTCCAGGGCCGGGGTCTCACCCTCCAGCCACAGCGAGTCGATGTTGGCGACAAAGATCGGGTCTTCGCCCAGCAGGGCGCGGGCATGCTGTATGCCGCCGCCGGAATCCAGCAGGCCGGCGCGCTCGTCGGAGATGAGCACCTCCAGGTCGCGGCGGGCCTTCAGGTGCGCCTCCACCTGGTCGGCGAAGTGATGGACGTTGACGACGGCGCGGGTCACCCCGGCCTCGACCAGCTTGTCGAGCACCCGGTCGATCAGCGGCCGCCCGGCCACCGGCACGAGCGCCTTGGGCAGGTTGTCGGTCAACGGCCGCATCCGCGTCCCGAGGCCGGCGGCCAGGACCATGGCTGTGGTTGGCGTCTTCAAGGGCGCGCCTCAGCGGGCGCGTGGCGGTCCATCCACGACTTCAGGGCGGCCAGCTCCGGGTCGGCGAGGCAACGGTCGAGGTAGGTCCAGAGCCTTGGCATGAAGGCGGCGTAGCGGGGTTTTGCGTCACGCGTCACCAGGCGCGCGAAAATACCCAGGATGCGCACGACGTTGAGCGCGCCGAGCGCATGGTAGTCGGCCATGAAGCGCGCGCGATCCACAGCGGGGCTGAGCTCGAAGTAGCGCGCCAGGGCCTTGGCCTCCAGCTCGGCCGAGACGTCGCGCCGCGCGTCGTGCAGCAGCATCGACATGTCCCATGCCGGGTGCGCCTTCAGCGCGTCCTGGAAATCGAGCAGGCCCACGCGCGCGGCTCCGGTCCGCCCCGGCAGCCAGATCAGGTTCTCGGCGTGGTAGTCGCGATGGCAGAAGACCCGCGCGTTGGCCGCGCCATAGGCGCGGATCGGCGTCCATATGGCGTCCCATTCGGCCCGCGCCTCGGCGGCGAAGCGCAGCTCGGTGTGGAACTTCGGCAGCCATTCGACGAACAGGTTGTCGGCGGTCTGCAGCGCCACCTCGTCGTAGGTGAGCAGCGGCCAGGTCACGCCGTCGTAGCTCAGCACCGGCGGCGGCTCGGCCTGATGCATGCGCACCAGGGTGGCGATCGCGCCGTCATAGAGCGGCGCCTCGTCGTGGCCGCCCTCGATCAGCCGCGCGAACAGGTCATCGCCCAGGTCCTCCAGCACCGCCAGGCCGCGCGCCGGATCGGCCGCGACGATCTCCGGCGCCGACAGCCCCTGCGCGCGCAGCCACCCGGCGGTGGCGATGAAGGCGTCCACCCGGCCGGCGGCCAGCCGGGCGAGCGCGTTGTAGCCGGCCGCCGCGCGCTCGGCGGGGGTGGCGTCGGGCGGGCAGGGCGCGCTTTCCAGGGCCGGCGGCTGGTCCATGAAGATCAGGCTGGCGCCGCCCGGCGGGTGCAGCCGCTCATAGCTGCGCGTGGAGGCGTCGCCCGTCAGCGGCTCGCGCCGCGCCGCGCCGAGGCCCGCGGCCGCCAGGAACGCCGCCTTCTCCGCTTCACGCTCAGAGCTCAAGCTGCCGTCCTTCCCACGCGCCGTGCGGCGTCAGCCACGCCGTGCGGCCCGACTCCTCGAGCGCGATCTCTACATCGAGTCGATCCGGCGGCAGGGCGCCCGCCAACCGTTCCGGCCATTCGATCACCGCGGCCCCATCCTCCAGCGCTTCGTCGAGCCCGATCTCATAGGCCTCTTCGGCGCTCTCCAGGCGGTAGAGATCGAAGTGCGCGACCTTCAGGCGCGGCCCCTCATAGAACTGCACCAGGGTGAAGGTGGGCGAGGGCACCTCTTCGTCGGCGGTGGTCAGGGCGCGGACCAGGGCGCGCGCCAGGGTCGACTTGCCGGCCCCCAGCGGGCCCGACAGGCAGACGGCCTCGCCCGGCGCCAACCGGGCCGCGATCGCCACGCCCAGGCGCGCGGTGGCCGCCTCGTCGGCCAGGATCATGCGGCCAGGATCATGCAAAGGGCCGGTTCGGGTCGGCGGGAAGCTGGTGCTCCACGTAGGCCTTCAGCTTCAGGGTCAACTCGCCCGGATCGCCGTCCAGCGCGTCCGGCGGAATCGGCGCGCCGACGGTCAGGGCAAAGGCGCGGCCCTGCTTGTTCAGGAACTCGTGGAACAGGGTGATGTCGCGCAGCTCCGAGGAGAAGCCGTTGAAGAAATGGAACATGCCCGACCACGGCCCGGTCAGGTTGATCGGCAGGATCGGAGCGTCGTACTTGCGCGCCAGGGAAACGGCGCTCGGCGCCCAGGGCGGGTCGGCGAGGCGGCCATCGGCCTGCTGGCGCGCCAGCCGCCCGGCCGGGAAGATCACCAGGCAACGCTCGGCCTCCAGCGCCTCGCGGGTCAGGATCAGGGTCTCGCGGGTGCGTTCGCGGGTGCGCTTCTCCTCACGCCACTCCACCGGGATCAGGACCTCGCCGAACCGCTGCGAGACCCGGTGGGCGTCGGAGTTGGCATAGAAGCAGACGTCGGGCCGCACGGGCTTCAGGGCGTCGTAGAGCGCAATCCCGTCGGCGATGCCGGTCGGATGATTGCAGACCACCATCAACCGGCCGGACGACGGCAGGCGCTCCAGCCCCCTGACCGAGACTTGTACGGCCAGCAGCCGGGAGACGTAGTCGAGCGCCGCCTTGCCTGAGAGCGGCGCGATGGCGTCGGCCAGCCGCCGCGCCTTGGCGTAGTCGAGGAAGCTGTAGAGCAGGGGCCTGAGCAGCGGCCAGGCCGGGCTCGCGGCCAGCTTTGGCGCCCGTTCCGCGATCAGGACGTCGATGATGTGCTCGCGGCCGCGCGCCGGGCTCAAGGTTTGGGCGGGCGAAGCAACCGTCATGGGGCGGAGGATGCGCTGTCACCGGGCCCACGGGCAAGCCGTCCTCTCCGCAAGGCGGAATTGGTTGTCGGCGGCCTAGGCGGAGGCGCTTTGAAGGTCTAAATCCCCGCCCATGCGTGAGATCACCCACTTCATCGATGGCGCTTCGGTCGCCGGAACCTCCGGTCGCTTCTCGGAGATCTTCAATCCCAACACCGGCGAGGTGCAGGCCCGCGTGGCCCTGGCCTCCCTCGGCGAGGTCGACGCC
>Ga0105248_10005198_pt1 | contig 14343 bp, 8 predicted proteins | sample KBSS34metaG_FD_81524 | JGI IMG/M metagenome (GOLD analysis project Ga0105248, IMG submission 81524) | Switchgrass rhizosphere microbial communities from Kellogg Biological Station, Michigan, USA - KBS S3-4 metaG | ecosystem: Host-associated > Plants > Roots > Rhizosphere > Soil | place...
CTCACGCGTCTCCCGACACACAAGGCCAATGACATTGCTGCGTTGTTGCCACATCGATGGCAGCCCGCCAACGCCATCGCCTGACCGCTTTACGTCAAGATGGGATCACCGGCCGCTTACAAAATAACTGCCTGAGCAGGGAATGGATGCACACGTCAAGTCTCATGATATTCGTGCTCTCGCAACGCCAGTCTTACGGGACCAGCTCGCATGCCCGACCTTATTACGCCATGTCAAGAGTGCAATCGATACGCATATTTTAGGTGACACGCGTCTGCAACATTGCCGAGGGCCGAACGGCCCACTTAAGCAATGGTCCAGTGCAACGGCAATCGCCTCTGTGACAGCGGCCTTTTCCCGCTGGAGACTGCGGAACGCCCACGAGCAATTACCGACATCGCAAATTGCTCGGCTGAAACGTCAAGCCCAACGAGCAACCTTTGACACAAATACTCATCGCTAGATTCTTGCCAGGGCAGCACAACATCCTTTTAGCATCGACGCTGCTCAAAATGCGAGTCTGTAAGGGCCGTCTCTCTAGGCATTACCGGTCTCACGCATGTTTAACATGACCGTATCGAAGTGATGCAACCCGGCTCGGTCACTTGACCGGGTAACCTAAGTACGGTGATGGCATTGCGGCTTCGAATCGACTGAGTGCTGACGCATTAACCGTCACGAACTGGACACTTTTACCTGCAACCGCTGTTCTAAAGCTTATCGCGCGTACCCGTGCCGATACACTCCTCGAGCTCGCAGTCAATCGACTGCAGCCAAGAAGATGCGCTGTCACGTGAACATACCAAGGAATCTCGCTCGCACCATCTGCGTCGTTGCAATATGCGATGAGCATCGATATTCGCTGCGATGGCTTGTATGTATATAAAAACAGTATTTGTTTCGCGCATGCTTTAAGCGACACTTGCCATGAAAGATATCGGCCGACAATTATTGAAAAGACCATCGGGGTTTCATGGTAACCCTTGGAGCCAACGCAAAGAGCGCGGGCTACACGCATCAATTCCAGCGAGCACTCTATCGCATTTTCTCCGTCGTGCACCGGAAGTCCGTTATCGGCATAGAAACGGACGACGACGTTGTGGAATTACGGCTCCATGATGTCATCCGATAATCTAGAAGGGGTTCGAGAAAACAGAGCGTTGACTCAGTTACGTCCATATCCTTAATGACGCATCAAGCTGCGGCTACGAAATTGGGCGCTAAGCATAGGCCCATCGTGTCGTGGTCGTCCAAGAAATAACCACCAGTGAGAGAGACCGTGTATTACCCATACCTATACGCCCGCCGGGGGGAAGTCCTGGCATTTCGCGACGTCATGAGTCAGCTTAAAGCGGATAACACCGTTGTCCCCGTTCTGGAACCCGTGAGCTCCGACATCAGCAGCCTGCGGCTTGCGCTCGAGGCGGCGAAGAAGGCTGCGCAACCGGCCTATCTCGTACTCAATCCAGCGTTAGGAAAATTTAAAGAGGTGACTGCGGAGACGAAAGCATGGATGGCTGACGCATTGAGCATTGCTCAATCCAATCCGTTTGTGCGCCCAGCTATCCTCATCGGGCCGAACGAAACGCTCGCACACCTGCGGACATACGTGAAGGCATGGGGAGGCCGTGAAGCAGGTGTGATTCTGAGAGGAAATAATTTATCCGCAAACGTAATCGCTGCGGAGACGGCGGGCAAATTTTCCAAGGCGATGTACTTCTTGACCGGTGGTACACCGACTCCAAGCGTATTAGCGGCCTTCGGCAGCAAGAACTGCGTCTTGGTCGAGGACCGCTTCCTCGTCCAACCGAGCAATGCGCTTTACAAAGGCATCGAGCAATTCACTGGAATGCACCTCACGTATAAGAAGATGGGTTATGGCGGATTCAGTGATTACACTGGACTAGCCGCCAAGTTTCGGGAGGGAGGCTCGCTGCCGGCTGCCGTAGCCATCCATCTGACGTTTTACGAAACGAAGACGCGAGAGGTGTCGATTGAACATTTCGTTTCCACGTCGAAATTGGCAAGCGACCGCGACTTGCCGAAGAAGATGCGAGAAGCTATCGCGGCGGTAGTAGCAGCAAGAACAAGACACGGCGATTCCTTTGGACTGAGCGCCGCTTACAAGCTGTACATGGATGCTCATGCAAAGAAATCGGATGTATCACTCCAGAAAAGCAAGCGGTGGAGCGTCGGGCATCACATGGATTTAATGAGCGGCTTATTGTCGGGACGCTTCAAGTGAACTGGGTACGGTTCGTGGAAGAAGCGCGCGGCTGAACTCAACTGCTCGGCGAGCGGCCATCGCACTGGTACCGCCTCACGCATTTGCAGGTGCCCCGCAAGACGGGGGCAAATGGCGTGCTGGTCGTCGATTTTCTGCATCGATACCGATTGCGGTAGAATTCGGCGCGCTGCTTTGGCCGCTCATTGGCGGCTAAGGAAGCTTCGGTCGGGTATGTGTTGAGTGGCCGCACTCGATACGAGTGTGCAGTAGTGGTCGCTCGACATCTGAGCGAGAGCATTGAGAAGTCGCGGCGGACGCCTCGCTGCTGTGACATGCGAGCCTTGGATTCTTGTGTAAGACGGCCTGAATCGCACAGTGAAGTGCGTTGCTATACATCAGAATACACCAAGATTGGCAACGCATTGGGGGGAGAAGACAGTATGAATTTGACCACAGAGCAAGCTAGACAACTGGCAAGTATCTTCTCTCGCCCCGTATTTCGGTCGCTTGGGTTCGGTTCGCTCCCCGCTTCTGTAAAGCGGCAGCTCGTATCAACAGCTTCGTCGCTCGAATGTTCCGAAGGGACCGTTGGCGATTTGTTTGAGGCTGCATTCAAACAACTTCTCAAGCTGTATCGAAGCGAATATGTCTACAAAAATCAGCTGACGAAGAAGCAGATTTTTGGCATTCACAGTCCGTCGACCGCTGCGCTTTTGAGCGAGTTTTGGGTTGATATGTCTAAAGCGGACACTGTCGTCTTGAACGGCACAAGTACCGTATACGAAATCAAAACGGAATTCGACAATCTGACGCGTTTGCCGCAGCAGCTTATTGACTACAGCAAGGTCTTTGACCACATCAATGTGGTGACGCACGAGCGTGGCGTTGCTGGTGTACTGGCTGCCGCGCCTAACCATGTTGGAGTCTTGGCGCTTTCATCGCGCGGTTCGTTCAAGCGTGTTCGAAGCTCGACGTCGAATATCGCCAATCTGGACCACTGGACTGTGTTCAATTGCCTGCGTAATCAGGAGATTCGCAACATCCTGCTTAGACAATTTGGGGAAATTCCTGAAACGTCTCCGGACATGTTTCGGACGCTGTGCTTTGAGCAGTTCAAGACGCTGTCAAAAGATGACCTAAGTGTGGAGTTTGTGCTCGAAGCACGTAAGCGCAGTACTGGGCGAGAAATCTCCCAGTTTGCCAAGGCGCTTCCAATGTCTCTACGCACCCTGGGCTTGATTGAGAAACTGAGCGCTTGCCGTCGCTCAGCCATTCTGGATGCGCTATCGCAACCGCTGATGCCCAAAATCTGCAAATAGGCCCTCTGCGCTCAAGGAGCGTGACGACCGGTGCGACTTGAACTGGACATGGGCGCGCACCCGCATGGATTGTGCGTGCAAAAGACCGTTCGACATTCCTCATTGGAAGCGGGGCGAGCACAGGGGTGCCAAAGAAGGCGGAGGCGAAGGCTGGAAAACTACGTTCGTGGTCCCCAGCCCGCTTTGTATCGTGACCCGAAAACGGGGGCCACGTGGAGCGGACGCGGCCGCGCTCCTGCATGGCTCGCCGATCTAAGGACAGGAGAGAAGAATATCTGATTTCGACGTCGAGTGAGGCGGCTGAACATCATGCTCGGGACACTTTCGAAGCATCTCGTCCGGCGAATCGCCCTTGATGCTAGCTAAAATAGACACATCGCGCTGGATAACGAGATGGCAGCCCTTCCGGTCCCCGCCCACATCAACGGTCCTCGTCGGCAATTGTCTGCTGGGACAGGTGTTGTCGGCGTCCATCGAAGCGACGACGGCACACGCGCTGGTCCTTACATCGCGTAGGGACTCCCCCGTTTCTGTCCTATGAGTGACGACCAGACCAGTCCCATCGTCCACTCCAGCGTTGAGCATCTTCTCATAAACAGGGCTCGACCATGTGACCGAGTTGCGAAGCATCGACGGCCGCGTCAAACAACGCGTCGGCGTTACGTCCGGCGCAGTTTTACGGTAGTCAACGAGACGAGATTTCAAGCTGGACGGGCAACGACGGGATTTCCCTGTCACGTTGTCCACTCCATGCGATTTTCGCTTTGAGCCGAGCGGCTACAGGTAAAATTCAGCCCAAGATTGCTCATTAGCGGTTTGCTCGATGTGCAATATACGAACGCCTACTATCTCCAGGCGCTGAGGCCATTGGAAAGAGGTGTGCCCACGATATTCAGACGCACCTTTCATGGCTCAACTAGCCGCCTGTTCAGAATCGAACTACTACGATGGCCAATCAACTAACACTTGACACACTGGAAAGCTGGCTCTGGGAGTCCGCGAACATCCTGCGCGGCTCCATCGACTCCTCTGACTTCAAGAACTACATCTTTGGCCTCCTGTTCCTCAAGCGCTTCAACGACGTATTTGACGAGCGCGTGAATCAGTTGATGGCCGAAGAAGGCCTGAGTCGCGAGGAGGCCGACGCCGAAGTGTGCGAAGACCAGGGTGCCTTCCCGCCGACAGCTCGGTGGGGCTGGCTCATTAGCCGCACCGAGAACATCGGCGAAGCGCTCGACAAAGCCTTCCACGACATCGAAGCTGGTGTGAAGGGCACGGACCTAGAGCACGTGCTGACCGCCACCCAGTACGGCGACAAGCGCGTGCTTTCCGACCACACATTGCAGCGCCTGTTGCGTCACTTCAACCAGTACAAGCTAGGCAATGAAGACCTCTACAAGGCCGACATGCTGGGTGACGCCTACGAGTACCTTATCAAGCAGTTCGCTGATGACGCCGGCAAGAAAGGCGGCGAATTCTACACTCCCAAAGGTGTGGTGCATCTTGTTGTCGAGTTGCTGGACCCCCAGCCAGGTATGAGCGTGTATGACCCCACCTGCGGCAGCGGCGGCATGATGGTGGAAAGTGCACACCACATCGCCAAGTTGCCGGGCGGCACGTTGTTAGGCGACAAGCCCAATGTGCTGCTCTATGGCCAGGAAAAGAATTTGGGTACTTGGGCCATCGCCAAACTCAACCTGTACCTACACAACATGCGTGCCGAGATTGAGCGCGGCGATACCCTGGTCGAACCCAAGCACCTGGATGGTGATTACCTGAAAACCTTCGACCAGGTAATTGCCAATCCACCGTTCTCGGCAAAGGCATGGTGGACGCCGCTTGAACTTGAGAGCGAAGCTGAGAAGGATAACGAAAAGAAACCTAAAGCTCCTAACTACAGGCAGGTCAGCGACCCCTATGGCAGATTCGGCTACGGCATTCCGTCGCGTGGTTATGCCGACCTTGCCTTTGCGCAGCACATGCTCGCCAGCCTAAAAGCCAACGGCCGCATGGGCGTCATCCTGCCGCACGGGGTGCTGTTTCGCAGTGGCGAGGAGGGCAAGATTCGCGAGGGGTTGCTCTTCGGTACTGATGCTGCCAGTGGCAGCCAGCCTGGTGACTTGATTGAAGCCATCATCGGGCTGCCTTCGGCGCTGTTCTACAACACCGGCATTCCGGCCTGTGTTTTGGTGCTGAACAAGGGCAAGCCGGCGACGCTTAAGGGCAAGGTTATCATCATCGACGCCAGCCAAGACTATCTGGAAGGCAAGGCTCAAAATTCGCTGCGCTCGGAAGACGTCAGCCGCATCGCTGCTACACACAAGGCCGCGTTCAACCACCAAGCCGAAGTGGAGAACTACTGTCGTGTGGTGATGTTGGACGAAATTCGTAAGAACGATTGCAATCTCAGCATCGCCCGTTACATCGACAACGGGGAAACCGAAGAAGTGGTCGATGTCCTCGCGACGTTGGCGGAACTGGAAGAACTCGCACAAGAAGAGGCGAAGATTGATGAAAGGCTCGGAACCTATCTCAAGGAATTTGGTTTTGTAGGGAGCCTAGCATGACCAAAACCGATTTCGGCTCACTTCGAGAAACCCAGATTGGTGCCATCGCGGCGGACTGGGAAATGGGAGTTATCGCGGACTTCGTTTCTTCACTACAAGCCGGCGTGAGCGTAAATGCCGTTGAAACCGAGTCTGGTTGCTCAAGCAACGAAATTGGTGTGCTCAAGACAAGTGCGGTATCCCAAGGAAAATTCTTCCGAGAACAGTGCAAAGTTGTAATCCCAGAGGATACTGCGCGGGTGGCGACGAGCGTCGTGAGAGACCGCGTCATCATCAGCCGCATGAATACTCCGACACTGGTTGGGGAATCGGGATACGTCGCGCAAAGCTATCCGAACCTCTTCTTGCCTGACCGTCTCTGGCAAACGGTACCTTCGAAGCGCCCCCATTCTCAGCGCTGGTTGTCTTATTGGTTGCAACACCCGCGCATGCGGGGGCTGATTTCTGCAGCCGCAACTGGTACTAGCAATAGCATGAAGAACATCTCGAAAGAGTCTGTGCTATCGCTGCCAGTCCCCCGCACACCATTGCGTGAGCAACAAAAAATTGTCGCTATCCTCACCGTTGTTGATAACAAGCTGGATGTGGTTACCCGCCAGATTGAGGCCACCAAGACCCTCAAGCGAGGTCTGATACAAACGCTGTACAGTCGGGGGATGGGTACGCTGGGTCCTGACAATCGATGGGTGCGACATGCCCGCTTTAGGAAGGTTAACTCAGGAACCTATCCTGCCAGTTGGCAGTGGATGAGAATGGGTGTCGTCGCGCCCATTATTCGGCGTGAGGCTAAGGTTCAGGCAGGGGGTACTTACCCAGAGCTTGGCCTTCGCTCGTTCGGTAAGGGCACATTTCACAAGCCAGCCTTGAACAGCATTGAAGTCGGAAGCAAGCGGCTTTTTGTCATCAAGACAGGCGACCTGCTTCTTTCCAACGTCTTCGCTTGGGAGGGTGCCATTGCTGTAGCTAAACGGGAAGACGATGGTCGATATGGTTCGCACAGGTATATTACTTGCGAAGTTGACCTTGCAAGAGCCAGCCCCGATTTTATCGCGCGATACCTGCTAACTCGCCCAGGTTTGGCAGCGATTGGCCTCGCCTCACCAGGCGGCGCTGGGCGCAACAAGACTTTGGGCTTGTCGGCCTTGGCTGACATCAAAGTCCCGGTTCCGCCACTGGCCGAGCAATTCGGCATAAATGACACTCTCGAGGCTGTGCAAAGCAAAATTAATTTGCTGGAAATTAAACGAGAGAGGCTAAAGGCGCTCAAACGCGGCTTGATGCAAAAGCTCCTGACTGGTGAATGGCGTGTCAATTTGGAAGGTGCCGAAGCGGTGGCAGCCTGAGCGTATAACACGATAAGAACAAAACGGAACGCAGACATGGGCAACGCAGAAAAGGTTGGCGTCGAATTTCCTGGAATCCAATGGCTGGTCAAGCAGGGCTACACTCACCTACGTGGTAGCCAGGTCGTGGCCGAACACCGCCATCTCGCCCCGGTGCTCAGAAACACACTCAAGGCCCGGCTATTGGCGCTGAACCCGTGGCTTGCAACCGTGCCGGGTGGTGTCGATGCCGCATTCATCGAGCTGCGCAAAGTGGTCAACGATGAGCTGTTGCCCGCAAACAAGGCGTTCTGGGAGCAGGTAGTGCATCGCTCCGACATCCAAATCAAAGATGCCGAGGGCAAGCCGCGCAGCGTGCGCTTCTTTGACGCTAGTTCGGCGGCCAACAACGATTTTCACGTGGTGGACCAGTACGTGGGGCAAAGCGCGGACGGCGACGTGTTCCGCCCGGACCTGCTGCTGTTCGTCAACGGCCTCCCGATGGCCATCATCGAGTGCAAGGCAAGCCATCACCGGCTGGACGAAGCCCTCGCACAACTCGACGGCTACCGGGCAGCTTTTCCGGCTCAGTTTGTTTTCAATCAGGTCAGCATCGGATTGAACGGGCGGCAAGCTATGTATGGCTCCATCTTCACACCGCCCGCCTTCTACACGCATTACCGCCTGGAAGACACCGAACGCGCAGAGGTGGCAGCGTTGTTGGGAGAGGAACCAAGCGAACAGGACCAATTGCTGTGGGCACTGTTCGAGCCGGCACGCTTTCTGGAACTCATCACCCACTACGTGCTGTTCGAGACCCGCGACGGAAAGACGGTCAAGAAACTGCCGCGCTACCAGCAGTGGCGTGCAGTTCGCAAGACGGTGCAGCGTTTGAACTCACCCAAGCCCCTGGGCGGCGTAGTGTGGCATACCCAAGGTAGCGGCAAGTCACTTACCATGGCCCTGTTGGCCCGTCTGCTCAGGGCCGAGAGCACAGGCTTGGACAACCCGACGGTGCTGGTGCTAACCGACCGTCGCGACCTCGACCAACAAATCTTCGACACATTCCACGCAGTGGGTATCAAGGCTATCCAAGCGGCATCGGTCTATGGTCTGGTCAAGATGCTATCGAATGATTACGGCAGCGTGTTCACGAGCACGGTCCAGAAATTCCAGGAGAGGGACGGGACCGCCGCTGAGAGTGAGACGTCGGAAGAGGCTGCCACAGACGGCGATGACATCTTGCGGGCAGCCCGACAGCGACGCGTGCGCGACGGTAAGGACTTCTTCGTGGTAGAAGAGCGGAACGCGAACTTCGGCAGCTTCGACGAGGACGGGGTCTTTCTGTCGCCAAAGTGGGAAGAGGTCAGTCGCGAGAAGGTGAACTTCCGTGTGCTGAGCACTAAACCGAACTTTTATGTCTTGGTCGACGAGGCGCACCGCAGCCAGTACGATTTTTTGGCCGCTTTCATGCGGGCCAGCCTTCCGTACGCCAAATTCATCGCCTTCACGGGTACACCACTGCTGAATGATGACAAGCACACCTTGGCCGAATTCGGTGGCGATGAGTACATTGACGAGTATCGTTTGCACGAGGCAGTGGCCGACGGAGCTACGTTGCCCATCAAGTATCAGGATGCCTGGGTCGCGTTAGCGCCGGACGCCGAGCTTGACACAGCTTTCAAGCTTCAGTTTGCCAAAGAACCTGATACTCGGCAGCAGGCCCTGAAGAAAGAGTTGCTCTCACGATGGCGGCAAGCAGGCGACCGCATGGAAAAGGTGGCTCATCATCTGGTCGAGCATTTTTTGTCCAACGTACTAGCCAAGGGCCTTAAGGGCATGCTCGTGTGCGACGGACGCGAAATGGCCGTGCGCTACAAGGACCTGCTCAACGCCATCATGAAGGAGCGCGCCCGTGGGGGGCTGCTAACCTTCGAGAGCCGGGTGGTGGTATCGCTAGCCAGCATCACGGCCTCGCGCACCGGCGCGTCCGGAAAAGAAGCGGCCGCCGAGAAAGGTGTTGATGTCCATAAAGTGCTTACCATCGAAGAACGCGTGCGTGAGGAAATCAAGGTCGGTAAGCCACCGGTCGCGATGCCGTCAGAGCAGATTTCCAACTTCGTCAGCAAGCTGTTCCCACTACCGTACGGTGACGAAACCAAGGGGAAGGACGGCAAGGTACATGCCAACAACGTTGGGCTTATCATCGTGTCTGACATGCTGCTCACCGGCTGGGACGCACCGATTGTCGGCACGATGTACCTCGACAAGCCGCTCAAGGAGCATACCCTGCTGCAAGCCATCGCACGCGTGAACCGCACCATGGCAGGCAAGAACGCGGGCTACATCGTGGATTACCACGGCGTAGTGGAACATCTGGACCACGCTCTCAAAATCTATGGTGGCGAGGTCAAGACCGCCCAGGTGTGGGAGGGTGTGTGGAGCGAAATGCCCAAGCTGCAAGCGACCCTCGGCCGCATTCTTAAGCTCCTGCCACGCAAGCATGACCCGGTCAGCCAGCGTGAGGGCTACAAGGCCGACGCCGAAGCTTTCCTAGACCCGACGAGCCGACTGGATGCAGTCGAAGACTTCCTGGAACTTGTCAAACAGTTCAACCGCAGCATCGACATCATCCTGCCCGATGTGCGTGGCGTGCCGTTCAAGCCATACTTCACGCTGTTCGCTGAAATCCGCCTGATGCTACGGGACAAGCTGCCCGGAGCAACCTATCGCGAGCGAATTACCAAGCTCGAGTCGGTACTCCTGCAACAATTGCTGGATGAGTACATCAAAGCCAGCCCAGCAAAGAGCCTGCTCGGCAAGGAGGTTTCGATTCTCGATGCCTCAGACATGTCCAGACTGAAGAAGCTGGCCAGCGCCGGCAGCCAAGCGTTGGTGATGAAAAACCAGTTGAAGCACACCATCGTGACTGGTCGAGACAAGGACCCGGCGTTCTTCGACAAGCTAGCGGATGAGCTGGAAAAGCTGCTTGAGGAAGAGAAGGCCGGACGCATTACCCAAGCCAAGTTCCTGGAGCAACTTGAGCTATTCGGTCAGCGCATCAAAGACAAGGACAACACTGGCTTCTCCAACCCGGCGCAGTCCGCAGTGTTTCACTACCTAGAATCACATCTTGCGGGCGAAATAGCACGGGGCGTGACGACCAAACTGTTCGAAGATGATGAGCTGAATCACACCATGGCCTCCGGCAACTGGAAGGCGATGACCGACATGCACCCTGATATCAAGAAGCGCATCAGCGGCTTACTGGTGCCACTGGCTGGTTGGCAGCGCTCCGTGGCACGGGACCACGCCGGGCACTTGCTAGGCATTTTGCTGAAGAATTAAGACCATGCCGCGTCTGCAATACGGAAAGACAATCATCGAGTGGCAGTTTCAGCCAGATGGAGGGCTGAAGCGCCACTATGTGACCGTCGAACGCGGTCGGCCCGTGTTGCTTCGTGGGCCATGGGTGGAATTGCCGCAACAGGAAGCGATGGTGCGGCAACGTGGACGCTGGATACGCGAGAAGCTTTTTCTGGTCAACAAGTCGTTGGCCGAAGACGCAGTCGTTACGGGCAGTCGCCTGAGGTATTGCGGCCGTAGTTATTTCACGGAAATTCGGCACGTGAACACACTGGCCACACCAAGACTGGCCTTTACAGCCTCACGCTTCGTGGTTGAGTGCCCATGGGGCAACTCAATCGCTCACGAAGTTGTCGTGCCGCTGTTGGAAATCTTCTACCACGAACGCGCCGAAGAAAAGCTGCTGCCACGGGTTCGTTATTGGGAGCGAGAAACTGGGCTGAAAGCTGCCGGAGCACGCATCCGTCACTTTGAAAGCCGATGGGCAAGCTGCGACGCAGCAAACGTCTTACAGTTTCATCCAAAAGTGATGGAGCTGCCCGGCAGCGTGCAGGACTACATCATCGTCCACGAGCTTTGTCATACTCTCGAAAAGAACCATACGAAGGCCTTTTGGAGCTTGGTCGCTCAAGTCATGCCCGGGTGGCGAAGAGAGCACGAGGCGCTGGAGAGAGCGGCGGACGGAAATGCGATTTAGCGATTCCGTCCATTTTGCCACCACGTCGTCCCGCCTTCCTGTAACACAAGGTTTTGTGGGAATCGAATTTCAATGGTGTTATGGGCATAGCCAGCGTCTTTCAGCCCGCTCGGAAGCGGCACTCCGGGAATAAATCGAACTTCAATTCCACCGAGTGCAAGTAGTCGTTTTGCTAAATACATACCGATGCCCAGTCCATTCATGCGCATCGCACGTGCGGTCTTTCCCGAATAATGCTCTTCAAAAATTCGTTCAGCCTCGTCTTCTTCCACTCGCAGGCTCGTCATCTCGAACAGTAACGCCAATTCATCACGATTTTCGAATCGAACGTTTATTTGCGAACCATGGGAGCAATATTTAGTCGCATTTTCCAATATATAATATATGGCAACACTGAAGGTCTCGTAGTCAAGCTTTACTCGAGTCTCGCTGGGCCACTGGCGCACCGAGATTCCGCTGTTCTGGAAATCTTGAAAAAACGAAGCAATCAGATTTTTAACAACACGATGCAAAACATGAGGCATGAGCCTAACGTCAGTAAGGCGACTTGAGTCCAGACGCTCAAACACCGAAAACTCATGAGCCATGGCTTGGCAATTCTTTAGAACGCGTAGCAATGCGGCTGCGGACTCGTCCGGGTCCTCCAATAGTGCGTCTCGAAGGACCTGCTTTTGGGACATACCATCGGAGGTTTCTACGATTTGCTCTTGGCTCGCAATGCTGTAAAGCTCTAGCAAAATACTGCTGCACAACGTGCGCAGATTGTGTGTAATACGATTTGTGTCACGTTTCGCTGCGTCTTTTGCAGCCTCTCGCGCGTCCAATAGCAGTTGGATGGCACCACCAATGACCTGTTGGCGAGACCGGAAGCGTTTCGCACTGCTGATATCGTCTTGGTCGTCCGTGCAAAGGAAAACTGTTCCGAGAGGTGTGCTCAACCGGCCTCTCCGTCTGCGTCCATCTAGTCCGCAATCCGTGACCACCTCGCTCGCTTTTACGCATTCTTTCAAGCAGGCTTCGCAGCCAGGGTCGAGCTTAACAAAGAGTTTTTCGCCAGCCAAATCTTCAATAAGCGTGTGGTCGGACATACTAAAGCCCCAGCAAGCTTTCTATCATCTGGAGATACTGATATGGGTCAGCCGTTTTCGGCAATCGGCCATCCACCATGTCCCAGGCTTCATGAAAAGTATCGCCCCTTGGTTCGGCTGAGTAAATGACGACCTTTTTACTTTCCCCGAATCGAGTTTTTATGGCCTTTGCGAGGCCCAGCCCCTCATCTTTAAAGTCCAAAGCGCGCCCAACACCTTGGATGTCGACGAATATTATGGCTGCGCCAACGATGTCGGGTGAGTTGAATGTCGGAACATCTTTGATTAATTTGACGTTGCGCCACCCAGCCTTGCGAAGGATTCTTATTAATGGAAAATCCGATTGGTCGTCGACAAAGATGATGCGAGCCGCTGCCATGGCGACAGCCGTGTCAGAATAAATAGGCGGCGAAGATACATCAGTACTCGTCAATCCAGACGCAGCCGCGCCTTGATTTACGGTCACGGTTGTGGTTTGACTAACCGAAGGAATTTGGCTCGATTGAATGGGCACGGGCCGGCGAAGCCATTTAATTACGGCAAGCGCCGTCGTTACAACGGCGATGCCAGCACCGCTGAAGAGCCATTCTTTGTTGTTTAAGACCCAATCCACAGCTACCCCGTCGTCTTCAACTGTTGTGTAAGCGATACCGACTGCCGTGAGTTTACTACTGGAGCGTGCGTTGACGAGCAAGCTTCAAACGTCTACCAGCTTCCGGATAATAAGTTTGCAGCGCCAAGTTCTTCGTGAGGCGCGACTAGAATCGATATCAGCTTGAAATGGAGCGCGCCGTACATTCCAATATACGCAAAGTCGGAAAGACAACCACGTCCATCCTCCATAAATTTCAGCTATTTACATAACAAACCCATAAGCTTCTCGACTTATGGGTCCGTTTTTCTCAGGTTATGCGTCTATCTACAGTGAGCGTCAAACATCAATGTTTCCCGCTCGCAACGCATTGGATTCGATAAACGCTCTGCGGGGCTCCACTTCATCGCCCATCAGAGTGGTGAAAATACCATCGGCTGCGATAGCGTCCTCAATTTGCACGCGCAGTAGCCGTCGCACATTGGGATCCATGGTCGTCTCCCAAAGCTGCTCAGGATTCATCTCCCCGAGGCCCTTATAGCGCTGCTTTGAAACATTGCGCTCAGCATCTGCAATTAACCACTTCATAGCGCTCTTAAAATCGCTAACAGCCATGCTGCGTTCGCCCCGCTTGATGACCGCACCCGCCCCAATCAACCCCTTGAACGTATTCGCGGTATTGACGAGCTGTTGGTAGTCAGCCGTCAGCTGAAACTCCTCATCAATCACAGACTTCTTCACATTCCCGTGATGCCACCGCTCAACCCTTAGCGACCGCAGCTCCCTCACCGGGTCATACATCGGATACACCCGCACTTCCGGCTTCAGCGCATCATCCCTTAGCTTCGCCTCAAGCGCCTTAGCCGACACTTCCGTCGAAGCCTCGCTAGACAGATCGATCGTAACCCCATCCATCACAGCCTCAAGCGCATTCGCGTCATACAGCCGGCTCAACCGCTCAACCACCCCTTGCGCCAGCAAATACGACCTCGCCAACTCCCCAAGCGCATCCCCAGCAATCGGCGTAACCCCTTCAGAAGCAACCAGCTCCGACCCATTCAGCGCAAGCCGCAGCATATGCGCATTAAGCTCAGCCCCATCCTTAAGATACCGCTCATCCTTACCCGCCTTAACCTTATAAAGCGGCGGCTGCGCGATATAGATA
>Ga0105248_10005203_pt1 | contig 14334 bp, 11 predicted proteins | sample KBSS34metaG_FD_81524 | JGI IMG/M metagenome (GOLD analysis project Ga0105248, IMG submission 81524) | Switchgrass rhizosphere microbial communities from Kellogg Biological Station, Michigan, USA - KBS S3-4 metaG | ecosystem: Host-associated > Plants > Roots > Rhizosphere > Soil | place...
CCGCCAGGCACTTCAGCAAGGTCGTCTTGCCGGCACCATTGCGGCCAATAAGCGCGAGCCGGTCGCGCTCGCCAATGTAGAGGTCGAGGCCGCGGAACAGCCAACCTTCGCCCTGGATCAGTCCCAGGTCTTCATAACTGAGGATCGGCGCCGCCATCGGCCGCGCTTAGAAGAGCCTCAGCTTGTCCTCAATGCGGCTGGGCAGCTTTTTGCGCCTCAACCATCGCTGCGATCTCATCAAGGAGCTGGTGAGCGTCGTAAAGGATCCCGTCCTTAACCACATATTTGATTCCGCCGACGTGATGGATCTGCCCGTCCTGCTCCAGGCGGTCGAAGCCTGTGCCGTACAAGGTCTTGAGGTTCTGGAGCGGGTTCTCCGGCGCAATCACCAGGTCCGCGAGCTTACCGGGCTCGACCAGCCCGACCGGCGGCTCGATGCCTTTGGGCCGGTACAGCTCCTGCGCTCCGTTCCACGTCGCGGCCGTGATCACCTCCAGTGGGCTGAATCCAGCCTCCTGAAGCATCTCGAGCTCGCCGATGTAGGAGAAGCCCCAGGTTTGGTAGATGAAGCCCGGATCCGAGCCGGCGGTCACCAGCCCGCCCATGTTCTTATAATCGTTCATCAGGCGCATGTAGGGCACGTAGAAGCGCCGCCACTTGATCTCGCGCGCGGTCGTCCAGTCGTACCAGTAGGAACCGTGGTGTTCGCGGTTCGCCGCGTAAAAACTCATCATGGACGGAAGCACATATCTGGCGTTCCAGTCGGCATTACGGGCGCGCATGAGGTCGCGCGACGCCGAATAGATGTTGAATGTCGGGTTGAAGACGACGCCGTGCTCAAGCTGCTCGCGGAGATAGGCGTTCCATTCTGGACCGCCCGGCTCGACAATCTGGTCGGCAAGGTCGGCGAAATCGCCGAACCGCGACTGCTCGTTGAGATAATTGTAGTCGCTGGAAACCGTCTGGATCCGATGGTTCTTCAGAAGGGCTTCGAAGTGTCCGTAGAAATGGGTCACCGTGCCAAGGCCCGCGCGACCCGCGTCCAGTGCGTTGAATCGCGCAACGCCCGGCTGCGAGAGATGCGCGATCGTTCCGAGATGCAGCTTACGCGCTTCGTCGATCGCCGCCTTGGTCGCTTCGGGCGGCTCCATGTTGAAGAATTTTACTCCGTCGAAGCCCGTCTTCGCAGCCCAGCGAACCCACGCTCGTGCCTGCTCGGGCGTCCTGACGTCTCCGTTCGGCCAGGCGTCGCCGAGCACCGCATAGGTCACGAGCCGCGGCGCGACGATCGTATTGTCGGCGCTTCGCTTGCGGTCGGACAGGGTCTGCGCCACGTCCCCGAAATAGAAGGGCACGCCGCGCACGGTCGTCACTCCGTGGGCGAGCCATAATTTGTAGCCATAGGAGGCATTCGGCGCCTTGCGCGGATCGCCGTTATGGCCGTGCGTATCGATGAAGCCCGGCATCACCCACATACCGGTTGCGTCGATTTCTCGATCGGCATCGAGCGGCGGCCGGTTCGCCTTCATCGCGACGCCCGGGGTGCCCGCTGGCTCTACCGCCGTGATGCGATTGCCTTCGACGACGATGTCCATGGGCCCGATCGGCGGCGAACCGTCTCCCTTGATGACCATTGCCCCGCGGATGACCAGCTTGCGAAAGGGTCCCTGCCCTTCGCCAGCTTGGCGCGGCGGCACCTGCTCCATTCGGGGAGCCGGTTGCGCAATGGAAGGACTCGTTGCCGTCGGCAGCAACGCTGCCAGCAGCGTCAGAATTGATAACAGGCGCATCGTCTTTCCCACCCCCGTACACGATGAACGGCGTACAACCGCAGCATTCATAGCCTATTCAATGCTTCGTGATACAAGTCGCCGTGAACAAAGAATCGGCGATGAGACAGTTGCGTATTCTCCTATTTGCCGCCGCGATGTTGGGCGGCTTCACCGGCGCTCCCGCGCTGGGCGATCCGCCGCGCGATGCCGACAGGGCATTTGAGGCGAAACGTCAGGGCCGGTCTATGCCGCTGCCGCAGCTTGAGCGTCGGGTCATGCCGATGATGGGCGGCGCCGACTATCTCGGCCCGGAGATGAACGGCGACACATATCGATTCAAGTTCATGCAGAACGGGCGCGTCATCTGGGTCGACGTCGACGGCCAGGGGCGTGTCGTTCGCAAATCGCACGACAAGTAATCGCCTCCCAATTGACTTTTTCGTCATGCCTCCCAGTTGTTCCGGATAAGCAACTTCTCGTCGCAACGCGGGTTGACGGCGCGAAGATGAACGGCTCCGGGGAACATTGAATGCGCGTTTTGATCGTCGAAGACGAACCCAATCTCGGGAGGCAGCTGCGCTCCACGCTTGAGGGCGCGGGCTATGCCATCGACCTTGCGACCGATGGCGAAGACGGCCATTACCTTGGTTCCACCGAAAGTTATGACGCAGTGATCCTCGACCTCGGCTTGCCGGAGGTGGATGGCCTTACCGTGCTCGATCGCTGGCGGAAGGAAGGCCGCAAGATGCCTGTCCTCGTCCTCACTGCCCGCGACAGCTGGTCCGACAAGGTCGCCGGCCTTGATGCCGGAGCGGACGACTATCTCGCAAAGCCTTTCCAGACGGAGGAGCTGATCGCTCGACTGCGCGCGCTCATTCGCCGCTCGTCGGGAAATGCTTCGAGCGAGCTCAACGCGGGTGACATCAGGCTCGATACCCGCTCGGGCAAGGTCACCAAGGCGGGCGAGCCGGTGAAGCTCACCGCGCAGGAATACAAGCTGCTGTCCTACCTCATGCACCACAAGGGCAAGGTGGTCAGCCGGACCGAGCTCATCGAGCATATCTACGACCAGGATTTCGACCGCGATTCCAACACGATCGAGGTATTCGTCACGCGAATTCGAAAGAAGCTCGGAGCGGACGTAATCACGACCATTCGCGGCCTCGGATATAGCCTGGAAGAAACCGTAAGTTGAACCTCGAAGCCCCCGCGGCTCCCGCCGCGGAGGCGGAAGAGCGTCGCTCGCGAAAGCCCCGCGGGCACCGAAGGCGCACAGGCTCGCTGACCCGGCGCATGATTGGCGTCGCGGCGCTTTGGATCGCCGCGCTGCTGCTGCTCGGCGCCGTGGCGCTTGACCGGGTGCTGACCCGCTCGATCGTCGACAGCTTCGACAACCAGCTGGTCTTCGTACTCAATTCGATGATTGCCTCATCGGAGATCGATCCAATCGGAGAGGTCCGCTTCAACCGTCCATTGGCCGACCAGCGTTTCGTGGAGCCCTACTCAGGCTTCTATTACCAGGTCAGCGGCGTTGGCGCCGATACGCTTGCATCGCGGTCGCTGTGGGATCGGCGGCTGCGCGTTTCGGACGCGCATACGGACATCAAGCCGCATCTCTATGACAGTGACGAGTTTTCGACCAAGGACAATGCCGAGCCGCTTCGTATCGTCGAACGCGATGCCGTTCTGCCGGGGTCGTCGACCAAATGGCGGTTCCAGGTCGCCCAGTCGCGCGAAACGATCGACGAGCAAATCCGCAAGCTGCGCTCGACCCTGATATGGAGTTTCTCGGCATTAGGCCTTGGTCTGCTGGTCCTGGCTACTTTGCAGACCTTCTACGGACTCTGGCCCCTGAGGCGAGTGCGCCGCGAGGTTTCATCGATCCGATCCGGCGAGAAAACGCGTATCGGTCAGGACTTTCCGACGGAAATTCGGCCGCTGACCGAGGAAATCAACCAGCTGCTCGCCCATAGCGAAGCCCAGGCCGAGGAGGCGCGGCGTCACGCCGGCAATCTTGCCCATGCACTCAAGACTCCGCTTACCGTAATCACCAATGCAGCGACGGCCCGAGCGCCGGATCTCGCCGACACGGTCTGCCGCGAAGCCCTGGTCATGCGTCGGCAGGTCGATCACCACCTTGCACGCGCGCGGGCGATTGGAAGGCGTTCGGCCGCGCAATCGCGCGCAATCGTCTGGGAAAGCCTGGAGGCGGTGCAACGCGCGGTCGACCGATTGCATGAAGGCATCACGGTCGACATTGCCGGCAGCCACCAGGCGCAGGTCCGCGTCGAGCGCCAGGATCTCGACGAGATGCTCGGCAACCTCGTCGAAAATGCCGCCAAATATGGCGGCGGACGGGTGTTTGTAACGGTCGAGCCAAAGGGAGCGAAAGTGGACATCCTCGTCGAGGATGACGGCCCAGGAATTCCCGAGGAACGTCGCGGCGAGCTGTTCAAGCGGGGCGCCCGGCTTGATACGACGGGCAAGCCCGGGACCGGCCTTGGCCTCGCAATCGTGCGCGATGTTGCTGAAATCTACGGCGGGTCGATCCACCTCGAGGAAAGCGAGGACCTTGGCGGCCTGTTGGCGCGGCTCAGCCTCCCCTCTGGCTGACGGGGCCGCCCCTTCGTCGAACGACCTTTTGACTCGGCTCCCACCCATGTGCATGAATTGTCGCACATTGCGGGAAGGGTAATTTGACGATGAAGATCAAAGTCTTAGCGTTGGCGACAGCAAGCTTGCTCGCGATTGCGCCGGGCACGTCGGGAACGGCTAAACCCGTCTATGGGACCTGGGGATATGACGCGACGGCGATGGACGCCGCGGTCAAGCCGGGCGACGACTTCTTCGATTACGTCAATGGCGCCTGGGCCAAGCGCACTCCGATTGCGGCCGATCGCACCTTTGTCGGTATCGATTCCGTGCTGAACGACCAGATCGAAAAGGACGTTCGTGCGGTCATCGAGGACCAGGCGAAGGATCCGAGCGGCAATGGAAGGCTCGGGCAGCAGATCGGCGACCTCTATGCGAGCTGGATGGACACCGACACGGTTGAGAAGCTCGGTACTCAGCCGCTCCAGCCGTATCTCCAACGTATCGCGGCGGTGAAGACGCGCGGAGAGCTCGTCGACTTGTTCGTGGAGCCGGGTTTCGATTCACCGGTTGGGATCACTATCTTCGCCGATCTCAAGACCCCGACCCGTTATTCCGCCTACGCCTTCCAGGGTGGACTCGGCATGCCCAACCGCGATTATTATCTCCTGAAGGGCGAGAAGTACGACGCGTACCGCAAGGCGTACCGAGCCTATATCGTCGAGCTTCAGCGGCTTGCCGGAATTAGCGATCCAGAAGCCCGCGCGGACCGGATCATCGAGCTCGAGACGCAAATCGCAAAGATCCACTGGACGCCCGAACAGAGCCGCGACGCGGTCAAGACCTACAATCCGATGACCCGGGCGCAGCTGCGGTCCTTCGCTCCGGAGCTCCAGTGGGATCGCGCCCTGACCAAGCTACGACTCAGCAAGGCCGACAAGATCGTGGTTGGGCAGAAGAGCGCGATTGCGGCGGAGGGCAAGTTGTTCGCCTCGGTGCCGCTTCAGACCTGGAAGGACTGGACCGCCTTCCACTTCATCAGCTCGAACGCCCAGTATCTGCCGAAGGCCTTCGACGATGCGAAATTCAATTTCTATTCGAAGACGCTCCGCGACGTTCCCCAGCAACGAGACCGATGGAAGCGCGGCGTCGACATGGTCAATGGCGCTTTGGGCGAGGGTGTCGGCCAAATCTACGTGCAGCGCCATTATCCCCCGGAAAGCGACCGGCAGATGCACGAGCTGATCGACAACATCCTCGCTGCGCTAAAGGAGAAGATCCAAAACGCGTCCTGGATGGACGCACCGACCAGGGCGCGCGCGCTCGACAAGCTCGCGACCTTCGACCCGCGCATCGGCCATCCAGTCAAATATATAGATTATTCATCACTCGTCGTGAAACGAGGGGACCTGCTCGGCAATGCGATCCGCTCGGACGAATTCGACTGGAATTTGCTGCTGTCGCGCTATCCCAAGCCGGTCGACCGGACCTTGTGGGACATGCTCCCGCAGACCAACAATGCCTATTACGATCCGACCCAGAATCAGATCACCTTCCCGGCCGCAATCCTGCAGCCGCCCTATTTCGATCCTGGGGCCGACGCAGCCTCCAACTATGGCAGCATCGGCGCGACCATCGGTCACGAGATCGGGCATGGCTTCGATGACCAGGGTCGCAAGTTCGACGAGCGAGGCCGGTTGACGGACTGGTGGAGCGCCGCAACGGCAAAGCTTTACACCGCGCACGCCGACAAGCTGGTTGCGCAATACAACGGGTACGAGCCAATCCCGGGCGTACGCATCAAGGGCCAGCTGACTCTTGGCGAAAACCTTGGTGACCTCGGCGGCCTCGAGGTCGCTTATTCGGCGTATCGCAAATATGTCGCACAGCACGGGGAGCCGCCGGTCATTGACGGTCTTACCGGCGACCAGCGCTTCTTCATCGCTTACGGTTACAGTTGGGAGACGAAGCAGCGCGAAGGTGCGCTTCGAGCGCAGCTGCTCACCAACGAGCACAGTCCGGCCAAGTATCGTGTCAATGGCGTCGTGAGAAACGTCGACGCCTGGTACAAGGCATTCAACGTGCAACCAGGCGACAAGATGTATCTGACTCCGGAACAACGCGTCCACGTCTGGTAGTCGACATTGTAAAGGGCCGGGCGGCTCGCCGGTCGCCCGGACTCATCCGTTCGTCGAAAAATCTTGCCTTTCGATGGGGATATGGGGCATTTCGGCCACATTCCACCGGAGGGGTAAAAATCCATGCGTTTCAAGATCTTGACGCTCGCCAGCGCGAGCCTTCTGGCCGTTGCCGTCCCGTTTGCGGCAAATGCCGCCAAGCCGGTTTATGGCGACTGGGGTTACGAGCCGTCAGCAATGGACAAGTCGGTGAAGCCCGGCGACGATTTCTGGGCTTTCGTGAACGGCACTTGGGACAAGAATACGCAGATCGCCGCGGACCGGGCCTCCGCTGGACCGTTCGTCGCCTTGTCGGACCAAGCCGAGAAGGACGTGCACCAAATCGTCGAGCAACTCGGCACTGATTCGAACCGCGACCTGCTTAGCCAGCAGATCGGGGACTTTTATTCGAGCTTCATGGACACGGACGCCATCGAAGCCGCGGGAACCGGACCGCTGAAACCTTATCTCGCAGAGATCAGCGGGGCCAAGACGCGTGCACAGCTCCTTTCGCTGTTCGTAAAGCCGGGTTTCGCAGCTCCTGTGGACGTTGAGATCGGCCCAAACTTCAAGAATCCGGATGTCTATTCGGTCTTCGCCGGCCAGTCTCGTCTCGGCCTGCCCAGCCGTGAATATTATCTTGAAGACAATGCCAAGATGAAGGCGCACCGCGCCGCCTACCGCGATTACATCATCACGGTGCAGAAGCTTGCCGGCCTGCCGGGCGGCGAAGCGGCTGCGGACCGCATCATTGCGCTCGAGACGGAAATTTCGAAGGTCCAGTGGAAGGCCGCCGATCGGCGCGACATCGACAAGATCTACAATCCGATGACGCGCGCGCAGCTAATCAAGCTCGCCCCGCAGTTCGACTGGAACGCATCGCTCGCCAAGGCGGGCCTCGGCAATGCGAAGACGATCATCGTAACCGAGCCTTCGGCGGTCGCTGGCGCAGGGAAGATCTTCGCCTCGACGCCGCTTTCGACCTGGAAGGAGTGGCTGGCATTCCGCTTCGTTTCGGATCACGCCAGCGTGCTTCCCAAGGCTCTCGATGATGCGCGCTTTGCGTTTTATTCGAAGGAGCTTTCGGGCGTTCAGCAGCAGCGCGAGCGCTGGAAGCGCGGTGTTGCAGCCGTCAACGGCGCGCTCGGCGAAGGCGTCGGCCAGATCTACGTGAAGACGCACTATCCAGCCGAATCCGAGCGTCAGATGAAAGAGCTGATCGGCAATCTCGAGGACGCTTATCGGGAGCGCATCGGAAGCAACAAGTGGATGGACGATGCGACCCGCAAGGCTGCGCTCGAGAAGCTTACAGCCTTCGAGCCGCGGATCGGCCACCCAGTGAAATATATCGACTATTCGTCGATGAAGGTCGTGAAGGGCGATCCGCTCGGCAATGCGATGCGGTCCGCGGAGTTCGACTGGAAACTCGATCTGAAGCGCTTCCCGAAGCCCGTCGATCGGACGCTGTGGGGCATGTTCCCTCAGACGATCAACGCCTACTACAATCCGCTGGCGAACCAGATCACCTTCCCGGCCGCGATCCTGCAGCCGCCCTTCTTCGATCCGAACGCCGACGCCGCCGCCAATTACGGCGCGATTGGCGCTGTGATCGGCCACGAAATGGGCCACGGCTTCGACAACCAGGGCAGCAAGTTCGATCCGACGGGAAAGCTTCGCAACTGGTGGAGCCCGGAAGCCGCGAAGTCCTTCGCAACGCGGACGGACACGCTCGTCCAGCAATATAATGCCTTCAAGCCCTTCCCGGATCTTGCGGTCAACGGGAAGCTGACGCTGGGTGAGAATATCGGCGACCTCTCAGGCGTCGAAGCAGCCTATGCCGCCTACAAGAAGTACGAGGCCAAGCACGGCCAATCGCCCGTGATCGAGGGCCTGACTGGCGACCAGCGCTTCTTCATCGCTTACGCCCAGGCGTGGCAGGAAAAGCAGCGAGAGGATGCCGAGCGCCAGCAGGTCATCACGAATGAGCACAGCCCGGGCAAGTATCGGGTGAACGGCGTCGTTCGGAACGTCGATGCCTGGTACAAGGCGTTCAACGTGCAGCCGGGCGACAAGCTCTACCTCCCGCCGGATCAGCGCGTCCACATCTGGTAATCGGGAACATCTGGTAACGGCTTTGAAAAACGGCGCTGTCCCGCTAGGGGCAGCGCCGTGGCCGCTACGATCCATCCCCTGACGACCCAGCGCGCGCCCTCGCTCGACGCGCTGATGGCGCTCGTCGCCACCGACATGAATGGCGTCAATGCCGTCATCCTCGAGCGGATGCAGAGCAAGGTTGCGTTGATACCCGAGCTTGCCGGGCATTTGATCGCCGGCGGCGGCAAGCGCATGCGCCCGATGCTGACGCTCGCCAGCGGAAGCATGCTCGGCTACCCGGGCACGCGCCACCACAAGCTCGCGGCAGCGGTTGAGTTCATCCATACCGCGACCTTGCTCCACGACGATGTCGTCGATGGATCGGGTATGCGTCGGGGCAAGCGCACCGCGAACCTGATCTGGGGCAATCCGGCGAGCGTCCTGGTAGGCGACTTCCTGTTTTCCCGAGCTTTCGAGCTGATGGTCGAGGACGGCAGCCTCAAGGTGCTTCGGATTTTGAGCCACGCCTCGGCCGTGATCGCCGAGGGTGAAGTCGATCAATTGACCGCCCAGCGACGCATTGAGACCGACGAAGAACAGTATCTCGAGATCATCAGCGCGAAGACGGCCGCTCTGTTTGCTGCGGCTTGTCGGGTTTCACCGGTCGTCGCCGAAGCCAGCGAGGACGCCGAGCTGGCGCTCGAATGCTACGGAAAGAACCTCGGCATCGCCTTCCAGTTGACCGACGACGTGATCGACTATGCGTCCGACGCGGAAACCATGGGCAAAGGTGTCGGCGACGACTTCCGCGACGGTAAGATGACCCTTCCGGTGATTCTATCCTACGCCCGGGGAAGTGACGACGATCGTTCGTTCTGGCGCGCCGCGATCAGCGGCGAGCGAGTGTCGGATGTGGACCTCGCCCATGCGATTGACCTTCTTCGCAAGACGGACGCCCTTGCGGATACGATTGAGCGCGCGCGCCAGTACGGTCGTCGCGCCATCGATGCTCTCGCCATTTTCCCGGCCAGCAAGGCAAAGGCTGCGCTGATCGAGGCCGCCGAATTCGCGGTTGCCCGCGCCTACTGAATCTTTCCCAGCTTCGCGAACATCATTCCGATAAAGACGGTCACCGTGAACCCCGTCACGGGGGCGATGATTTCGTGAACGCGTGGCTTTCGAACGAAAAGGGCGACCAAGGTCATCGCCGTGAAGAAAAGGAAGAAGCCCAAGCCGACCCTGCTATTTTCGATATGCCGTTCGAGCAGCCAATCCTTGAGGAAGCCGAAAACAAGGAAGAGCAGTCCGAAGGAAAAGAACGGACCTGCTTCGCGATAATAATGTTCCCGCAGGTCAATGGGCTGGTCCGGCTTCATGTTCGGAAAGAGTAGCGAAGCGCCCATGAACATCATTACGGTCTGCAGCAGGACCGCACTGAAGGCCGTGAAATCCCAATTCTGCCGCTTGGCGAGCCCGAAACTAGCCCACCAGAAATGAATTGAGAGCAAAAGCATGATCGCCGACCAGATGAGTGGCGGCGGGTAGAGTCTCACTGTCGACCTGGCGATCAGGAGGGTCCGATAGCCTTGCAGGATCTCCGCAATCGCAAGACCGAGGATGATCGAAAGCAGGACCGACAGATAGGCGAACGCGTCGCTCATCAACCCCCCGTTGTCTGTCGCAGACGTCTCACATCTGCCATTCAGCCGCAATGACGAAGCCGGAAAGCCTTCCGATCCTGTCGGTTCTGCCCGAGCTTCTTGCGGCCTTGCGCGAGCGGACGCGCGCGCTCCTGGTCGCTCCTCCCGGCGCCGGAAAGACGACCAAGGTCGCTCCCGCGCTGCTCGAGGAAACATGGTGCGAGGGGCAGGTGCTTTTGCTGGTCCCACGCCGCCTCGCCGCACGAGCTGCTGCCGAATTCATGTCGTCGGAAGTTGGCGAAAAGCCGGGGCAAACCATCGGCTATACTACCCGCCTCGACAGTAAGGTGGGCAAGGACACGCGCATTGTCGCGATGACCCACGGCGTTTTCCTGGCGCGGATCCAGACGGATCCGGAATTGGCCGGCGTTTCGGCCGTGCTCTTCGATGAGGTGCACGAGCGAAGCCTCGACAATGACCTCGCGCTCGCCCTCGCGCTCGACGCTGCAAATGCGCTTCGCGACGACATGCGGCTGGTCGCGATGTCCGCAACGCTCGACATCGACCGCTTTCGGCAATTGCTCGGAAATCCGCCGACGATTGTCAGCAAGGGCAAGAGCTTTCCGCTTACCGTGCGCCACATAGGACGGGACGCCACGGGCCGCATTGAACCGCAAATGGCATCGGCGATCCGCGCTGCGTTCGGCGAACATGAGGGTTCGCTGCTCGCGTTTCTTCCAGGCGTCGCGGAAATCGAGCGCACTGCCGACACCTTGGGAAATCTCCCTGCGGATGTCGAAGTCCACAAGCTGCATGGCGCGATCGAACCGGCGGCGCAGCGCAGGGCGCTCGCGGCGCCCCCAGACGGAAAGCGCAAGCTCGTCCTATCCACCAGCATCGCCGAAACCAGCGTCACCCTGGTCGACGTTCGGATCGTCGTCGACAGCGGCCTTGCCCGTCGTCCGCGATACGATCGAGGCGCCGGCCTGACGCGGCTCGTCACCGAGCGGGCCAGCCGAGCATCAGTGACCCAGCGCGCCGGCCGCGCCGCTCGCCAGGCGCCGGGCATTGCCATCCGGCTATGGGAGGAGGCGGCGACAGCCTCGCTTCCGGCGTATGACCCGCCCGAGATCCTTGAAGCGGACCTGTCGAGCCTGCTCCTCACTTGCCTGTTGTGGGGCGAGACCGACCCTGAGCGACTGCCGTTTTTGACCTCACCGCCCGGAGCAGCGTTGGACGAGGCTCGAAAGCGGTTGAGCTCGCTGGGCGCAATCGACGCCGAAGGAAGAGTTACCGATCATGGCCGCGCGATCGCCGCCATGCCGCTTGAGCCGCGGCTTGCCCACATGATGATCGAGGCTCGTCGTCGAGGCTTCGCTGCGGCGGCCGCGGATGTCGCGGTCTTGATCAGCGAGCGCGGCCTCGGCGGCAACGATCCCGACCTTGAATTGCGCTGGCGCCGATGGCGATCGGACAAGTCCCCTCGCGCGCATGCCGCGCGCAACCTGGCGGCCGGTTGGCGCCGCCGCCTCGACGCGGGTTCGGAAGCCATTGACGAGCGCGATCTCGCCAGGTCGCTCGCGCTCTCCTTTCCCGACCGAGTGTCTCGTCGGCGCGATGCTTCGGGCGAAACCTGGCAATCCGTTGGCGGGCGCGGTTTCCGGCTGGACCCGGCGTCATCGCTCGCGAACAGCAAATGGCTCGCTGTCGGAGAAGTCGCGGGACACGCATCCGGTGCGCGCATCCTTTCCGCTGCAGCAATCGGCGAAGACGCGGTAATTGAGCTCTTCGACGATCAAATCGTAACCAGCCATGATGGCGACTTCGACGCTTCGACGGGATCGGTGACTCCGACACGCAGTCGGCGCCTCGGCGCCATTCGGCTTTCAAGCGGCCCCGACCCGAAGCCGGATCGAGAAGCAATCGAACGCGCTCTTCTGGAGGGAGTGCAGGAACATGGACTGAATTTGCTTCCTTGGACCGACGAAGCGCTGCAGCTTCGCGAAAGAGTTGAATTTGCCCATCGATTCGATCCCTCGATCGCGCGGCTCGACGACGAAGCACTGATCGATCGCGCCGACGAATGGCTGGCGCCGTTGCTCACTGGAAAGCGACGTCTCGACGACGTCTCCACAACTGCGATGAAGTCCGCGCTGGAAGGGCTCGTCGGGCATGACGGGGTCCGCAGGCTCGACCGGCTCGCCCCAGCCGAATTCGTCACTCCTGCGGGGAGCCGTCACGCGATCGATTATGCCTCGCCTGCAGGCCCAACCGTCGAAGTCCGGGCTCAGGCCCTGTTCGGGCTCGCCTCGCATCCGAGCATCGCCAACGGCCAGGTGCCACTGATCCTGGCGATCACCTCACCGGCCGGGCGCCCGATCCAGACCACGAAGGACCTGCCGGGATTTTGGGCGGGCAGCTGGCGCGACGTCGCCAAGGAAATGCGCGGCCGCTACCCCAAGCATCCCTGGCCTGAAGACCCGGCTTCGGCAGCGCCGACCCTAAGGACGAAACGGGCGTCCTAGGACCCACTTCCGATCGGAATCATCAAGTGTGCGTAAGGCGTACCAGCCCACATGACGTAAGGCGCCGACGTGTCCGGCTTGGCTCCCGACGGATAGCCCGCGAGGACCTCCTTCGATCCCACGATCATCAAGTGCGGGCCTGTCTTGACCCAGTCGTTCTCGGCGGTCGGCTTGGTTGCGTATGGATCCGTGTTGCTTGCGTCGGTTCCGCCTTCGAGCATGTACATGACGCCGACAGCGCCCGCGGGTGCCGGCTTGTGATGGATCCAGGCATCCGCCCACTTCATGGCATTCGCATCAGCGCACATCGGGTCAGGTCCAGGAGTTGCCGGGCTATCGGGAATGCAGGTCCAGTCGTTCGTACCCTTTCGCACAATCGTTGCGTTGCCGCTGGCGTCCATCGTCACAATCGACGCATTGTGGGCGATCGACGCTGGCGCCGCGGACTCCGCGCTCTTCACCGGATCGCTAGAGGCAGCTTCGCTACTGTTCGAAGAAGCAGAAGCGGAATTGTCCGAAGCCATGCTGTTTTCGCTGGTATTGGCCGCCTTGTTGCACGCGCCGATGGCAATCATCGATCCCGCCAGCAGCAGCACGCCCGTTGTTCTCATTGCCATGGGTCCCTCCTTTGACGCTCAAGAAGGACGGACGATCTAGCACAACGGTCATGTCGACGCACATGAAACCGAGCTTGATTCATCGGCCGCACTTTGCCACCTCGCGCCGATGACGATCGCCCGTATTTCCGAAGTCGAGCGCAAAACGACCCAATCTGGCAAAGCAAATGCCGGCCGCTGGATTCTCGAATTCGAACGGCAGCAGCCATTGCGTCCCGACCCGCTGACCGGGTGGAATGGTTCGGGCGATACCAATCCCCAAGTGCGGATGATCTTCGAGTCGAGTGAGGCTGCGGTCGCTTACTGCGAAAAGCGGGGGCTTCAGTACCACCTCGTGCCGGCGCTGCCGGTGCGGCTCAAAATCCAGGCATACGCCGACAATTTCCGTTGAGCTTCGCTCCTAGCCGAGGCAGGTTGCCCTTGCCGAGGTAGGGGGAAGGCTGCGCCACGCAGATATAAGGCTGGTCATCGGCACCAGGCCTGAAGCCATAAAATTGCAACCGGTCGCGCGTGCGCTTGTCGCCCATGGCCTGACGCCAATCCTGGTGTTCACCGGCCAGCATTCCGGACTCGATCCGCGCGCATTCGGTCTGGAATCATTCCCGCGCATCGACCTTGGCTGTCCGGGTGCCCGCGATCCGCACGTCCATGTCCGGGCTGTGACTTTCGCCCTGCTCCCGATGCTTCGCGGGACGACTGACCTGGTTGTCGTCCAGGGCGATACTTCCAGTGCATTGGGGGGAGCCCTAGCCGCTTTCGCGGCAGGCGTTCCCGTTGCCCATGTGGAGGCTGGCCTGCGCACCCATGATCCGCTCAGTCCCTGGCCCGAAGAGGAATATCGGACCGCCATCGACGCCGATGCCGATCTGTTGTTCGCGCCGACCGAGCTCGCGGCCGCGAACCTCCGTTCAGAGCAG
>Ga0105248_10005204_pt1 | contig 14333 bp, 12 predicted proteins | sample KBSS34metaG_FD_81524 | JGI IMG/M metagenome (GOLD analysis project Ga0105248, IMG submission 81524) | Switchgrass rhizosphere microbial communities from Kellogg Biological Station, Michigan, USA - KBS S3-4 metaG | ecosystem: Host-associated > Plants > Roots > Rhizosphere > Soil | place...
TCAGATCATGGGCCGTCTCCATCATTGTCGCGCTCGCGTTGACGCTGATGTTGCGTACCACCGGATTTGTCACTGCTCCGATCATGGTCGCGACAGCACTGGCGACGACCGCGATCGGCACCCTGTTGCCGATTCTGCGTGACTCCGGCGAACTCGAGACGCGCTTCGGCAAGCTGGTACTTGGCGCGGGTGCCGTGGGCGAATTGGGGCCGGTACTGGTGGTCTCGGTCGTGCTGACGCGCGAGCATACGACCTGGGTACAGACTTTGTTGTTGCTGGCCTTCGCCGGCGTGGCGTTGGCTGCAGCGATGGCGGCGTCGAAAGTGCGGCTGCGGCCCATTGTGCGGTTGCTGGAGCGCACTCTTCACGCCAGCAGCCAGCTCCCGGTGCGGATCTGCATCCTGCTGATGATCGGTCTCGTGTTGCTGGCCAACGAATTCGGTTTGGACTTGATCTTGGGGGCTTTTGCGGCTGGCATGGTCGTGCGACTCGCCAGCGAAGGCGAGAAAGGCGAGGTGTTGCGCGAGAAGTTGGAAGCGATCGGTTACGGCTTCCTGGTTCCTCTGTTCTTCGTGACGAGCGGTATCAAATTCAATCTGGCATCGTTACTTGAAAGTACCAACGCCATGGCGCGCGTCCCGTTGTACGTCGGGCTGTTCCTGTTGGTTCGCGGAGCGCCTTCGCTGCTGTTCTACCGCAAGGATCTTGAAAAGGGAGAGCACCTGCCCTTCATTCTCTATATTTCCACGGCCTTGCCTCTGGTTGTCGCAATTACCGACATCGGCGTGGCGACAGGTCGCATGCGCAGCGAGAACGCTGCCGCGCTGGTAGGCGCAGGCATGGTGTCGGTGCTCGTGTTCCCGTTGTTAGCCCTGGTGCTGCGCAGGCGCTCCGGCGCCGTGCAGACAGGACAAGGAAGAGGCGACCAGGAAGACGCGCTGTAATCTCCCAGTCGCCGCGGCGGAGACTAGTTCAATTTCTGGAGGTCGCTCGGTTTCCAGGCCTTGTCGAAGAAGGCCTTGGTCGGACCGTACAGTCGCAGGATGACGAAGAAGCCTTTACCAGGCAATGTCGCCAGCCAGTTCTTGCCCTCGCCCGGTGAATCGGAACCGAAATAGATGTCGATGGAGCCGTCTTTGTTCCTGATCGGTTTGTCCATCGTATTGATCGAAGGAAAGGGCTGACCATTGTCCAGACCGGATGCGGTGATGGAATCGTAGACGGTGACCGACCAGAATAAGGCGACGGGAATGCCCTTGGGCAAATGCAGCTTGTAGGATTCGGAGCCGGAAAGAAAATCGCCGTTGGCGTCGACGAATGTCGCTGGGTATTTGGCACCGACATCCACCATCGTGACTGCCATGCCGGGGCTCGCCGAATAGGCGTTGGTGAAGAAGCCCGTGCGCGGGTCGATGAAATTGAATGTTTCCGCGGTGAAGGTCGCATTTCCCGGGAAGACGTTTAGCCATCGCCGGTCCTTGTACCACAGGCCATTCGCAACGATGGTCTGGGGCTCGTAGGAGATTGCATGACCGATGCGGCTTGCTGTTCTCGCTGCCTTTTCGAGTATTGCGCGGGTGTAGTCATCCGGTTTGAACGGCTTGCCCTTGATGATTCCGAGCGTGGCCAGCATGCCGCGCATCTCCATATCGGCTGGATCGACATACTCGCGCGAGATAAAACGCGCCAGCATGTCGAAGGCGCTCCCGTCCGTGGGATAGAGCATATCGGCCGGCACATTCGACGCGTTCGGGAATTGCATGGGCTTGGCAGTTTTCTTGTTGCCGAGCGGATAGATGCGCGTCTTCTCCATGATCTCAACCGGCGCTTCCAACTGCTTCGGGTCCTTGAAGAAACCTCTCCAGAATACGAACACGCCGTAGGTGCGTGAGCGCAGCGCGAAGAACTCCTTCGGCACGTCGCCCTTGTAGTCCGGAGGCAGGATGAGATACTTACCACCTTTGCCGTGATCCGGTCCTGGCAGTCCCACGTCGCCGCACCAGATGAGCCCTTCGATCTTGCGCTCCGAGCAGAGCGGTCGCTGAAAGAAATCATCCAGAATGCCCTGCAGGCCAGGCGGAACCTCGATCACGATCGGACCGTCTGCTTTCAGATCCAGGTATCCCATCGCATAGATCACGTCGGAGTTCGGTGTGGTGATCAGCGTCTTGGCATTCAAGCGGTCTTTCCAGATCGGAAGTACGTTGTAACCCTTGCCGAACACCTTCTCGGAACCTTCCTTCATGGCGACCATGTTGAGCGCGGGCAGCGCCCAGAGGTAGGACTGCACCGCACGCTGAAACAGCAGCTCCTCTTTGAGCGTAGCCACTCCGTCTTTGGAGGGATAGCCGTTGGGGAAAGGAAGGTCGGAAAGCTCGTCGTAACGCGATGTCTGAGCGAATGCGGATGTGCAATAGGCGGCGGCCAATATGCCCAGCGTTATGCATACCTTATGCATTGACGTCAATTTGCATTCTCCTTGTGATTACCGATCGACCGGATGCACTGTCAATTATCGACCAGCTGCGCCATTTACTTATGGGCTGCGCTCCTGCTTTTCGGCTGAGCCGCTTTGGCCTTTCGCGGTATTCGGATTGCCCGCACGGCGAGAGTCGCACCGAGCGCGAGAAGACATCCGATCGACACGTCGTACAAGCGATCCGAAAGCAGATGAGGGGGCATGCCACGCCCTTGCACCACGAGGTCGATCGACACTATGAAGAAAGCAGTGAACCCCGCATATCCGAGCGCTGGATTCAGCGCGAACCCGAGTCGAGCCGACGCAGCAGTGATCACTGCGAACGCAGCCAATGCTTCGGGTGCATGTACCAGGTGCACGACCACTTCCGCCAAAAGAATCCCAAGCAGTGTCCCTGCCATATACTGCAAGACAAGGCGCAAGCTTTCCAAACCCTCGCGGCGCATGACCATGAGTACGGTCATCGTGGCCCAGTAGGGGCGCTCAACTCCCAGCCAGTCTGCTGCAAGCAGTGCGGCGCCTGCTGCCAAAGCGTAGGCAATCGCAAATGAGGCGCCCGCATCAACGCCCGCGAGCGCGCGTCGGATACCCGCACGCCAGTCCATTACGTTTTCGTCGGCAGGTACTCCGAATACGGACCACACGAGGATTGCAACCACGATAGCCATCGCACCGCCACCTGCAGCGACGACTGCAACCATTGGGTTGGCAAAATGCAGACCTGCACCGGTAGCGGTTGCGACAGCGAAGAAGCGTGCGACTGCTCCGAGTCCTGGATGCGATCCGCTTACCCAGCCTGCAACCAGTGCCGCGCCCACGATTGTGACTTCGGCCGCACCCGTCGTTCCGCCATATCGGGCGCCGATGGTCCCGCCGATTACCATCGCGACCGTTGCCGCCGCCATCGTCCCGATGCGCGAACGATAGGTGGTGCCGATGTCCGCCAACGTCGTTAGCAGCGCGCACGATGCACCGATTACGCCTGCGATCGCTTCGCCCATGGCCATGCCAACGAGGATCGGGATGCCCGTAGCACAGGCGACGCGAAGGACCACCGCCATCGGCACAGGTCCAGGAGCAATCTTGAAGAGGTCGGATCCTAAATGGAGGTCAGCCATGACTGATTTGCGTGCTCATTTTGAAATCGAATGCGTCGATGGGGGTGGGAAACGAGGAGAAGGGACTTAGCAACGCCCGTACGGCATGGAAGTCGGACTGCGCTGGACGCAATTAGACAGGGAGATTCAGACGCTGGTATCCTCGATGCCGAGCGCGATGATCGTCAGCTTATCGCACTCAGTGCTGGCGAGGTTAGCATGGGAAAACTCGACGGGAAGGTTGCTGTAATCACCGGCGGGGCGAGCGGCATCGGCGAGGCGGCGGTTCGCTTGTTCGTCGACGAAGGCTGCCGCGTGGTAATCGCCGATATACAGGATGACAGGGGAGCGCGTCTCGCCGAGGGACTCGGAGAACGTGCCACCTACATACACACGGACGTAAGCGAGGAGCCTCATGTCAAGGCTGCGCTTGGTCTAGCTTTAACGAAATTCGGGCGCCTCGATTGTCTTTTCAACAATGCAGGGGTGGGCGGGGTCTCCGGGTCGATCGAGGAACTTTCGGTCGAAGGCTACGACCGGACTATGGCCGTCCTCCTGCGCGGGGTATATCTCGGCATGAAGCACGCAGCGCCTATCATGCGCACGCAGGGGAAGGGGAGCATCATCAGCACTGCGAGCATCGCCGGAATCCAGACGGAGTATGCGCCACACATCTATAGCGCGGCGAAGGCGGCTGTCATCCAGCTTACGCGCTCCGTTGCAATGGAATTGGGTGAAGGCGACGTCAGGGTGAATTGCATCTGCCCCGGCGTGATCGCGACGCCTCTGTTCGCCAAAGCGTTCGGGCTCCCGCCCGAGGTTGCCGATCAGACGGTGGAGACGATCAAGCCAGCGCTTGCGAACCGCCAACCGCTACGGCGACCGGGACTGCCGGAAGACGTGGCCCGGGCGGCCCTCTGGCTGGCAAGCGATGATTCCAGTTTCGTTACCGGTCACGCGTTGGTGGTCGACGGCGGTCTTACCGGCGGGCGCCAGTGGTCGGCGGCTGAAAAGCAGAGCCGTCTGCTGCGGCTGACGTTGGGCGCGGACGGGTAGGGGAAGAGGTTTTCGTCGTGATTGTCGCGCGATCGGGCGACTAACCCTACCGACCACGTACGTGTTTGCGGATAGCAGTGTCCAATTTGTTCCCGTGGCGGGAAGCGGGGGCTTTTCCAAAGTCGTGCTCTTGGCAGACGACGGCGCACGTGCCGATGTCTATCTGCACGGCGGTCAAGTGACGTCGTGGGTTTCGGCAGGCGATACCACGGACCGGTTGTTTCTCAGCAGCAGAGCCCAGTTCAAAACAGGTGGCGCGATTCGCGGTGGTGTACCGGTCAGCTTTCCGCAGTTCGCTGGCCAGGGGTCGTTGCCCAACCACGGATTCGCCAGGGTATCGGTCTGGGACCTCGTTCGCGCCGGACGCCTGCAGTCGGGTGCGGCGCAAGCCACGCTGCGCCTTACCCACTCTCCGGCGACGTGTGCCCTCTGGACGCATGCGTTCGCCGTCGAACTTACCGTGACCGTCGTCGGCCGCCAACTCGACATCGATTTGGTCGTGAGGAACACGGGCTCTACGACATTTGAATTCACCGGTGCATTGCATACTTATCTGCGAGTGGCCGATATCGGATCTGTCGCAATTCGAGGGCTTCGCAATGCGCACTACCGTGACAAGGTGCTTGGCAAAGACGACTTAGTCGAGTGGGCAACCGAGCTCAAGATCGACCGGCCCATCGATCGCATCTATTTCGTGGCGCCTGATGAAATAGAAATCCGCGAACCAGGACGAACGACAATCAGCCACGCAACGGGATTTCCCGATACCGTGGTGTGGAATCCAGGCGAGCGAGGTGGCGCAGCGTTGGACGATCTGGAGCCGGGCGGGTACATCCGCATGGTATGTATCGAAGCGGCGGTGGCTCGAACAGCGGCGATTGTAAGTCCAAACGGGACCTGGAGCGGGGCGCAGAGACTTATCGCATCATCCGAGAAATAGCGGCTCGGGGACGCCGGCGACGCCCGGCGCGAGTGCGAACACATGTCCAGCGAGTGGCTGACGCCCACGCGCTTCGGGCGTGAGCCGTAACGATGCGGAGGTGACGAACAGCGTTCGCAAATCTGCCCCGCCGAAAATAACGCTGGTAACGTGCTGCACGGGCATGCGCAGCACGCGGTCGACGCGTCCATCGGGTGCGTAACGCGTGATGCGCCATCCGTCGTAGTGTGCATTCCAAACAAAGCCCTCGGCGTCGACCGTCAGGCCATCTGGATAGCCGTCCTCGGTGGACAGTTCGGCGAACACCCGGCGGTTTCGCGCGATCCCGGTTTCACGGTCGAAGTCGTACCGATAAATGCGCCGCAGCCAGGTATCACACAGATACATGGTTCGCTCGTCCAGACTCCAGGCGATCCCGTTCACGCAGGAAATGCCGCTGTCGACGCAGTGTGCGATGCAGTTGCGATCCAGTCGATAGACGGAGCCGGTAGCGTCTGGCGAGTTCGCGATATTCTTGGTACCGGCCCAGAATCGCCCCGCACGGTCCACCTTTCCGTCGTTGAAGCGATTGGTGGGGATGTCGGCTTCGGGATGAGCGATTCCGGTCACGCCGCCTGTCTCGGTGTCGAGGAACACGAAGCCGGTTCGCGTACCTGCAACGAGCCCGCCGTGCGCGCGCAGTCCGATGCAGCTCGTCACTTCCGGCATCGTCCAGCGCCGGAGATTGCCGTTGCCCGGATCGAGCCTTTGGACGAGTTTGGCTTCGACGTCGATCCAGTACAGCGCCTGCTCGCGGACGCTCCACACCGGACTCTCACCGATGAGGTTCGCGCAGGGCATAGCGATCTGGAAATCGGCGAGCTGGATAGCGGGAGCCTTTGCCACGGTACTGCCTTGTCGCGATGAACTCTTGAAGTGTGCAGTGGACAGTTAGCGCGATGTCGGTCCGGATTTGGCCTTGGTTTCGAAACCGAGGATCTCGTTGGCCTTGATGACCGCATCGGAGATTTCTTCCGTCGTAACCCGCTTGCTCATGGCCTGTTCGCGGATCAATTTGTAAGCATCTTCCTCCGATAGTCCGCGTGTGTTCATGAGAATGGCTTTGGCTTTGGCGATCTTGCGAAGGCCGGAGAGCCGCTCCTCGAGCCGCGCAACGTAGTGCTCCCGCGAACGCCTGCCTTCTGCCAGATGGCGCGCTAGAACGACGGCGGTCAGCAACCCGAAGGATTTCACAGGGGAGGCCACTATGGCAGTCGCATTGATCCGCAATACCGCTTCGATCGTCGTTGGATTTTCGTAGTTGACCACTGCAATGATCGGTGGCACGTCGTCACGTCTTACCCACGGCAGATCCATCGAGAGAAACTCCGGCCGCATCGCCAGGAATATCAGGTCGGCCTCATCGGGCAGCTTCTCCGCTGGCGGCCAAAAGGCTTTTACCTGGCAGCCGATGCGCTGGAGTTGGGCGATGAGTTCCTGCCCGTCCTGATCATCCGGATGCACCAGAAGCACCCGTAAAGAGCGAAGATCGCGCAGAACGCGAGAAGTGCCGCTAACAGATTTGCCGGTCATAGTCGGCGGCGCCTATTGGGCCTGGAGTCGTACTCGCGAGGACCAGTCCTGGAGTGTGTGGTCCACCAGGTACGGATCGGGACGCACCCAGCTGGTCGCCTCCTCCAGAATATCGAATTGTCCAGTGGCGTTTACCCGGGCGATGCGCGGTTTGAGATAGGTGTGGTGGTTGTCTTCATCGATGCGAACCAGCCCCTGGGGCGCGGCAAACTCCGATCCTGGCAACACGCGCAGCAACTCCCGCACGTTGTCGGTACCGACTTTGCGCAGCGCATCTGCCAGCAAGTGCGTCTGAAAATAGGCCGCCTCCCAACACATGTTTGTCACCACGTCGTTGCCGAATCGCTGCTTGTTCTTTTGCACACACCGCGCATTCACTTCCCCCGCGACAGACTGGAAGTACACCGCCGAGGTGATATGCCCTTCCGCGACCTCGGCCCCCATTTGCTGGATTTCGGCCTCGCAGGTGGTGAGGCTCGCGATCGGCATGCGTGCCGGATCGAGGCCCACTTTCTGATACGCACGATAGAGCAACGCGGTGCCGTCGCCCACAACGGTGGAGAAGATGAAGTCGGGGTTGAATGCTTTGATCTTCTTCGCGATGATCAAGTAGTCGTCCCAGGAAGCATTCAGCGGAAGATAGTGCTCGGCGACTTTGTCGCCGCCACGCTCGAGAATCAGATCGCTCATGATGCGATTGGATTCGTATGGATAGATGTACTCCGAGCCCACCATGAACACGCGGGACCCCGAGGTCCGCAGCATGAACTCGGCGAGCTGCACGCTATTCTGATTCGGTGCTGCTCCCGTGTAGATGACGTTGCGGGAGTATTCGAAGCCCTCGTACAGGGTCGGGTACATCAGCAACGCGTGCCATTTCTCGACCACGGGGATGACCGCCTTTCTGGTGCTGGACATGTAGCAGCCAAGGATGATGCGCACTGCGTCTTCCAGGATCAGTTTCTCCGCGAGTCCCTGATAGCAGACCGGACGCGATTCTGGATCGCGGAAAACCAGACGCAGTTCCCGGCCGTCGATGCCGCCAGCCGCATTGATCTCTTCGACAGCCAGGATGGTTCCCATCCGCTCCGAGTTTTCGATAACGGAAGTCACGCCGGTTTCGGAGAACAACACGCCTACGCTTATCGGTTCTTTGCTTGCTGCATTCATCTTGGTCAGCTGGTTGTCTTTTTCGCAATGTACCTACTCCGGCGACAATCATCGCGCAAATTTGAATCAGTCGACGGAAGGCCGCGTGCGGGTGAGCCATCGAGCAAGTCTCAGACCGGAGCGGCGCGAATCGCCCCCGTATCGGCCTAAGCTGATGGCGTCGGCTGGACTGGGAACCGCGCTGGCGGCTGATCCGCGGATGGCCAACGGCCCGTTTTGCCGACCTCTCGGCGTCTTGTCCCGCTGCTAACGGATGTTAACAGCGACCTGGAATGGGGCGAGCCCCAAATCGTATGCACTGCATCGGAGCATGTTGCGATGCCATATTCAACTCTGGTACGAGTTCGATGCTCGTCGGAAGCCGTCGTTGTGGCATCGCAACGCGCTCATGAAACCTTGACGGCTCAGGCCCTTGGGCGCTAGATTAACTTCAAATAAGAAGACGCTGGCCGCACTGCCAGCACCGCAGGTCTTGATTTTGCAGTAACCTAGCAACGATTGATTCCCGTCGCCGTCCCGCATCGAAACCATGCATCGTGATGTGGCAGCGGCCGGTAGTCGATTAGCGCTCGCCAGGACAAAGGCGTCCTGAACGTGCAAGGCAAGGAAGCCCGCATGTCGGAAATGCACCCCCGGCGCGTGGGCTTTTTTTAATTGGTCGTCCAGCAGGCATAACAGTCGAACAGGGGAAAAGGAGTCACATGAGCAAGTTCAACCGGAGGGATTTCCTGAAGGCTACCGCGGTCACCGCAGCCGCCGGCGCGGTACCCGCGCCGTTCATATGGCCTAAGGGCGCACAAGCCGCCGACACAGTCAAGGTCGGCATCCTGCATTCATTGACCGGTACGATCGCCATCGCCGAGAAGTCCGTCGTCGATGCCGAAATGCTGGCGATAGACGAAATCAACAAAGGTGGCGGTGTGATGGGGCAGAAGATCGAACCCATCGTCGAGGACGGCGCCAGCGACTGGCCGACGTTCGCGGAGAAAGCACGCAAGTTGATGGAGAAGGACAAGGTCGCCGCGGTGATGGGTTGCTATACCTCGGCTTCCCGCAAGGCGGTATTGCCAGTGTTCGAGAAGCTCAAGGGCCTGCTCTACTATCCGACCTACTACGAAGGTCTGGAGATGTCGCCCAACATCATGTACCCGGCGCAAGAGGCCACGCAGTCGGTCATCGCCGCAATGGAATGGCTGTACAAGAACAAGGGCAAAAGCTTCTACATGATCGGCTAGGACTACATTTGGCCGCGTACCACGATCAAGATCGCCAAGGCGACTCTGACGCGTCTCGGTGGCAAGCTCGTGGGCGAAGGCTACTACCCGCTGGGACACATCGAGTTCTCGTCCGAGATCAACAAGATCAAGGCAGCAAAGCCCGACGTGATTCTGAATTGCGTGGTCGGTGGCAGCAACGTCGCATTCTTCAAGCAATTGACTGCGGCAGGCATCAACGGATCGAACCAGACGCTCCTTTCGCTCGCAGTTTCCGAGGAAGAAGTGTCCGGGATCGGCGCGGAAAATACCGTCGGCACCCTTACCTGTATGGGTTACTTCCAGAGTCTGAAGAATCCAGCCAACGAGAAGTTCGTAAAGGCCTTCAAGGCCAAATACGGAGCGAATCGAGTGCTGGGCGACACGCTGGAATGCGGCTATATCTCGGTCTATCTGTGGAAGCTCGCCGCCGAAAAGGCAAAGAGCTTCGACGTCGAGAAGGTGGTCGCGGCATCGTCGGATTTGCCGATCGATGCCCCCGAGGGCCACGTGCATTTCGACAAGAGCAACCACCATCTGTGGAAACATGCCCGTATCGGCACATTCTTACCGGACGGTCAGGTCAACATGATCTACGAATCGCCGTTGCTCGCTCCGAATCCGTTCCCGAAGTTGTAATTGCCTGACCGGAGGTCCGCGGTACTCGCGGACCTCCGCCTGACGCAGGGTTTACCAGTCACGAGTCACGAATCACCAGTCACGGATTTCGAATGAACCTCGACATGCTCGCCATGCAGGCTTTCACCGGGCTGAGCATTTTCACCATTCTGATGCTCATGGCCCTGGGGCTTGCAATCGTCTTCGGCCTGATGGGCGTGATCAACATGGCGCATGGCGAACTGATGGCGATGGGTGCCTATTGCAGTTACGGCACCGCGCTGTTCTTCGAGCGCTTCATGCCGGGTCTGATGGGCCTGTACATCTTCGTCGGCATCGGGCTGGCTTTCGTCGTCACCAGCCTGTTCGGATATCTACTGGAGCGGGGCCTCATACGCTTCCTGTACAAGCGACCACTCGATACGCTGCTCGCCACGTGGGGTGTGAGCCTCGTGCTCCAGCAACTGTATCGCCAACTCATCAATGCAAAGGAAGTCGAAGTCCCCACGGTGTCGTGGCTGCATGGTGCGTGGCAGGCGACCGAGGGAGTATCTTTCCCCCTTTCGCGATTGTTCATCATCGGTCTCGCCGTCGTTACGGCGACTCTGGTCTACCTGCTCTTATTCAGAACCCGTTGGGGATTGCGCATCCGTGCCGTTACCCAGAACCGGGCGATGGCCGGCGCTGCCGGTATAAACACCACGAAGGTCGATGCCTATACCTTTGCCTTGGGTTGCGGTTTGGCTGGCATTGCCGGCAGTTCCTTCACCATGCTCGCCTCCACCGGTCCGACCACTGGCCAGCAATACATCGTCGACACTTTCATCACGGTCGTGTTCGGTGGTGTGGAGAGTTTGCTCGGCACCATCTTTTCCGCCTTCATCATTGGTCAGATGCAGTCCTGGTTCGAGTACAGCCTGAGCGGTTCGATGGCGAGGGCCAGCATTCTGCTGCTGGTCATCGTCGTGCTGTACTTCCGGCCTAACGGACTGTTTGCGGCGAAGGTGAGGCGTTGATGTCAAAGCCTGCGCGTCAAGGCGCCAATGGCGGCGTGACCGTGGCCGGTGTGGCGACGGAACGCGGCTGGGGTGAGAAGTACGCATTCGTGATCCTCGCTGTTTTACTCCTGCTGGTGGTGCCGCTGTCGCTCGACGTCTTCCGACTCGGACTGGCGGCCAAGTACTTGTCGCTCGGGTTTTGCGCGGTTGGAATCGTATTGATCTGGGGCTACGGCGGCATCCTGAGCCTCGGTCAGGGTGCGTTCTTCGGCTTGGGCAGTTACATGATGGCCATGTTCCTCAAGCTCGAATCCACTTCGGCGGACAGTTCGGCACAGGCCCTGTCCTCCTTCTTCGGATCCAACCTCCCCGATTTCATGGTTTGGAACAGCGTGGAAACATTGCCATGGTGGTGGGAGCCCTTCCACTACGTCTGGTTCACCATCCCCGCGATCCTGTTGTTGCCGCCGTTACTGGCCTTCATTCTGGCTTACGCGAATTTCCGCAAGCGCGTCGGCGGGGTGTATTTCTCGATCATCACTCTGGCACTGTCCGCGATACTGTCCATCGTGATCATCGGACAACAAGGCGTCACCGGCGGCGTCAACGGCATCAACGACTTCCGTACCTTCATGGGCATCAACCTGGACACCGATCAGGCCAAGCGCACCATGTATTTCATCACGTGCGTGCTGCTGCTGCTGTGCGTAGGCGCCGGCGGTTTCATTCTGAGGAGCAAGCTCGGCAAGGTGTTGGTGGCCATTCGCGACAAGGAGGATCGCGTGCGCTTCTCCGGATACGACCCGGCATTGTTTAAAGCCTTCATCTTTGCGGTGGCCGCTCTGTTCTCTTCCATCGGCGGGGCCTTGTTCACGATCCAGGTCGGGCTGGCATCCCCATCGCTGGTCGGTATCGTTCCGTCCGTCGAGATGGTGATCTATGCCGCGGTGGGAGGGCGGGTTTCCCTCATCGGTGCGGTCTACGGAGCGGTATTGGTAGGATCGGCCAAAACCTTTTTCTCCGAGAACTTCGTGCAGTACTGGATGTACTTCATCGGATGCTTGTTCATTTTCGTGGTCATGTTCCTGCCCGATGGGCTGGCGGGAGTGCTGGGGCGTGTGCGCATGCGCATGCGAGGCCGGAAGAATCCGGTCGCAGCCGCAGTGCAACCGGATGCGGGTTCGGTGAGCGAATCGGGGATAGCGAAGTGAGCGAGTTGATCCTTTCGGTGGAGGATCTGACTGTCTCGTTCGATGGATTCAAGGCGGTCGACGGCCTCAATTTCTACGTCGAAAAAGACGAACTGCGCTGTGTCATCGGTCCCAATGGCGCCGGCAAGACCACGTTGCTCGACATGATCTGCGGAAAAACCAAACCGTCCGGCGGCGTCGTGCGCTTCAAGAACTACAACCTCACCGGCATGATCGAGTACCAGATCACGCGCGTGGGCGTCGGACGTAAGTTTCAGACTCCGAGCGTGTACGAAGATCTCACTGTGTTCGAGAATTTGGAGATTTCCTACCCCAAGCGTCGCGGCATCCTCGGCTCATTGTTCTTCAAGCGTGAGGACGAATTGGTGGGTAAGATCGACCAAGTCGCCGAGCAGATCTTTCTTGACGAGGTGCTGCGTCACAAGGCTGGACGGCTCAGTCATGGTCAGAAGCAATGGCTGGAGATCGGCATGCTGCTGATGCAGGACCCGGAGTTGTTACTACTGGACGAACCGGTGGCGGGCATGAGCGCACGGGAGCGCGAGCAGACTGCTGAGTTGCTCAATCGCATTTCCAAGGGTCGCTCGATCGTGGTGATCGAGCACGATATGGCATTCGTTCGAATGATTGCTCACAAGGTAACGGTGTTGCACCAAGGCAAACTGCTGGCTGAAGGTACCATGGACCAGATACAAAGCGACGAGCGCGTCATCGACGTCTATCTGGGTCACTAACCTTTAGAGCGACGATCGTGCTGAGCGTGAAAAACCTGAACGTGTTCTACGGCGAGAGCCATGTGGTTCGGGACGTCTCCTTTGATGTCGAGCCTGGTGAGACCGTCGCCATCATGGGGCGCAACGGCATGGGTAAGAGCACCCTGCTCAAAGCCATTATCGGACTGCTGCGCGGACGCAGCGGTTCGGTCTGGCTGACAGGCCGCGACCTCTCGGCCGCCGAGACGTTCGATCGCGTGGCGGCGGGGATGGGCTATGTCCCGCAGGGGCGAATGATCTTCCCGTATCTGACAGTGGAGGAGAACATACTCGCGGGCATGGAGACGGTTGCCGACAAGACCATTCCACAGTACGTCTATGACGTCTTTCCCGTGCTCAAGGATATGAACGATCGCAAAGGGGGCAATCTGTCCGGCGGACAGCAGCAACAACTTGCCATCGCGCGCGCCCTGGTCAGCAACCCCAAGGTTCTCATTCTGGATGAACCTACCGAAGGGATTCAGCCTTCGATCATTAAGGATATTGCCAAGGCGCTCAACAAACTCAAAGCGGAGCGGGGATTTGCGTTGCTCGTGTCGGAGCAAGTGTTAAGCTTTACATTGGAGATCGCTGACCGCTTTCTCATCATCGAAAAAGGTCAATTCGTCTACCGGGACACACGCGACCGGGTAGATGCCGCCAAGATTCACGGCTACCTGACGGTCTGACCGGACTTTCAGGCGGCCGAGTCGGTTCCGCTTTCGGCGATGCGTGGAGTTGCCGGAGTGGCTTGAGAAGCGACGCTCAAGGAAGAGCGTTACGTCCACACCAAAGTGAAGAGGAGAGTCCGAAAATGATGCACGGAGACATTTCCAGCAGCAACGACACTATAGGCGTCGCGGTCGTCAACTATAAGATGCCGCGCCTGCACACGAAGAAAGAGGTTCTCGACAACGCGCGCAAGATCGGCGAAATGGTCGAAGGGATGAAGATCGGTCTGCCCGGCATGGACCTGGTCATCTTCCCCGAGTACAGCACGCACGGGATCATGTACGACTCCAAGGAGATGTACGAGACCGCTTCCAGCATTCCCGGGGAGGAGACCGAGATCTTCGCTGCGGCCTGTCGCAAGGCCAACGTGTGGGGCGTGTTCTCGCTCACCGGCGAGCGGCACGAGGAGCATCCCAAGAAGGCGCCGTACAACACGCTGATCCTCATGAGCAACA
>Ga0105248_10005206_pt1 | contig 14330 bp, 11 predicted proteins | sample KBSS34metaG_FD_81524 | JGI IMG/M metagenome (GOLD analysis project Ga0105248, IMG submission 81524) | Switchgrass rhizosphere microbial communities from Kellogg Biological Station, Michigan, USA - KBS S3-4 metaG | ecosystem: Host-associated > Plants > Roots > Rhizosphere > Soil | place...
CCTGGCCATCGGGCAGATACAAGTCGAGCAGGATGGCATCGATTCCTCCCTCGAACAGACGCGCGATGCCCGCTGAAAGACTGCGCTCCCAGACCATCATGAACAGACTGTCGCCGGGCTGTGCGACGGCGTGACGAATGGCAGCGCCGACCGAACAATCGTCGCTGATGAAGAGCACTTTTTTCCGGGTAGCGTTCACCGCCATTTGGCAGACATGTTCGATGTCGAAGCCAGAGTGGCCGGCGCCAATGCCGTAGCCCAGTCTCGCTGTAGGACACTACTCAACGTTGCACGCGGGATCACAATTTGAGAATCGCCTGTTCCAGTCTTGTCGCTGCTACATGCTGTCGGCATGGCACAAAATCGGGTGAATGATCCGCCCCCATCCCGAACGATCTCGAGCGATCGCTGCACGATCGTCATCAACGCGCGTCTGTAAGGAACGAAGTGAATCGATCTGCGCGTCCACCTTGGCATCGTCCGTGAAGCCCATCTTCCATTGCTCATACATTCGTATTTCACAGGCATCGTCCGCGATCTTGAAGATGTCCCGATGTCGATGGTCTCGTTCGAGGCGTCGCCAGAGTTCGTTGAGATCGCCATCCTCACCTTCGAGAACGGCGAGAAAATGAGCGCCGGTAAATAGGAGCATGCCGGAAATGTGGTGGCGTAGATTGTTCCGTCGCGATGCAATGATGATTTGGTTGATGCGCGCAACCGAGAAGGAGGGTGACGGAACGCTGGCCCAGGCGAATCGACGCATCATCAATCCCTTCGAGAGCGGTCCCCAGCAAGAAGCCGCCCCCGGAGCGTCCAGGGGAACGATATCGAGCAGATCCCAGACGCACGAGAGCAGCACTCTACAGCGCCTTAAGATGCGCTGACCAACGATCGTCGTCTGTACGCTGGCGTACGTACTCCGACATCATCGAGTTACATAGATCGCATGCACGGCCTCCTCGGTGCATGCGCGCGGGGCGAAAGCTCGGAATGCCTTGGCAATAGACGCCGAGCGCCGGCGCGCTGCTCGAATTGGACGTTAGCGCCGCTCGGGCTTCGACGCCGCAAGCGGCGGCGCCGGTTGCCGGAAATGCGAGGTGCCGCGCGACTGCTTGAGGAGATAGCTCGCGCACGCGGCCCCCATTGCGCGACAGCGTGCGTTGGCGTACAGACAGCGGTTAACGTGCGTGTAGACTGTGACCAATGAAACTCCCAACCCTCAACGAACTGAGCCTAAGCATTTGCCGTCGGTGCGCTGCTGTGCGGAGCGGTTGCGATCGGACTTCTGGCCCTTTAACGCCACGGCAATCCCGCTCGCCGAATCCACGTCCTCCGCCCGCTCCTCAGGCTTGATTGCCACGCGGACCGCGCTGCCGCGATCGAGGTGGCCGCGGCTCAGTCGGCGCGGTTCGCCGAGTACATGAGATCATGCCGGCCGAGACGGGCTGCACTCGATACACGCGCCGATCGCCGGATCGATCTTGCGGCCGCATTGTTCGCAAACGGCCCTCTTCGGACCGCGTGTGATGCTGAACGCGTGGTCCGGGGCGTGGCTTTGGGGGTAAAAGCGCCATTCGCCGTTATCGCCTACCTGGCTCGAAAGGCCGGGTACCTTCGCGAGCATCACGAGGACGCGAAAGCGCTCCTCCTTTTTGACATGCGATACGACGGACAGCTTCGGAGAAGCTCGCTCGCGGACAAACCGTGGCCGCGCCCAAGTGATAAGACGATATGTCGCAGGCTCTCGACGACGAGCGTCAGCTTTTCTTCGTTCATTCCGCGTGGCGCTTACTCGCCGCTGCCGGCAACTGACCTCACCCGTCAGGTGCGCCGCTCGTGCGCCTGGCCGTACAGGAGTCCTGAGCCGACCTCCGACTCAGTGCCGTTACGCCCGTCGTGTGCTGATGACTTGGTTCGATACACCATCTCGGCAAGCAGGAGCTTGGCAAGCACTTCGGGCGCAACGTCACCGATGTGTGACACTCTGACGCCGAGCGTCAGACTGTGCACGGTCAATGTAGGCCCGTCGACGGTATAGCTCCCCTCGTAATCCTGGCCGTCCAACGCGATATGGATGCTTCGCCCTACTGCCGGTTGCTCAACGCTCTTGTGTCGCACATTCGTCTCCATCACGTTCAGATGAAGACGGCACCGCAACCGCTGTGCCTGTTGTCCTTTCGACGCCCGCCGCTCGTCAGCCTGCTAAGCGACCCCACCTGCGGAGGCCATACTGCGGGAGTGCCGCTGAACTCTGAGAGAGCATGATGTCTACCGAAGGCGATTCCTCCGCTGCAAGAACGCGTCTCCAGGAAGCGCGGATGCGGTTGGATCGCTCGCTTGACGACGCCAAGCGGGGAGCGGCATGCGAGCTGCCGGACGACACGTTAGATCTGGTGGCGAGTTGCATGAACGAGATCGCTGATCTGGTTGAGCGTCGCCGGGCCTTGGATAGCGGTGAGCCCGACCAGCCCGCGGTGCAAGAGCATCTGCAACCCGGCAGCCCGCCACGGTACAGATAGTTCTAGGTCGGCCCCCGCGACGCTGTTGCTCGCGCGATTCCACTGTAGCGTGGAGTGGCAGGGATCAAGGTGACGATCACTTCACGACCGACATGCGGCCTTGGCGCTGATTCCACGCGAACACTGCTTGTGCAGGGTCGCCGAATAGCGAACTTGGTCCCGTCGCACCGCATTCCTTGCAGCGCACAGCAAGCGCGTCGGGGTCCTGCTTGATCGCGATTACCTCAAGATCGTCGCTTGCGCAGAAACGGACAGTCCAGTGGTTTGACCGGCATCCGGCGACGATAGCACCTCGTATTCGCGTGGACCTCGGCTGCGTTACCCGGTGATCGAGGCTGATCGAGCGGACTTGCCGTAGCCGCCGCCAACGCGCCGCGCAACGATTCGCACTTCACGCTTGACCGCACTGCGCGCCGACTCCGGCAAATCGCCCCACGCCTTGGTCGAATGGATGTCGATGTCAGGATGCCGGGCCACGTGCCGAGCGAGATTGTTTAGCGAACCGGCCAGCTCTATCGGCAGTAGCGGCACGAGCAATAGGCGAATCACGCCTAGTACCGGCGCATTCCGGTCAAGGTAGCGCTCCTCCATAGTCTGGCCGAGTAGGCTCTGTCTGTCGTCCGGCACGATTCCCTCGTCGTGAATTTGTGAGCCGTCATCGCCTACGTTCGGCCCAACCGCCGCTCGCCCCGTGAGGCGCTTATCGAGCGCGCGCAGCGCCTTGTCTAACCGACCGAGCGCCTCCCGCGCATCCACAATTTGCCGGTAAGTCCTGCGCGAGATTCCGGCCCATCGTTCAGCCGATTCGAGCGCGCGCGCCTTCTCGATCAGACATTCGCTCTCGTGCAAGGCTTCGTTCGCCTTGCTCACTTGAACAGGCGCGGGTATTCGTTTCGGCCTCATTCGACCGGGATAGCAATCGATGCGCCAAGCACCGGTACTGTCCTAAGTTGACCGGCTATTCTTGGTTTGCCCGCATTAGGGGAAAGGGGGCTGGCAAAGTTGCGTATTGCTGCAAGGGTGAGCGCGGGTCTAGGCTTGCATCGGTTTTGGACGCGCGTTCAAACATGCCAGAGTGCACCCCACTGTGCCCGTTCTACCGGACCGAAAGGGTCGTCGGGGCGGAGCGGCGCAGGACTCCGCGAGACAACACTCGGCCACGGCCGCCCGTAGACGCGCCTTGGTGTGCCCACCTTTTCACACCAGTCAGTCGCTATACCGCAACTACAATCGCAGGCGGGTGGCACAGGCTTCGGTGCGGTGGTGATCTCGGCAAATGCCAAGTCATCCCCAGTAAGCGCCCGAAATTCTAGCCACGCCCTTCGGCGGGCTTACTTTGTTTCGATGCTGCGCGACGATCGTCGCGGCGCTGAGCAGCTCCCGCCTGCGACGCTCGACAAACGCAGGCGCGCGCTACACCTCACGTCGAATCCGTGGCCGGCATTCAGGTCATCGAGCACGTGGAGACCTATGGCCAGGCGCTATTCCGCGCTATCGTCGATGGCGATCACGAGGGGATTGTTGCCAAGCGAGCGGATGCACCGTATCGGGCGGGCCCACACAACGCCTGGTTGAAGATTAAGAACCGCGATTACTCCCGACGCGGGGCCATAGAGTGGCGCGGCTAACGACGCTCAATTAAGCGGGAATAGGCTAAGGAAGACGGCGGAGCACCGGCTGCCGCCGTTGTCGGTGTTACCGTTTACGTGCCACATGCGCATGCCTTTGTCGCGCGGCGAGCGTGCTTCGCGCCATGCGTTGCCAGCGCGCGATCAGGATGCGCGCTAACGCCTCAGCGGGGACGCGACGATGCACGTGCATGATGCCTACTCCCTCAGGCACTGAGTCACTCGGAAGCTGGCGCGCCGCGTCGAGTGCCACGGCGTGCCAATCGGATGCCTGCGAGTCCAAGGCCGAGCAGAGCGAGCGTACCTGGCTCGGGCACGGCGGTCGTCGCTCCCACGATGTCATGATCCGTCGCGCTGTTGTTCTGATCGTTGGAGTCGATGAGGCCCGCGGGCAAGCTGTAATAAGCAGTGTTGTCTATGGAAGTTAAGTTGGACAGGTTGGGATTAACCGTCGCTATAAGTGTGAACGTCACGGATTGAGAGGTCGGGATGATGACAGTGCTCGCATGTTCCCCGTGCCGTTCGTGAACTGGCACGCCGCACCTCCGGATGCTATGCAAACCAGGTTGCGTCTATAAGACCCGTCGGTAGGGTATCGGTGACTATTGCACCGGTCACGTCGGAGAATGGGTTGTAGACCGTGATCGTATAAGTTAGGAGGTCGCCCAACGCCACGTTGTCCACACCGTCCGTCTTGGTGATTGAAAGGTCAAAGGCGACGGGGACACAGTCTGGGTCACATTCCTGGGGCGGCAACGACATTCGAGATCAAAGCGAGTGCGACAGTTATCAGCACTACTGCGGTCAACTTTGCCATTTGCTCCCCTTCACCAATCGGCCTGGAGTCGTTCACACTAGGCTTGGCGGACGAGCAAGAAGCGGGCGCAACCATTTAATACTTTGTGCTTGATAGATTTAGCCCCAGACCTTTCCCCTCGTTCGGGGGGCAGTTGTAAAGGAAACTGACAAAAAAACTTCGCTGTCCCGATGGCTCCGCATCGGGGGTGCGCCCCTGGGAAGGGGTGGATATTCGAGACGCACGGCGAAGCGTTGTTCCATGCGATCTGCCAGCAGGATCACGAGGGGATCGTCGCTAAGCAGATGGACGCGCCGTATCGCGCGGGTCCGTGTAACGCATGGCTCAAAATCAAGAATCGCGAGTACTCGCGGCGGGGCGCCGTCGAGTGGCAGGGATAACCGCTCACTTCACGACCGTCAACCGACCCGTTCGCTGATTCCAGGCAAATACGGCATGCGCCGGATCTGCGCTCAGGGAGAGCGGACCCCTTGCGCCGCATTCCTTGCCGTGAACCGCGAGCGTGCGCGGGTCGTGCTCGACGACGATCAGTTCGAGTTCGAGTTCGGAGCTGGCGCAGTGAGGACAGTCGAGCGCTCGATCCATTGCTAGAAATCTCGGCATCCCGCACATCTAACACGTCGGTCCGTAGCGCAGCGAGATCGCGATTTCTAAGGGTGTTTCCCGCGCCTACAGGACGCGACGTCTCGGGGGCAGTATCGCGGTAGGTGCCAGCGTCGTTACGTCCGCAGAAAGCCCTAGTCCGCTGTAACTCGCACTGTAACTCGATCCCCAAACTCCCAGCTTTAGTAGGCTTTTGCTCCTGTTGCCCGCAGACGAACAGCACCGACGCGAGCACATCGACGGCCGGAAGAGCGCGCCGCCCCATCACTGCATATACCAACCGTGGCTGACGACGAGCGATTGCCCGGTCAGCGCGTTCGTCGGAAATGCCGCGAACAGCAACGCGACCTCGGCCACATCCTCGAGCGTCGTGAATTCACCGTCCACCGTGTCTTTCAGCATCACCTTCTTCACCACGTCTTCCTCGGACAAGCCGAGCGTGCGCGCCTGCTCGGGGATCTGCTTCTCGACGAGCGGCGTGCGCACGAACCCCGGACAAATCACGTTCGCGCGGACCCCATGCGAAGCACCCTCCTTCGCCACGGTCTTCGCAAGTCCGATCAACCCGTGCTTCGCGGTCACGTACGGCCCTTTCAGCACCGACGCGAGTTTCGAGTGCACCGATCCCATGTAGATGATGCTTCCGGCGCCCGCCTTGTACATGTGCGGGAGGCACGCGCGCGTCGTGAGGAAGGCGCCATCGAGGTGGATGGCAAGCATCGTCTTCCATTCGGCATAGCTGAACTCTTCGATGGGATGCACGATCTGGATCCCGGCGTTGCTTACGAGGATATCTATGCGGCCGTATGTCGATACCGTCCGCTCGATGCCGGCGTTCACCGCCATCTCGTTGGTAACGTCAACGGCGACACCGAGCGCGCGATCCACCGGGCCGATTTCGCGCGCAACCGCGGTTGCAGCGTCGAGATTCAGATCGGCGATCACGACGCGCGCTCCTGCGGCCGCGAAACGCCGCGCGATTGCACGGCCTATGCCGCTCGCGGCGCCGGTGACGAACGCAACCTTTTCTTTCAGTTCCATGCGCTGCTCCTTGCATTAGATTGCGACGCGGCCCAACTGCCCGCGTCATCCGTGCGATGATAGTGCGAGGTACAGGCGCACCGTCGCACGAGCGAACTCATGCTTGCTCCGCTTCAAGTATAAGCCGCGCCCGGTACCATCAGCACCCGAATCCTCTGCACCGCCGAGGTCATTCGCCATGCGCATCCGTTCACTTCGTTCATCCGTCCTGGCACTACTGATTTCCGCGCCGCTCGCTGCGTCGGCCACCATCGCTGCTGCCGCGGACATGGAAAAAGTGCTGCGCATTTCGTCCAACGACATCACGAGCCTCGATCCTCAGCAAGGCACCGACCTCTACTCGACGCGGGTAACCGCCTCGATTTTCGAGGGACTCTACGAATTCGAGTATCTGTCGACGGGTTCGAAGGTGGTGCCGAACACCGCTGAAGCCATGCCGGTCGTCAGCGACGACGGCAAGACCTGGACGATCAAGCTCAAGCCCGGAATCCTGTTCGCAGACGACCCGGTGTTCAACGGCAAGCGGCGGGAGCTCGTGGCCGCCGATTACGTCTACTCGATCAAGCGCGCACTCGACCCCAATCTTCGGACCGGTGGCGACCCGGCGTTGACCGACCTCATCGCGGGCGCACGACCCATCGTGGATGCGGCGCGCAAAGCCGGCGGCCGTTTCGATTACGACATTCCGATCTCGGGGCTCCAGGCACCCGATCGCTACACGCTCGTTCTTCGCCTGTCCAATGCAGACTACACGCTGCTCGAGCGGCTCGCCGGCCTGCCCATGATGGCCGTTGCGCGCGAAGCGATCGAAGCGTCGGGTTCGGACGTCATGAGCCGACCGGTGGGGACCGGTCCTTATCGACTCAAAGAATGGCGGCGTGCATCGCGCGTGGTGCTTGAGGCGAACTCGAACTATCGAACGGTGCGCTTCCCGGAGAATGCGGACGCGCCGCAGCAGGAGCTCGTGCGCAGCATGCGAGGGAAGACAATTCCCCAGATCGGACGCATCGAGATCAGCATCATCGAGGAGTCGCAGCCGGAGATTCTCGCCTTCAGCCAGGGTGACCTGGACCTCATTGCACTCGGGGGCGACGACACGAAGCGCGTTCTGGAAAACGGCAAGCTGCGGCCGGACCTCGCAAAGCGTGGCGTCAAGCACATTCGCTTCGGGGCACCGAGCGTCACGTTCACCTATTTCAATCTCGACGATCCCGTGGTCGGCGGTTACTCCACGCAGCGGATTGCGCTGCGCCGCGCGATTGGCATGGGCTTCGACGTCGACGAGATGATCCGCGTACTGTTTGCCGGCAACGCTCTGCCCGCGAACCAGCTGCTGCCGCCGGGCGTCAGTGGCCACGACCCCTCGCTTCCCGTGAAGTCGATCTACGACCCCGTCGGCGCACGCGCACTGCTCGACCGCTTCGGTTTCAAGGACCGCGACGGTGACGGCTATCGCGAGTTGCCGGACGGAAAGCCGCTCACGGTCGTGCGCGGCACGCTTCCGGAGTCGTGGTATCGCGAGGCCGACACGCTCTGGAAGAAGAACATGGACGCGATCGGCGTCCGCATGCAGGTCCAGCAGCAGACGTTCGCCGAACTGCTGAACCTCAGTCGCAGCGGCAAATTGCCGATGTTCAACCTTGGTTACCGGTCCCTGGAGCCGTCGGGGTACCAGATCCTGCAGACCCTGTGGGGCAAGTCGCCTCGCGACACAAATCCATCGCAGTTCAAGCAAGCCGACTACGACGCGGCGTATGAGCAGTTCCTGCGTACGCCGGCCGGTCCGGCGCGCGTCGCACTCGCGCGGAAGATGTCCGACATATCCCAGGCGTACATGCCGATGCTGCTGCACACCTACGGCGTCGGAAACGTTCTCCACTATCCGTGGGTGCAGGGCTACTGGCCGTCCGCGTTTGGCTATTCATGGAAGTATCTGGACATCGACATGGCGATGCGCAACGCCCGAGCCACCTCCGCGAGCAAGTGAACCGGGCAGCACGCGCGATGACACGCATTGGCCCTTCGACCGGGACTCGGCGCGCCGGGCCGCATTGCGCCGGCGTGCGCCGCCATCATGTCTCCGTCGGCAACGCGACGCCGAAAAGGGTCTCCCGCAATTTGTAGAGGCGATCGCGCAGTTCGGCTGCACGCTCGAACTCCAGGTTCTTGGCCGCTTCGAGCATCTGCTTCTCGATCTGCCGCAGCTCCTTCTCGAGATCCTTTTCCGGCATCGCGGCGTATTTTGCCCGCACCTGCGCCGCCTTCTGCTCCTTGCGCTCCTCGTCGATGTCGTACACGCCGTCGATCATGTCCTTGATGCGCTTCTCGACGCCCTTGGGGGTGATGCCGAGCCTCTCGTTGTGCAGGATCTGCTTTGCACGCCTTCGTTCCGTTTCGCCGATTGCCGCCTTCATCGAATCCGTCATGTGATCGGCATAGAGGATGGCTTTGCCGTTGATGTGCCGCGACGCGCGCCCGATGGTCTGGATCAGTGAGCGCTCCGCACGCAGGAAACCCTCCTTGTCGGCGTCCAGAATCGCGACGAGCGACACCTCCGGGATGTCCAGTCCTTCGCGCAGCAGATTGATCCCGACGAGGACGTCGAACTCCCCAAGCCGCAGATCGCGAATGATCTCGACGCGCTCGACCGTGTCGATGTCGCTGTGCAGATAGCGAACCTTGACGTTGTGCTCGCCGAGATAGTCGGTCAGATCCTCGGCCATGCGCTTGGTCAGCGTCGTGACGAGCACCCGCTCGTTTCGTCCAACGCGCAGGTTGATCTCAGACAGCAGGTCGTCGACCTGCGTCGCCGCCGGGCGCACATCGAGCACCGGATCGACGAGACCCGTCGGCCGCACCACCTGCTCGACCACCTGTCCCGAATGCTTCTGCTCGTAGTCCGCGGGCGTCGCCGACACGAAGATCGTCTGCGGCAGCAGGTGCTCGAACTCGTCGAAGCGCAGTGGGCGATTATCGAGCGCGGACGGCAGGCGAAAGCCGAAGTTCACCAGGTTTTCCTTGCGTGCGCGGTCGCCGCGGTACATGCCGCCTACCTGCGGAATCGTCACGTGGCTTTCATCGATGAACATCAATGCCCGTGACGGCAGGTAGTCGATCAGCGTGGGCGGCGGCTCACCCGGCTGGCGTCCGGACAGGTGGCGCGAATAATTCTCGATTCCTTTGCAGAAGCCGATCTCCGCCATCATCTCGAGATCGAAACGCGTCCGCTGCTCGATGCGCTGCGCCTCGATGAGCTTCATCTGGCTGACGAAAAACTCCTTCTGCTGGAACAGCTCGAGCTTGATCGCCTCGATCGCGTCAAGGACCTTCTGACGTCCCGTCACATAGTGGGACGACGGAAACACGGTGTAGCGGGCCATCTTCTGGCGCAAATGGCCGGTCAGCGGATCGAAGAGCTGCAGCGACTCCACCTCATCGTCGAAGAGCGAGACACGGACCGCGCTCTCCGCATTTTCCGCCGGGAAGATGTCGAGGACATCACCTCGCACACGGAACGTTCCTCGCTTGAAATCGAGCTCCGCGCGCTGATACTGCATCTCGGTCAGCCGCTTGATCGCATCGCGTTGCGACAGCCGGTCACCCTGCCGCACGTGCAGGATCATGCTGTGGTATTCCGTTGGATCGCCGATGCCGTAGATCGCCGAGACGGTTGCGACGACGACGCAATCAGGGCGCTCGAGGATCGCCTTCGTCGCCGACAGGCGCATCTGCTCGATGTGCTCGTTGATCGAGCTGTCCTTCTCGATGTACAGGTCCCGCGAAGGCACATAGGCCTCCGGCTGGTAGTAGTCGTAGTACGAGACGAAATACTCGACGGCGTTGTTCGGAAAGAATTCGCGGAACTCCGAATACAACTGGGCGGCGAGCGTCTTGTTCGGCGCGAGGACGAGCGCCGGCCGGCCACTGCGTGCGATCACGTTGGCCATCGTGTAGGTCTTGCCCGATCCGGTGACGCCGAGCAATGTCTGGAACGACAGACCGTCGTCCAGGCCTTCGCTCAACTTCTCGATCGCGTCCGGCTGGTCGCCGGCCGGTTGAAACGGCTGATGCAGCTCGTAGGGGCTGTTGGGATACGTAACGATCATGAGTCTCGCGTTGCGATCGGCGAACCGATCATTTTAATTCGGGCAGCGGCTCGTCCGCGGCGGGAGCGGACTCCGGCGCGGCGAATTGCAGCGCAGCGAGCCGTGCGTAGAGGGCGTTGTCGAGAACAAGGGAGTCGTGCGTGCCGACCGCGACGACCCGGCCACGTTCCATCACTGCGATGCGATCGGCATGACGAACGGTGGCAAGCCTATGCGCGATCATCAGCACGGTGCGGCCCGCCATCAACCGCTCCAGCGCCCGCTGCACGATGCGCTCGCTTTCGGCATCGAGCGCGCTCGTCGCTTCATCGAGCAACAGTATCGGGCGATCGGCGAGAATCGCGCGCGCGATCGCCAGGCGTTGTCGCTGGCCGCCCGAGAGTCGAACGCCACGCTCGCCGAGGAGCGCGTTGAAGCCGTCGGGCATGCGCTCGATGAACTCGGTCGCATAGGCGGCATCGCACGCCGTCTTGACGTCCGCGTCAGACGCCTCGGGTCGTCCGTACCGGACGTTGTCCATCACGGATGAAGCGAAGATCACCGGGTCCTGCGGCACGAGCGCAAGCTGGCGGCGAACTTCATGCGGATCCGCCGCCTGCAGATCGACGCCGCCGATCCGCACGCTGCCCGCTTGCGGATCATAGAAGCGCAGCAGCAGCTGGAACACCGTCGTCTTGCCGGCACCGGAAGGCCCGACGAGCGCCACCTTCTCGCTCGATCGAACGTCGAGCGTGAAGCGATCGAGTGCGGGCGTGTCGCGCCTGCTCGGGTAATGGAAGGTAACGGTATCGAACGTGACCGAGCCGCGATCCCGGCTCGGAATCGCAACAGGATGCGACGGCGCTCGGATCGTCGGCTCCACGCTCAGCAACTCGAAGATCCGCTCGGTCGCACCGGCGGCGCGCTGCAAATCGCCGATGACTTCGCTGATCGAGCCGACCGCGCCGGCGACAAGCACCGCGTAGAACACGAAGGCGGACAGCTGGCCCGGACTGATGCGACCCGCAACGACGTCGTGGCCGCCAATCCACAGAATCACCCCGACCGCACCGAACACCAGCACGATCACGGCGGCGACGAGCAGCGCCCGCTGGCGAACGCGTCGCACCGCGGTGCCGAACGCCGCCTCGACGCGCGCACCGAAATCGCGCCGATCGACCGCCTCGTGTCCATAACCTTGGACCGTGCGGATTTCGTGCAACGACTCGTCGAGGAAGGCACCCACATCGCCGACGCGATCCTGTGTGGCGCGCGCCAGGCGTCGCACCCGGCGGCCGAACAGGATGATCGGCACGACCACGAGGGGAACGCCCGCGAGCACAAGCAGCGTGAGCTTCGGGCTCGTCAGCGTAAGCATGACGAGGCCGCCGATCATGAGCAGGAAATTGCGGATCGCCATCGATGCGCTCGATCCGATGACCGTTTCGAGCATCGTCGTGTCGTTGATGAGCCGCGAGATGACCTCGCCCGTGCGAGTGGCTTCGAAGAACGAAGGCGGCAGGTCCAGCAGATGATCGAATACGCTGCGCCGGAGGTCGGCCGTCACGCGCTCTCCGAGCCAGGACACGTGATAGAAACGCATGTACGTTGCGCCCGCCATGACGACGATGACCAGCAGCATGAGTGCGAGCATGTGGTCGAGCTCGGTCGCATTGGACGCGGCAAAGCCGCGGTCGACGACGAACTTCAGTCCCTGCCCGACCGCGAGCACCGCGGACGCCGCGACAACGAGTCCCATCGCCGCCAGGACGATCTCGCGCTTGTACGGCCGTAGAAACCGCCCGACGCGAGCGAGCGTGCGCAGGGCGGTTATCGGCGGAATCTTCGGCGCGGGTTCGAGACGCGTGTCGGCGCGAGCCATGGGTGACGACGATCGATGAAGGGCAATGCGCAGGCGGCTTGATTACGTTGGGACGCGACCTCGCCGTGTCAAGAGAAGCGCTTGTACAATAACCCGTTTTCAGTGCACGCGGATCTCACATGAACGCTCCTCTTGCCGCATCGCTCTTCGGCACGGTCGATCTCGCACCGCGCGATCCGATTCTAGGCGTCACCGAAGCCTTCAACGGCGACCCCAATCCTCGCAAGGTAAACCTCGGGGTGGGCGTCTACGTCGACGACAATGGCAAGGTGCCCCTTCTCGACTGCGTCAAGCTCGCCGAGCGCCAGATTACCGATGCGGCCGCTCCCCGAGGATATCTTCCGATCGATGGGATCCCGGCTTACGACGCTGCAGTGCAGGCCCTCCTGCTGGGGCGTGAAAGCGAAATCGTTGCGCTTGGCCGCGCGGTAACAATCCAGGCGCTGGGCGGGACCGGCGGGCTCAAGATCGGCGCGGACTTCCTGCGCAAGTTTTCTCCCGCTGCCCAGGTTTTCATCAGCAATCCCAGCTGGGAGAACCACCGCGCGCTCTTCGAGGCAGCCGGCCTTCAGGTCAACTCCTACCCCTACTACGATCCGGCGTCCCATGGCCTGGATTTCGGCGGCATGCGCGCTGCGCTCGAAAGCATGGCACCCGGGACGATCGTCGTGCTCCATGCGTGCTGCCACAACCCGACCGGTGTGGACCCCACCGCCGCGCAATGGGACGAGATCATCGGTCTCGTACGTGCGCGAGCGCTTGTTCCGTTCCTCGACATTGCCTATCAGGGGTTCGCGGAGGGTATAGAGGAAGACGCAGCGGTGATCAGAAAGTTCGCGGCAACGCCGGGACCCTTGTTCATCTCGAGCTCCTTCTCCAAATCGTTTTCGCTCTACGGAGAACGGGTGGGTGCGTGCACCGTCGTGACTGCTGACAAGGAAGAGGCTGCGCGCGTACTGTCGCAGATGAAGCGTGTCGTCCGCGCCAACTACTCCAATCCGCCAAGCCATGGCGCACAGATTGTCGCTCGCGTTCTCACGGAGCCCAAGCTCAGGCAGATCTGGGAGATCGAACTGGGCGGAATGCGTGAGCGCATCCAGCAGATGCGGCAATCACTGGTCGCGAAACTTGACGATCTCGCACCGGAACACGATTTCGAGTTTGTGCGCCATCAGCGCGGCATGTTCTCGTATTCCGGACTGAGCGCGAAGCACGTGCGGCGGCTGCGCGAGGACTTCTCGATCTATGCAGTCGACAGCGGACGAATCTGCGTCGCGGCGCTCAATTCGAAGAACATCGAGTACGTAGCGGAGGCCGTCGCGGCGGTGCTTCGCGCAGAGTTGCAGTGATATAATCGAACGCGTGCGGGAATAGCTCAGTTGGTAGAGCGCAACCTTGCCAAGGTTGAGGTCGCGAGTTCGAGACTCGTTTCCCGCTCCAGATAGCTGGGGGAGAGCTTTGCGTGAGCTCTCCCCCTTTCGTTTGCCGCTCGCGCATGCAATTTGTGCGAGCGTTGCTAACCCTTGGCGGGGTGGCAGAGTGGTCATGCAGCGGCCTGCAAAGCCGTGGACGCCGGTTCGATTCCGACCCCCGCCTGCCTCGCATTCCTCGGAGGTGTTACCGATCCAGCCCGAATAGGGCCGTTTTCATAGGATTGCGCGCTCGCCCTTGTTGCCCGGGGACGACCGATGAAGATCGTGTGCGACGTCCTGGGTGTAGCGCGCTCCAATGTGCATGTACGGGTACACCGGCCGA
>Ga0105248_10005207_pt1 | contig 14328 bp, 13 predicted proteins | sample KBSS34metaG_FD_81524 | JGI IMG/M metagenome (GOLD analysis project Ga0105248, IMG submission 81524) | Switchgrass rhizosphere microbial communities from Kellogg Biological Station, Michigan, USA - KBS S3-4 metaG | ecosystem: Host-associated > Plants > Roots > Rhizosphere > Soil | place...
AGGCTCGTCTTCAGCACGAGAGAGAGTCCGACTCCAGCGACGATAATGCCCCCTGGACCGGGCAGTGCACCAATGAGCGGAGCAACAACGAAGAGAAGGAGCAGGCCGACCACAAAGATGGTCCACTCGACCACCGGACTGTCGATGAATTTACGCCACTGATCCCTGGTGATCATCGGATCGATGTGGGGCCGGAGGACTGTGCTCGCAAGGACTTGCGGGTCGCCGTCCCTGCGGGCTAGCAGGAGCGCGCCGAGTAAGGGGGGTGTCTGCGTAGTATAGTCCTGACCAGCGGTGCGGCATGACCGCTACCGTCGCAACAGTTGCCTATCTCGGCCTCGAAGCCAGATCCGTAGAAGTCCAAGTCCAGCTTTCCGCCGGCCTGCCGCGCTTCACCATTGTAGGCTTGCCCGATAAGGCGGTCGCGGAGAGCCGCGAGCGGGTCCACGCGGCGCTTGCAGCGATCGGTCTAGCGCTTCCGCCCAAGCGGATCACGGTCAACCTCTCGCCGGCCGACTTGCCGAAGGAGGGATCCCATTTCGACCTCCCGATCGCGTTGTGCCTCCTCGCTGCCATCGGTGCGGCCGACGCGGAAACTCTGTCGCATTATGTGATCGTTGGAGAGCTAAAGCTGGATGGGCGAATCGCGCCGTCGCCTGGAGTGTTGCTGGCCGCACTTCACGCCTCGATGGAAAGCAAGGGCCTGATCTGCCCGGTCTCGCAGGGCAGCGAGGCGGCCTGGGCTGGAAACGTTGAGGTCGTTGCGGCTCCGGACTTGCTGGCTCTGCTTGCTCACTTGAAGGGCACGTGTCTGTTGCAAGCCCCAGAGCCTGGCAAAGCCGAGGTCCTAGGTATCGGACCTGATTTGAAGCAGGTGAAGGGGCAGGAGGTCGCCAAGCGCGCGCTGGAGATTGCCGCGGCGGGCGGTCACAACATGTTGATGAGCGGTCCGCCGGGAGCAGGGAAGTCCCTCCTTGCTGCCTGTCTCCCAGGCATCCTGCCGCCGCTGCAGCCGGCCGAAGCCCTCGAAGTTTCGATGGTCGCTTCCGTCGCCGGCGAGCTCGAAGGTGGGAAGATGATGCGTCGCCGTCCGTTCCGTGCACCGCATCACAGCGCGTCGATGCCCGCGCTCGTCGGAGGAGGGCTTCGTGTTCGGCCGGGCGAGATCAGCCTCGCGCACCTAGGTGTGTTATTCCTCGATGAGCTTCCGGAATTTCAGCGAACGGTGCTCGATTCACTTCGCCAGCCGCTGGAAACCGGGAATGTCAGTGTCGCCCGAGCGAACACCCATGTGACCTTTCCCGCAAGGGTGCAGCTGGTGGCGGCGATGAACCCGTGTCGCTGCGGCCATCTTGGTGATCCTGCACTGGCCTGCAGCCGGGCGCCGAAGTGCGCAGCCGATTATCAGGCCCGCGTCTCTGGGCCTCTCCTCGATCGCATCGACCTCCACGTCGACGTTCAAGGCGTCTCGGCAGCCGATCTGACACTGCCGCCGCCGGCGGAAGGTAGTGCTGAGGTCGCGAACCGCGTAGCGGCCGCGCGCCAGCGGCAGGCCGATCGCTATAACAGCTCCGGCGTTCGTACGAACGCCGAGGCGGATGGTGAGTTGCTCGAGCGCGTTGCTACGCCCGACGAGCCAGGGCGCAAGCTGCTAGCGGATGCCGCTAGCGCGATGCGATTGTCCGCGCGCGGATTCCATCGCGTGATACGGGTCTCGCGAACCATCGCCGATCTTGCGGGAACCGACCAGGTCGGCCGTATCCACGTCGCGGAGGCGCTTAGTTATCGCCGACAAGCGCCGCGCAATTGATTAGTCACAACTCCGCCTATAGCTAGGGCGTCGGGGCCCCTGTGGCGGAATGGTAGACGCGCTCGACTCAAAATCGAGTTCCTAACCGGAGTGTCCGTTCGAGTCGGACCAGGGGCACCAGCCAAATCCCCGAAAAACGTTTGAATTTTTCGGTTCGCGCTAGCGGCACGCATCTCTGCCGGATATCGTCGATCCATGGACGCTAGCTCCAGCAAAAAGGCGCCGCCGACGGTCGAGGTGCCGCACGCTTTCATAGAAAGCAGCGCTAAGCGCGACCGGCTGCTTGCGTCCATTGCCCTCCTCGCGGGCATGGGAATCGTCATTGCCTTGCCGTTCGCGCTTCGTGCGGGCGCGGAATTCTTCCTTCCGGTCACGGCTGCGCTCGTGATTGCCATCACGCTGGTCCCGCTGCTGGAATGGTTCGAAAGACGCGGCGTACCGTCACGGCTCGCGGCGGGCCTGTGTGTCATCATCTTCCTGATGATTGCGATGTTCGCCATTGGATCGATCGTGCTGCCGGCAATCGACTGGGTCGCTCTAATCCCCGAACGGCTTCCGAAGGTTCAGGCGGCACTGACTCCTGTGCTGGATCTCTATAAGTCTTTCGACCGCTTCGTTGAGCGGATCCTGGCCCAGGTCACCATCGCGCCGCAGAGCGGCCGCACCGTCAGGATCGAAACGCCGAATTCGATCTCCGGACTGCTCGCGACCTCGGCGCCTCACCTACTCATCCAGCTCTTCTTTGCACTGCTGGTGATCTTTTTCTTCCTCGCCGGCTGGACGACGATGCGGAAGCGCACGATCGTCAGCCGCGGGAGCTTCGAGGGAGCTTTGACGACTGCCCGCGTGATCCAGCAGGTGGTCGACGCGACCTCGATCTACATCGGCACGATCACACTCATCAATGTGACGCTCGGAGCCCTGACCGCACTGGTGCTCTGGCAGCTCGGAATGGATTCGCCGATCATGTGGGGCGGCATTGTGGCTGTCCTGAACTTCATTCCTTACCTTGGGCCGATCGCGTCGGCCCTACTGTTGTTCGTTGGCGGCCTGATGGTTTTTCCGGACGTCTGGTCAGCGCTTTTGCCTCCGGCGATCTTTGTCGCGTTCCATCTCCTGGAGGCGAACTTCATCACGCCGATGATCGTCGGCAAGCGCCTGACGATCAGTCCGCTCGCAATTCTTGTATCGTTGAGCTTCTGGGCCTGGGTATGGGGCACGACCGGCGCACTGTTGGCCGTGCCGTTGCTCATCATCATGAAGACGATCTTTTCGGCCGCCGGCACTCCTGACATTGCCGGCTTCCTCTTCGAGCATGGCACGTTGACGCATGCCGGCGAGGAAGAGACGGAAAAAGGGGATAGCGATGTTGACAGCCCGAAGGCTGCCACCTAGGTCGCCGCCACGCCAAAAACGCGGGTGTAGCTCAGTTGGTTAGAGCGCCGGCCTGTCACGCCGGAGGTCGCGGGTTCGAGCCCCGTCACTCGCGCCATTCCTGAAAAGTCGGAAGTGGAAAACGCGGTTCGCTAGTTCTGCGAGCCGCCGGCCGTAACCGCTGTTGCTGCCGCAGTCTGAGGGGCGACCGGCTTAGGCGCGCCGAGCGGCTGCTCGTTGCTCTGGGGCATGCCCCCACTTAGCGACCAGCGCAAATTGTCGGAGGCCTTGACCTTCTCGACATATTCCTCGTGTTTCGCGGTGTCCGAAGCCTTGCGCGCCGTGAGGTTGAAGCGGACGGCAACGCGCTTATCGCCGCGCATCGATGGCTCGAGCTTGATCGCCTGTGCGCCCGGGATATCATCTATCGCACGAGCGACTTCGGTCGATTGGCCGCGGGTCGCGATGTCACGCTGCTCGGCGAGGATTGCAGCCGCCCTAAGCGCGTCAACGCTGGGTTCGGAGCGCGAATAACCCTGTGCGAACGCTGATGGGCGACCCCATGCGCCTGCCCAGCGATAGAAGATGTGCGCCCCTACCACGGCATTCTTGGTCAGCGTCGAGGCCCAATAAGGCACGACGTAGTTGGCGTGATAATGCGTGGCGTTTCCAACGGGCCTGTAGACGTAACCATCAAGAGCAGCCGTTGCGACCGACCGGGCGCGGTCCCATGCGTCGCGGCTGGGCTGGCGGAAGAGCGAGCCATCGCACGTGAATGTGAATTGGCAGCCGGTCGCGCGTGTGGACCCTTGATAGACGACGCCGCACACACTGGCCGGGAAGGCCGGATGACGCACCCGATTTAGGACGACCTGTGCTACTGCGCGCTGGCCGTCGGCACTTTCCTGTCCTGCTTCATAATAAATCGCACTGGTCAGGCATTCGAGCGCGCGAGAACGTGCTGAATCATCGGCTTTCGCGAGTGAAAAGGGCTGAGCCGCAGGATTAGGCCCGTGATCCAACGGGATCTGCTGATTGAACGCAAGCGCCTGCTGCGGCGCTATCTGGCGCACGAGCATGGGTGGAGGAGCGGGCGGTGCTTCTGCCGTCGGTGAACCTACACGCAGCGACGGCGTCGACCAAGCCGAGCCCGCAACCGCGAGTGCACAGGCGAGCGCGGTACCTCCGGCAAGGAGCAATTCCTTGGGGCGCTCGCGCCACATATGCGCGGCGGAAAGGGCGATCGTCTTTGTCACGGAGCTCCAGTGATATAGTCGACCAATACGGCCGGTTCAATCCTACCGGGTTGGGCGGCTGCGCCAGTGACCCGTCTGCGTCCATCGCAGAAGGGGTTTCAGCGGTGCGATCCAAACTATTCCTGCAATTAGATAAAACAAGGCCTGAACAAGAACAGGCCAACGCCCGACGGTAGACGAGAAAGTGGCGATGAGGACTGCCCAGAAAAAGATGAGCAGAATGATCGCCGCGATCCCGGCGCCTTTTCGCCAGTTCGGTTCGGTCACTGATAATACTCCACTCCACTGGGGGTGGCGAACCCATGGAGGGGAACATCCCATGGATCCTGTGGGATCTCGGCGTCGAGGTGCTGCATCTCCCAACCGACGCCGATCAACCTCGCTCCTGTTTTGCGCAGAAGGCCAAGGGCGCGGTCGTAATGGCCCTTGCCGCGGCCCAGCCGGGTTCCGCGCGAATCGATGCCGACGAGCGGAACGAACACGAGATCAGGTTCAACGAGAGGCGCACGACGCTTCGGTTGCATGATCCCGAAGGGGCCGGGCTCGAGCGGGTCTCCAGCGCGGAAGCGGAATGGCTTTGCGGGGTCGGGGAAGCAGGGGAATGCCACGATTCGGCCGACGGCGCGGGCTTCTTCCATCGCCAGCAAGGGGCTGATCTCGCTTCCCAAGGGATGGTAGCCGGCAACGACGGACGCGTGCGCCAGAAGCGACGTCAGATGCTCGGCGAGCTTTTGCTCCAGGATCTGGCGATTCGCATCGTCGAGGGTGCGAACGTAGGCCTTACGGGCTGCGAGTGCGGTTTGGCGAAGTGAATCCTTCGCCTGGGGCACTGCCGACGCAGGCTCGAACGAGCCTGGGGGTACTGGAGGGAGTGACGGGACCACCGTGGCCGTTTGCCGGAAATCCTCTGACGCCACAAACGTCAGGTGGGCGCCATATACATCGGACCAGGGTCCGGGCAGGGACAGCTCCCATAAGGATCGATAAGCCTCAGGGATATTCAAAGGCTCGTACCGGGCAGTACCCGTCGAGAGCAATCTAGGCGGTCACCGCCTCCCTCTCAAGGGCTTCGGCCAGGGATTCGAGTCGCTCGGCGATTCGCTCGGCGCGTTCGGCCAGTGCAGGATCTGGAAGCGTGGGCTCTGGCGTGCGCCCATCGTCGACCATCTGATCGGCGAGCAGTAAGGACGCGAAAAGAAGCTGCCGCGCCTCAGAAAGCGTCCCGAGACCCTGAAGGGCCTCACGGCTTTTCGAGTCGACTAGCGAGGCGGCCTTGCGTAGCGAATCTTCTTCGCCGTCGCGGCACGCGACCCGATAGGTCCGGCCAGCAATGAAAACGTCGATTTCCGCCATCAGGCCGTCTCCGCCATGCGGATGATCTGATCCAGCTCCGCCACCGCCTCCCTGACGCGCGTGCGAAGCTCCTCGTCGCGCCCGCTTTGCTGCTTAGGCTGAGAGATTGCCCGCTCGATCCGCAGGATAGCGCGCTCTGCTCTTTCGAATGCTGAAGTAACACGGCCCTCGTCCATGGCCCTTTCCGCTACGCAAGAAGCGCGCCTCCGGCAAGAGCAGTAGCGCCTCAATACCTCCCGCAAGGTTGACGATTCACCGCCGTCCGGCCAAGGGCCGCCGCATCCCGCCCATGCAACATACTCCGCAGCCGACTCAGCGCCGACTTGCCAACGCGATCCGCGCTCTCGCGATGGACGCGGTGGAGACCGCGAACAGCGGCCACCCGGGCATGCCTATGGGCATGGCCGATGCCGCTACCGCTCTCTTCACACGCCATCTGAAGTTCAACCCAGCCGATCCGCATTGGCCTGACCGCGACCGGTTCGTCCTGTCCGCCGGTCATGGCTCGATGCTGATCTACGCGCTGCTTTACCTGACCGGGTATGAGCGACCGACGCTGGAAGATCTCAGGAACTTCCGCCAACTCCACAGCCCGACTGCGGGCCATCCGGAGAATTTCGAACTTCCGGGCGTCGAGGTCACGACGGGGCCGTTGGGCCAAGGTCTCGCAATGGCCGTCGGTATGGCGATCGCCGAACGTCACCTTAATGCAAGCTACGGCGACGACCTCGTCGATCACCATACCTATGTGATTGCGGGTGACGGCTGCCTGATGGAGGGCATCAATCACGAAGCGGTGGGGCTTGCCGGGCATTTGCGACTCGGTCGGCTGATTGTGCTTTGGGATGACAACCGCATCACCATCGACGGTTCCACCGACCTGTCGCGCACGGAAGATGTCGTGGCGCGGCATGCTGCTTGCGGCTGGCATGTTGTCGAGTGCGACGGTCTCGACAGCGACGACGTTTCGCGAGCGCTCGATGAAGCGAAGGCCGATCCGCGCCCGTCGCTGATCCGCTGCAGAACGATCATCGGCTTTGGCGCTCCGAACAAGCAGGGCACGGAGGCGACTCACGGCGCCGCGCTCGGCAAGGCCGAGGTCGAGGCGGCTCGTGCTGAGTTGGGCCTGGAACCGAGGGAGTTCGCCGTTCCGGAAGACGTACTTTCTTCATGGCGTGAAGTCGGAAGAAAGGGAGCATCCGCCCATGCAGAATGGCGGCGGCGTTTGGATGCGAGTTCGAGAAGGGACGAGTTCAGCGCGCAGATCGAGGGCAAGCCGGATGAGAGCTGGCTGAGGCCCTATATCGACAAGCTTCTGGCGGAACCGCCGACAGTGGCGACGCGCAAGGCCTCGGAGATGGCTTTGGAGGCGATCAACGCCGCTGTCCCATGGACGATTGGCGGGTCTGCCGACTTAACTGGCTCGAACAATACCAAGACCAAATCGCTTCAGCCCCTTACGCCGGACAATTACGGCGGGCGCTACATCTACTACGGCATCCGCGAGTTCGGCATGGCCGCTGCCATGAACGGCATGGCGCTGCACGGCGGCGTGATCCCGTACGGCGGCACCTTTCTTGTCTTTACCGACTATGCCCGTCCGGCCATCCGGCTGTCGGCCTTGCAGAAGGCGCGGGTTATCTACGTAATGACCCACGATTCGATTGGGCTGGGCGAGGACGGACCCACGCACCAGCCGATCGAGCATCTGCAGAGCCTTCGCGCCATGCCGCAAATCGAGGTTTATCGACCTGCAGATGCGGTCGAGACAGCCGAATGCTGGGCGCTCGCTTTGGCAAGCGACGAACCGAGTGTTCTCGCTCTCACTCGCCAGAACTTGAAGCCGGTTCGAACCGAAGCCGCGGGTGAGAATCTATGCTCGCTTGGGGCGTATCGACTGAAGTCCGCGCAAAAGAGGCGCAAGGTGATCCTATTGGCGACCGGGTCGGAAGTCGAAATCGCATTGGCGGCCGCTGAACGCCTTGAAGGGCAGGGGATCGGCGCCGACGTAGTGTCCATGCCCTGCACCGAGCGCTTCGATGCGCAGCCTGCGGCTTATCGCGAGGACATCCTTCCCGACGTCGGTAACCGCGAGATCCTGCGCGTCTCGATCGAAGCTGGCACGACCTTCGGCTGGGAGCGCTACACGGGTCTTCACGGTCTTCGGATCGGCATCGACCGCTTCGGCGTATCGGCACCTGCCAAGGACGCCTACGAATTCTTCGGACTCACCCCCGACGCAATCGTCGAGCGCGTGCTCGGCCACATGACACAGAGAGGCATTCAATGACCAAAGTTGCGATCAACGGCTTCGGACGCATCGGCCGACTTGTGGCACGTGCGATCCTTGAACGGCCGGATTGCGGCCTGGAGCTAATAGCGATCAACGATCTCGCCGACGCGAAGGCCAATGCCTGGCTCTTCAAGCGCGATAGCGTTCACGGCGTTTTTCCCGGTGAGGTCACGAGCGACGGCAGCGACATTATCGTCAACGGGAAGCGCATTCACGTTACTGCTGAGCGCGATCCTGCGAAGCTTCCGCACGCCGCGAACGGTGTCGAGATCGCACTGGAGTGCACCGGCTTTTTCACGGATCGAGCGGGCGGCGAGAAGCACCTCGAGGCGGGTGCCAAGCGCGTTCTGATCTCGGCACCGGCAAAGGGCGCCGACCTGACTGTGGTTTACGGTGTGAACGACGACAAGCTGACCGCCGAGCACAAGATTGTGTCGAACGCATCCTGCACGACCAACTGCCTCGCGCCCGTGGCCAAGGTGCTGAATGACAGCATCGGCATCGAGCGTGGCCTGATGACGACTATCCACGCGTACACGAACGATCAAAAGATCCTCGACCAGATCCACTCCGATCTGCGCCGCGCTCGTGCGGCGGCCATGTCGATGATCCCGACGACGACCGGCGCGGCTCGCGCAGTTGGTGAAGTTCTTCCTGAGCTGAAGGGTAAGCTCGACGGATCGGCAGTCCGCGTCCCGACGCCGGACGGAAGCCTGGTCGATCTGACCTTCGTTCCCAAGCGCGACACGACCGTCGAGGAAGTGAACGGTGTCCTCAAGGCTGCCGCAGAGAGCGATCGCCTCAAGGGCATTCTTGTCTACACCGCCGACCCGATCGTTTCGGTCGACATTGTCCACACGCCGCAGAGCTCGACGGTCGACAGCCTCGAAACGGCAGTCCTTGAAGGAAAGCTGGTCCGCGTGGTCAGCTGGTACGACAACGAGTGGGGCTTCTCGAACCGCATGGTCGATACCGCCGTCGCGATGGCCAAGCTCGGCTGACGCTGGGCATGAGCGGATTCAGGACTCTCGACGATTTGCCGGCGGATTTGACCGGCAAGCGCGTCCTTGTCCGCGTCGACCTCAACGTGCCGATGGACGGTGCGAGCGTTACTGACGACACTCGGCTGAAGGCGATGCTTCCGACGGTGCTAGAGCTAAGCGACCGCGGCGCAATCGTGCTTCTGCTTTCTCACTTCGGTCGGCCCAAGGGAGAGGTCCGACCGGATATGTCGACCGCGCAGCTCGTCATGCCCCTCCACCGGCTGGCGGGCCGTTCCGTGCGCTTTATCGAGGATTGCCAGGGCCCGGAGGCAGAGCGGGCGATCACGACGATGCTACCCGGCAATATCGGGATTCTCGAGAACACCCGCTTCCACAAGGGCGAGGAGAAGAACGACCCCGATCTCGCAAAGGCCATGGCCGCGCTCGGCGACTATTATGTCAATGACGCTTTTTCCGCGGCGCATCGCGCTCATTCGTCGACCGAAGGGGTCACCCGTTTCCTGCCGAGCTTTGCAGGACGTGCGATGGAAGCGGAGTTGAAAGCGCTCCAGCGTGCCCTCGGCGATCCCGAACGGCCAGTCGCGGCTGTCGTCGGCGGCGCGAAGGTCTCCACAAAGCTCGCCGTCCTCGGTCATCTTGTCGCAAAGGTCGATCACCTCATAATCGGCGGGGGAATGGCCAACACCTTCCTCGCTGCTCGCGGCGTGAACGTCGGGAAGTCCCTCTGCGAGCATGATCTCACGGGCGAGGCCAACGCCATCTTCGACCGGGCAGATGAGGCGGGCTGCACGATCCATCTTCCCTACGATGTCGTCGTCGCGAAGGAATTTGCGGCGAATCCGCCGAGCATTCGGACCTGCAATGTGCATGAGGTCGCGGCTGACGAAATGATACTCGACGTGGGCCCGGCGGCGGTGGAGGCTCTGGCGGACGTGCTGAAGACCTGCCGGACGCTCGTGTGGAACGGACCGCTCGGCGCTTTCGAGACTCCTCCGTTCGACACCGCGACCGTTCAGTTGGCTCGAACGGCCGCGGCGCTGACCAAGGAAGGCGGGCTTATCTCGGTTGCCGGCGGCGGTGACACAGTCGCGGCTCTCAACCATGCTGGCGTCGCTCAGGACTTCAGCTTCGTCTCGACTGCCGGCGGGGCATTTCTCGAATGGATGGAAGGGCGTACGCTTCCGGGCGTGGCCGCACTGCAGCAACAAGGGGATCGATGATGGCGCCGAATGCAGAAATGCTGGCGAAGGTAAAAAGCGCGAATGGCTTCATTGCAGCGTTGGATCAGAGCGGCGGCTCAACGCCTAAGGCGCTTCAGGGATACGGCTACAACGGCGACGAATGGTCGTCGGACGAAGAGATGTTCGGCCTCATCCACAAAATGCGGACGCGGATCATCTCGTCACCATCCTTCACCGGCGAGAAGATCCTCGGAGCAATTCTTTTCGAACGCACGATGGACGGCGAAGCGAATGGTCAGCCGGTTCCGGCATATCTTTGGGAAAAGAAGGGCGTTGTTCCCTTCCTGAAAATCGACAAGGGTTTGGCCGACGAGGAGAACGGGGTCCAGCTCATGAAGCCCATGCCCGATCTCGATACGTTGCTGGAGAAGGGCGTATCGAAGGGTATCTTCGGCACGAAGGAGCGCTCGGTCATCCATCTCGCCAACCCAGCGGGCATTGCGGACGTGGTGGGCCAGCAGTTCGAGGTCGCGACGCAGGTTCTACGCCACGGACTGGTTCCGATCATCGAACCCGAAGTGAACATCAAGAGCGCCGAGCGGGCGGAAGCTGACGAGATACTTCGCGACGAAATTCGTCGTCACCTCGATCGTCTGCCTGAAGGCCATGAAGTGATGCTGAAGCTTTCGATTCCAGCGAAGCCCGGAACCTTCGACGATTTGATCAAGCATCCGCGCGTTCTTCGCGTGGTTGCTTTGTCAGGCGGCTTCTCGCGAAGCGACGCCTGCCGCGAGCTCGCGAGGAACCCAGGCATGATTGCGAGCTTCTCTCGAGCGCTCCTAGAGGACCTGCGCCAAGACATGAGCGAGGATCAGTTCGATCGCTCGCTCGGCGAGGCGATCGACGAGATCTACGAGGCATCGACCGAAAAAGTCGCCGCTTAGCCTTGATTGATGATTTCGATCCGGCCGAGTTCTCGCCGCCCAAGCGGACGGAGCCATGTCGGCTCTATCTCATTTCTCCGCAGGAAGTTGGCGGAAGCTTCCCGGACCGGCTCAAGGCAGTCTGCGCGGTTGAGTCCGTCGCCGCTTTCCAGCTGCGAGTGAAGGACCGCTCCGAGCATGAAGTTGCTCGGCTCGCTGAGCCCCTGCAGCGCATTTGTGCCGACGCCGGCGTCGCCTTCATCGTGAACGACAGCATGGCCCTGGCGAAGCGTCTCGGGGCGGACGGCGTTCATCTTGGGCGGCAGGACGGCGATGTTCGTGAGGCGAGGGCGCTGCTGGGACCGGAGGCGCAAATCGGAGTGACTTGTCACGGCAGCCGACATCTCGCCTTGGAAGCGGGCGAGGCGGGAGCCGACTACGTCGCTTTCGGCGCCTTTTATCCAACGCAAACGAAGTTGACGGAACACAGGCCCGATCCAGCGATTCTCGCCTGGTGGTCGAGCCTGTTCGAGATCCCATGCGTCGCGATTGGAGGCATTACCCCCGCGAATGCGTCCATTTTGATCGACCAAGGCGCTGATTTTATAGCCGTTTGCCAATCGATTTGGGGAGATCCCGATCCGCTTCAAGTTACCCTAGATTTCAATGACTTGTTGTTGATCTAGCGGTGCTTTGGTCAACTTTCCTCAGGGTTTCCCCGCGCTTCTAAGGCTGACTGTTGCGCAAAAACATCAGCCAGGAACAGATTAAGCTGATAACGTTGGGAGGCTGAAACCTTCTCGCCGAGTAACAAGTTTCAGCGGCGACAACACAGCAAGGGGTATACCTGAATGCGCAAATATCTACTCGCCGCGGCCGCGGTAGTTGCAGTTGCAACGCCCGCCTACGCACGAGACGGCTCTGGTTATTTTGGGATCGAGGGCGGCGTCCTCTTCCCGAAGGATCAGGATGCCAATCTCAACGCAACTTTCACGCAAACGGCTCAGACGCCTGCGGCCGGCACCACTGCTCCCACCGGGACCGGTAATGTCGGTAACGTGGCCGTGCCAGGCGCGATCTCGAGCAGCGTCGGTGTCAACCTGAAGACCGGCTACGATCTCGACGCCATCGCGGGCTACGATTTCGGCATGTTCCGCCTCGAAGGTGAGATCGGCTACAAGCACTCGAAGATCAACGACACTTCGATCGACGACGCGTTCATCACGGGTCTCGATACCGGTCTGAACCCGCCCTGCACCACGACGACGGGCGCGACTTGCAACGATGTGTCGTTTGTCGATGGCGACTTCGACATCAGCAACAAGGTCAGCGTCCTCTCCGGCATGATCAACGCATTGCTCGATTTCGGCAACCAGGACGGCCTCTCCTTCTATGGCGGCGGCGGTTTCGGCCGTGCTCGCGTGAAGATGTTTGGGGATAGCGACAGCGCCTGGGCATGGCAGGGTATTGCGGGCGTCCGCTTCGCACTTAGCCCTAACATCGATCTCGGCCTGAAGTACCGTTACTTCCGCACCGGCAGCGTTGACCTGGTTCCGGGTTCGGCAACCGTCGTTGGCGGTACGCGCACTGTTGCGGTTCCGAACGTTGCTTCTACGACCGTTCCGACGCCAACGGGTTCGACGGACGTCACCGTTGCCCGCACGGCTGCGCTCACGGGCGACTTCAGCGATCACTTCAGCTCGCACAGCCTGCTCGCGAGCCTGATCTTCAACTTCGGCGCTGCCGAAGCGGCCCCGCCGCCTCCGCCGCCGCCGCCCCCGCCGCCTCCGCCGCCTCCGGCGACGCAGACGTGCCCGGACGGCACTGTGATCCTGGCGACCGAAGCCTGCCCGGCTCCGCCGCCTCCGCCTCCGCCGCCGCCGCCGGCGCCGGAACGCGGCTAACACCTAGTACGCGTACTAAAAGGGGTCCCGGGCGAGGCTTGCTTCGCCCGGGATTTTCTTTGCCTAACAATATTATCCCGGCCGGCCTCCGAGCGTCGCCCCCGCCGACGATCGGTCCGTGGAAACAGTTGATCCCTGCATCGTTGCAACCCCGAACCCCTTTTGAATTCGGAGAGTTGCGTGCGTAACCACAGTCTGTTTGCCACCGTTGCTGCGGCTGCGTTCCTCACTGGAGCCGCCTTTTCCCAATCGACGACTCCCGCCAGGGAGCCAACCAAAGGTGCCGCCGGATCCGCCGTCAATAGCAGCAAGGTCAACCAGGACCTCCTTCAAACTCAGGTCCTGCTAGACAAGGCTGGATTCTCACCTGGTCCCATCGACGGACGCGCTGGATCTTCGCAAACCAAGGCGATCCGCGGCTTCCAGAAGGCCAACGCCCTGACCGTTACTGGGAAGGTGGACGAGCCGACGAAGCGGGCCTTGAACCGTGAAAACATGCCGGCGACGATCGATGTTCAACTAACGTCGGACGATGTTGGCGGACCGTTTACCTTTCCGATGCCGACCAAGCCGGAAGAACAAGCGAAGCTCAGCTTCCTTGGCTATCGCAACATGCTTGAGAAGCTCGCTGAGCGCTATCACACGACGCCCGACACGATTGTCGCTTTGAATGGCTCGGACAAGCTGATCGGGGTGGGGCAGACGCTCACGCTTCCTAACGTAGCTCCCTCCTCGCACGACTATGCCGGTGCCAATCCGAAGCAGCAGCCGTTGCTTGCAGCGTTGAACGTTGAGCCGGACGAGCCCCAAGGAGATTATGTCGTCGTCGACAAGAGCGAAGGGACCCTAAGCGTTTACCAGGGCGACTTCCCATCAGGATCAGACAAGTCATCGGGTAAGCTAATTGCCCAGTTCCTGGTTACAACGGGCTCTAGCCACGATCCACTGCCGCTCGGGAATTGGAAAGTGCCTACCTTCTCCTTCCTACCGCCGTTCAACTACCAACCCAATCTGTTCTGGGATGTCTCTGACGAGAAGGCAGAGCACAAGCTTCCGCCGGGGCCGAACGGGATGGTGGGCGTCGCATGGCTGGATCTGACTAAGGACCATTACGGTATTCACGGGACGCCGGAGCCGCGTTTCATTGGCAAGACGCAAAGCCATGGTTGCCTGCGCATGACAAACTGGGACGTGATGAGGCTTTCAAGGATGATGAAGCCCGGCTTCCAA
>Ga0105248_10005208_pt1 | contig 14328 bp, 6 predicted proteins | sample KBSS34metaG_FD_81524 | JGI IMG/M metagenome (GOLD analysis project Ga0105248, IMG submission 81524) | Switchgrass rhizosphere microbial communities from Kellogg Biological Station, Michigan, USA - KBS S3-4 metaG | ecosystem: Host-associated > Plants > Roots > Rhizosphere > Soil | place...
CCGCCGCCCGTGAAAAGCTGGGCCGGCCGCTGACTCTCACTGAGAAGATCCTGGCTGCTCACCTGGATAGTTTCCCTGGAGACTTTTCAGCCCTGCAACGCGGCAAGAGCCATGTCGCTCTGCGCCCCGATCGCGTGGCCATGCAAGACGCCACCGCTCAGATGGCGCTTCTGCAATACATTCAGGCCGGCCTCAAGGAAGTAGCCGTGCCGACCAGCATTCACTGCGACCACCTGATTCGCGCCAAGCAAGGCTCCTTCAAGGACCTGAGGCTGGCTCAATCAGAGAACGTAGAAGTCTATGACTTTCTGCGCTCGGCTGCTGCCCGCCATGGTATCGCCTTTGGTGCAGCCGGCAAGGGCATCATCCACCAGGTGGTGCTGGAGAATCTGGCCTTCCCCGGTGGTCTGATTATTGGCACCGACTCGCACACTCCCAATGCCGGCGGCCTTTCCATGCTGGCCATTGGAGTGGGCGGAGCAGACGCAGTGGAAGTCATGGCGGGAGAGCCATGGTCGCTTTCCTGGCCAACACTGATCGGTGTCAAACTAACTGGCAGACTGAACGGTTGGGCTTCGGCCAAGGACATTATCCTCAAGCTGGCCGGCATCCTGGGCAGCTCTGGCGGCACCGGCAGCATCATCGAATATTTCGGCTCGGGCACATCCACCATGAGCTGCACCGGCCAGGCCACCATCGCCAATATGGGTGCTGAGCTTGGTGCCACCACCTCCACCTTTCCCTTCTCGGCCGCCGCTGCCACCTATCTGCGAGCCACCAACAGAGCCGCTCTGGCGGGAGTTGCTGAACAGTTCGCCGACCATCTGCGCGCCGACCCGGAAGTTGAAGCCAATCCGGAAAAGTTTTTCGATCGTGTGATCGAGATTGATCTGACCACTCTGGAGCCCCATGTGGTTGGGCCTTATACACCGGATCTGGCTCGGCCGATTTCGCAACTTGCGGCCGAGGTCAAGGCCAAGGGTTATCCCGAGGCCCTGCGCTTTGCCCTGATTGGCAGCTGCACCAACTCCAGCTACGAAGACATGGGCCGCGCCGCGCACATCGCGCGTCAGGCCCAAGCCCATGGACTCAAGGCCAAATGCGGCCTACTGATCACACCGGGCTCTACGCAAATTCATGACACCATTGCCCGTGATGGTCAAATGGAGACGCTGCAATCGGTAGGCGGTCAGGTTATGGCCAATGCCTGCGGCCCTTGCATCGGGCAGTGGCAGCGCAACGACGTAGCCGACAATGAGCCCAACTCGATCATCAATTCGTTCAACCGCCCCTTCAAGGGACGCAACGACAACAATGGCGGTACGCACGCCTTCATAGCCAGCCCAGAAATTGTGATCGCCTTGGCTCTGGCAGGGACGCTCTCTTTCAATCCGCTCACCGATGAACTGATTGGCGCCGACGGCAGGGCTTTCAAGCTCAGTGCGCCCGAGGCCGACGAGCTGCCGCCCAAGGGCTTCGTTACCGACGCCGACGCCATCACCCCGGCTCGATACAACGAGCTCACCCAGGTCGTTGTGAAGCCGGACAGCGACCGCCTGCAACTGCTCGCGCCCTTCGGTGCCTGGAGCGGCGACAACGACTACCGTGAGCTGCCCGTGCTGCTCAAAGCAGTCGGAAAGTGCACCACCGACCATATCTCTCCGGCCGGTGTGCAGTGGCTCAAGTTCCGGGGGCACCTGGACAGAATCAGCGACAACATGTTCAGCCGCGCCATCAACGCTTTCGCAAACGAACCGGGTACTGGTGTCAACCAACTCACCGGCGCTAACGAAGCGCTGTCTGCAATCGCTCGCCGGTATAAGTCCGCTGGTCTTGGTTGGGTCGCAATCGGCGACGACAACTACGGCGAAGGTTCAAGCCGTGAACACGCTGCCATGTCACCGCGCTTTCTGGGTTGCAAGGCCGTGATAGTACGCAGTTTTGCCCGCATTCACAGGAGTAATCTCCAGAAGCAAGGACTTCTGGCGCTGACTTTTGCCGACCCCGCTGACTACGACAAGATTGGTGCCCAAGATCGCCTCACAATTAAGGGTCTCACCACACTTGAACCGGGTCACGATCTTACGCTTTCCATCCGACACCCGGACAACAGCGTTACCGAAGTATCGGTCGTGCATGGCCTCACTGCCCAGCAAATTGAGTGGTTCAAGGCCGGCTCTTTCCTCAATATGGTGCGTCAGCGTCGCGAAGCTACCGAAGCTAAAACGGCAGCCCAACTGAAAAAGAGTCCATGGAGTGCCTTCTGGAGCTGGTTTCGTGGTCTCTTCGGAGCCTAACTCAAGCCAGCAGCAAACAAAACCTATGGTGCACTGATCACCCTAGGCCAATAACCTTACAAAGCAGGACGGACCTATCTTTTGGATAGCCCGTCCTGCTTTCTTTTCGCTTTCGATTTTTTAAATTCGCTTCTATTCATGCATATAGTTGATTTCAGACAAACAGCGCACCTCAAAAACGATTCTATTAACCCCCGTAAAGGAAGGCCCTGACCCCGCTCCTGCAGGCGACTATCGATTTACGCCCTTGGTCTGAAATTGGCTCTAGACCGACCGGTCTACTATAAGAAAAAGAAAAAAAGACGATGTGAAAGCCCCTGTTACAGGACTTTCACACCATCGCAAAGTTCAATTTTTTAGAGCTTTAGTTTTCTCAGGTTCACTTGGTCTGGACGGGATCGACTGCTGCCGCCGGCGCCACGATCTCGCTCGTGCCCGAGCAAGAGCAAGTCTGGCAAGTCGCCGACGCATCTGCTTCCGCCACCACCGGAGGTGCGGCATCGAAGATGCGATCACCGAAGTGGCCGAGCAAAACTTGCTGGCGCTGCCGCAGCTGCTCGGGCAGACGGTCGCCCAGAGTGAAGAGGAAATCTTCCTGCGACATGCATTCCTGCAGCCATTCGTCGTCGTCGACCTTGATCAGGGAGGCGAAGGCTTCGTCCGAGATCGACAGCCCGTCGAGATCCAGGTCAGCCTTGCGCGGCGTGAAGCCCAGAACAGAAGTAGCGTGGTTGTCGCCGCCGGGGTTGGTCACCCGCTCGAAGACCCACTTGAGCACGCGCAGATTGTCGCCGTAGCCGGGCCAGAGAAACTTCTTCTGCTCGGACAGGCGGAACCAGTTGACCGCGAAAATCGCCGGCGCTTCCACACCCGCTACGTCGCCCATGGCCAGCCAGTGCGCGAAGTAGTCGCCGATGTTGTAGCCGCAGAAGGGCTTCATGGCCATCGGGTCACGACGGACCACACCGACTGCACCGACAGCCGCAGCGGTGGTCTCAGAACCAAGAGTGGCAGCCATGTATACGCCATCGCTCCAGGAAGCTGCCTGAGTCACAAGCGGCACCGTCGTCGGACGCCGACCGCCGAAGAGGAAGGCCGAGATCGGCACTCCGGCGGGATCGTCCCAGGACGGATCGATGGACGGGCAATTGATGGCCGGGGCGGTGAAGCGAGCGTTGGGATGCGCCGCATCGCGACCGCAGCCAGGTGTCCACTCGTTGCCCTTCCAGTCGATGCAGCGCTCGGGCGGCGTGTCGGTCATGCCTTCCCACCATACGTCGCCATCGGGCGTCAGAGCCACGTTGGTGAAGATGCAGTCGCGGGCAAGCGCCGCCATGGCATTGGGATTGGTCTTCATCGAAGTGCCGGGCGCGACACCGAAGAGACCGGCCTCGGGATTGATGGCATAAAATTTGCCGTCCGCTCCGGGCTTGATCCAGGCGATGTCGTCACCGATGGTGGTCACTTTCCAGTCGCTCAGATGCGCAGGCGGCACGAGCATTGCCAGGTTGGTCTTGCCGCAGGCGCTGGGGAAAGCAGCAGCGACATAGATTTTTTCACCGGCCGGTGACTGCAGTCCGACGATCAGCATGTGCTCGGCCAGCCAGCCCTGCTTCTTGGCCATGGTGGAGGCGATGCGCAGAGCGAAACACTTTTTGCCCAGCAAGGCGTTGCCACCATATCCGGAGCCGAAGGACCAGATTTCACTGGTCTCGGGGAAGTGGCAGATGTACTTGGTGTCGTTGCAGGGCCAGGCAACATCCTGCGTTCCATCGGCCAGCGGAGCGCCGACCGAGTGCAGACAGGGGACGAAATCGCCTTCCTTACCGAGGACATCGAGCACAGCCTGACCCATGCGGGTCATGGTGCGCATGCTGACGACAACGTAGGGAGAGTCGGTGATCTCGACGCCGATGTGCGCGATGTCGGAGCCCAGGGGACCCATGCTGAAGGGCACGATGTACATGGTGCGGCCGGCCATGCAGCCATCGAAGAGCTTGCTCAGGGTAGCTTTGGCTTCGTTCGGATCGAGCCAGTTGTTGGTCGGCCCGGCATCAGCTTTGTCAGCCGAGCAGATGAAAGTGCGCTCTTCCACGCGGGCCACGTCGTTGGGGGTCGAGCGTGCGAGGAAGCTGCCGGGGCGCTTTTCGGAGTTGAGGGGAAGGAGGGTACCGCTGGCGGTCATCTCCGCACACAGACGGTCGTACTCGGCCCGGGAACCGTCGCAGAAATAGATATTGAGCGGCTTGCAGAGTGCTGCGACTTGATTGACCCAGGCGATGAGCTTGGTGTTCGTGGTGGGAAATGCTGCTTTGCTTTCGGCAGATGCCATCTTTTTGCCTTCTTTGTCGAAAGATTGATCGGTTTGATTTGGATTTGCTTGCATATTGAGTTTCCCCACCCAACCTCGTACTGCGCCCAAGCTGCATGATACAGCTCGAAAAAAATAGACATTCAGTGAGTGAGGCGGGAAACGCTGGTAAGGGGATACTCGAACGGAGGGGAGGGAAAATAGTGTTCTGAACTTATCAGCAATGACTATTCAAAAGTCTCCTGATTTACATTCATTACTTAACAAGGCATTTGAAGGCCAGACCCGGCGCGCTCCCTCTTCTTCATGAACTTCTATGGCACTCTTGCGTGAGCTGACACTAACTGGAAGAAAGTTGTTAGAAAGAGCCTACCACGCCACTTGCCAAGAGGCAGGTTGTTAGCATTTTGCAGAGAAAAATAATGCCCACATATTGATTGAGCAACTGCACATTCCTAGGATAAGGCGTCAACTCATTCCCCCTTTCAGTTAGAAAAACAAAGCCCAAAAACTCCCAAGTTTCCTCTTCCAACAATCTAGATAACTCTAAGGACCCATCGTGAACATTCTGCAAGACCTCGAGCTTGCGTTGCACAAGGTTCTGGGTAGTCCGCCGCAGGTCAAAAGCGAGCAGCTGAGCGCCATCGCCGAGCTTCTCAACTATGACACGACCGCAAAAATAGTCGACCACCTGCTGCAAGATCCGACCGCCCTGGCCTTGATTGCCAACCGCTCTTACACTCATTCACTTGGCTTTCGCAAGATCACTCTGATTGATATCGACCAGGGCTACACCTTGCGTCTGCACATCTGGGACTCGGACTCACAGCCTGATATCCCTCTTGTCGAGGCCAAACACGAACACAGTTTCGATTTCATTTCGCGAGTACTTTATGGCGGTATGGAGACGCAGTGTTACAAGATAAGCGCCCTCACCGACGCACAAAAAACACTTCTGGCCACAGTAAAAGAGCGCCTCGCCGCACTCGATCAAGAACAACGCAAAGCTGTCAGCGCCGCCGTAGCTTCCCTCGAAACAGCCGGACTGACTGCATTTGGCAGCCACCAGGCCCAGGACGAGGGACTGAACGATGTGCTTGAATCTGCGGCCAAAAACGTGCGCGGATTACTCCAGCTCAGCGCTGATGAACTGGCGACGATCGTCGACATCCAGGGACAGTATCAGTACGACAAGGCCAAAAGCATCTTCGGCGGCCGCTACATGCACAGTCATGTGGCCGACATTATGCTTGCGCCCTGTGCTGTGATCAAGCTTGTGCCCGGCGACATTTACTTCCATGGCCATGAATACGCGCACAGGCTCTACATGCCGGCCAATCAGCCCAACGCCACACTAGTAGTCACGACACAGGTTTCAGCCGATGCACTGGGCTCCAACTTCCAGCATCCCAGCTGGTTTGCAGGAGAAGAAGTCGGCTTCGCCAGATCGATGTACACGGCCGATAACTTGAGCGCGGCTCTGCGTGCGTTCAAAGATCGGCTGCAACAAACGGCTTCGATCTCCGGTCGTCAGGTCGTTGTTAAGTGAGTAAAGATGGGGATTGACCTGGTCAATCCCCATCTCCTCTTTCCAATTGTCAAAAAAAATTTGATCATTTTGGCACCACATACGGTATCACCCAGTAGAACTAGCCCTGGGCAGGAATTTTAAACCAGAATGTCCGGCCACGCGGCTGCACATTACGCGCACCGATAGTTCCGCCGTGTAAGGTGACGACATGTTTGCAGATAGCCAGATCCATGCCCGCAGACTGGCGGTCAAACATCCGCTCCAACTGATCTTCAGGCAGGCATTCGCCCGAATCTTCCACCTCAAATTTTACCTGCCCTTTATTCTCACCGACAAAGAGCCTTATTCGTCCACCCACCGTTGATTGCTTGATTGACTTACTGAGCAGATTAACGAGTACCTGGACAATTTTTTCACTTTCACAAAATATCGTCATGTCTCTGTCCACGGTGCAATCAATAGTAATTGTCTTCTGCCTCACAAGCGCCCCCACCGACAGCAGAGCGTCATCCAGAATGGCACCACAGGACACTTCCACCTTACGCACCGAGTCTGGCAAAAAGTCCAGCTTTTCCATATCCAGCAGATTATTGATCAATACCAACAGACGGTTAAGACCGCCCAGAACATTTTGCAACTCTTCCTTTGCTTCATCCGCCACTGCACCGCAGGCGCCTTCCACAGCCACAAGCTCCAGGGTCAATCGCATATTGGCCAGAGGATTGCGCAGATCGTGACTGACTATCGAACGAAAATCACGTTTAATTCTCTCGATTTCCTTGCGGGCGCTTATATCGTGAATAACGGCGTAAGCGTAGTCTCCATCGGCCGACCTGGTCACCGCCCACTCGCTGGCAATAGATTCACCGCCCTGGGTGACAAGCTGCAATTCCAGAAGCGGCGCTGCCTGCGCGGAGGTCCCATGAGCGAGAGCAGAAAGCAATTTTTTTTGATCCGCGGGCACAACCAGATCAATCACTCGCCTGCCTACAACGTCGTCGGCATCGGACCCAATAAGGCGTGTAACAGCCTCATTTATCTCAGTGATTCGCAGCTCGGAATCGATGGCACAGAGTACATCCTTAGCGCTATCCAGCAAGGCTCGCTCTTTTTCCCTCAGCTCCAACAGAGACCGATGCAGATGCAGATAAAGACTGTTTACCTGAGCAATTTCGTCCGCTCCCTCTAAATCACCCTTGGGAGCAGCCCCGGCCGCCACTCGTTTTGTATTCTCCAGAAGCAGGGAGAGTCGCATACTGGTGCTGGTATAGAGCCAATAAGTCATGCCGGCGGCAGCCAACACACTGATAATGGCCGCCACATAGATAGCGGCTCTCAACTCGCTCTCATAGCGGACAAACATATCTCGAGAGGCCGCAACGTTATCGGGGCGCTCGTCGCTGACTGTTTGGGCAAGGGTGGACAGGCTGCGCATGTCGCGCTCCAGCCCGGCAATCAACAGTCCTCGGGCAATCCCATCTGCACTCGAAGTTTTGCTCGTAACATTACCGTAAGCCTGGCTTATATGCGCGGTCAAATCTCGCATTTTCGCCAACTTTTGCCTTTCCGATGCCGTCAAGTCGGGCTGGGCTTCGGCGGCCTTCATTTCAGCCTCAGCCAGCTCAACATAGTGCTTGGATTCCTCGTACAATGCTTCGCGGTCCTGCCCATCAGCATGTCGGATCAGAAGAGCTGTGGCCCGTTCCATTTGCAGAGTATTGAGACGATTAAGGTGCATCGCCATTTCGCGAGCGTGTGCTTCTTCCCTGCGAGCGATCTCCAGTCGCGCCGATAATGCCAGAAGCACCGACAGTATCGTCAATTCGAAGATCAAGGGAAAGGCGGCAACAACCAATATTTTGTGTGATAGTTTTGCCATGGTGGTCTATTATTACATAGCTATCCACAGGGATGAAATGGCCAAGATACTCCTCGTTGACGATGACGCAGCCCTTGCGCGCATGACCGCCAAAGCGCTCAGTCTTGACAAACACAATGTCGAGCTTGCGCATAGCGGGCAAGACGGGCTGGACCGCGTGCTGGGGGGCTCCTACGACCTGCTTATTTTGGATGTCGGCCTGCCCGATGTGGATGGCTTTGAAATCTGCCGCAGCTACCGAGCCAATCGCGGTCAGTCGCCGGTAATCATGCTGACAGGCAAGGGCGAAATCAGTGACAAGGAGCTGGGTTTCGGCGCCGGCGCCGACGACTACATCACCAAGCCCTTCAGCGTCAAAGAACTTAGCTTGAGAGTGACAGCCGCTTTGCGCCGCCCGGCACAATTCAAACAAGAGCTGGACGTAGGCCCCCTGAAACTGGACGCCAAGTCTCATCGCATCATGAAAGATGGTCGGGTCCTCAATTTATCACCGATTGACTATGGGCTGCTTGAGTTTTTCATGCGCAATCCCAATCAAATTTTCTCGACAGAGGCCTTGATTGCCAGAGTCTGGCCCACGGATCAGTGCGCCACTTATGATTCTCTGCGCTCCTCAGTCAAGCGCATCCGGCAGCAGCTGGACGAACCGGAGAGTGAAAATTCACTGATTGAAACAGTTAAAAAGGTCGGATATCGCCTGATTGTGCCAGTCTACGACTGATCTACGACTAATCAGCGACCGACAAAACTTGAAATTAGCGTTATTTACCTTGCTTGTTTAGCCTCAGTAGTTGACTATATTCAATTCAATTCTTGTCAGTTGAGATAGCCGTGCCAGAAAAAATGAAGGCGATAGTCAAAGATGGCACGACACTTTCAGTGCAAAGTGTCGCCCGTCCCGAGCTGCGCAATCCCGGCGATGTGATTGTGCAGGTAATGCTGGCTGGACTATGCCGCACCGATCTTTACGCCGCTGAAGGCAAGCTAAAAACACCGGACCAGCTCATACTCGGACATGAATTCGCCGGTGTGGTAGCCGATGCTGAGACCGATGAATACAAATCTGGCGATTTCGTCTGCGTCAATCCGCTGCTCTCCTGCGGCCGCTGCAACCACTGCCACAAAGGCGCCCACGGCGCCTGCGCCCAGGCCCAGTTTGTCGGAGTCGATCGCGACGGTTGTTTTGCCGGTTTTATAATTGTACCGGCGGCCTCAATCTTCAAACTGCCGCAGGACATGGGCTTCCTTGAAGCGGCCTATGCTGAGCCGGTGGCGGCCTCGCTGGCCGTGCTCAAAACTGGTATCACCCCGGGAGAAAAGGGCGTGATTTTCGGAGCTAATAGATTTTCACAACTGCTGCAGCAGATCATGCGCGTCTACGGCTTCGACAATATTGACCTTTATGACCCAATAGCCCAAAAAGGTCAACTGGAATCAAGCTCTTACGACTATGTGATTGAAACCGCCATAAGCTCCGAAATTTTTGCCGAGCTAGTTGATACGGTCAAACCAGGCGGCAAAGTCATTCTAAAAAGTCGCAATCATGAGCCGCTCAGCTTCCGTATGAACGAAGTAATAAAAAAGGAACCCATATTTCATGTCGTCAATTATGGTTCCTTTCAAGAATCCATCGACCTCTTAGCCAGCGGCAAACTGCAGATAGAGAATCTAGTGGATGGCGTTTATCCTCTGGAAAAATACGACACTGTTTTTGAAGACTCCAAAGCAAAAGAAGCCCTCAAGCCATTTTTTGCCCCCTGGGATTGAGATATTTATGTGCGGCATTGTAGCGATTCATCAAACAGCGGGAGGCCAACCAATTGCCCTTCCAACCGTTGAAGCGGCTCTGCATGCCCTCCATCATCGTGGACCTGATGGTCACGGTGTATTCATCAATCCCGGACAAGATGTGGCGCTCGGTCATACGAGACTGGCTACAGTGGGCATAGCTACAGGCGCCCAGCCGATTTCAAATGAAGACGAATCGATTCACATGATCGTCAACGGTGAGTTTTACGAATTTGAACGCATTCGCGGTGAACTCGAAGCTAAAGGATACAAGTTTAAAACCCGCTCGGACAGTGAGATTGCCCTGCATCTCTATGAAGAGTACGGGACCGAGTGCTTGCAGTATTTGCGCGGCGAATTTGCCCTGGTTATCTGGGACGAGCGCAAACAAATGCTTTTCGTTGCCCGCGACCGCTTCGGTATAAAGCCTATTGTGTTTACGCAGCACGACGGAAGACTCTATCTGGCCTCCGAAGCCAAGGCTCTTTTTGCCTGCGGCATAGAGGCAAAATGGGATGAGGAGTCGTTTTTCCACTCCGCCAATATGCAATATGTATTGCCCGACCGCACTTTATTTTCGGGCATCTATCAATTGCCGCCAGGGCATTATCTTACCGCTCGGGCTAATCTGATAAACACTCATCGCTATTGGGACCTCGATTACAGCACCGATGCCGAAACGCTCCAGGATAGCGAAGAAAATCTGATCACCGAATTCGGCCACTTACTGGAAGACTCCGTACGCCTGCGCCTGCGCGCCGAAGCTCCGGTCTGTGCGCACTTGAGCGGCGGTCTTGACTCCAGTGCTGTCGTCGGCCTGGCCATGAAGCACTCACATAAACCACTCAAATGTTATTCCATCAGCTTTGAGGAAGAAAGTTATGACGAGCTGGAAATCGCCCGAGAAATGGCGGCCTTTGCCGGTGGCGACTTCGAGCCTATATTTGTCAGTCAAAAGCAATTGATCGAATGCCTGCCCGACGCCGTTTATTACTCCGAAGGCTTTGCCGTAAACGGACATCTGCCGGCCAAGTTTTTGCTCAATAAAGTAATTCGCAAAAACGGCTACAAGGTGGCCCTCACAGGAGAAGGCGCCGACGAAGTTGTGGCGGGCTATCCGCATTTGAGAAGCGATTTGTTTAAGTCGGACGGTAGACAAAATCTGCTGGCCGGACTGCACGCCAGTAACACCGCTTCGGCCGGCATTATGCTGCAACACGGCCAGTCGCTGTCGCTGGCGGCAGTGGAAGAAAAATTGGGATACGTCCCGGGTTTCATTGAGGCCAAGGGCACTCTCGGTCACAAAATTTGCGGTGTACTGGACGAAAATTTTAAGAGCAGATTTAAAGGTCGCGACGCCTATGCCGAACTGATAAACAGTTTCGACGTCGCCGGTCAGATGTCCGGTCGCAACCGCGTCAATCAGTCGCTCTATCTCTGGTCCAAAACAGCCCTCGTCAACTACATTTTACGCACCCTGGGCGACGGCATGGAAATGGCCAATTCGGTGGAGGGTCGGCTGCCGTTCCTAGATCATCATCTCTTCGAATTTGCTCGCCGTCTGCCGCTCGACCTCAAGATCAAGGGCACGACCGAAAAGTACGTCCTGCGTCAGGCTGTTAAACCACTGATCAGCAAAACTATTTACGAGCGGCAAAAGCATCCTTTTGTCGCCCCGCCCCTCAGTCGCTTCGCCGACAAAGGAGCCGACGGCGCGTTGCAAGACGCTTTGCGCAGCAAAAGCTTTGAAGCCGTGCCTTTCTTCGATCATGCCAAAGTGCGACAGTTGCTCGACAGTTTGCCAGAAATGAAAGCCGCGGACAGAGGGGCTGTCGATCCCGTTTTGATGACCGCTATGTCGGCTGCGGCACTACAGGAGCGCTACAAGCTGTAAGTGAAAATGCGCGAACTTATGAAGATATAAAGACATGACAGTAACGGCTACCACGGACACATTTATTTCCACCTTCGACCGCATAGTGGAAAAATTCCCTTACAGTCCGGCTGTTGTAGAGTCAGGTTTTGTCACCCTTTCCTATGAAAATTTGGCAAAAAAAGCAAAGGCTATAGCCGCACAATTGCAAAAACACAATTGCGGCCGCGGCCAAATCGTCGCCATTTCAATTGAAAAATCCGCAGACTATGTCAGCGCTATGCTTGGTATTTGGTATGCCGGAGCGGCGTTTGTCCCGCTCGATCCGGCCCTGCCCGAGGAACGCCTGGCACTTATGTGCAACGAGGCTTCGGTCAAAATTGCGCTGGTAGCAAGTAATAATGTGCCCGTTTTTTTCCAGCAGGCAGGCAAGCTGATTACCATTGAAGTAGACAAAGTCAAAGTAGCTGACAGCGCAGCCTTTTTGCCACCCGAGTATGATATGAGCGACCTGGCTTATGTCATCTTCACCTCTGGCTCCACCGGCCTGCCCAAGGGAGTTCTTGTCACCCACCGCGGCATTGTCAGTTTTTTAAAGGCCCAGATTGAGGCCTTTTCTCTAACGAGCAAGAGCCGCTCACTCTGGTATTTATCGACCAGTTTTGACGCTTCTGTTTCGGACCTGGGCACAGCTCTTCTCTCCGGAGCGGCGCTCTATATCGAGCCCTCCTGCCGTCTGCAACCCGGCGGCGGCCTGGAAGAAGTCCTGGCCGAGCGCGGCATTACCTACGTCGACATACCGCCCTCCATGCTGCGTTTGCTTGATCCCTCAAGTTTGCCTGCTGCGCTGAAATCTATAGTCATAGGCGGTGAAGCTTGTGCACTGGATGTGGTGCGCGCATTTGCCCAGAAAGTCAAATTGATAAATGTCTACGGACCGACCGAATCCACTGTCTGCACCAGTCTTGAACAATGTCTACCAGATCGAACCCGTCCACTAATAGGCCAGCCACTGCCTGGTATTACTTACCGTATTTTGGACGAAGACTTAAATGACGTCGCCCCCGGACATTCGGGCCAGCTGCACATAGGCGGCATTGGACTGGCTTCCGGTTATCTCAATCGGCCGGAGCTGACTGCGGCCAAATTTATCATTCATCCACACTCAGGCGAAAGACTTTATCGCACCGGCGATCTGATTATGGCTACAGAAGACGGTGAATATCAATTTCTCGGTCGCACAGACAGACAGGTGAAGCTGCGCGGCATGCTGGTCGAGCCGGAGGAGATTGAAGCCAAACTCTTGAAGCATCCGGCTGTCGAACGAGCGGCAGCCCTTAAGCGTCCGGTCAAAGAAGGCGTCAACAGGGAGATCCTGGTGGCTTTTGTCACAGGCAAAGAGTCTCCCGCACTTGATTTGAATGACCTGCGCCGGCACTTGAGTTTGTACTTGCCCAAATGGATGATTCCCCAAAAACTCCAGCGGCTGACGACAATGCCTCTAACTGTTACAGGCAAAGTCGATTTTGCGGCGCTGAAAAACCATCCTCTGGATCGCCAGGAACTAAACAACAAAGACGCACTCGGTAAAGACTTAGCGGCAGCGCCCAAGGGCAAAACCGAAGCAATATTGGCCCGAGTATTTATTCAGGTTTTAGGTGTAGACAGTGTTTCCGCCGATGACGATTTTTTTGAAATCGGCGGCGATTCTTTTGCCGTCGTCGAGGCTGTCGTGGCAGCCTCGGCCCTGGGTCTATCTTTTGCCCCGACACTTCTAATGGAAAATCCGACAATCGCCGGGCTCAGCGCCAAAATTGCCAACGGCAAAGACTCTCAAAGCGCCACCGCTATTGGTGGCATGAAAACTGACACAATCCTGGCTGACCTGGAACAAATACTAAACAGCCCCGACATCAAGAGCCTGATTGCAAGCGCTGCCGGCCGTGAAACATTTAGCGTAAAATCCCCGAAAAATGTCTTGTTTACAGGTGCCAGCGGATTTCTCGGAGCCAGACTATTGCACGAGCTCCTGCGCTCTACCGATGCCACCACGGAGTTTTATTGCCTGGTGCGCGCCGCCGACGAAGACACGGCCATGGAGCGGATCAAAATCGCAATAGCCAAGCACGGTCTTAATTTCGACGAGCACATCAAACGCATACATCCGCTCTGCGGGCGCCTGGAAGAAAAGCATTTTGATCTGCCCGCCGAGAGGTGGCATGGGCTCAGCGAAAAAATAGATACCATCGTCCACTGTGCTGCCCAGGTTAACAACCTCGCTTCCTACAGCGAGCTGCGCCCCAGTAATGTGCTCGGCACAGTAGAAGTTGGCCGTCTGGCTCTGAGCGGGAGACCAAAGTGTGTGCACTATGCCGGGACTCTCTCGGTGTTCGTGGCCACCGACAAAAACAGCGGCGTGCTGCTAGAAAGCGACCACTTACAAAACACCAAGATAGTTTACGGCGGCTACGCCCAGACAAAATGGGCGGCTGAGATGTTCTTGCGCAAGCTCGCGGAGACAGCAGGAGTCCCGGTAACGCAGCACCGCCTGGGTCTGATCACCGGAGACAGCCTTGGTGGACGCGGAGCTGACCATGACTTTCTCACCCTCTTCATTCAGGGAGTTAGCGCCCTCGGTGCGGTGCCCGA
>Ga0105248_10005209_pt1 | contig 14326 bp, 18 predicted proteins | sample KBSS34metaG_FD_81524 | JGI IMG/M metagenome (GOLD analysis project Ga0105248, IMG submission 81524) | Switchgrass rhizosphere microbial communities from Kellogg Biological Station, Michigan, USA - KBS S3-4 metaG | ecosystem: Host-associated > Plants > Roots > Rhizosphere > Soil | place...
CCCTATTCCGTTTGTGCTGCAGGGCTATGCGACGGACGATTCGTTTTCGACCGAAGACGTGAACCCGGCAGAGGTGCAAATGGGCGTGGATGGTAAGCTCTCGTCCGGCTACGTGCCGGTGCCAAAAGTCGTCACCTACATGTTCCAAGCTGACAGCCCATCGCTGGCTTACTTGGATCAAGTTATCGCCACGCAGGAATCGCAAAACGAAAACTTGATCTTTGACGGCACCATGTTCATCCAAGGTACGCAGGATAAAATTGCGATGACGAAGGGCTTTTTGACCAGCTACACGCCACCTGGCAATTCCAAAAAGACCCTGCAGCCGCGCAAATTTACGATCACGTTTGAGAAATTCACCAAGGCACCAATCTGATCATGGGCCGCAATGTAATTACTCACGTGGTCGCGGCGGAAAACCGCGACAAGGGCAAGCGCTTCGTGATCACCGAAATGTCTGCAGTGCAGGCACATAAGTGGGCCACGAAGGCGCTTTTTGCGATCCTGAACTCGGGCGCTGAGATCCCCGACGAAATGGTCAAGATGGGCCTGCCAGGCATCGCGGCGGCTGGTATGGGTGCGATCTCCAGCATCCCTTACGCGGTGGCTGAACCATTGCTTGATGAGCTGATGGGTTGCGTCAAGATCGCGCAAGATCTCGCGCCGGAAGGTCGCGCGTTGATGCCGGAAGACATCGAAGAGATCACAACCATTTTCGATCTGCAGGGCAAAGTGCTGCAAATGCATATTGCCCCTTTTACTTCCGGCGTGCGCCAAAGTTCCCCATCCAAGCCGACGACCCCCGCGCCCGCCGACTGATCGAATATGACCCCGTGCCGCAGGTAATCGGCACGGTAATTTCTCGACGCCTTGCGACCCTGCACGAACTAGAAACTGTGTACGGGTCGCAAGACCTCTACGACCTGATGGATATCATCACGGTCGATGACTACAACCAAGGGGTGATTAATGGCAACCGTAATTGACGCCTTCTTGATGACGTTGGGCTTGGACGGCACTAAGTTCACAGCGGGCGTTAAGCAAGCCCAGAAGGACGAATCAGCGCTTGAGGCGGTTGCGCGCCGCCGTGACGCTGCCGAGAAGAAGCGCGCTGCCGATCAAGAGCGTGCAATGCGCAAGCAGTCGGATGGCTATCGTCGTCTGCGCAACGATGCACTTGCGCTCGCATCCGTGTTCACAGTTGGTATTGGCATCAAAGACTTCATTACCAACACCATCGACAGTGCTGCGAACCTGGGCTATCTCTCGCAGAACCTGGGGCAATCCACCGAACGCCTGAAAGCTTGGCAGCTTGCCAGCGAGCGTGCCGGTGGTTCGCAACAAGGCGTCATCGCGCAGCTCAAGGAATCCGTTGACAGCATTGCCGCGCTCAACAGCGGCCTAGGTCCGAATGAGGGCATGCAATGGTTCTTCCGTATGGGCGGCTCGTCTGCTGATCTGAAGGACGGCAATACCTATCTGCTCGCCCGGTCTAAAATCATTTCGGAGATTTTCAAGACTGACCCAACGAAGGCGGCGCTTATCTCTAAGCAGATGGGCATCAGTGAAGATCAATTCAACTTCATTAAGCAAGGTCCTGTAGCAATTGAGGACATGATTCGTGCCCAGGAAAAGCACGCGGCTGTCAGCGCAAAGGACGCTGCAGCAGCGCTCAATCTCAAGAATCAATTTCTCGATCTGCGCGACAGTCTGCAACTTACAGCACAACGCATTGTCTTACAGCTTGCACCGGCCATTGAACGATTGTTCGCCAAGCTGGAACAGGGTGCAAATTGGGTCGCCGAACACCAGAGTGATATCTCACGGTGGGTTGACGAATCTGTGACCGCTATTAGCTCGTTGATTCGTTGGGTTGACAGTGCTGCCGAATCGCTCGGTGGGTGGAAAAATGTTCTGATCGGATTGATTGGCCTGAAGCTTGGCGGCTTCGTGTTGTCGTTGGCAAGTATCGCCACGCAGCTTGCGGCTATTGGCAGCGCTACACCAGCGTTGGGGCTGCTGGGTAAAGTCGGCGTGCTTGGTGCGGTCGGTGCTGCTAGCTATGCTGCGACATCCTACGGCTACGATAAGTTGTCGGGTGATACCCGCAATACCATCGCCGATACGTTGGGGGAAGGTATTGCGCGCACGTTGGCATCCCTCGGGTTAAGCGACGAAGCTGCTTATGCCGTCAACATCACAAAAGGCAAACAGCTTTATCACGTGTCACCGGAATACCTGAAAGGTCCAGCAACACCCACCCCAAGCATTGCGCCAACCAATGCTGCCGATAAGCTTGCTGCACTTGAGAAAAAATATGGTTTACCGGCAGGTTTGCTGGATCGAGTCTGGTCGCAGGAATCGAGCCGGGGTAAAAATATGCTGTCCCCAGCAGGCGCACAAGGTCACTTCGGGTTCATGCCGAACACTGCTAAAGAATATGGCCTTGCGAACCCAAATGATTTTGATCAGTCGTCGGACGCGGCGGCACGCAAGATGCGCGACTTGCTGAAGCAATACGGCGGTGATCTGCAGATGGCCACGGCGGCTTACAATTTCGGTCAAGGTAATTTGTCGCGCACCGGCTTAGGCGGCGTCCCGAATGAGACCCGCAATTACGTTGCCCGTGTGGCCGGTGCGCCAATTGCTGCAAATGCTGGTGGTCGCACTGGTAGCACGTCGAGCACTGAGGTCAACATTCAGAACTTGAATGTCAACGCACCACAAGCCCGTGACGCTGATGGTGTTGCCCGCGCCATGAAGCCTGCGATTGAGAAGTACACTTATGCAACTAATGCAAATACGGGTGTAACACAATGAGCTTTTCGACCGTCGTGAAATCGCTTTACCCGCTGGTGCCCGCAGTCAATGGGGTGCCAGCGGTGCTGCGCGCCGGCGCGCAGGTGTTCGACACGATCACGCTCGGGTTCTTCGGCGCGGGTGATCTGGTCAACTCCATTATTGGCAGTGAGCCGGTGCTGTGGGGCGTATTCGATTCGCGAGGGCGTTCAATCGCAGATTACGACTCCCTTGTGTCAATGGACTATCGGAACGAAAACCGCGTATCGGATTACCCAATCGAAGCGGGTTCGTTTGCGTCTTACAACAAGGTTGATACACCCTTCACCACGCAAGTGATGTTGTCGTGCGGTGGCGATATGACGCGGCGGGCAGCATTCCAAGCCGCATTACGCGATGCGGTTAAATCTTTGACGCTGTACACGGTGGTTGCGGAAGATGGCACCTTTGAAAACTGCAACCTCGTGTCGGTCGACTGGGTGCGCTCGCAACAAGAAGGCGCGCATATCATCAAGGCATTCTGCGAGTTTCGCGAGATCCGCCAGCGCGGCACTACTGCATTTTCGCAGACCGCCGAACCGCAGGGCGCAGATATCATCAATCAAGGCCAGGTGCAAGCCGTGGACGATCCAACTATCACTGTTGCGGGGTTGGCATGACGCTACGTATTCCACTGACCGCAGTTCCATCGCAAAAACTTAGCGTAACGCTCGGCACTCAGCGATGCACCATTTCTGTGTACCAGAAGACGACCGGGTTGTATTTCGATCTGTCGGTAGCTGGCACACGGGTCGTTGCTGGTATGGTCTGCCGTAACCTCGTGAACCTCGTGCGCAGCCGATACCTGACCGGTTTCGTCGGTGACCTGGCGTTCGTTGATACTCAGGGTGTCCAAGACCCGGATTACACCGGACTCGGTAGCCGCTATCAACTGGTGTATTTGCCATGAGTGACGGATTTACCGAAAAGCTCATAGAGCTGACTATCACGCTCGGCACCGGTAATTTCGGCGCGGACTTAGGCGACACGGTGACGATCAGCAATTCGCGCATCCTGGCGCGTCTGAGTAATCCTGGTGGCGAATCGATGGGTATGGCGCAGATCCGCGTGTACGGCATGAGTCAGCAGCTTATGAACCAGTTGACCACTATTGGTCAGATCAACCGCGCGATCCGGGTCAAGAACACTGTAAGCGTTGCCGCTGGCGATGCGAACGGTATGCAGCTTTCATTTTTCGGCGTCATCGTGGACGCATACGCCGAATACAACGGTGCGCCGGATGTGCCGTTTGTGATTGAGGCGGCAGCGGGAATGGACATCGCCGTGAAGCCGGTCAATGCGACCAGCTACAAGGGCCAAGTTGCGGTAACGCAGATCATGCAAGACTTGGCAACTGAAGCTGGCCTGGCGTTCGAACCAAACGGTGTGGCCGTCAATTTGCTTAACGCATATCTTAGCGGCACAACGCTTAATAAGATTCAAAAGGTCGCCCGTGCTGCGAACATTCAGTACACCATTGACCGGGGCACGCTGGCTATCTGGGATCTGGGCAAATCCCGTGACGGTGAAGTGCCATTGATCAGCGTGGATAGTGGCATGGTTGGCTATCCCACGCTATCTAGCAAAGGCATGTCGCTACGCACCGCGTTTAACTTCAACATCAAGCTCGGTGCTGATGTGAAGGTGCAAAGTGGCGTCGAAATGGCCAACGGCATCTGGCATGTGTTCAACGTGGATCACGAGATTTCCAGTCAAATGCCTGACGGGCCGTGGTTCTCAAATATCGAGGTGTACCGTGTCGAACCCTGACGGTTATTTCGGCTCACTTGGCGGCGAGAAGCGCAGCAGCGAGTACAACGCGCTGTCTTATGTGGTCACATCCATCCTGGCAGGTCGTGCGCATGTGGGGTTGGTGCAGGTGGTGGCGGTGACACCCGGAACGCCGTATTCTCTCGGCACGGTGGATGTACAGCCGATGATCAACCAGCTTGACGCGGACGGTCAGAGTGTGCCGCACGGCATTATCAATAATGTCCCATGGTTCACACTGCAGGCCGGTAACAGCGCCGTGCAATTGCAACCTGTAGTCGGCGACCGTGGCCTGTGTGTCTTTTGCGACCGTGATATTTCCAGCGTCAAAGCATCCCGGCAGATCAGCAATCCCGGCTCGCTGCGTCAAGACGATATGGCAGACGGTCTGTACCTGGGCGGCTTCCTGAACGATGATCCGACACAATGGCTCATCATGAACGACGTGGGGATCGTGTTGCACTCGCCGACTAAAGTGCGACTTGAAGCGCCGCTGGTTGAGATCGAAGCGCCGACGATTACCGTGACAGCGACGACTGGCATGAGTATTACGACGCCGACACTCACGGTCAATGGAGATCAGCACACAACGGGTACAATTACCGCTGATACCGATGTAATCGGCGGCGGCAAGCATTTGAAGACCCATACGCATTCGGGCGTGCAGCCTGGCGGCGGAACCTCTGGACCACCTGTTTAAATTATGAATACTCTGTTGCTCGATCAGGCTGAGTGGGATTTGGTACTAGACATCAGCGGCAATATTGCGATGGCCACCGAGCCGTACTCGATTGCGCAGGATGTGGCCAGCGCTATTCGTGTATTCGAAGGTGATCTGTGGTATGACCAAACACAGGGCATCCCATATTTCGAGCGCGTTTTAGGTCAAGCACCAAGCATGCAATACCTGCAAGCGCAAATCGAAGCCCGCGCCCGAACTGTGCCCGGTGTAGTGCAGGCACAGTGTGTGTTTGTGCGTGTGGAAAATCGCGTGCTGCGCGGACAATGCAAGATTATCGATACGACCGGCGCAGCAAACAACGTTTCTTTTTGAGGTAAATCATGGCAGGTACAACCAGCGTCCCGGCGATCCAGTTCACCCCTGCGGGCCTTGTAGTTCCCTCTGAGTCTGAAATTCAAGCCGGTGCTTATGCCGATTGGAATGCGGCATTTGGCGGCAATCTGAACCCGGCTGACAGTACGCCGCAGGGTCAACTTATCGCCACGCAGACCGCCATCATCGGGGACAAGAACGCATCCATTCTGGATGTCGTGAATGGTGTGGACCCTGCAACATCCAGCGGCTTCATGCAAGACGCTATCGGGCGCATTTACTTCCTGACGCGTTTGCCGGCTCTACCAACTGTCGTTGATGTGACTTGTAGCGGTTTGGCCGGCACGGTGATTACTGCAGGCGCGCTTGTGCGGGACAGCGCTGGAAATATCTATCAGTCCAACAGCGACGGAACTATCGGGGTTGGCGGCTCGGTTGTTATCCAGTTCAGCGCCCAGCAGACCGGGCCAATTGACTGCCCGCCTGGCGCTATCCAGACAGTGCCGGTCAAAATCATTTCAGGATGGGACAGTGCTGCAAATCTTACTGCAGGCGTCATTGGTCGCGATGTGGAATCCCGTGCCGATTTTGAGTTTCGCCGTCGCAATTCCGTCGCGATCAACGGGCGCGGCACGATCCCATCAATTTATGCCAATGTGTTTAATATCGACGGTGTTACCGATGTGTATGCGCTGGATAATCCAGCGGGTGCTACAGTCAACATGGGGGTGACGAACTATCCGATGATTGCGCATTCGATCTATGTCGCCGTGGTCGGTGGGGATAGCCAAGAAATCGCAAATACGATTTGGCGCTTTAAGGATGTGGGGGCGGATTACAACGGCAACACTTCGCTAACTGTGGTGGATACCAGCGGCTATAACCTGCCCTATCCTTCGTATTTCGTGAAATTCAACCGACCGACATCGACGCCGATTAAATTCGCTGTGCAATTGTCGAATAACAGCACATTGCCAGCCGATATCGTCACTCAGGTTAGGACCGCAATCATTGATGCATTCGCCGGTAGCGACGGAAATTCCCGCGCACGTATTGGTGCGACGATCTACGCCAGTCAGTTTTACGCACCAATCACGGCTCTCGGTTCCGGGGTCTCTATTCTGTCTCTGCTATTGGGTACTTCGACTCCGACACTAGCCGCCGTGACGATGGGCATCGACCAGGCCCCAACCGTAACCGCTGCTGATATTTCAGTGACGCTCGTATGAAAAACGTAATCGATACTATCGCTTCTCAATACGCGAATTCGCCGACGATCACAACGTTGATCGACGCGATGAACCAGTATATTGATCCAACCGTTGATATCGATCAGTTCTTGTCATTCGTCTGGAACGTGGACACGGCGCAGGGGTTTGGCCTGGATATCTGGGGGCGCATCGTTGGTGTTGGCCGTGTGCTGACGATTCCCGGCAATGGTCAGTATTTCGGATACGAGGAGCAACTAGGTGCGTATCCGTTTAATGAACAGCCATTTTATGATGGCCCACCGGCTACGCAAAACTACACGCTGTCCGACGATGCGTACCGTGCGCTTATCCTGACCAAAGCGCTAGCAAACATCAGTACTGCCACGGCTGCGAGCTACAACAGTTTGTTACAAGCGTTCTTCATTGGCCGTGGGCGTTGCTATGTGGTTGATCAAGGCGGCATGGCAATGATGCTTACCTTTGAGTTCCAATTGCAGCCGTTCGAAGTCGCAGTACTTACCCAATCGGGGGCAATTCCAAGGCCCGCAGGTGTGAACATGCGCGCTGTTGTGCAACTTGACGCCGTACATACTTTCGGATTCGCCGAGCAGGGTTGGACCGCGCAACCATTTAATCAGGGTGTATTCTTTAATCCTGACATTAGTTTGATCCCAGTAACTTAACGGAGCAATTTGATATGCAATCTTCCGATACCCCTGCAAAAATCTCAGTACCTTTTGCGAATGCGGGCGCTAAAAACACAATCCCTGTTCCGTCGCAAATCAGCGTTACGCCGGGTGCCGCCTCCTTTACGGATGGCTTCCCACCTTTGACCCGCACACCGTTGGCATCGGGCGGCGTGCCCCCGTTCGGTCAGGATATGAACGGTGTGTTGTTCGCGATCACCGATATTCAACAATGGCAATCTGCTGGCGGTTTGTTCCCGTGGGACTCGGCATTGTCCACTGCAATTGGCGGCTATCCGAAAGGTGCCCACGTAATTAACGCAACTGCAACCGGCGTATGGATTAACCAGACGGAGAACAACACCACCAACCCGGATACAGGGGGCGCGGGCTGGGTGTCAGATAGCGCATATGGTGTGCTGGCTTTGACAGGTCTGACTAATGCAAACGTCACGCTGACCAATGCGCAAGCTGTCAACAATCGAATTTCTTTGTCGGGCACGCTTACCGGCAACATCCAGATCATCGTGCCGAACTGGACAAAGGATTGGACGTTCTTAAACAGTACTACGGGTGCATTCTCTGTCACCGTGAAGACAGCCGCAGGTTCGGGCATCTCGCTTCTCGGTGGGGGTGTCCCAACCATCCTAACCTGTGACGGCACCAACGTTATCCAGCAGTCCTACAACATCGCACTTGCCACGCAAGTTGCACAAGCGATGCGTTTGGGTCAAAAACCTTTGACGCTGTTGCAGGCATACACGTCCGGCAATAATAGTCCTGTGGTTCCAGCTGGCGTATTCGGCATCTATTACAAAGTATGGGGCGCTGGTGGCGGGGGTGGTGGTGGCTCGACCGCTGCACAAGCCGGCAATGCCGCTGGAGCTGGTGGCTATGCTGAAGGTTGGATGGCCGTAACGCCAGGTCAAACGCTGACTGCCAACGTCGGCACCAAGGGCACGGGTGGTGCAGCAACGGGTATCGCTGGCACTAGTGGTGGTGTGTCAACGCTGTCGAATGGCACCATTACCGTAACGTGTAATGGCGGCGGTAATGGTGCTGGCGGCGGTACAGGCGGCGGCATTGGCGGTACTGCGACCGGTGGCGATTTTACTGCCCAAGGTGGCAACGGCGTTGGCCCGCTGCTGGCCAATGCTGCGGGTACGCAATACTATGCTCCGCCAGGTGGTGCCTCGTTTGGTGTGGGTGCTGCCGTGAGTGGTTACGGTAACGGTGCTGGTACACCGGGGCGTGCGCCGGGTGGTGGTGGTGCTGGTGGTACGGGTGGATCTGCTGGTGCGTTCGTCGGCGGCGACGGTGCCAATGGTGCTATTTACATTTGGGGGTAATTCATGAAATACGCGCGTGTCGAATGGGAAGTTGTGCAGGAAATTTACGAAACCGACGATCCCGAAGATCCTATCATTACCAACCCGGCGCAAATTTGGGTTGACGTCACCGGCATGGACCCACAACCGCAGCCAAGTTGGGTTGCCACGCAAACCAACACAGGGTGGGTGCTTACCCCTCCGCCTGACCCGTTCTTGCGGGACCGACCGGTGTTCATGGAAATCATGCATCGCCAGCGTGAAAACATCTTCAATCGCGTCGGACTTATTGCGGCTCTCGCGCTGTACGATAACGACTTCGTGACCATGGAAGCGATCAAGGTCGCGCACCGGGCAATGCTGGACATTGAAGAGCACCCATCCGTAATTGCTGCAACCAATCTCAACGATCTGGCAACGGCAGTTGTGACCCTGTATCGCGCAATCGTGGCCGATTTGCCGGCAAGTTTGCGAGAGTCTTTTAACGAGGTGGACCGATGATTACCTTTGTAATTGGCCTGATTGTATTCATTTACGGTCTGTGGGTTTTATACCTGGCTATTATGAACCTGGACCGCGCACGCAAAGCCGGCACGCTTAATCCATGGGCGCATCGGCTGGGTTTGCCGCTGCTTTATTTCGGCTTGGTGCTGGACTTTGTATCGAATGCAACCATTCTTTCAGTTATCATGCTGGAACCCCCGCGTGAACTGTTAATGACAACACGGCTCAAGCGACATATTGCAACGGGTATCGGTTGGCGTTATTCGGTTGCGCGGTGGATCTGTAGCAATTTGCTGGATGCTTTTGACCCCAGCGGTTGCCATTGCGATTAATTTTTAAAGGACCACATCATGTGCGAACCAGTACCAGACGATCAGATTGACCCCGTGCCCGTATCGGACGAGCCAGCTACCCCGGCCAGCGACACCGGCAACGGTGAGCCTCCACCAAATTAATTTTGCATGAGCCACTATTGGCACCTGCTGATAATTACGGTCGCCTTAGTCTTGAACTGGGGCGACCGTAAGGCTATTTACCTGACACTTATCGTTGGGTTATCTTTGTTATTGCCGGTGGCGTCATTTACCTGGCGATCTAATTTCTATCTTGTCTGCGGTCTATTCGAAATCCTCTTCGCCTTGTGCGCATTAAGGATCAACACGCGGGCAAGTCAATTCGTGGCGCTAATGTGCGTCATGCTTTTTGCCTTCCACATGATCGGCTGGGATGTGGGCGGGCATCCACCTGATAGCCCGTACAGGCTATTGGTTAAAATAGCGGAATACGCCGAAATCATCGCGTGCGCATTATTCGCTAATCCAACACTCAGGGTCCTTAAAAATGACGCCAGAATTTAACAATCCCGTGGAATGGCTTGCCGGTCTTGCCGTTGGTTTGATAGCGTTTTTTGCTAAACGCGAATTGAACCGGGTTTCAGCCGACCTCGCAAACAAAGCCGACAAAGACCAGATGCAGCGGGAACTTGAGGGGGTCAAAATGGAACTCAAGGAATCGAGGGACGCTCGTGACCGCGACATCGAACGGTTGGAACGGGCACAGGCTGAGAAGATGGCCGAGTTCACCGAAAGCATGCGCGATCGCATGACCGCAATGGAACGCAACGTTGCTGAGCGCATCGGCAGCATGCGTGAGGATGTCGGCGGCAAGCTCGACATGATCATGCAGGTAATGCGCGACTTACGAAAGGAATGAGCCATGTCATTCGATCTCGCCTATGCTGAACTGGCCCGCCGCGAAGGTGGGTATTCCAATCGCAACCGTGCCGACGATCCGGGCGGCGAAACGATGTGGGGCGTGACTGAACGTGTCGCGCGCGCTCATGGGTACACGGGGGCGATGCGCGATATGCCGCAGACCCTGGCCAAACAAATCATGTTTGATGAATACTGGAAGCCACATAACTGCGACCAAATGCCGTTCTATGTGGGATATCAGGTGTTCGACACTGCGATTAATGGCGGCAGACCCGCGCAGTGGCTGCAAGCTGTGCTTGGCGTTCCGGTGGACGGTGTGATCGGTGCCAAGACCATCGCAGCTTGCCGTGCTACCGATCCTGTACGTGTGGTGGTGCAATTCAATCGCTATCGTTTGGATTATATGCAGGCGCTCCCAAACTGGCTGGCCAACTCTAAGGGTTGGTCTGATCGTTTGATGGATAACATTTTGATGGGATTACAGCCATGAGCAAAATCAAAGGTGCTTGGAAATCTTGGACCATCCGCGCAAATGCCGTATTCGCGGCAGTGCTCGCAGGTCTGCCAATGCTGCAAGACACTGTGCCCGCATTACAGCCGTATGTCAGCGCTGACGCGTATCGCTATGCGATGGGTGCAATCATCGCGGCTAATATTTTGCTGCGCTTCAAAACCAGCAATAGCCTGGCTGATAAAAAATGAATACGCTACTCGCACGCATCGGTGCTGTAGTGCTCGCGCTGGGTTTAATGTATGGCATGGGCTACTGGCGCGGGCATGCTTCGAATGCGACCACAGTGACGCAGTTGCGGTCGGATATGCGTGCGGCTGACGTTGCAGCAGATGCGGTGCTGAAGGCTGCAAACGGACGCACGCGGGACGTACAACGCAAGCTCGATGCCACCATATCGAACCTCAACAATCTGCAAGGTGAATTCAATGCGACACATTCTCAAAATGATCAGCTTCGTGTTGATCTTGCTGCCAGTCGTAAGCGGCTGTCAGTCGCCATCGCCCCAGGTTCGTGTGGTGCAACCGGACACGGTGCAGGTGCCGCCGTTGCCGCAGTGGATACGCGAACCCCAATTGCAGCCGAACTTGACCCAACGGTTGCCGCAAATCTTGTCGAACTCACCGACATCGGCGACCAAGCCATAAGGCGGCTCAACGCGTGCATTGCTGCATACGATGCCGTATCGGCGGCTAAATGATAAAAAGGGCACTCTCGGGTGCCCTTAGTTTTTAGTGGACTCCAAGATCGTGCAGCATCTCGGTTGCCTCACGCTCGTATCGCTCATAGTCCACGTCGCTCGGGAACGTCGCCGGCAGGTCCATACAGGGCTTGCAGCCATCCGACTTGGCAACCCGCGTACCCTTCGATACGGCAGCGATGTAGCCGCGCTGACCGTACCCGTAGTACCAGCGCACCACCTTTCCAAGATAAGTGCGTGGTAGGCCGCTAATGAGCTGTTTGACGGCCTCATCGGTGGTCAGCCTGATATGGCCCACCGCGAAGGGTTCAAGCCATGTCTGCCCCTTTTCGTCCCCTGACCACCCAGCAGCGCGCAATGCTTCCCGCTTCGTGCCGACTCGGCTGTCGTCCACGCTGTCATGCACCCATTCACCACCGCCCTTGACGTTGCGCACAGTGAGGAACTGCCGGATGTCCTGACAGCCGCGCACGGTGGTTGCAATGGGCGTACCGCGCAACAGATACTCCTTGACCGCATCGACGCAGATCGCCGCCGTAGGATTCTTGGCCAGCCCTTCGCTGGCGTAAGTGCCCTTAGCCTTGAACTCAATCGAGCCGTCTTTGTTGGGCTTTGCCGCCAGGTAGTTATTAACGTCTCGAGAGAACACGGCGGCGTAGCGGGTTGCTTCGGTCGTCATACCAGTAATGCGCTCCACCTCACGCACGATGGCGTCACGCGAGGCCGCTTGCGATGGGCGGCACTTCGTCACGATGCCGTCTGTGTTGGCCTGGATGATCTCTATGCCGGCCAGGTGCATGCGTTCGATCATCATCAGCAGCGTGAGCTGGCCGGTCAACGTGGTTCGAATCAGCAATTCGGGCGCATACAGGATGGAATACTTACTCCCCAGCTTGCCGAACGTACCGTTGATCTTAATTTTGAAGGTGGCTGATTTTTTCTTCTGCCCTTCGCGTTTGTAGGTCAGGCGAACTTCGATCCAGCCATCAAAGATGGTCAGGAATATCGGGCCGATTTGCTCGGGGTACATCTTGAGCATGCTGATGATCTTCGGATAGAACGAATCGAAGTCGATATCAACTAGCTCAACGTTTGGGCCGGCGCGGTGCGTGATTTTCTCTTCACTGCTGTGCAGGCCGCCGTTACCCATACGATAGACCATGCCGCCCAGGCGCACGGCGTAGTCGTCCAGCTCCGGTGGCAGTTGCGGCTTGCCGGACTCAGGGATCACAAACCATGCGGCGCAACAGCGGCGGAAAGCTTCTTGCATCTCTGGTGTCTGGAACGACAGCCACGGTGCAGGTTGGTATTGGAAGCGGTAGCCGGGTTGGATGTGTCGACGCTCAACCTTGAACGGCAACAGCTTCTTGAAGGCGTCTTCCGCAATCTGCGCATCTGACCGGCTGCGCATGTCTACACCATACTGCGCGCTCAGCTCGATCCGCGTGGACATTTCATCTTCCAGCGCATCGCCGATCATGGTTGTGTTCACGAGATCCTTGCCGCAGTAGCGGTCAACCTCGATCATCTGTTCCGGAGTGAGCATCGCGCCCACTGGATACGGCAGGTCTTGCAGCTCGGTAGCGTGCAGACGTGCCGCGTAGGTCTTCAAACTCGCCTGACCTGGCGCAACCGGCATCCAGTCGATGTGGTCGAACTCCAGCAATTCAATGCCCCATTCGCGGGCGATGATCCACGGTTGCTCGCGGCTGTTGATGATGTAATTGGACAGTCGCATGAGCATGTCATTGTCAAAGCGACCGGTGATCGCTGCGGAGATCATCAGCAAGTCATACGCCTTACCGTTGAACGTCCAGACTGTGCAACCGGCGAGCATTAGCCGCAGGGCGATGATGTTGAGGGGGCGACCGGGCGACATGCTAATGCTCGTCAGCGTGCCCGTTGCGTGGTCACGGAATTTGCATAGCCAGTAGTTACCGTAACACTCGGTGTCACATGCGCGAATAATATTTGTCATGGTATGAGCCATATAAAAAGAACCCCGCGAGGTGCGGGGCTAAAGACTACTACAGGGAGGGAAAAGCGTTAGTTGCCGAGAGCTTGCAGCGCGTCGAACAGCTTATCATCGATCTGCTCGCACTGTGCATACGATGCGCTATCAGGTGCATATTGCTTCTGCAGCGTTTCGTTGAGCTTGCGAGCTTCTTCAATGTGACGCACCGCCGCGTCCACCTTCTGTGCTGCGCCGTCTGCCGGCTTCTTCCTGGCGCTCACAGCGGCACCATGTGGTTGTGTTGCACAAGGGTCTGATCCGTCCAACCCTGTGCGATCATCGCCGCATAGTTGTTGTTCGGGTCAACCATACGGAAACCTGGCGCTGCGTTCGCAGGCGCAGTCGGCGCAGGGGGTGGTGGCGGTACTGCAGAACCACCTGTCGGCAAAGGGGGTTGCAGGGCACCGTAATGCGGCGCTACGGGCACGGGTGCTGGTGGTGCTGGTGGTGCTGGTGGTGCTGGTGGTGCTGGTGGTGCTGGTGGTGCTGGTGGTGC
>Ga0105248_10005210_pt1 | contig 14326 bp, 16 predicted proteins | sample KBSS34metaG_FD_81524 | JGI IMG/M metagenome (GOLD analysis project Ga0105248, IMG submission 81524) | Switchgrass rhizosphere microbial communities from Kellogg Biological Station, Michigan, USA - KBS S3-4 metaG | ecosystem: Host-associated > Plants > Roots > Rhizosphere > Soil | place...
GAGGGCGTCGGGGTAGGCGTCGAGCTTGAGATAAGCGTCAAGCAGTGAGGCACGCAGCCGCCGGTCGACCGACGGAAACCGCTCGAAGCAATAGTCCAGCGCCCGCTGGGTCAACATCCAGAAATCGACGTAGCGACCGGCAAGCGTATGGGTCCAGGTGTATTCGATCTGCTTCTGCCGCCAGAGTTCCGAGAACCGCGTGGCGTCGGGGCCTGCCGCCACGTGATAGCGGCTGACCGCGGCGTGGAAATCGAACAACGTGCCGTAGGCGTCGAACACGTATGGCATCGAAATGGCTCCAATCAGTAATTTTCATCACCCGGCCACCATCAGCCGGTTTATTCTGCCTTAGAGTAACATTCTGGAGTGGGTGATGGCGGACTGGTCGCAGACCTGGACCTTCTTCGATGGCGAGTGGCGCGAGGGCAATGTGCCGCTCTGGGGCGCGCGCACCCATGCGATCTGGCTGGGTTCCTCGGTGTTCGACGGTGCGCGGATATTCGAGGGCACAGCGCCGGATCTCGACCTGCACTGCGCCCGCGTCAACGCCTCGGCCAAGACGATGTTTCTGAAGCCCATCGTTGCCGTGGACGAATGGATCCGCCTGACCCGCGAGGGCATGAAGAAGTTTCCCGCCGCGACGACGCTCTACGTCCGGCCGATGTATTGGGCCGAGCGGGCTGGCCCGATGGCGCTCCCGGGCGATCCTGAGTCCACGCGTTTTGCTTTGACGCTCTATGACGCGCCGATGCGCAAGCCCGATGGCTTCTCGGTCACGCTGTCGCCATTTAAGCGCCCGACCATCGAGTGCGCACCGGTCGATGCCAAGGCCGGTTGCCTTTACCCGAACAACGCCCGCGCCATGTTCGAGGCGAAATCGCGCGGTTTCGACAACTGCCTGGTTTGTGACATGCTGGGCAACGTGGCCGAGCTTGCCAATTCCAATGTGTTCATGGGCAAGGACGGCATGGTGTTCACACCGGTGCCGAACGGCACGTTCCTCAACGGCATCACCCGCCAGCGGATCATCAAGCTGATGCGCGAGGCCGGCCTATCGGTGGTCGAGACGGTGCTCCGCTATGCCGACTTCGAGGGCGCTGACGAAATCTTCGCCACTGGCAATGCCTCGAAGGTGCTGCCGGTCACTCGCATCGGCGAGCGCGCATTGCAGCCAGGCCCGCTTTATCGTAAGGCGCGGGAGCTCTATTGGGCCTTTGCCCATAATTCTTGAGAGTTGGCTGGATCTGCGGATGAAATCGGCGTTGATGTTTTTGCTTCTGCTTTCTGCAGCAAGTCAGGCGCGCGCCCAGGACGACGCGGCACAGCGCGCCTATGCAGCCATGGAGCCCCGCATCCGTGCTGAATACGAATTCCACCTGGCCGGGGTGGCACGCCAAGTGTTGGGGTCGGGAGCGCCAGCCAGCAAGATCGAGTTGTTTCAGAAGCGGCTGAAGATGCTTGCCTACAACAGGGCGGTGCTGGTCGCCTACTGCATCGCAGACGCGGAGCGGGATCGGCCGCCCAACGCGCGTCCTGTCCCGATGGAGCAAAATCTCGTACTGACGACGTGCGTGGATGACAAAGTCGGGCAGTTGCAGAAATTTTCCCAGCTCGCAGCCTACGCCGATTTCTTCTTTCCCGACCGAATTGAATTCTGCGGAGAGCGGTCGCGTTCGCCGGAGCACGAGCAGATGCTGCGGCCATACGGCTTCCTGTTGCTCGATGAGCCAAGGCTCTACGATTTTGCGCGCTACAACGAATGCCTGATGAAGCGCTAGGGTGCCGAAGGGACTTCGCCGATGCCCCTTCAATGGCCCAGGTCAGCCCAGTACGCTAGGGGCGCTCATTGTGGGAGACGGTATGAGGCGGCGCGATCTGGTGAAAGCGATTGCTGGAGCGGCCGCATGGCCTTTCGCCGCGCGCGCGCAGGACAGCGGTCGCTCGCCGCTGATCGGTTGGCTCGACGGTCAGGATGAAAGTGACCCGTTGTCCCGTTCGGTTCGGGTCGCTCTGCGCCAAGGTTTGGCGGAGCACGGCTGGATTGAAGGCCGTAATCTGAGGATAGAGTGGCGTTTCGGAGCCGCCGACGCCAACCGGATCGCAGCCCTGGCAGGAGAACTCGTCTCCCTGTCGCCGCGCATGATCGTCGCGGGAGGAGCTGCGCCAGCGCAGGCGGCGCGGCAGGTCACGCAAAGCATTCCAATCGTGTTCACCGGGGGCGGCGACGCAACTGTCATCGGTCTGGTCAAAAATATTGGCCGGCCTGAGGGGAATATCACTGGCTTCAGCAACAGCGAACCTCTGATCGGAGGTAAGTGGCTTGAATTGCTTAAGGAGGCCGCACCGCATGTCATCCGGGTCGCAATTGTCTTCAACCCCGATCTGGGACCAACCGCGCCCAGATACATCGCCTCGGCGGAAGCCGCGGCGCAAAGGCACTCGGTACAATTGATCAAAGTGCCGTTCCACGATGCCGTCGAGCTTGTACGAGCGATTGATGCCTTCGCGGCAGAGCCAAACGGCGGGCTCATGTTGCTACCGCCATCGCCGCTCCGCCGTACTGTTTTGCAGCTTGCGGCCCAGCATCGGTTGCCCGCGATATATTCGCTGAAAGCGCTCGTTTCGGATGGCGGCCTTCTGTCTTACAGCGCCGACTTCGTCGAGCAGCATCGGCGCGCCGCATCCTATATTGACCGGATTCTGCGCGGCGCCAAGATTGCGGATTTGCCGGTTCAGTGGCCGACCAAATATCAGCTCGTCGTCAACGTGAAGACTGCAAAGGCGATCGGCCTGGCAATTCCCGAGGCGTTCCTTCTTCAAGCCGAGGAGTTGATCGAGTGAGCCAACAAGCCTGTTGTGAATCTCAGTCCTGCTTGAGCGGCGGCTGCGTGAACAAGCTTGCAATCATGCGACCGCGGATATCGTAGGCGCGCGCGAAGCTGACACCGTCGCGCACGATGTCTGTAACCAGCGGCGCATCGAGTCTGGCGCAGTAAAAAACGCCGAGCATCAGGGCGAAGTCGGCACCCTTCGGATCCCAGGTTGGCTCGAACTGGCCGCCAAGTGCAATCTGCGCCGGGGGATGCGGGCCGCACACTGCGATCTTCCATTTGCGGCCGGCGGGCGGTGTCTCGCCGCGTGCGGCGAGGGTTGCGCGCAGTTGCTGGGCCGCCTGTTTAAGGGCCAGCCCCCAGTAGTCGAGCATGAAGCGGGACTGCGCACCGCGCACCCCGCCGGCGATGTGGTTGAAGGAGGCGTATTCATAAGGGTGCAGCCGCGCCATGCCGGTGGCCGGCAACGCCACGCCGGCAGCAAAGATAACCGCGAGCATGGCCAGCGCCGGGCGGCGGAAACGAAAGCCAGAGCTCAGTATCCAATTGGCGATCCATGCACCCCCCAGCCCGCCTGCGACGGCGAGCGGCGGCAGCACGAACACGAAGTGCCGGATGCCGTTGTACATCGCCGGCCGAGCAATGATCGTCACGGCGATGGGCAGGATGGCGGCTAGCGCCACGGCCAAGGTCATGGCGCGAAGCCGCGGCGAAATGCCGGGGCGGAACGCGGTTGCGAATGCGCCAAGCACGCCCGCCACCCCCAGCAGCAGAAAAATTTCCGGGAGTTTCAGCCCGAGCAGCGTCGGCACATAGCTGCGTGGCATGTCCGGCGGCTCGATTAGCATGCCGTCGAACAATTCCTGCCATGGCTTCTCGAAGAAATGCGAAAAGATTTCGATGGCCGCGAGCGGATTGAGCGGGTTGACGACGCTCCACGGCCAGATCAACGCCATTGTCGCATAGGCAAGGATGGCGCTCGGGATAAGCGCGAGAACAAGACGGCCGATGCGGTGGCTTGCCACGCCGGAGCCGTCGACGCGGGCCTCGATCGCAAAAAGGAGCACCAGCGCCCCGATCGCTTCGATCACGCCAAAGCCTGCCATGATGCGCGAGCCGATCGAGAGACCGAAGCCCGCCCCGATGATGAAAAGCGTGGTCGGGCACGGCCGCGGATATTGGTCGAGCAGGCGCACGAGGCCCAAGAGGAACAGCGCCATCGCCACCGCGAATGGTGCGTCCTTCGGGTTCATGAACATGTGTCCGTAGTACAGTGGACAGGTGGCCAGCAGCACGAGCGACAGAAATCCGGCGAGCGGTCCGCCTATCCTGCGGCCGATCCGCCAAGTGATGGCGATGCCGGCGATGCCGACCGCGGCGCCAACGAGCCGTCTTGTCTCGAACAGATCGAATGGCAGCGCCTTGGCGATCAGCGCGGCCGCCATATCGAAGCCGCCGCCGTAAAGGTAGAGATTGACGAACGACAGCGCGCGGGCGTCATGGAAGCCTGACGAATACAGCGACAGCAGGAGGTCGCCGTATTGCGCATGGGTGTAATCGTCCCAGCCGAGCCCGTAGTCGCGGAAGGTGAGCGCCGCGACAAGAGCCAACAGCGCAACAGCAGCCATGGCAAGTCGGTCGAACCAGCGGCTTTCCAAAGCGGTTACAGGCGAGGATGCGCTCATGAGTGATTTAAATCAGGGACGCGGAACAATGACAGCCATCGGCGTCCGATCCTGGTGACAATTCGCCACGGCCGAAAATGCAAAGCGGGGCCTCGCGGCCCCGCTCCGTTGACGTGGGCTGCCGAATTTACTTGCTGGCAGCCTGGAACATCTCGTTGACGTAGTCCCAGTTGATCAGATTCTCCCAGAACGACTTGAGATAGCCCGGCCGGGCGTTGCGGTGGTCGATGTAATAGGAATGCTCCCAGACGTCGCAGCCTAGGATCGGCTTGCCGCCGTGCACCAGCGGGTTCTCGCCGTTCGCCGTCTTGGTGATGACGAGCTTGCCGTCCTTCACCGCGATCCAGCACCAGCCGGATCCGAATTGGGTGACGCCGGCCTGGATGAAGTCCTCCTTGGCCTTGGCCACGCCGCCGAGATCACTGTCGATCTTGGTCTTGAGCGCGCCGGGAATCTTGTCGCCGCCGCCCTGCGGTTTCATCCATTTCCAAAAGTGCAGGTGGTTGTAGTGCTGAGCGGCGTTGTTGAAGAGGCCGGCGTTCTTGCCGAATGAGCCCTTGACCACGTCCTCAAGAGATTTGTTCTCCCACTCGGTGCCCTTGAGCAGGTTGTTGCCGTTGGTGACGTAGGCCTGGTGATGCTTGTCGTGGTGGTATTCCAGCGTCTCCTTTGACATGTGGGGGGCAAGCGCGTCGTGGGAATACGGCAAGTTAGGCAGCTCGAACGGCATCGGACTTCTCCTGCGGATACAAACGCTGGGATGCAATGTACTCAGGTGCAACGGGCACCCGGCAGCGGAAGTTCCTTAATTAGGCCGCGGTGCGGGCGAGGGCAACGCCCTTGGCTCATCCTTGGACCATCCCCAGGGCATAAGGAGGTGGTTTCCGGTCCGGAGACTGGCAACCCGGGGTGTCAATGGGTCTCCCAAAGGGCGGTCTAAACAGCGTTAATCAATCGTAGATTTGCTAAGGCTATACCAAGGCAGGTTCTTGCGGATGACCCGGAAGGCGGCCACACTTTGGTAACCAGTGTGGCTACCGCCCGCGTACTGGTAGGGGACGGAAACCCGATGACTATTGTTTTGCTGGCTGTCGGCCTCATTGCCGCCGCCATAGGCTTGGTAGCGATCGGATTTGGTATTCCAATCAACGCCTTCAGCCTGGGCAACACGCTCATTATTTCAGGCACGATCGCAGTCGCGAGCGGGCTGATCCTGATCGGACTTGCACTGATCCTGGGTCAGTTGCGGCGGATCGTCGTGACGCTCAAGGGCCAGGGGCTGGCGCGTGCGTCTGGAGCCATCGAGGCGCCCGAAGTAGTCGCACCGGCCTCGACTCGCGCGATGCAGGCGTCGGCGCCGGTCCAACTCTCGATCCCCGAACCACAGATCGCAGAACCGCCCGGCGCACCCGAACCGCGTGCGCCCGAGCCCCGCTTTCCGGCCGCCGCCAGCGAAGCGGCACCTGGTCCGCTGGATTGGCTGCGCGCCAAATCCAAGCCCATGACGACACCGGGGTCATCTGCGCCGCTGCCGCCCGTCGCCACCGAGCCGCCGATGGTCGAACTGACCGACGAAGCGCCCCTGTCGCCGCGTCCGCCGCAACGCCCTGCGATGCCGCCGACGGTTGAGCCCGAGGTCTGGTCGCCGAACCGCGATAGCGGTTCGCCGGAGCCGCGCCTCGTGCCCCGAGCCGAACAGCCAATGCCGCGGGCCACGCCTCAGGTCGAGCCGCCGAAGGAAAAGGAACGGTTCGATCTGGTGTGGCCGGATCGCGGCGCCGCGCCGGTTCAGAGTGAGCCCAAGATCGAGACCAAGCGCGAGCCGGCAACCGATATGCCGCTGCCGCCCATTCCGGCACGCCCGCGCGAGACGCGGCCGGCGGCCGAGCGGCGCCTGCCGGACATGCCGCGTAAACCGGCCGCAGAGCGAGGACCCGCGATCCTCAAGTCGGGAGTCATCGATGGCATGCCCTACACGCTCTATGCCGACGGCTCGATCGAGGCCCAGTTGCCGCAGGGCATGGTGAAATTCGCCTCCGTCGACGCGTTGCGTGCGCATCTCGAAAAGCAAGGCTGACCGCGTCGATCCGAAATACAACGCCGGCTCCGCAGGGAGCCGGCGTTTGTCGTTTGTGAACTCGGCTTCGGGCGTGACAGGCGAATTCTAGACCTATTTCTTCCGAATCTTACCCCTGGAAATATTCGCAACAGGTTTGGTTAGTTTTGTGCTCGCATGTACTTGCGCAGTATGAGAGGCATTCTATAATTTCTTAGGATTATTCGTTCGAATCGATCGGGCGATGTTTTCGCCAAGATCAACCAAGCATAGGGGCAGTTTTGTCATGGGCGACGCGATGGACACGGCCAATTACATCGGACTGACGGCTGAGATCGTCTCGGCTTATGTCAGCAACAACACGGTGGCTTCGGCCGATATCCCAGCGCTGATCAGCCAGGTGCATACGGCGTTACAGCGGGTGTCGAGTGGGGAGCCGCAGACATCCACCGAGCCGCTCAAGCCGGCGGTGGCGGTCAAAAAGTCGATCAATCCCGACTTCATCATCTGTCTGGAGGACGGCAAGAAGTTCAAGTCGCTCAAGCGCCATTTGCGCACGCAATACAACATGACGCCTGAGCAATACCGGGAGAAATGGGGTCTGCCTGTCGACTATCCGATGGTGGCGCCGAATTACGCCGCCGCCCGCTCGCAGCTTGCCAAGCAAATGGGACTCGGTCAGCAGCGCCGTCGCCGCCGATAGGCCCGTACGGCCACGCGCGTGTTCAACTGGCGGTCGCCAGCGCCGCGTTGGCGTCGCGGCGGATGCGATCGACCATGGAGCGGAAGCCGTTCGACCGTTGCGGAGTGAGGTGTTCACGCAATCCGAGCTTTTCGAACACGGCGACGGCGTTGGTGGAGAGGATATGTTTGGCGCCCTTGCCGGAGTACAGCGCGAACAGGATCGCGATCAGTCCACGTACGATGTGAGCGTCGCTGTCGCCGTCGAAGGCCAGCACCGGACCGTCACTGCCGTTTGGTTTGACCGACGTTGAAAGCCACACCTGACTGGCGCAGCCCCGCACCTTGTTGGCGTCGGTGCGGGCGGCTTCCGGGAGCGGCGGTAGCGCCCGGCCGAGTTCAATGAGATAGCGGTAGCGGTCGTCCCACTCCTCCATCAAATCGAAATTCTCAATGATCTCGGCGACCGACGGCTGTTCCATGCCTCCTATATAAGGTGGCCTGCCGCGCCGGTCGAAGAAAAACGGGCCAAGAAACCCGGACGGAGATCCGGAGGGAAATCAAGCCCTGGGGCGAGGCGCCTTGCGCGGCAGCGGAACCTGTCCGGTGCGGACCGGGCCCTGCCAGGCAGCCTCGAGATCGCCGTCCTTCAGGGTGTTCTGTGAGCCCGGGGACGTGGGGATTGTGCGAACTGCCGCAAGCTTGGGTCCTGCATTGGACGCCACTTTGGATTTGCTCGCCGAGCCGGTTTCGGTGCTGTGCGAGGCATGATCGTTGAAGAATTCGTAGACCATCTTGGCGCCGGCCTGCGCCCGCTGGCCGATCGCAACCACGGCTTGTGCACCGACGACGCAGGCATCCGGCTGGCGCTCGCAGAAGCTGCCCATGTCGGACACCGCAGCACTCGCGGCGACCACCGCCTCGGTGGGCCCGACCTTGTTTTGCGCGCTGGCCTGCGCGCTTTGCTGCGCCCCGCCCGATGGCAGCAACGCCAGCACAATGGTGAGCCAGAACGCAACGCGTAGCAAAAAGAACATGACGGCACCCGTGTCCCTGTTCAATTCCGTCCGGCGCCGCCCGAAGGCGCCGTAGGGCGGCTGTTGTGATTTCGCCGCAGGACACACGCTAACAGCCCGCGTTGAATAGGCTGTTCGCGTTTTTGTGCTCATTCGAAGCGAATGAGGTACGAATTGTCGGCAAATTTGAATTGTTTGCTTAGGAATTCATTGACGGTGGAAACCTCAGATTTTCCGCGATTCTCGCCGTCCCATAACGGGGCGATACCGCCTCAGCGGCGCACTTCAACTCGCTGTTCACCATGACCACGCCCGGCGACGGCGTGATGAGACGCCGGGCGCGGCGACCTTAGCACTCGTTTAAGCGTCGCCTGACACGATCCGGCAACAAAGGGAGCGCGTCCGCAAAAGACGGGCGTGCGTGGATAACGTGGGCCTTCTCAAGCCGATCCGCGATTATGTCGATACGCTGGTGCATCCGTCGGCTCTGAATGACGCGCTGACCGCCTCGCGTCATCGCGCCTTCATCGCGCCGCGGCTGCTGGGCAGTGTCGTGGCGCTCGCGGCGCTACCGATCTATATCGCCATGCGCGGCGTGCCCGGCGTGCTTGAAGTGCTGGTATTCTCTTGGTTGGTGCTGCCCATCCTGACGGCCTATTACCTGTCGCGGACCGGGCGATATGAAAGCGCCCATGTGATCTCGTCGCTGGCGCTGACCGGGCTGGTCACCGCGGTCGCCGCCGAAACCGGTGGCATCGCCTCTTTCGCCGCGATCTGGCTCGTCGTGGTTCCGCTTGAGGCCGCACTTTCGGCATCGCGCCGCGTCGTCGCGCTGGCGTCGACCTTCGCACTGGTGGCGGCGGGCCTTCTTCATTTCCTCGGCATCCAAGCGATGCTGCCGCCGGCCGATGGGTCGGCCGTAGGCACGCTCGCCGCGCTGGGCATCTTCTCGGCCTCGCTCTATGCCACCGGACTCGCCCTCGGCGCCGAGTCGCTCGCACGGACGAGTTTCTGGCTTCTTTACGCCGAGGAGGATCGCTACCGGCTTCTGGCGCGCAACATGACCGACGTCATCACGCGGCATGGCAAGAATGGTGCGGTGCTGTTCGTCTCGCCTGCGGCGGAAACGCTGTTCAGCACCAAGGTGAGTGAGCTGCACGGCCATCATCTGTTCGATCGCGTGCACGTCGCCGACCGGCCGGCATATCTCACTGCGCTCGCCGATGCCGCAAGCCTGGGCGAGGCGCGTTCCGTGGAATTCCGGGTGCGGCGAGATTTACCGGTGCACGACGCCGGAGCGGCTGAAACATTTCAAACCGCTTCGCAATTCATCTGGGTCGAGATGCGCTGTCGGCGGCTCGATTGCGCCAGCGGCGAGATCGGCGAGCCCGAGGTGGTTGCAGTGATGCGCGACGTCACCGAACGTAAGGTGCATGAGCAGGCGCTCGACCACGCGCGCGCCGAGGCCGATCGGGCCAACGCATCGAAGGTGAAGTTCCTAGCCAACATGAGCCATGAGCTCCGCACACCGCTCAACGCCATCATCGGGTTCTCGGACATGCTGATGAACGAGGAACGGATGCGGCTCGACGGCGTGCGTCGCCATGAATACGCGAAGCTCATCAACGATTCCGGCACACACCTCCTCGCGGTCGTCAACGGCATCCTCGACATGTCGAAGATGGAAACCGGCGATTTCGAAATTTCACCAGAGCCGTTCGCGCCGGCCCAGGTGATTGGCAATTGCTGTGACATCATGGCGCTCAAGGCCCGCGAGCTGGGGCTCGACCTGACGAAGCGTCTGGCCGCCGACTTGCCTGAAATCACGGCGGACAAGCGCGCGTTCAAGCAGATCCTGCTGAATCTGATTTCCAACGCGGTGAAATTCACCGATCGCGGCGGGCGCGTCACCGTGATCGCCAGAACTGAAGCCACTGATATCCTGATCACGGTCGAGGATACCGGCGTTGGCATCAGCGACGACGATCTGCCGCGTATCGGCCAGCCGTTCTTCCAGGCGCGCGGCGCCTATGATCGCCGCCACGACGGCACGGGTCTCGGGCTTTCGATCGTGCAAGGCTTGGTGGCGCTGCACGGCGGCGAAGTGAATATTGCAAGCCGTCTCGGCGAAGGAACGCGTGTGACGGTGCGTCTGCCGATCGATGGTGAGGCGGTGCCCCGGCCACGCAAGCCTTCAAATGTGGCCCGCGCTTCATTCGACCGTGTGGTCGAGGCAGAAGCCTTAATCAAGAAAACAGCGTGAGGCGATCCGTGCGAGCAGCGACAGCGCGAGTGGATGACGACGGGCTCAGCGGGCGCTCCGTGGGGCGTTTGCCCTTGGTCTTGTTGGGTTTTGTGCTGCGCACGGTGTTGCGCCGCCCGCGAGACTCTCTGGCCGCCGGCATGGCCGGCTGTGCCGCCATCGCGATCCTGGTCAATGCGCTGTTCATGCAATCGGGACCGCATCCGGCCCCGATCTTTGCCAACAAGCCTATGCCGATGGTGGTGCCGCCGACCGGACCGGCTGCCGCGCTATCGGCGCAGCGCAAGTCCGCGGACGCCAAGGTCGACGTGCCGCGGCCGCGCTCGGACATGGTCGCCGAGATCCAGCGCGAGTTGACGCGGCACGGCTTCTATGACGGCGCGGCCGATGGCGTCTATGGCCCGAAGACCGATACAGCGATCCGTGACTTCGAACAGGCGGCGGGTCTGCGTCCTTCGGCTGAGCCGAACGATGTGTTGCTCGCCTCGATCGCTCGCTCGGCCATAAAGGCGCAGCCGGTCGCGATCCAGCGCAACGATCCGATTGCGGCGCTCTTGGCGCCCAGCGCACGCATCGTCGCGGTACAGCGCGCGCTTACCGATTTCGGCTATGGTCCCTTGAAGCCCACCGGGCTCTACGACACCGAGACCAGATCCGCCATCGAGCGCTTCGAGAAGGCGCGGCGACGGCCGGTGACCGGCCAGATCACCGACCAACTGGTGCGCGACCTTGCGACGCTGACCGGGCGGCCGCTGGAGTAACCGCGCTGTCGTGGTAAGAGACCCCCCGGCAGGGTCATCATGCGTCTCAAATCCGGCATATGGGTTGCGGCCTACATCCGCCGCTGCCAAGTCGAGGGTGTGCAGGCCGTGATGCGCCGCCGCGGCGCCGAAGAGGCGGGCGCCGTGTTCATCAAGGTATCGAAGCTTGACGGAACAGCCGACGTGTACGGGCCTGCGCCGCAGAGCACATTCGACGAACCGCGGCCGGCCGACCGCGCGTTTATCCGCGCTTTAAAAACCCAAGGCACAACCGAGGCCGACGCGGAAGCCTATCTGGCGCGTCAGCTCAAGTTCGATTCCGATATCTGGATCGTCGAGGTCGAGGATCGGTCGGGACGGAATTTTCTCGATACGGTGGTGGCGTAGCGCAGCGCTAGGCGCTTTCGCCCTGGCGCGCCTGGATGAATTCATCCCAGGGAAGCCGGGGTCTGGTCACCGGCAGGGGGCCTGCGCGGCGTTCGTTCTTTTCATCATGCCAGTATTGCGGCTGATGCGCGATGGCCTGCGGCGCCGGCAATTTTTCCGCCGGATGGCTCGCCTGCCAGATTGCGATCAGCCGGAGCGCTGCACCGGGCTCGATTTCTTGGTGCAGCAGAGCCAGTTCGTAGACGCGCTGCACCGATTGGCTGATCGCTGGATTGAGGCATAGCAGAATCCGCTGCAGCATGGTTGTCGGCATGCCGAGGGCCATGGCGGCCACCACGATTGGCTCGCCTAGCTCGTCCTCATACAACCGGCGCGCCTGCGCGCGCGAAATAGCGAAGATGCGTTCGAGTTCGCGAGCGAACAACTCGCTGTTGTGCCCCATAGCGGCGGCTTCCAGACGATGGGTCGACTCGCGCGCCATGGCCGACGCAATCGGCTCGGCCGGTGCCAGCGGTGCGTAGGGTAGGTTGAGCAGGATCAGCCGCCGCTCTTCGGCGCTTGAGGTAAAGAACAGCTCGCTCAGTTCGTCGGCCGGCGCCGGATCGTTGTCGGCGGGCGAACTAACTTCGGCATAGGCCGGATCGGGAGCCTTGAGGACAATCAATTCCTTCAACAGCCGTTGGCGCAGGGCAGCAGGTGCCGTCGGATAGCCCGCAATTTTGTTGGCGACGATAATACGGGTCTTGGCATCGACCAGATCGATCAGCCGCAGTGCCAGCTTGATGAAATGCTGCTCTTCCTGTTCGGTGTGCATCTGTTTCTGCACATAGAGATCGACCATGGCACGCAGCAGCGCCGGCCGGATGTCGACACTGTCATTTGGGTGCGGAAGGTGGGGCGCTTCGGTCATGGTTGTACGGATGTCACGACGCGCAAAATGCGCATTTGCCGGAGGTTAGTGCGGCTTCCGTTAGCGAACCGTTAACCATGGCGGTCCTTAATCGCAGGACGGACCGATCGGCGGCCGGAGCAGAAGGCTCACAGCCGGTGTCCGCGGAGACGGGCATGGGAATCATCGTGCAATTTCCAGACGGGCATCGCCCGGTCAGTGGCGGCCGCTATGTCGACGCCAATTCCGAGCCGGCCAGTGTGATCATTCTTCCGGTGGTGCGGATCGAGCGCAATCCAGATCAGCCATCGGACGGGTTGGATGGCGGCAGCGGCGCTGCGCCGGGTCGGCGGCGCCGGCGGCGCTCGTCGCGTTCGTGAGCCGCGCGCTCCGATCGCACCCATGACCGGCCGGCTTCAACGGCTCCTGGTTCTAGCCGCATTTGGGTTGCTGACCGGCTGCGGCACCTACGGAGATTTCGGCCGGGTGCGGCCATCGCTCGTCAACGACGACACTCACGCCTGGATGGGGCCGGCGGCGGCGCGCGGGCCTGCAACCAATCTCGCTTGGAAACATCAGCTCACCGACGAAGAACGGACGCTGCGCGACCTCGCCTATCCGCTGATTGAACCGCCTTATGATCGCCAGCAATGGTACAGCGTGCTCGGCGAACTGGGCGTCGGCAGCCGGCCGTGGCCCTATCCCGATCGCAATGCTTATGCCTCAAGGCTGTTCACTACCGCCTATCGCTCGCAGACGGCGCGTTATAACCGCCTGATCGAGGACATCCGCAACGACGTCATGCGGATCGATCCGTTCTTCAGCTCGGCACGCTATGTTACCGAGATGGATCGCAAGCGCGAGAAAGCGCTTGCCTATGTCTCGAACCTCACAGCCGAGGAGCGCGACAACACGCTGCAGCGGATCGCCGAAAACCGCAACATCGTGCGTTGGGTGCAGGGTTCGCTCCACGAACGCACCGAATCCTACAGGGTCGCGCTCGAGCGCATGGTGATCGCGGCGCCGTCGCCGGTGGCAGTCGAAGCCGAGCGGTCGCTGACGCTGCTGCAACAGCGCATCACTGGCTACGGCGCCTGATTCAGGACATCGCGTCCTAGCGTTCCGCCGCTAGCGGTTCCGACTTGCAGGTCGCCCGGCTCAGCGCCGCTTGAGCGACCGGCATCAAGCCGGGCTCTGGCGCAAGCGCCCGCATCACAATGAGCCCGGTGGCGCTTGGCGATTCCACGATCAGCCGGTCGGCGGCGGTGACGTCTTCCTCCTCCGGCAGGTCGGCGCGTTGCGCTGCCGTCATCAATTGCAACTCGATCTGGCGGCGGCCCGCGGAGCGGTCGTTGATCGCGTAATAGGCAACGCCACGGCGCGTGTAGAACGACACCGATGTGTAGGCCGGGCTGATCGGAACGGTGAGCTTGATCGGACCGCTGTCGAGGTCGTAGCGGCAGACCGCCGAGGCAAAGGCAGGGTCCATGAATGGCATCACTTCGCTCTGCGCCGTCGGCTGCGTCAGCGCCGCGACCGCATTGACCGGGGCGATCGGGGAGAGCCGCGAATAGGCGTCCTGCGTCGCGGTCCGTGGCAGGATCAGCACCGCCACCAGATGCACGATGCCGCCGAGCAGCGCACCCGCGAGCAGCCAGAGCAACCAGCGGATCATGGCAGAGCCTTCAAGAGCATGATTGCACGATCGAAGGCATCGGCGCCTCGCGCGCCGCGCGCGTGGCAACGCCGACCGGCGA
>Ga0105248_10005211_pt1 | contig 14325 bp, 14 predicted proteins | sample KBSS34metaG_FD_81524 | JGI IMG/M metagenome (GOLD analysis project Ga0105248, IMG submission 81524) | Switchgrass rhizosphere microbial communities from Kellogg Biological Station, Michigan, USA - KBS S3-4 metaG | ecosystem: Host-associated > Plants > Roots > Rhizosphere > Soil | place...
GGCGGGCGCGGATGGTAGCGCCGGTAGCGGTAATGTCGGCTTCACCCAGCGGCTGAATCTGCAGTTTGATGGTGCGGGCGATCTTGAAGAAATTCTGGAACGAACTCAACTCGTTGCGGCCCAAGCTGGGCCAGACATTTTTGAGCGCTTCGGAATCCTTACCTTCGAAAGCAGCGCGGTAGCGATTCAGGGCGTCGTCGACAGCGCGCCGTCCTGCACTGAGCTCCGCGGCGGCTTTGCGCTGCTCATCGGCGCGACGCGCGGCTTCTTCCGCTTCCACATTTCGAGTCGCGACCGGGGCCGGAGGAGGGGCGGCCGGAACCACGACTGGAGCGGGCGCGGGTGCCGGAACATTTTCCACCACCGCAGGTTTTGGAGCGGGCGCCGGCGGAGGAGCCGCCACTACGGGAGGCGGAGCTGGCGCTGGCGCGGGCGTCGGCACTGGAGTCGCCGCCACCGCTACCGGCGCTGGTGCCGGGGCAGGTACGGCCTGCGCGGCCGGCGGCGCTGGAGTCTTGCTGGGAACTTCCTTGCGCGCGGCCGGAGCGGGTGCAGGTGATTTGCTCGCGGTCACTGGTGCTGGCGCGGCGCTCGGTTCGGCGATGGGAGAAGCAGCGGGAGTCGCGGCCACCACTGGCGCCGCCTGAGATGGTGCGGGATTCGGACGCGAAGTAAATCGCCACGCTGCCGCTGCGACAATCGCTACCACGGCAACGCCCGTCAGAATCGGCACCAGCACCGAGCGGTGTTTTGTTGGAGGCGGGACTGCAACTGTACTTACCGGCGCTGCGAGCTTTTGCCCGGTGTCCGGCGTTCCGGCGGACCCTGTAGGCGCCATGACCACGGTCTCCGCCAATCGTTCGGCGCGCGGAGGAGGCAGCGGCTGCTTCATGGCCTCGCTGATCGGCATGGGTATGGTCCGCTGTATGGTGACTCCGGTCACGGCGTGCGCGAGTTCGTCGGCGAAGTCGCGGCAGGAAGCGTAGCGCGCTTCCGGATCCTTCGATAGCGCCTTGCGCAATACGGTGGTGACTTCGTCGCCCAGATCCTGGCGATGCTGCTTAACCGGTGGCGGGTCCACGCTCATGATCTGATGCATCACGCTGGCCCACGAATTCCCCTGGAACGGCTTCTGGCCGGTGAGCATTTCATAGGCGATCACGGCAAGCGAGAATTGATCCGAACGTCCCGTGGCCGGCTTCGCGGCGATCTGCTCCGGCGACATGTACTGCGCAGTGCCGATCACCATCCCGGTGCTGGTCAAGCCGATCTCGTCGTCGAGCATCTTGGCGATGCCGAAGTCAGTCACCTTCACGAGCCCGCTCGCCGTCAACATCAGATTGGCGGGCTTCACGTCACGGTGAACGATATTGTTGGCGTGCGCGTAATCCAAGGCATCGGCCGCTCCGCGGACTACCGGAAGCACCAGATCCAACGGCAGCGGACCGCTCTCCGCCATCTTCGCGCCCAGCGTCTCGCCCTGTATAAACTCCATGGCGATGAACATGATGTCGCCGCTCTCGCTGAAATCGTGGATGGTGACGATATTGGGATGCGACAGGATGCCGGCGGAGCGCGCCTCCCGCCGGAAGCGCTCGCGCAGCGCCGCGCCAGAAGCGGAGTGTGAGTCCGCCAGGATGGTCTTGATGGCCACTGTGCGCCCGATGCCCGGATCGAGCGCGCGATATACCACGCCGCAGCCGCCGCGGCCCAGTTCACCCAAAATCTGATAACGTCCTAACGTCTCCACAATAACCAGCCACCAGTGTATCGTAGGCAGTCTAGTACTGGAGTCCTGATCTCAAATCGCGCTCTGGCCGGGTGGTATCGTTAGGTCAGGTGAAGGTTCGCGATTTGATTCGGTAGCCGGTCAGAGTGGTAAAGACGTTCCAATCGGTACGCTAAAGGCGGTCCTCAAGGCTGCCGAGTTAGAGGAGGGCGCGTTATGACGTATACCGTAATCTTTGAAAAAGGCCCAACTTCATGGGGCGCCTATGTTCCGGACCTCCCCGGCGTCATTTCCGTGGGGGGCCACTCGCGAAGAAGTCGAGCGGCTGATTCATCAAGCTTTGGAGCTGCACCTGGAGGGGCTTGCGGAAGAAGGCTTGCCGTCCCGCCTCCGTCCAGTTTCGCCGGTGAAATCAAGGTCCATTCGGCGGCGTAATCGGCGTTCAACTACTCGAAAATATCCGCGCCAGTTAGCTCTACGCTCAGTTCAGAAATCTTCAGTCGCTGCAATTCTATGAGGCCGGATTCATAAGTGTATAAACGTCGCGAGTACGGGTCCACCAGCCACACATGCGCCACGCCCCAGGCTTTATACTCTTCGAGCTTGTCGCGAACTTCGGCGAGGCGGTCGTCGAGCGAAAGAATCTCGACCACGACCAGCGGAGGCGTCTCCGGCACGCGCGACGGTTCCCCCGGCCAGAAGGCCGCCAGATCCGGGATCGCGTACCGCCCGGTGCGGATCTTCATCCGGGTTTCCGTGCAAGGAAAAATGGCAAGCCGCTTTCGCAAAGCAGCAAAAAACGCAGCCAGGAGTAGCTGCGTTTTCCCGTGCAGGTAATCGGGCAAGCTTCTCTCTAAAAGTTCGCCATCCCGGTATTCACGGTCGAGATCCGGGAAGCTGGTGTGCAGGTACTCTTCGACGGATACGCCAGCTTTAGCGCCCATGAGATCAGAATAGCAGGAGATGCGGCCGGTTCCTGATGTAATAGAATCTCCATGGTTTCGAATTACGCGGCAACCATTCGCGAGTGGCTTGCGGGCGCTTCGTCGGTTGCGGCGCTCACAGGCGCGGGGATTTCGGCGGAGAGCGGCATCCCCACTTTCCGTGGACCGGGCGGGCTCTGGCGCACCTTTCGCGCCGAGGATCTGGCCACGCCGCAAGCCTTCGCGCGCGACCCGCTTTTGAGTTGGGAATGGTACAACTGGCGGCGCGGCATCATCGCTACCGCCGAGCCCAACGCGGGTCATCGGGCGCTGACGGAACTCGAAGGGAGCTTGCCGGACTTCACGCTGCTGACGCAGAATGTCGACGGCCTGCATGACCGCGCCGGCAGCCGGCGCATTCTCAAAGTCCACGGCGATATCTGGACGCTGCGCTGCACCGCCTGCACGCGCGAGTGGCGCGATGCGCGACCCACGCTCCCTGAGCTTCCGCCAAAATGCGAGTGCGGCGGGCTGGCTCGCCCCGGAGTCGTGTGGTTTGGCGAAGGGCTTCCCGAAGACGTGTGGAGCGCTGCTGTAGAAGCCGCGCGCTCCGCCCAAGTGCTGCTGGTGATCGGGACTTCCGCTCTGGTCTATCCGGTAGCCGGGTTGGTTCAAGTGGCGCAATCGGCTGGCGCCAAGGTGGTGGAGATCAACGTGGCGGAGACGCCGGTGTCGGCGATGGTGGATCTTTCCTGGCGCGCGTCCGCTACCGCTGCGCTTCCGCAATTGATACAATCCGCCTGATGCAGAGACGCCACAAAGGAGTGGGGATGAAACAACACAGTGCTGGGGGCGGGGAAGTCAGCCGCCGAGATATTTTGAAAACTCTCGGTGTGGCGGGCGCGGCCGCGGCTTTGCCCGGCTCCGAATTGTTCGGGCAGTTCGTGAACAAGTCCACCGCAAAGGGTGGGCGCATCGATCTGCATCATCATCATGTTCCTCCCGGCGTGGGCGGATTTGGAGGCGCGGGCCGGGGAGGTGGCGGCCGCGGACCGGGCCGTCTGACGGGGCCCTGGACGCCCGAAATCACGCTGGAGCAGATGGACAAGTTCGATATCGCCGTCTCGATGCTGTCCATGACGCAGATGGGTGACGTGCTCTACGACAACACACCCAAAGGCCGCGCCGCCGTGCGCATGGGCAATGATTACGGGGCCAAGCTGATGTCGGAACACCCCAAGCGTTTCGGCTTGTTCACGGGCGTACCGTTGCCCGATATCGACGGCGTCATGAAGGAAATCGAATACGGCTTCGACACGCTGAAGGCCGACGGCATCGGCATTTACACCAATGACAATCAGACCCACTGGCCCGGCGACGCGTACTACGATCCCATGTGGCAGGAACTCAACCGGCGCCGCGCCATCGTCTATATGCATCCGCTGGCGCCGCCATGCTGCACGAATTTGAACGACAGCGTGGCCTACACCATGAACGAGTTCGACTTCGATATCACGCGCGCCTGCACCAGCATTCTGGCGAACGGCGTGCTGCACAAGTATCCCAACGTCAAGATCATCATTCCGCATTCCGGCGGCACCATGCCCATGATCGCGGGCCGCATCAAGGACCGCTATCCGCACGATCCTAAACACGAAGAATATATACCGAACGGAGTGATCGCCGAGCTGCAGAAGTTCTATATCGATATCGCGCATGCCAGCTATCCGTATCCCATGGCCGCGATGATGAAATTCGCGCTGCCGGATCACATTCTGTTCGGCACCGATTTCCCTTTCGAGCCGATTGAATCGACGGTGAACGAATTGCCCGGCTTGGGAATTTCGGCGAACGTGATGCGCGCCATCGAGCGGGAGAACGCCGAGAAGTTGCTTCCGCGATTTAAGGTTTAAGGGGAACGCAATGAAACACGCCATCTCTCTTGTGTTGATCCTGGCCAGCGTGCCGGCATTAGCGCACCACTCGGTGCAGGCTGAGTTCGATCTCTCGAAGCCGATCGGGGTGACCGGCGTCGTGACCAAAGTGGAGTGGATCAATCCACATTCGTATTTGTATCTTGACGTCACTGACAGCGCGGGGAAGGTGAAGCATTGGTCGTTTGAAATGGCGGGCCCTGGTGCGCTGCGTAAGGCGGGACTCAGCCGGGCGGACCGCGGCGGACTAAAGGCCGGCGACACCGTCACCGTGAACGGGGTGCTCGCCAAGGACGGCACCGATTTTGGATTGATTAAGGACGTGAGCCTTCCCGACGGCCGCAAGTTCACCATCTGGAGCGGCGATCCGAGCGACAACAAATAGGAGACGGTCATGAGGCAATGCTTTCTAGCGGCGGCGTGCGGGATGTTGCTAACGGCGAATGCGGGAGCCCAAACTGACTTGACCGGTGTGTGGAATGGCGCCACCGTGAACGGCCCGCACATCAAATCTGACGACCCGCTGATCACGAACTTACCCGCACGCGATGGAACGCTGCTGAACTTCGAGCGCGATGGCACGCTGATTCGCCGGGCGAATCCCAACAAGCCGATTTACAAACCCGAGTACTGGGAAAAAATTCAGAAGCTGGATCAGAACGAGAACGAATCTGATCCTTCGTACGGCTGCATGCCAGGCGGCGTGCCGCGCATCGGTCCGCCAGCGCAGATCGTGCAGACGCCAAAGCAGTTGGTGTTCCTGTATGTCAGTCCACCGGCGCAGGGCTGGGGCGATCCTTACCGTGTCATCCCGACCGACGGCCGCAAGCACACGCCTCTGCAGGATCTCGACGGCACCTGGAAGGGTGAATCGATCGGCCACTGGGAGGGAGACACGCTGGTGGTCGACACCATTGGCTTCAATGACAGCAGTTGGCTCGACATCGGCGGTTACTTCCACAGCGAGAACCTGCACGTGATCGAACGGCTGCGGCGCGACGGAAACAACCTCATCTGGCAGGCGACGGTTGAAGATCCTGACGTGCTGCTGAAGCCCTGGGTGATGAATCAGCGCGTGCAGAAGTTGAATTCCGATCCGCTGGCGACGCTTGCGGAATCGCTGCCCTGCGTGGAGCGCGATCTGTCGCATCTGGTGACCAAGGAACATCACTAGACGATGGGTCGCTATTTCTTTGTAGTGCTATTCTCACTGTCCGCCAATGCGCAGGACTTCGCCACGACCATCAAAGACGCCGAGTACGCGTTGGGCATGATCCGCGGCCCGCAGCGCATCGACGCCATCAACACTGTGGAATATTGGGGCACTGGCACGGTCGCCTATCACGCGAGCGCCAGCTATGCAGTGCCGGCGATGCGCGTCGACATAACACGCGGCGGGCAACGGCGAATTCAAGTGGTGAGCGGCGCGTATGCGTGGAACGAGTCGGTACCCGGTGCGGGCTTCATCCCTGGTAGCACCGCCACTCCCGAGCCGGACGCGCTCAAAGACAGGCTGCTCGAATTGTGGACCACTCCCTTCGGGGCGCTCAAAATGGCCGAGCGGGCCAGCGCCAAGGCTAAAGTCACGCGCGACGGCGGCGTCACCGTCATCACTTTCCCGCTGATGGACATCACCGTGAAGGCCACGCTCAACGCCAAAAATCAGTTAGTGCGAGTGGAAACGCCGCTCACTGAAATCCTGTATTCGGATTACAAGGACCTCGGCGAAATCACCAGCGATGTGTTGTTTCCGGCCCGCATCGTCCAAAAGCAACGCGGCGCTACTGTGCTGGATTTGACCATCACGAAAGTGGACACTAACAACCCGTACGTGGTTTTCCCGGTGCCTGAAGTAGTCGAGCAAGCTTCGCCGAGCAGCCGACGCTAATCGGGAAGTGTGTAATCGAACACGTAAGAGTGCTTGCCTTCCGTGATCTGAATAGACAAATTACCAGCCAGCCCGGCCAACTCACCGGTTGCGGAATCGGGGACCACGGTGACGCTCAATTGCGCTTCCCCACGCTTCATGGTGCCACTGTGCTGGAGTACGAAGGAGCCGCTGCGGCCGCCGAGCGTTCCGGTAACACGCTCCAGGGCCACGTAGCCGGCTGAGCCTTTGACGTCCGTCATCGCGCTGAGCATCTCGCCTTTGCTGGCCGCTTCGAGATCGCCCTGAAACTGTTTGTCGATCGCCATCCTGCCCAGCTTGGCGCTTTCCGTCTCCGGATTGTCCGCCTTTTGCGGAGTCAACTTCACGTTAAAGCTTCCACTCGCATGAGATGTCATAAAGTCATGTTATTCTGAAAGAGATCTTGGTAGAGGAGCGAGGGCCATGAGTAGCCTGGCGCGCATTCCGGCGAATCCCGGAGCGTCTGGTGAACGGGGCAGCCTTGCCGAAATCGCGGCGCGGAAGATTCGGCGCGCGGCGGTTGGGGGGTCTGGTTAACACCGGCCCACTGTCATTCGGAACGTAGAAATGCGACGGGCCGGGTGGAGCGCTATCGGGAAGCGGCAGAAGTTCTCTATATAAGGTCCGGGTCCCCGGCCGCCGCGCACCCCGCCTCCTCCTTTCCCCCGAGTTTGTATTTTATGAATGCTTTTGAACTAACGCGCGCGCTGATCGATATCGATTCGGTAACGCCCAATGAGGAGCAGGTGGGCGTGTATCTGGCCGGCTACTTATCAGCGCTCGCCGAGCGCACCGGTGGCCGCGTCGAACGTATTGAGGTCGAGCCGCACCGCTACAATGTGCTGGCGTATTGGGATGCGCCGGTGGTGACGCTGTCGACGCACATCGACACCGTGCCGCCGTTTTTCGCGTCGCGTGAAGATGACGAATTCATCTGGGGCCGCGGAGCCTGCGACACCAAGGGCATCATCGCGTCGATGATCTTCGCGGTGGAGGCGCTCCTGGCAGCGGGCGAGCGGCGGGCTGCGTTGCTGTTCGTCGTCGGCGAGGAACGCAATAGCGCCGGAGCGCTCGCGGCAGCCAAAGATTCGCGCGGTAGCAAGTACGTGATCAACGGCGAGCCTACCGAGAGCAAGCTGGTCCTGGGATCGAAAGGCGCGCTGCGCTTTGAAGTTGTGGCGCAAGGGAAGATGGCGCACTCGGCGTATCCGCACCTGGGCGAATCGGCAATCGAGAAATTGCTCGACGCGCTGGAGCGTGTCCGTAAGATTGCGCTGCCGAGCGATCCAGTACTCGGCCAAAGCACACTCAACATCGGCACCATCCAAGGGGGGCGCGCGCCCAATGTGATTCCGGATCACGCCATGGCCGAAGTTTTCATTCGCCTGGTCGACGACGGCAACACCACGCGCCGCGCCGTGGCCGAGGCCGTCGCGGGCAAGGCGGAAGCCAAGGAAGTCTTGTGCATTCCGGCAGTGCATATGGGATCGATCTCCGGCCTGGAGACAACCGTGGTGGCGTTCACCACCGACATCCCGGCATTCAACGGGGCCTGGGGGACGCCGTATTTGTTCGGGCCAGGCAGCATTCATGTCGCGCATACCGATGAAGAACGCATTTCGAAACGCGAGCTGGTAGCGGCGATTGAAACGTATCAGATGATAGCGAGGCAACTGTTAAAACAATGAACGAAAAATATCGAGTCGCGATTGCGGGCGCCACGGGAGCAGTAGGTGTCGAGTTCCTACGATTGCTCGAGGACCGCCATTTTCCGATTTCCGAACTGCGTCTGTTGGCGTCGGCGCGGTCGGCTGGCAAGACCATGCGGTTTCAGGGCCGGGATGTGTTGGTGGAGGAACTGACCGAGGAAAGCTTTGAGCATATCGACATCGCGTTCTTCAGTGCGGGCGGATCGATTTCGAAGAAGTACGCGCCGATCGCCGCCCGGGCGGGCGCAGTGGTGGTAGACAACTCGTCCGCGTTCCGCATGGATCCCAAAGTGCCGCTGGTGATTCCCGAAATCAATCCGGAGGCGATCGCGGGGCACAACGGCATCATTGCGAATCCGAATTGCTCGACGATTATCGCCATCGTCCCGCTATGGCCGATTCACCAGAAGAATCGTATCAAGCGTTTGATCGCCGCAACCTATCAGGCTGCATCCGGCGCGGGCGCGGCCGCCATGGAAGAGCTGCGCGAGTCGACGCGAGCTCATTTGGAGGATCGGGAGTACGCGAATACCGTCCTGCCGCATCCCTATGCTTTTAATCTTTTCAGCCACAACTCAAAGATCGATCCCGCCACTGGCTACAACGAAGAAGAAACCAAGATGGTGCAGGAAACCAAGAAGATTTTCGGCGACGCAGACATTCGCATTAGCGCCACGTGTGTGCGCGTGCCGGTGTTACGGGCGCATTCCGAGGCTCTGACGTTCGAATGCGAGAAACCCATCACGCCTGCCGAAGTGCGCGAAATTCTGGCGGCGGCTCCCGGAATCAAGCTGATCGATGATCCGGTGAAGAACTATTTCCCTATGCCCAAGGACGCCTCCGGGCAAGGCGACGTCTTGGTGGGCCGCATACGGCAAGACACCAGTGACCCCAGCGGCAAATCGATTGCGATGTTTGTCGCAGGCGACCAGTTGTTAAAAGGCGCCGCGCTGAACGCGGTGCAGATAGCCGAAGTCATGGTGGAGAAAGGACTCCTGCAAGGAGCCGCAGCAAAAAGATGATTGTGATGAAATTCGGCGGTACGTCCGTCGAATCGGCGGAAGCCATCGAGCGGATAGCGGGCATCGTGCGAGGACAACTCGCGCGGCGGCCGGTAGTCGTGGTGTCTGCAATGGGCAAGACCACCAATAAACTGCTGGCCATCGCCGACGCGGCCGTTGCAGGCCAACGCGAAAAAGCAATAGGGTTGCTCGACGACCTGCACAAGTTCCATCAAAAAGAATCAGCGGGCTTGGGCGTTGAAGATCAAATTGACGCTCACTTTCAAGAGCTAACGGAGCTAGTGAAAGGCATCGCCGTGATGGGCGAGATCACGCCGCGCGCCACCGACGCGATTTCCGCCTTTGGTGAGAGGCTGTCGAGCATCATCGTCACGGCGCGCTTCCGTAGCTTAGGAATCGACTCGGTGCACTTGGATTCGCGCTCCGTGATCGTGACCGATCGCCGCCATACCCAAGCCGCCCCGATGTTCGCTGAGACCTACCGGCGCACGTGCAACACGATTCCCGCACTCGCGGCGAAGCAGGTAGTGGTCATGGGAGGTTTTATTGGCTCGACCGAAGACGGCGTCACCAGTACGCTGGGGCGCGGCGGGTCGGATTACACGGCATCGATTGTCGGAGCGGGCATTGGCGCGGAAGAAATTCAGATATGGACCGACGTCGACGGCATGTTGACCTCGGACCCCACGATCTTACCAGGCGGCTACCGCGTGAAGCAGTGCTCCTTCGCGGAAGCGGCCGAGCTCGCGTACTTCGGCGCGAAGGTGTTGCACCCGGCCACGGTCCTCCCGGCCATCGAAAAGAACATTCCTGTGCGCATCCTCAATTCGCGGCGGCCCCAGGTGGAGGGGACGCTGATCACGGCGGAGGTTCCGCGGTCGTCAAGTCCCATCCGCTCGATTGCTTGCAAGCGCAATATCACGTTGGTCAACATTGTCTCGACGCGGATGCTGATGGCGCACGGCTTCTTGAAACGCATCTTCGAGATCTTCGACCGCTATGAAACGCCGGTGGACATGCTGGCGACTTCAGAGGTCAGCGTGTCGTTGACCATCGATAACACAAACTCGCTCGCGGCGATTACCAAAGAGATCGAAGAGTTCGCGGAAGTAACGGTGGAGGAGAACCAGGCCATCGTCTGCATGGTGGGCGACAACATCCGCCATACTCCCGGAGTCGCGTCGCGGGCTTTCGCGGGTCTCAAAGACATCAACGTGCGCATGATTTCGCAGGGAGCGTCGCTGCTGAATATCAGCGTGGTGGTGGCGGCGGCGGACCTGAAGGGCGCGGTAGAATCGCTCCACCGGGAGTTTTTCACGAATCCCGACCCGGCGGCTTTTGAAAAATGAAACTGGCGATCGTAGGTTACGGGAAGATGGGTCAGATGGTCGAACAACTGGCGCCGGAGTACGGCTTCACGTCGATCGCAACCATCGACATCGGAGATGATTTCGTCAAGGCGAAAGGCGCCGACGCGGCGATTGAGTTCACCACGCCCGAAGCAGCGCTGCACAATATCGAAAAATTGGCGGCAATGAAACTACCAGTTGTGGTCGGTACCACGGGCTGGCTCGCGCACTTGGATCAGGCTAAGACGGCGGTCGACAAGAGTGGCAGTGCACTGGTGTGGAGTCCGAATTTTTCCGTAGGCGTCAATGTGTTCCTCCGCGTGGTCCGCGAAGCCGCGCGGCTGCTGGCGGATGAAAAGGAGTATGGCGCGTGGGCGTGGGAAATCCACCACGACACCAAGAAAGACGCGCCGTCGGGAACCATGATCAAGCTGGTGGAGGAGATGAAGGCCGCCGGTTACGCGCGCAACATCGATGTGAGTTCTAGCCGCGCGGGCCGACACCCGGGAACACATGAGATCGGCTTCGATTCGGCAGCCGACACCATCACTCTGCGCCACGCGGCGCGGTCGCGGGAAGGGTTCGCACGAGGGGCGCTCAAAGCGGCACAATGGATCGTGGGCAAGCAAGGCGTATTCGAGTTCGGGGACGTTTTATTTTCCAAGAGGTGACTTATGTTCTCAGGATGTGGTACAGCGCTAGTGACTCCGTTCAAACAGGATTTGTCTCTGGATGAAGCGACGATGCGCAAGTTAGTGCAGCGCCAGGTTCACGAAGGCATCGATTTCTTAGTGCCCTGCGGGACGACGGGAGAAAGCCCCACGCTCACGCACGCGGAACACCTGCGCGTGGTCGAGATCACTGTCGAAGAAGCCCGCAAGGCTAACCGCAAAGTTCCCGTCGTTGGCGGCGCCGGCGGCTACAACACGGCTGAGGTCATCGAACTCGGCAAAGAACTACAGCATCTGGGCGTCGACGGACTGCTCTCGGTGACGCCTTACTACAATAAGGTCACGCAGGACGGCTTGTATCGCCACTACAAGGCCATCGCCGACGCGGTGCCGCTGCCCATTATTGTTTACAACGTGCCCGGCCGCACCGGCGTCAACGTCGAAACGGCCACGCTGAAGCGCCTGTCAGAGATTCCAAATATTTGCGGAGTGAAAGAAGCCTCGGGCAACATCAGCCAGATGGCGGCCGTGTGCCACAACCTGCCGGACTCCTTCGATGTATTGTGCGGAGACGATGCGTTGACCATCCCGCTATGCGCGCTGGGCGGACGCGGGCTGATCTCAGTGGTCTCGAACCAGATCCCAGGTGAAATGACCAAGCTGGTGCAGTCCGCCATGTCCGGCGATTTCGCAGGAGCACGCAAGCTGCAGCGCCAGTGGTTCGCGCTCATGGAAGTAAATTTCGCGGAGTCGAATCCGATTCCGGTGAAGGCCTCAATGGCGATGATGGGTTTGCTGGAACCTGTCTATCGGCTGCCCATGTGCCCGCCGCTACCGCAGACGCAGTCGAGAATCGAAGCGGTGCTCAAGCAGGTAGGACTGCTCGCTGGCGCACTCGCGGGGGCCGGGAGCAGAAATGCAAACTGAGATCGAACACCTGTTCGACCACAAACCAACCACTTACACCGCGGAACATTTTGACCTTTTCTATCAGTTCAAGCACAAGCTGAACCTGGGAGAGGTACGCGCGGCGCAACCGGACGCTTTCGCCAAAAACGGCTGGCGGGTGACGCCGTGGGTGAAGAAGGGAATCCTGCTGGGCTTCCGCATGGGCGCGATTGTCGACATGTCGATCGACCGCTCGCGCCAGCCTTTCTTCGACAAGGCCACTTACCCGGTTCGCCAATTCAGCGCCGATGACGCGGTGCGGATCGTGCCCGGCGGGTCGAGCATTCGCGATGGCTGCTTTATCGGACGCGGTGTGACCTGCATGCCTCCGATGTTCGTCAACGTCGGCGCGTACGTCGGCAATAATACGATGATCGATTCCCACGCGCTGGTGGGAAGCTGCGCGCAGATCGGAGGGCATTGTCATATTTCCGCGGCCGCGCAGATCGGTGGAGTGCTGGAGCCGGTGGGTGCGATGCCGGTGATCATCGAGAACCACGTGATGGTAGGCGGCAACTGCGGCGTCTACGAGGGCACCATCATTAAGGAGCGCGCGGTGCTGGGGAGCGGCGTGATTTTGACGCGCTCAACGCCGGTGTACGACGTCGTCCGCGGCGAAGTGCTCGCCGCCACCGATGACGATCCGCTGGTGATTCCAGAAGGCGCGGTAGTGGTCGCCGGGTCGCGGCCCATCAGCAAAGGGCAGGGGAAAGACTGGGGCATCTCGCTCTACACGCCGGTGATCGTAAAATATCGCGATTCGAAGACGGACGCTCGCGTGCAGCTAGAGGATTTACTCCGCTAGGGCTGATTTCGTCTTGAGAAATCCCGCGATAAACAAGCTTCCAAGGATGAAGTCGGGCACCGCGGGCGTTATTTGGCCGCCCTGCAGACGCCCCTGGGCGTAGAGGACAACCACCGTTATCACGTAGCTAAATTTTTCGAGAATTGCCACAGCCATCATGGGCCGAAAGCGGACCGGGTCCGTCGCGATCACAAAAAATGCAACTTGCCAGACGAGCGCAAGCCCGATGAACCCAAAATAGAAATCGGGGTGCGTGATCGCTGGAGGGTACTGCCGCCCGATCCAATCCAACGTGAAATATAGCGGAGTCAATGTAAGCACGCCCCACACGCCCGCTATACGGAATACATGTTTCGCGAATCTCAAAGCGGTCACCTATGGTTGACTGGAATGTCCGAGAATCCCGCCCCGCCGAAGCGCAGCGCCAGAACCGTCACGGCGCCACTGGGTACGGAGACCACCACGCGGCCTTGTTTGCCGGAAACTCCGGCCATCCCCGCATAAGCGCTTAGGATATTTACGGATTTCGCATGCGGGGCCAGCGCCAGTTGTGCGGACCCGACCTGATCTCCATCCGCTCCAAATGCGGTGACAGTGACGTTACTCTGCTGGCCGCTCGGGTTCAAGATCGCGACTGCCGTCGTAAAGGAAGTTTCGTCATAGGTGAATTCTGCCGTTTGACTGGATTCGGGAGCGAACGGAACCAACGCCTCGCGGTCTGCACGCCCCTCGATCACTTCACGCGATATTCCGTAGCCGATGACTCCCGGTGGCAGAGAGATGTCGGCCCAGCCCTCGGCGAACGGGTCCGGTCCGTTGAGGGCTTCGAGCAGCACCGTGGTTCCGGGATTCAAAATGACGATCCGCGAGGAGACCGAGCCAATCCCGGCCAAAGGGACGAGCAGCGGCGCACCGTTATCGTCCGTGAACTTTACTTGAACGCTTTCCAGTGCATTGGTTGTATTCGAAAGATAGATTGCCGAGTACCACGGGCCGCCGAAAACAAAATGCGGCAGGGCCAAGTGTGTGATCATACCGTGACCCGGGGCGGCGACTGTAAAGAAGAAAATATTCGATAGCTGCCCGTCGCCGCTCAGGACTTGCGCCGTCCAGTTTCCAGGCGCGATCCCGAAATTGAAGCTCAAGCATAGCTGGCTGGGGTTAAAGAAGCTTGCCGGAAGATCGACCTGTGCGGCGGGCCACGTCAGACGCACCTTTAGCCCAGGGCCATTGATGAACCCACTGCCGTTGACGCAGAAAGACTGGTTACTGGTGATGCCCAACACCGGGTTCGGGCTAACCGATGTAATCACAGGTGGAGGCGGA
>Ga0105248_10005213_pt1 | contig 14319 bp, 12 predicted proteins | sample KBSS34metaG_FD_81524 | JGI IMG/M metagenome (GOLD analysis project Ga0105248, IMG submission 81524) | Switchgrass rhizosphere microbial communities from Kellogg Biological Station, Michigan, USA - KBS S3-4 metaG | ecosystem: Host-associated > Plants > Roots > Rhizosphere > Soil | place...
AGGCGAGGCCGCTTTCCGGGCGGCGTGCGAGAAGGGTTGGGAGGGACTGGTCGCCAAGCGCGCGGCGTCCCCGTACACGCACGCGCGCTCCAAGGACTGGCTCAAGTTCAAGTGCAGCAACGAACAGGAGTTCATCGTGATCGGGTGGACCGAGCCGCGCGGATCGCGCGAGGGCTTGGGCGCGCTGCTGGTCGGGTACCACGACGACGGCGAGCTGCGGTTCGGTGGCAAGGTCGGCACCGGCTTCAACGAGCGCGAGCTCGACCGGCTGAGCGCCAAGCTCCGCCGGCTGGAACGGCAGACCTCGCCGCTGGCCGACACGAAGGGGATCGCGGCGAAGGGCGTGCACTGGGTGCGGCCGGAGCTCGTGGCCGAGGTGGGATTCGCGGAATGGACGCCGGACGGCAAGCTCCGGCACCCGCGCTACCTCGGGCTGCGTGACGACAAGTCGCCCGACCAGATCGTGCGGGAGCGGCCGCGGTGACGCCCACCGTCGAGGTGACCAACCCGGACAAGCTCCTGTGGCCGGCGCTCGAGATCACCAAGCGGCGATACGTCGACTACCTGGATGCGGTGCACGAACGGATGCTCCCGTGGCTCCGCGACCGGCCGCTGTCGCTCGTGCGTGCTCCCGACGGCGTGACGGGGGAGCGGTACTACCAGAAGGACACGCCGAAGTACGCGCCGTCGTGGATCAAGACGGTCACGATCCCCGCGGCTCGGCGCGACGTCGCGTACACGGTGTGCAACGACGCCGCGACGCTCGCATGGCTCGGGAACCAGGCGGCGCTCGAGTTCCACCCGGCGCCGGTACGGCGGGACGCCATCGAGCGGCCGGACACCCTGACGGTCGACATCGATCCACCCGACGACGCGTTCGAGGCCGCGGTCGAGGTGGCGTTGCTCGTCCTCGAGGTCACCGACGACCTCGGTCTGCGCACGTTGGTGAAGACCACCGGCGGGAAGGGCCTCCACATCGTGGCGCCGATCCAGCGCCGTGTGTCGGCGGATGACCTGCGGCACGCCGCGAACCGCCTGACCGAGATCGTGCAGGAGCGCCGTCCCGACCTGGTGACGGCGGAGTTCCGCAAGGCGGATCGCGGCGGGAAGGTGATGCTCGATCCGTCGCGCAACTCGACGGGCGCGACGGTCGTGGCGCCGTACTCGCCGCGTGCACGTGACGAGGCGACGGTCTCGTTCCCGGTGGTGCCCAACGAGCTGAAGGCAACGGACCCGGCTGCGTTCACCGTTGCGACGGTGCCGAACCTGCTCGATCGGAACGGTCCGAAGGCCTGGCGTGAGGCGGAGCGCGAGTCGCCGCAGCGGATCCCTCGAGCGCTCCTTCCATAGAGATAGTACGAAACGATCTCCGTTGGCGTCTTCGCATCGCGGTGCCAACATGCGGGCATGCCTACGACAGCGGTTCGCGTCAGCGGTCTCACGAAACGGTTCGGCGAGGTGCAGGCGCTCGCGGGGATCGACTTCGAGATCCCTGAGGGCACGATCTTCGGGTTGCTCGGTCCCAACGGCGCGGGCAAGACCACCGCGGTCCGGATCCTCGCGACCGTGCACAAGCCGGATGCCGGCTCGGCTGAGGTTCTCGGGTACGACGTGGTCAAGGATCCGAACGAGGTGCGCATGCGGATCGGCCTCGCCGGGCAGTACGCGGCGGTCGATCCCAACCTCACGGGGCGCGAGAACCTCCGGCTGATGGGCCGGCTCGCGCAGGTGGAGCCCTCGTACATCCCGCCGCGCGCCGACGAGCTGCTGCGCAGCTTCGACCTGGTCGATGCCGGTGACCGGCCGGTGCGCACGTACTCAGGGGGGATGCGTCGGCGTCTCGACGTCGCCGCATCGCTCGTGCAGAAGCCGCCGGTGCTCTTCCTCGATGAGCCGACGACCGGGCTCGACCTGCAGAGCCGTCAGGCACTCTGGAACACGATCCGCACCCTGGTTCACGAGGGCACGACGGTGATCCTCACCACGCAGTACTTGGAGGAGGCGGACCAGCTGGCCGACGACCTCGTCGTGATCGACCACGGGAAGATCATCGCCCAGGGCACAGCCGGCGAGCTCAAGCGGAACCTTGGCGGCACCGTGATCGAGCTCACGATGGGCGAGGACACCGATGTCGACAGGGCCGTCTCGCTCGTCGGCGCCGTGACCGGGAGCGAACCGGAACGCCAAGGAGCGCTGCTTCGCATGCCGTCTCCGGACGGGTCTCACCTCTTGACGCAGATGCTCCGGCGGCTCGACGACGAGGGCGTGCAACCCACGGCCGTCGCGCTGCGCGAGCCGTCGCTCGACGACGTGTTCCTCGCGCTCACTGGCCATGCGGCCGAGGAGGAGCAGGCCAGCGAGAACGGCCAGGGCAACGGCAAACCGAAGGGCCGGCGGAACAGGAGGGCCTCATGAGCGCGACCACCGTTGAAACGGGCCGGCTTCCGGTCGCCAAGCGATCGACGCTCGCGAAGGAGTTCAACGACGGGCGGGCGATGATCGGGCGCAACCTGATCGCGTACAAACGCGTGCCCCAGCTGCTTGTCTTCTCCACGATCCAGCCGGTCATCTTCGTACTGATGTTCACGTACGTGTTCGGTGGGGCGATCAAGAACTCGCTCCCGCCGGGCATGAACTACGTCGACTACCTGATGCCCGGCATCTTCGTGCAGACCGTCGTGTTCGGGTCGCTCGCCGCGGGCGTCGGCCTCGCGACCGACCTCAAGAGCGGTTTGCTCGAGCGGTTCGCGTCGTTGCCGGTCACGCGCTCGTCCGTCCTGGTCGGCCGGACCGGCGCCGACGCGACGCGGAACATCTTCGTCGTGATCTTGATGTTCATCGTGGGGACGATCGTCGGGTTCCGGGTACATACGAACGTGTTCGGGCTGCTCGCCTCGATGGCGCTGGTGGTCTACTTCGGGTACGCGCTGTCGTGGATCTTCGCCACGTTGGGCCTCGCGGTGAAGGACCCGGAGACGGCGCAGGCGGCCGCGTTCCCGCTGCTCGCGCCGCTCGTGTTCGCGTCGGTGGCGTTCGTACCGGCGACGAGCATGCCCGGGTGGCTGCAACCCTGGGCGAACAACCAGCCGGTGTCGTCGGTGGTGCTGGCCACTCGGGCATTGGTGAACGGTGGACCGACGGCGCACTACGTGTTCTGGGCGCTGTTCTGGTGCACGGTGGTTCTGGTGATCTTCGTTCCGCTCGGCGTTCGAACGTACCGTCGCGCGATCTGATGCCCGTTCGCGGCGTCGGTGAACCGATGTCGTCCTCGACCCGTACTCCCTTCCAAGTTGATGGGGGACGGATCATGAACAGATATCTCGTGGTGTCGGATGTGATGGTCGGGTCGGCACAGCTCAAGGAATTCGTGCGCGATCGAACCGGTGGCGACGGGTCGACGTTCCACCTCGTGGTGCCGACGATCCCGGACCGGCGGCACCTCGCGTGGGACGAGAGCGAAGCGCACCTGATCGCCCGCCGGCGCCTGGTGAACGGCCTCGAGTGGATGCGCGAGATCGATCCGAGCGCCGACGGCGAGATCGGTGACGTCGATCCGATCTTGGCGATCGAGGATGCGCTGCGGACGACCGCCTACGACGCCATCGTGCTCGCGGTGCGCGAACGGCCGAATCGACGCCGGCTGCGCGTGGCGGCCCGGGCTCGGCAAGCGTTCGACCTCCCGGTGGTCGACGTGTTGACGGCCGCGTAGCCGCGGCAGGGCCTCACGTCTGGTGGGCCAGTAACAGCTCGGTCGAGCCGGCCACACCCTTCAGGTCGACCGGCCCGATCTCGCGGAAGCCGATGTCGGGCTCGTCGGAGGCCTCGACGACCGACCGGGTGACGAGGACCTCGCCCGGCCGGGCGTAGTCGGCGATCCGCGCCGACAGGTTCACCGTCTGGCCGAAGTAGTCGCCCTCCTGGAACAGCACCGGGCCGGACGACATCCCGACATGCACCGGCGGGAGCCCGGCGGCCGGGATCGCCTCGGCCATCTGCAGCGCCGCACGCACGCCCGGTCCGGGGTGATCGAAGTAGAACATCACACCGTCGCCGAGCCACTTGATCGGCTTGCCGCCGTGCTGCACCGAGTTGCGCTGGACGAGCCGGGCGACGGTCGCGGCCAGCTCCGCGGCCGCTTCGTCACCCATCTCCTGCGTCAGTCTGGTGTACCCGGTGATGTCCAGGAAGCAGATCGCCGGGGGCCGCTCGAGACGGCTGTGGATCCCCTCCTTGGCCATCAGTTGCTCGAATCCACCGATGATGTTCGCGGTCCACTCCCGCGCTTGTTGCGCGTGGTAGAGCGACACGATCGCGTGCTCCGCCAGCGGCGAGATCTTGTCCGAGAATTCCGGATCGGCGATCTCGTCGGCGCCCTTCCCGGCGGCCATCGCGGGCTCGATCACCTCGGACCGCCACCAGGCCGCCTCCTGCTCGCTGATGCGCCGCGTGGCGTCGCCCGTCACACGGAGCAGCCGCTCGATCGCCGGCGTTCGGAACCCCGACGCCATCTGCAGCTCCAGGAACGGGACGACCTCGAGCTCGTCTTCGCGCATCCGATCACCGGGCGACGGCTGGGCCATCCCGATCGACTCCCGGATCGCCATCAGGAGCTCGACGGGCACATCGGTCCGATCGCTCACCTGCTGGAACGTCTCGTCACACAGGCCCGCGAACCGCTCGTACGCCTCGGAGTCGAGGAAGTTCAGGTTCAGCGCGCCGCGTCGGATGGCGTCACCCAGGACGTCCAGTGGGATGCCGGCGCCCTCGAGCGATCGCGCGGTGAGCGCCCGACGCACATCCCCGTCGGAGAACGCGTCGCCGGCTCCTGGGACGATGCCGAGTTCGCGCAGTCGCAGGAGATAGGCGGGCTCGACGCCGGCCCGCTCCGCAGCTTGTTCGATCGTGAGCGGCACGGTCACGGGGCGAGCGTACCGCCCGCGAAGACGGCCCGGACCTCGGGCAACGCGAGGAAGCTGGCGCGTAGCTGCTCGTCGTCGATGGTCGCGGCGAGGTGGTCGACGATCGTCCAGGCGTGTCCGCGAAGCTCGGCCGCGCGTGCCGTGTCGCCGGTGTCCGCAGCGATACCGCCCAGCGTGATGTCGATCCGCCACAGGATGGGCGCGAAGCCGAGCGCGTCCGCGGCCTGCCGGGCCTCGCGCAAGACGCGTTCCGCGTCGTCGGACTTTCCGAGTTCCCGCAACGAGGAGCCCTTCAGGAGCAGCGCGGCCGCGTCGTAGGGCCGGACGTCGAGCGGCCGGAGCCATTCGAGCACGCGGTCGGCGATGTCGATCGCCTGCTGGTGATCGCCGCGGATCGCGGCGATACGCCCCTTCAGGATCTTGGAGTTGGCAGCCGCCGAGAAGGACAACAGGCCGGGGAGCCGATCGGTGATGCTCCCGTCGATCGCGGCGTTCGCGTCGTCGTACCGTCCCGCGAGCAGGTGGACCTCGGCCACCGACGCCAGCACGAGCGGGATCGCGAGCGCGTTCAGGTTCTCCGCGGCGGCGAGGCCATCCGCGGCGAACCGCGTGCCACGTTCGACGTCGCCCAGGTTCGCGTACAGCACGCCGATGTCGGCGCGGGTCGCGGCCAGCGGCACCATGAACCCCGACGCCTCGGCGCACTCGATGCACTCGTGCATCTTGGCCAGCGCGCGCCCGTACCGCCCCTGGGACACGTCGACGTGGTAGCTGTTCAGCAAGCTGTACGACTGTCCCCACGGGTTCCCGATCTCGGCGGCGATCCGGTGTGACTCGTCGGTGAGAGCGAGCGCCTGGGTGTTGTCGCCGGCGAGCGCGAGCAAGGCGCCGGTGCTGGAGAGGTTCTCGCAGTACATCGGGAGGTTCTCGAGCTCCTGCCACAACGGCCGGGCCTCCTCCAAGCTGTGGCGGGCCGCTCCCAGGTCGCCCATCGCCGAGTACGGCCGCCACAGGTCGTTCAGCGTGAACGCCATCTGCTCGTGACTGTCGAGCTCGCGTGCGATCGCGAGGGACCGCTCGCCCGCCTCGACCGCCTCGTCCGGATCGCCCCCGCTGAACGTGTTGAGCGTCATCAGGTTCCACAGGGCCTTGGACTCCGCGGCGAGGTCGCCGAGCTCGCGTGCCAGCGCGATCGTGCGCTCACACAGCGTCCGCCCGGCGACCGCGTCGGACACCGGGGTCGGCGTCGCGTACAGCGTCGTGAGCGCGAGGTCGGCGGCGAGCGCCTCGGTCTTCGCCCCGACGGACTCCGCCAGCTTCTCCATGTCCTGGTAGTTCGAGACCGCTTCCTCGAACCTGCCGGAGAGCTCGAGCGCCCGACCCCGAGTGGTGTAGAGGTTCGCCACATCCGTACGCCCGAGTCGGTTCGCGGCCTCGATCGCCCAGGTGGTGTGCGTGACCGTCTCGGCGTGGGCGTACAGCCGGGCGTCCGCTTCGGCGGCGAGCGATGCGTAGCGGAGCGTCCGTTCGTCGTCTTCCCCCTCGCGCGCGTGTTGCGCGATGAGCGGGGCGGACGCCTCGATCTGGTTGGCGAACAGCTCCTCGAACACCTCGGCGACCCGTCGGTGCAGTTCGCGGCGACGCCGCAGCAGGATCGTCCCGTAGGTCGCGTCCTGCGTGAGGCTGTGCCGGAACGCGTACTCGCGCTCCGGCGTCCGCGCCGTCTCGACGATCAGTCCGGCCCGTTCCAGCGTGCGCAACGAGGCGGTCACGTTGGCGCCCGACACGGCGCGGAGCACAGGCTCGCTGAACGACCGTCCGATCACCGATGCGAGCTGGAGGGTGTGCTTGGTCTCCTCGTCGAGCGCGTCCAGCCTTGCGGTGAACAGCGCCTGCAGAGTCGTCGGGATCGCCATGTCGACGTGGTGCTCGTGCACCGCGGCGGTGACCTCCTCGAGGAACAGCGGGTTCCCGTCGGTGCGCGCGAGGATCTGCATGCGGACGTCCGCGGCCTCGTCCGGGATCAGCGCGTCGATCAGGCGTTCGCTGTCTTCGGGCGACAGCGGAGTGAGCGGGAGCTCGGTGGAGCGGTGGGGGTAGTCGGTCTCGAGCCACTGCTTCAGGCGCCACGACGGCGCCTGTCGGTCCGGACGGAAGGCGAACACGAACAGGCTCGGGAGCTCGTCCACGAGCTTGGCGGTCTCGATCAGGATGTCCATCGAGGCCTCGTCGCACCAGTGCAGGTCCTCGAAGATGAGCAGATGCGGTCCGTCCTCGCTGAACGCGCGGGTCGAGGAGGTGACGAGCTCGGTGATCGCGTCGCGGAAGGCCTCGCCTTCGAGCGGTTCCTCACCCGACTCGGTGACCCCGAACAGCGAATGCCACACCCGCGTGTGCCGATCCAGGTGTTCCTCCCAACCGTGATCCATCGTGGCGGCCAGCTTGGTCCGGACCACGGCGGGTGGATCGGTGTCCTCGATCCCGGCGACCCGCGCGACCCGTCTCCGATACTGCGAGTAGGGGCGGGTGGCGTCGAAGGAAACGCACTGCCACGTCTCCCATGCCCGGTGGCTCTCGTCCGGTATGTGTGCGTGTGGCATGCGTCGGTCCCACTCCGCCCGCGTCTCGGCGATCAGTCGTGACTTGCCGAGACCCGCTTCGCCGACGATCGAGACGATGCGGCCGCCGCCGCCCTGCGCCTCCTCGATGGCGCGAGTGAGCTCCTCGAGCTCGCGCTCGCGCCCGACCAGCGGCGAATCGCGCATCTCGCGGACGGCGCCGTGCGCGTGCCGGCGGCCGGTGATCGTGTACGCCTCGACCGGTTCGGCCTTGCCCTTCACGTCGATCGCGCCGCGTGACGCGACGTCGAACAGCGACTCGACCAGTTGGTACGTCTCGGCGGTGATCTGCACGGTGCCAGGTTCGGCCGTCTGTTCCATGCGAGCGGCGACGTTCACGGCGTCGCCCATCGCGGTGTACTCGAGCCGCAGGTCGGACCCGACCTGCCCGACCATCACAGGCCCCGTGTGGATGCCGACGCGGACGTCCAGGTCGAGGCCGTGACGCGCGCGGACGTCCTCTTTGTAGGAGGCGATCCCCGAGATGATGTCGAGGCCCGCTCCCACCGCTCGTTGCGGGTCGTCCTCGTGCGCGATCGGGGCGCCGAAGAACGCGAAGATCGCGTCGCCCATCAGGCGCGCGAGCGTGCCCTCGTACCGGTAGACCGGGGCGATCAGGCGCTCGAAGGCGCCGTTCATGATCTCGGTCCATTCCTCGGGATCCATGGTCTCTGCCATGGCCGTGGAGCCGTTGACGTCGCAGAACAGCATCGTCACGACGCGCCGTTCGCCCTCCATCGCGCGGCCCGCGCGGGCAGCCTCGAGCTTGGCGAGCAGCTCGTGCGGAAGGAACGGATCGAGCTCGCCGCCGGCCGCGTCATCCAACCGGGTTCCGCAGGCGTTGCAGAACCTGGAGCCGTCGGGGTTGGCTGTTCCGCAGGCGGGGCAGTTCACCTACCGAACGATACCGGCCGGTGCCGGGCCTCGTGGTTGATGGCCAAGCGGGTCGTGGGCGCTACTGCTTCTCCTCGGGGTTCGTCGCGAACCTGAACCGTCGGACCTCCTGTGGCCACCCACACGCCACCGCGATCTTTCCTGCCCACAGGCGCGCGGCCTCCTCGTCGGACACGTCGACGACGGCGAAGCCGCCGAGCTGCTCCTTGGTCTCCGCGTACGGACCATCGGTGATCAGGGGAGTGTCGCCCGACGGATCGACACTGAACACAGGAGCCTCGTCGTCCAGCCCGCCGGTGAAGATCAGGACTCCAGCGTCTTTCATCTCTGCCCTCAACGCACTGACACGTTTGGACGCCTCGCGCAGATCATCGTCCGTGAGGTCGGGGACCCACTCGTCGTTGAACGCGATGAGGTACTCGGTCATGCTTCCTCCCTTGGTTGGCTCGGTCCCAGGAACATCTCTACCCATATCAACGAACGGCGGCAGCCAGATCCGACACGGCGTCGAGATCTCGCGGTTCCACTGGGCATCTGGCAGCCTCGGTCGAGGCGACCTCGCATGTCGCCGTAGGCGACGAGACGTCCCGTCTAGAGGTAGCCCTCCGGTACTGGACCGATCACTTCCACGGCGTGGCGTATCGCGATGTCGTCTAGGACCTGCGGGTCCGCTTCTCCAGAGCTGATCGCGACGCTCAAGTCATCGAAGTATCCAACCATGGAAGCTGGCAGGTAGAGATTCAGCTTCCGGCTGTTGCTCTCTCCGACGCGAAATCCGTGCGGAACCTCGGCCGGGATGAAGATGAAGCTTCCCGCGGGACAACGAGATTCCTCATCCCTGATGAAGATGATGTACTCACCCTCCAGCACGTAGAAGGCCTCGGCGATCCCATGATGGATGTGCATCGGTGGGCCGAAGTTCGGAGGTTCATCTGCTTCCAGGAGCGTGAACAGTCCGGATGTGCTCTGTTCGTCGCCCTTGACCGTCATCGTGAAGTTTCCGAGATCGATCTGCCGGCCATCGCCGGGCCGGAAGACGTAGCTGCCGTCTGCACTTGGCATGATGCCCTCCCTTCGCCGGAACCTCCGCCGACGTTAGATTTAGCGCGGGACGATTGGAACGGCGCGAGACTACCGTCGTCCAGCGACCTCATGTATCTCGTAGGTGACATGAGGCGGAGTCATGCAGGTACGGGAGGGCGTCCCGTCCAGACACACCAGCCCGCATATCCGAGGAATGCGCTCACGATGGCTGACCGGATCCGCGACCGATAGACCCATAGATGGAAATGGATCATGAACTGGCCTCGGTTGAGGTTCGCCTTCGATAGAGACGGCCCCCGCACCGCGAGGCTGTCGTTGTATCCGGGGGACCAAACGGCGGGCAGCCGCATTACGAATAGGAGGAAGTAGGAGAGGGCGACTCCCAGCATCAAGATGCCCACGATGCGGCCGAGGACAACTACGCTCCGGGGAATCTAGCTCAACCAACTAGCGCTAAGGGACCTCACGTGTCGTCAACGGTATATGAGACTCAGGGGAGGCGGTCCGGACTCTGAACCTGTCCGATCACGAGTCCTCTCAGAGCGACCTGTTCCTTCAGCTTCTCGGCTGCCTTCGCGGTTGGGCGACTGAACCCGAGAATGGTTGTGGATAGGGGCCCGGCAACCAAGTCCATACGGTAGGTCCAGTTCAAAGGGCGACCGTTGGGAACGAAGTGCAGGCGTGTCAGGGGGTCATGGTCCATGACCAGGGCAGATCGATGCCGCCAAAGGACCTCGGTGCAGGACCGGACCTGGTCGAGATCCAGGGAGCAGATCGGGCCGAGCGTCCTGATGTCGGGCACCCAGCGAACATGCCGGCTCGTGACCATCACGTAGGTCCACCCAGCACCCGCGCTATCGAGGTCGCCGGTTGTCGAGATATCCGCGCACCTGCCAGATGCAAGGTCCTGTTCGCCCTCCGCTAGTTGATCGCGGACGGCTCCCTCGCTCTGCCTCATCAAGTCGCGGAAATAGGTCACGGCGGTGAGCGTAGGCGGCGAAGGACATCGCAGCGTTTCTGGAGTTCCCGCAGATCGGCGAGCCGATCGCTCGACGGCCTGCGGGAGCCGTCAGTCGCGCTCGTACTTGAACGAGATGTTCACGCGTGAGCGGTACTGCGTCACGCGACCATCCTCGATCGTGACGTCGAGCTTCACGACCTCCCCGACCCTCAGGTCGCGGACCGTCTGGGCCGCCGTCTCGACGGCGTGGCGAGTCGCGTCCTCCCACGACTCGCTGCTGGTGCCGATCACCTCGGTCACGCGATAGATGCTGTCCGCCATCTGTTCCTCCCTTCCTCGATGCTTCGGATGACGTCTCAGGCGTTGAAGCGTGCCCCGAGCTCGCGAACGACCTCGGCGACGAGCGCCACGTCCTGTTCGCGCGCGCGCCAGTTCACGATCGCGGGGCGGAAGGCCACGCGGCCGTCGTAGATGGTGGATCCGAAGAAGACGCGACCGTCGGTGATCGCGGCCTCTCCGATCCTGCGGTTCAGATCGTCGAGCTCGGGTCCGTCTTCGGAACCCGGCGGGCGGTAGCGGAAGCACACGACGTTGAGCGGCACCTCCGCAAGGCGTTCGAGATCCGGCGCGGCGTCGATCACTCCTGCGAGATGCTGCGCGAGGTCGAGATCGTGCTCGACGATCGCCTGGTGACCCTCGCGGCCGTACGCGCGGAGGGTCGCCCACACCGGGAACGAGCGGGCGCGCCGGGACATCTCCGGGCCGCGGTAGCCCCAGTTCGGCTGGGGTTCGTCCACATCCGGCAAGTAGGCGGCGCCCGCTCCGCCGAACACCGCCGGCAGCAACGCCTGGTCGCGTACGAACGCGAAGCCGTTCTCGTAGGGGACGTTGAGCCATTTGTGCCCGTCGGCGATCACCGAGTCGGCTCGCTCGACGCCCTCGACCAGATGCTTGGTCCGCGGTGATAGCCCCGCGAACAGCCCGAAGGCGCCGTCGACGTGGAACCACGCGCCGGAGCGCTCGGCCAGGTCGGCCATCTCGTCGAGCGGGTCGAAGTCCCCGGCGTTCACCTCTCCGGCGCTCCCGATGACGATCGCGGGCGCGCCGTCGAGTTCGTGGAGGGCCGCTTCCATCGCGACGAGGTCCACGCGTCCGACGGCGTCGCGCGAGAGCTTCTGTACGCGCGCGCGGCCGACGCCGAGCATGCCGAGCGCCTTGATGTCGCTCGGGTGCGTGTAGCCGCCGCCGAGCACGGTGATCGGTGGTGCTGCCGCCACTCCCGCCTCGTCCACGTCGATGCCGATGCGCGCTGCGCACCACCGTCGCGCGCACGCGAGCGCGACGAAGTTGGCCATCGTAGCGCCGGTCGTCAGCACGCCGCCCATCGACGCGGGAAGGCCGAACAGGTCCTTCAGCCACTCGATCGAGATTTGCTCGAGCCGTGCCGCGAGGGGAGTGGACACCCACGCGCCGGGGTTCTGATCGGTGGTCGAGGCAAGCCAGTCGGCGCCCAAGGCCGCGGGCGTTACGCCTCCATCCACGAAGTGGAAGAACTTCGGTCCGGCCGAGTGCACCGCGCCGTCGAAGCCGGCGACGAGCTCCTCGAGCGTCTGGATCGCGCCGACGCCCTGCTCGGGCAACGAGCCACCGAACCTCGCGGCGACCTCGTCGGCTCGCGGATCTCGAACGGGGCGGTCGGCGAGCGTGTCCAGGTATTCGCCGGCCTCGCGCGCCGCGAAGTCGACGACCTTCTGGAGCTCGGATGGATCGGGCCTTTCCACCGTGACGTCGAGTCTACGTCGACGGGTTCGGAGCGTTTCCGGCGCATATCCTGGGTGGATGGACCGAGCGAGGCCGCTGGTCGCCGTTCCCGGGTACCGCCTCGAGCCCGGCCGGGTGACGCGCTGGCCCGATGGCGGCTACGGCGTCCCGGCTCCCTATCTCGATGCGTTGCGCCGGGCGGGAGCCCGGACCGCGATCCTCGCGCCCGGTGAGGTGGCGGAGGCCGACCAGCTGCTGGATCCGTTCGACGGCCTGTTGCTGGTCGGCGGTGGCGACGTCGACCCCGCTCGGTACGGAGCCAAACTCGGTGCGCACGACTACGCTGTGGACCCGGATCGCGATGCCTTCGAGATCGCGCTCCTCCAGGCAGCGGAACGGGCCGGGATCCCGACCCTCTGCATCTGCCGCGGCGCGCAGGTGATGAACGTGGCCTACGGCGGGAGCTTGCAGCAGCATCTCCCCGACGTCGACGGTCTGTTGCAACACGGGGTTCCGCTCGACGACACGACCGCGATGCACGATGTCGAACCGGTCGAGGGCACGAGGCTCGCCGCCACCAGCGAGACGCCGTCGGTGCTGCGATGCTCCTCGCACCATCACCAAGGCATCGCCGTCGTCGGCGAGGGCCTGACGGTCGCAGGCCGAAGCGGCGACGGACTCGTGGAGGCGATCGAGCGGGACGCGACCGACGACGGCTGGATGCTGGGCGTCCAGTGGCACCCGGAAGAGACCGCGGCCACGGATCCGAAGCAGCAAGCGCTGTTCGACACGCTCGTGCGGCTCGCCGGGGATGGCGCCGTCAGCGTGCGTCCGGCGTAACACTCAGACGCGTTCGCCTCCGACGAACGTCGCGGCCACCTGTCGCCAGTACGCCGCGATCGGCTCGACCGGCGTCAGGGACGACAGCTCTTCGCCGGGAGCGTCGTGGAGCCGGAGATCGAACGAACCCGAGTAGGCAGGTCCCGTTTCGACATCTCGCGAGCGCAGCACGACGAGTTCGTCGAGCGCGTCGCCCGTGCCGTCGATGGCGGGCATCCACCGCGAGTGGAGCATGGGCAGCGCGTTCACGAACCCCGCGGCATCGGCGGGCCCTTCGATGGTGAAGACGGCGTCGATGAGGCGCCGATCGTTCGCGGCGAGCGTGGCGCCGATCCGGCCGCCGGCCTCGAGCCGTGGACCCGCGCTGCCGATCGAGGTCGGCCGTGTCATCCAGATCGAGCCGAGCTTCTTCGGGTAGCCCTGGAACCACCCGCGCGCCAACGCGAAGTCCTTGTCCACCCAGATCAGGATGCACCGCGAGTACGTCTGGTCGTCGTGACGACACCGCACGACGACGAACGCCTCCTTGTATTGCGAGCGAACGGGGTCGAGCAGCTCGGCACCGTCCTCGCCGCAGGACTGCCAATCCGCGAACACCACCGCGACCGCGTCGGGGTCCTCGTCGGCAGGCTCGACGCCGCCCGGGAGCCATCGCGCGACCGAGCCCGGGGCTGCTCGATATTCGAAAGTGAGAACGTCGCCGGCGTAGTGCCAGGGGGGAGCGGGGACGAGCGACGCCGCGCCTTCCGGTGAGCGTGGCGCGAGGAAGCCACGGAGCTCAGGCATCGAGCGGATAATACGTCGATGGAGACGCGCCGCATCGTGATGCAGGGCGGCCCGGCCACGGTGACGCGCGAGGGCGATGACCTCGTGACCGAGAGCGGCGAGCGTGTCGCGATCGCCCAGGCGCAGCATCTCCCGCCCTGCGAACCGTCGAAGATCGTCTGTGTCCATCTCAACTACGAGAGCCGGCGGGCGGAGTTCCAGGCCGCGCTCGGCCCTGCGCCGACGTACTTCCACAAGCCGGTTAGCGCGATCAACCATCACGACGGCGAGGTGGTGCGGCCACCGCGATGCCGCTACCTCAACTACGAAGGCGAGATCGCGATCGTGATCGGCGCACGCACCCTGCACGTCTCGCCCGCCGAAGCCGAGTCGAGCATCCTCGGATACACCATCGCGAACGACTTCGGCCTCCACGACTTCCGAGACACCGACGCCGGCTCGATGCTCCGGGTCAAGGGCTCGGACACCCTCTGCCCGCTCGGCCCGGGGCTCGTCA
>Ga0105248_10005214_pt1 | contig 14318 bp, 13 predicted proteins | sample KBSS34metaG_FD_81524 | JGI IMG/M metagenome (GOLD analysis project Ga0105248, IMG submission 81524) | Switchgrass rhizosphere microbial communities from Kellogg Biological Station, Michigan, USA - KBS S3-4 metaG | ecosystem: Host-associated > Plants > Roots > Rhizosphere > Soil | place...
GCGGCGGGCGGGCGGGCGCCGGGAGGCTGTGGCGCAGCGTGATGATGGAGGGCGTCGAGGCGGCGCGCACCGAGAGCCTGTTGGCGGCGCGCCACTACGGCGTCGAGCAGGTGGTGCTGGACTCGCTGTCCGACCTGCTGCCCCTGCCAGACTGGAACAAGACCGCCCAGTACATGATCTCCCGCTCGCTGGAGCACGGAACCCGCCGCGCCGAGGAGATGCGCGAGGCCGCGCGCACCGTCGCCGAGGCCGGCGTCGCGCCGCTGATGAGCGACGCCATCGCGCAACGCCAGGACTGGGCCGCCGCCTTCGACGCCGCTCTCTCGCCCGACCTTGCGACCATGCTCGACGCGATCACCAGAGACGCCAAATGATCATCGACTGCCACGGCCACTACACCACCGCGCCCAAGCCACACGATGAGTGGCGCGCCGCCCAGACCGCCGCCTTCAAGGCCGGCGGCGACATCGACCCGGCCTATCCCGACATCTCCGACGACGAGATCCGCGTGACTATCGAGCAGAACCAACTGCGCCTGATCCGCGAGCGTGGCGCGGACTTTACGATCTTCTCACCGCGCGCCTCGACCATGGCCCACCATGTGGGCGACGAGGCGGTTAGCCAGGCTTGGACGCGGCGCTGCAACGACCTGATAAAGCGCGTGGTCGACCTCTTTCCCGAGACCTTCGCCGGGGTCTGCCAGCTGCCGCAATCGCCCGGCGTCTCGATCGCCAACTCGATCGCCGAGCTCGAGCGCTGCGTCACCCAGCTGGGCTTCATCGGCTGCAACCTGAACCCCGATCCGTCCGGTGGCATGTGGACCTCGCAGCCGCTCACGGACCGCGCCTGGTATCCCTTCTTCGAGAAGATGGTCGAACTCGACGTGCCGGCGATGGTCCACGTCTCCGGTTCGTGCAATCCGAACTTCCACGCTACCGGCGCGCACTACATCAACGCCGACACCACCGCCTTCATGCAGTTCCTTGAGGGCGACCTCTTCAAGGATTTCCCGACCCTGCGGTTCATCATCCCGCACGGCGGCGGCGCGGTCCCCTACCAATGGGGCCGCTATCGGGGCCTGGCGGACATGCTGAAGCGCCCACCGCTGCGCGAACATGTGATGAAGAACGTCTTCTTCGACACCTGCGTCTACCACCAGCCGGGCATCGACCTGCTGTTCAAGGTGATCGACATCGAGAACATATTGTTCGGTTCGGAAATGGTCGGCGCGGTGCGCGGCATCGATCCGGAGACCGGCAATTACTTCGACGACACCAAGCGCTACGTCGACGCCCTGGCGATCTCGGCCGCCGACAAGCACAAGGTCTATGAGGGCAACGCGCGCCGCGTCTATCCGCGCCTCGACGCCATCCTCACGGCTCAGGGCCGTTAGCCGCTCGTGGCCGCCGCTCGCGCCCGCCCCAAGCTGATCGGCCGGCTCTGGTTCCAGGTGCTGGCGGGCACGGTCCTGGGCGTGGCGCTGGGCTGGTACAGGCCCGCCGTCGGCGTGGACATGAAGCCGCTGGGCGACGCCTTCGTGGCCTTGGTGCGGATGATGATCGCGCCGATCGTCTTCTGCACGGTGGTGCACGGCGTGGCCTCGATGAACGACATGCGCCGCGCCGGGCGCACAGCATTGAAAGCGCTGATCTACTTCGAGGCGATCACCACGCTCGCCCTGGTCGTCGGCCTGGCCGCGGTGAATCTCTGGGGGCCGGGCCGCGGCATGGCCATCAACCCGGCCAGCCTTGATGCCCAAGCGGTCGGCCAGTACGTCGCCCAGGCCAAGCATCAGACGGTCGTCGAATATCTGATGGGGATCATCCCCGACACCTTCGTCGGCGCCTTCGCTGGCGGAACGGTGCTGCAGGTCCTGTTAGTGGCCGTCCTGAGCGCCCTGGCGTTGATCCGCCTGGGCCCGGCCGGCAAGCCGCTGCTCGACGGCATCGGCGCGGCCGCCGAGCTCTTCTTCAAGGTCATCGGCATCATCATGTGGCTCGCGCCGATCGGTGCGTTCGGAGCCATCGCCTTCACGGTCGGCAAGTTCGGCGCGGCGTCGCTCGCCTCGCTGGGCTCCCTGATCGCAGAATTCTACGTCGTCTGCGCCCTCTTCACGGCCGTGGTGCTGGGCGGCGTCGCCTGGGCGTTCGGGATCAACCTGCTGAAGCTGATGGGTTACCTGAAGGACGAGATCATCGTGGTCGCCGCCACCACCTCCACCGAGACGGTCCTGCCGCGACTGATCCAGAAGCTGAAGGGCCTGGGCTGCGACGAGTCGGTGGTCGGCCTGGTCGTGCCGCTCGGCTATTCGTTCAATCTCGACGGCACCTGCCTCTACCTCGCCACCACCTCGGTATTCCTGGCCCAGGCCACAGGCACGCACCTGACGCTCGCCCAGCAGGTCAGCCTGCTGGTGGTCATGCTGTTGACCTCCAAGGGGGCCGCAGGCGTCGCCGGCGCGGCCTTCATCGTGCTGGCCGCCACGCTCGCCTCCACGGGCGCGGCGCCGGTCGGCGCCATCGCGCTGGTGCTGGGCGTGCACCGCATCCTGGCCGAGGCGCTGACCTTCGTGAACCTGATCGGCAACAGCCTGGCGACCCTGGTGGTCGCGCGCTGGGAAGGCGCGCTCGACCGCAACGCGCTGGCTGCCAAGCTCAGTCCCAGGCCGTTGACCCTGATCGCCGTGAAGGAGGTCGCATGACGCCCGCCGACGACCGCCCACAGACCATGGATCCCGACTGGCTGGTGTTCGATCCGAACCCCACGAAGCCGCGCTTCGTCCCGCCACCCGGCGCGGTCGACGCGCACTGTCATGTGTTCGGCCCCGCCGCCCAGTTTCCCTACGCGCCGGAGCGCAAGTACACGCCCTGCGACGCCGGCAAAGACCAGCTCTTCGCCCTGCGCGACTTCCTCGGATTCAGCCGCAACGTCGTCGTCCAGGCCACCTGTCACGGCAAGGACAACCGTGCGCTGGTCGACGCGCTGAAGGCTGCCGGCGACCTGGCTCGCGGAGTCGCCACCGTCGGCGAGGACATCACCGAGCCCGAACTCGCCGCGCTCAATGCCGCCGGCGTGCGCGGCGTGCGGTTCAACTTCCTGCGCCGGCTGGCCGACTTCACCCCGCACGACGTCCTGCGCCGTATCGCCGACAAGGTCGCGCCCTTCGGCTGGCACGTCGTGGTCTATTTCGAAGCCCCCGATCTGGCCGAGTTGAAGCCGCTGTTCACCTCACTCCCCACACCGGTCGTCGTCGACCATATGGGCCGCCCCGATGTGAAATTGGGCGTCGAGCATCCGCAGTTCCAGGCCTTCATCCGCTGGATGGAGGAAGACGGTGACGTCTGGTCGAAGGTCTCCTGCCCCGAGCGCCTCAGCCTCGCCGGGTCGCCCTACGACGACGTGGTCCCGTTCCAGCGCGCGATCGTCGAGCGGTTCCACGATCGGGTGCTGTGGGGCACCGACTGGCCACACCCGAACCTCAAGGGCCACATGGCCGACGACGGTGTGCTGGTCGACCAGATTCCGAAGTTCGCGACGACGCCGCTGCTGCAACACAAGCTGTTGGTCGACAACCCGATGCGCCTTTACTGGAGCGCCTGAGCCATGGCCGAGAACCCCTTCAAGGACATCCCCGGCACCACCCTCTTCGACGCCGAACAGTCGAGGCTGGGCTATCACCTGAACATGTTCTGCATGTCGCTGATGAAGGCGGCCAATCGCGACGCGTTCAAGGCCGACGAGGGCGCCTACCTCGACCGCTTTCCGATGACGCCGGCGCAGAAGCAGTCCGTGCTCGACCGCGACTGGAACGGGATGCTCGCGCTCGGCGGCAACATCTATTTCACTGCCAAGATCGCAGCCACCGACGGCCTGTCTTTCCAGCAGATCGCCGCCAAGATGAGCGGGGTCTCCCAGCCGGAGTACGCCCAGATGATGCTGGATGGCGGCCGCTCGGTGGAAGGCAACCGCTCCAAGAAGGACAAGCATTAGTGGCCAGTATCACCGCCGGCGTCGCCACCAGCCACGTGCCCGCCATCGGCGCGGCGCTCGACAACGGCAAGGCCGGCGAAGCCTACTGGGCGCCCATCTTCGCCGGCTATGACGCCTCCAAGGCCTGGATCGCCGCCGAGAAGCCGGACGTGGTGATCCTGGTCTACAACGACCACGCCTCGGCTTTCTCGCTGGAGCTGATCCCCACCTTCGCCATCGGCTGCGCGGCCCAGTTCGCCCCGGCGGACGAGGGCTGGGGCCCACGGCCGGTGCCGATAGTCGAGGGCCACCCAGAGCTTGCCGGGCATCTCGCCGAGCAGCTGATCCTCGACGAATTCGACATGACCATCGTCAACAACATGGATGTCGATCACGGCCTGACGGTGCCGCTGTCGCTGCTGTTCGGCCAGCCCGATGCGTGGCCCTGCAAGGTGATCCCGTTGGCGGTCAATGTGGTCCAGTACCCGCCGCCGACCGGTCACCGCTGCTTCAACCTCGGCAAGGCGATCCGGAAGGCCGTGGAGAGCTTCCCGCAAGACCTCAAGGTGGTGGTGTTCGGCACCGGCGGGATGAGCCATCAGCTGCAAGGGCCCCGCGCCGGCCTGATCAATCGCGACTTCGACATCGCCTTTCTCGACACCCTGGTCTCAGACCCGGCGACCCAGGCGAAGGTCCCGCACATCGACTATGTCCGCGAGGCCGGGTCGGAGGCCATCGAACTGGTCATGTGGCTGGTCATGCGCGGCGCCCTGAACGACCAGGTGCGCGAGGTTCACCGCTTCTATCATGTGCCCGCCTCGAACACCGCGGTGGGCCACCTGATCCTCGAGAACCGAGACTAGGGCTTCTTGCCGACCGTGGCGTCGAAGAAGTCGAAGCTGGCCTGAAGGGCCTGCAGGCTCGCCGCCTTCGTCGCCTCGGGGGTGTGGCCGATGAAGCTGTGGTCTGCGCCCGGAATCTCCACGACCTCGGTGCGCACGCCGGCCGCCTTCAGCCTGACCGCCATCGCCCGCGATTGGGCCGGCGGCACCGTCTTGTCCTCCGAGCCGTAGATCAGCAGCATCGGCGGCGTCTTGGCGTCCACGTGGGCGATGGGACTGGCCGCGGCGACCACCTGCGGGCAATCGGCGAGGCGGCAGCCGAGGTAGCCGTTGGGCGCGTCGGCCGCGCCGCGTTGCGGCAGGGCGGCGAAGTCGAACACGCCGTACCAAATCACCGCGGCTTGCACGCAATCGCTTTCCTTGCCGGCCGCCGCCGCGCTGCAATCGGTGGCCGCCAGGGCCGCGAGTTGGCCGCCCGCCGAGCCGCCCCAGATCGCCACGCGCGACTTGTCGATGCCGTACTGGGCGGCGTGGCCCTTCAGCCAGCGGATCGCCGCGTCGACGTCATCGGCGGCCGCGGGGAACTTCGCCTCGCTGCTCAGGCGGTAGTTGAGGGAAGCCACCACGTAGCCGCGCGCCGCCAGGCCGGCCAGCACGGCCGGGAAATCGGAAAAGGCGCCGGCATTGCGTGAGGTGCCGGCGTTCCAGCCGCCGCCGTGGATGTAGATCACCAGCGGCTTCGCCGACTTGCCTTTGGCGGGCGTGTAGAGATCGAGGGTCGTCGGCCGATAACCCTGGACCTGCGAATAGGTCAGGTCCGGATGGCCGGTGACCCCGCCTGGGTAGGTGGCGTCGTGCTTGCTGAACTGGTCGGTGCTGACCACCGCGGGCGAGATCGTGGCGGCGACAGGGCTGGCCTGGGCCGCGCCGTTGAAAGCCAGGGCCGCGAGGGCTCCGGCCGTGGCGTAAATCCTGGTGTTCATGGTCGCTCCCCTAGTCGCGCGGCGCCGGACGGTTCTGCGGTCGCCCGGCCTGGGCCGCCGGGTGGGCCGCCAGCCAGTCCATTCGCGCGGTGTTCATCTTCTGCGCCGTCACCGTGTCGCCCAGCACCAGATACTGCGGGCTCGCCGCCGTCCAGGCTGGCCAGGGCATGGCCTTGGTGGAGGGCGATCCGGTGTTGGCGAGCGCGATCAGCGCGCCGGCCATCTGGTCGGTCAGCTTGCGGTCCCACGCCGTCGGGACCCGCGTCGTGCGGAAGCGGTTGTAGTTGTCGAGCGTGTCGAACCAGTAGGGCACATCGGCCGTGTGATAGGCGCCCACCGTCGCCACATCCTGGTCGGGCAGCTTCAGGCCCGGCGCATAGGGGTGTTTGTGCGTGAAGGTGTCGATATAGGTCGCTGACTTGCCGAACTTCGCCTGCATCTCGCCGCAGGTGCGTGAGCTCTTCAGCATGCCGTTTTCCATCGCCGCGGCGTGGGCCATGGGCTGCACATCGGCGTCGGAATTCACCGGGAAGAGCTTCAGGAATTCATCCGCCGCGGCGCCGTACATCTGCCGCGCCGCGGCCTGGTACTCCGCCACGGTATGGGTCTTGGTGAGCGGGCTCTGGCCGGCGTCGATATCGTCGCCGTTGGAGCTGGCGATGATCGGCACGTCGCTGGCCTGATGCGAAGCGAGCGCCTCCTCCTTCGTGCCATGCCAAAACAGGCCGTCGACGATCGACGGCGCGCGGACGCCCTGGACGTTGGCGCCGACCTGGTTTTCCGACTGCGCGGCGAGGATGCGGTCGGCGGGGACGTTGCGCATCGCGGCGAGATTGGCCGAGCCCAGGCGCTTCTGCAGCTCGAGGCCGGCGGCCTCGCCGACGCTCAGCGGCTCGACGCCGCCGATCATCCCGCTGCCCCCCAGGTTGCAGGCGCTCATCATCACCGCGCCGCGGAACAGGCCCTTGGACAGCGGGCTGGTGACCTGGGCGGCGACCGACCCCGCGCCGAACGACTGGCCCGAGATCACCACCTTGTTCGGGTCGCCCCCGAAGGCCGCGATGTTGGCGTGGATCCACTTCAGCGCCGCGTTCTGGTCGAGGTAGCCGTAGTTGCCGGAGTGGCCGCCCTGCTCCTTGGTTAGCTCCGGATGCGCCATGTAGCCGAGCAGGCCGACGCGGTAGTTTAGGTTGACGAAGATCGCGCCGCGCCGGGCGATCTTGTCGCCGTCGTAGTTGGCCATGCCCGCCGAGCCGATGGTGCCGCCCCCGCCATAGATGAAGACGATGACCGGCCGTTTGTCGCCCTTCTTGGCCGTCGCCGGGGCCCAGATGTTCAGGTTGAGGCAGTCCTCGCCGCTCGGCTCCTCGCCGAAGTAGTGGTTGATGTCGTGCGGGCGCAGGACCTGGACGCACTCCGTGCCCTTGCGGTCGGCGTTCCACACGCCCTTCCAGCTCGTCGGCTGCGGCGCACGCCAGCGCAGGTCCTGGGTCGGCGGCTTGGCGTAGGGGATTCCGAGGTAGGCCTTCACGCCCGATTCCAGCTTCGTGCCGGCGACCTTGCCGCTGGCCGTGGCGACCGGATCACCCGGGATGGCGATCATCGGCGCGGCGGTCGCCAGCGTCGCGGTGGAAAGCAGAAACGCCGCCGTCGAACCGGCCAGCATCCTCGACGCTCGAACGCCCATCGTCGCCTCTCCCTGTGATCTTTTCTCGATCGTTGATGGAACTATGACTTCATGAACTATCTAGTACAATCATAATTCAACGGACATAGCTGTTGCGGCCCGCGGGCGGAACGACACACAATCGCGCGATGCGTGCGAAAGGGACTGCAGCCCCGGACGATCTCGGCCTGGAGCCGACGGCGCCTGCGAACGCGAAACAGGCTCACGCCGACCTTATCCGCAGTGACATCCTGGAAGTCGCGACCCGGGAGTTCGCGGCCCTGGGCTACGCCGGCGCGCGCATCGACGAGATCGCCGCCCAGACGCGCACCTCCAAGCGAATGATCTACTACCATTTCGGCGGCAAGGAGGGCCTCTACCGGGCCGCGCTGCTGGACTGCTACAGCCGCATCCGGGCCATCGAGAGCACGCTGGATCTGGGCGCGAGGCCGCCACTCGAGGCCCTGGCGCATCTGGTCCGCTTCACCTTCGACTACCAGCTCAACAATGCCGACTTCATCCGCCTGGTGATGGTCGAGAACATCCACCGCGCCGAGCACATGAGCGCGATCCCCGAACTGCACGGCCTGAACCTTGGCGTCATCGCAACGCTGGGCGAGATCGTCGACCGGGGCGTGGCCCAGGGGTTGATGCGGCGCGACATCGACCTCATCGACCTGCACATGTCGATCAGCGCCCTGTGCTTCTTCAACGTCTCCAACCGCTACACCTTCTCGATCCTGCACGAGGTCGACATGGCCGCGACCAGGACGACCGCGCGGCGGCGCGAGACCGTCGTCGAGCTGATCCTACGCTCGGTGGCGCCCTAGACGACCGCGGTCAGCTGGGCTCAGACAAGGGGCAGGCCCACGTAGTTCTCCGCAACCGTCACCTGGGCGGCGTGCGAGCCGCGGATATAGTCCAGCTCGGCCATCTGAAGGCGGCGGCTGAAGTCATCGGCGTCGGGGAAGCGATGGGTCAGGCTGGTGAACCACCAGGAAAACCGCTCGGCCTTCCAGACGCGGGCGAGCGCGGTCGCCGAATAGCCGTCCAGCCCGGCGTTTGAGCCCGCGCGGTAGAAGGCGACCAAGGCCTCGGACAGGTAGTGCACGTCCGACGCGGCCAGGTTCAACCCCTTGGCGCCGGTCGGCGGCACGATGTGGGCCGCATCGCCCGCCAGGAACAGCCGGTTCCAGCGCATCGGCTCCGCCACGAAACTGCGCAACGGCGCGATAGACTTCTCCAGCGTCGGGCCGCGCTGCATGGCCGCGGCGGGCGCGCCGAGCCGGGTCGCCAGTTCCTCCCACATGCGTTCGTCCGGCCAGTCCTCGACCTTCTCGTCCATCGAGACCTGCAGGTAGTACCGGCTGCGCGCCGGCGAGCGCATGGAGGCCAGCGCAAAGCCGCGCGGATGGCTGGAGTAGATCAGCTCGGGTTCGCAGGGCGGCACGTCGGCCAGCAGGCCCAGCCAGCCAAACGGATAGCCCCGATCGTAGGTGCGCAACACATCGGCCGGGATCGCGCCGCGGCTGACGCCATGGAAGCCATCGCAGCCGGCGACGAAGTCGCAATCGAGGCGCCCCTCAGCGCCACCGTCGCGCCAAGTGACGTAGGGGCGCTCGCCATCGAGGTCGTGTAAAGCCACGTCGTCGGCCTCGAATTCGATCGGCGTGCCCCGTTCGCTGGCGGCCTGGATCAGGTCTTTGGTCACCTCGGTCTGGCCGTAGACCATCACGGTCGAACCACCGGTCAGGACCTTCAGGTCTATGCGAAACGGCTCGCCGTCCACCGACAGGGCGAAGCCGTCGTGGATGAGGCCGTCGCGTCGCATGCGTGCGTTGACGCCGGCCTTGTCCAGTAGCGCCACCGTCCCCGGCTCCAGGACGCCGGCGCGTATGCGGTCCTCGACATAGGCGCGGCTGCGTTGCTCAAGGACGACGGACTCGATCCCTGCCACGTGCAGCAGTTGCTGCAGTAGCAGGCCGGCAGGACCCGCGCCGATGATCGCGACCTGCGTCCGCACCCTTCCCTCCTCGCCTTTCCCTCACCCTACCCGCATGTGGCGCCCAGCGCCGGTCTAGCCGGGCAGTTTCGCCTCGATGGCGGCCAGGCGGGTCAGGGTGTCGCCGGTCAGGCGATCCAGCTTCTCATGCAGTTGCATGATCTCCAGCTCCGCCTTCAGATTGACGTCGTATTCAATGTCGGAACGCACCCGCTCCTTCTCGATCTGTCGGTTCTGACTGAGCAGCACGAACACCGACAGGATGATCGCCTCCAGCGAGACGACCAGGGTCAGGAAGCCGAAAGGGAACGGGTCGAACCGCCTGGGCTCAGGCAGAACCTCGTTCCACACGATCCAGACCGCAAAGAAGACCACGTGGATCATCAGGAAGGGGATCGATCCTGAGAAATCCGCGATCCAATCGGCGGCGCGGGCGATTTTGCTGCGGTGGTCGGCGATCTCCTCGTTGGCGTTTCGCGAGGCGGTGTGGCGCAGCAACTCGGCCGACACCCGGGCCCGGCGGGCCATAGCGCCCAGCAGGTCGAGGCCGGCCTGCGGATGGGCCGTCACCAGCCGCTCCAGATCGGCGTGGCTGATCTTCAGCGCCGCCACCTCGGTGACGCTGCGGGCTGAGGCGTTACGCGCGCCGCGATCAATCAGCGACAGCTCGCCGAAGTAATCCCCAGCCGCCGGGCGATCGAGCACGATCTCGTGGCCGGTGTTGTCGTGGAAGAAGATCTCCGCCTCGCCCTCGGTGACGATGAACATGGAGTCGCCAGGGTCGCCGACGCGGAAGATCGTCTGGCCCGGCGGAATGACCACGGCCTCCAGGTTCTTGGCCAACGCATCGCGCCCGGCGTCATCCAAGAGTTGGAAGAGCGGAACGCCGCCGAGAATCTCCCCCCGAGATGTCACTTGCCGACGAACACCGGCTTGCGCTTCTCGAAGAAGGCGGTTCGGGCCTCCTTGGCGTCCTGGCTGGCGAAGGCGATGCGGATGTTGGCGACCTCGTAGCGAAGCTGCTGTTCCAGATCGTTGGTCTCGGTGGACTTCACCATCCCGCGCTTCAGCAGCCGAAGGGTGATCGGCGACCAGGCGCAGAGCTCCTGGCAATAGGCGGCCAGACGCTCGGCGAACCGGTCGTCGTCAACCACCTCACCGGCCATGCCCAGGGCGACCGCGTCGTCACCGTTGGCGGTGCGATTTTCCATCATGAAGCGCATGGCCTGCTCGTAGCCCATGGCCTGCGGCAGAGTGATCGTCAGGCCGGCGTCCGGCGATCCGCCGATGCGCGTGTAGCCGGCCATCAGTCGCGCGCTCTTGGCCACCAGCCTGACATCCGTCGCCATGGCCAGGCCCAAGCCTGCGCCCACCGCCACGCCATTGATCCCGCCCACCACCGGCTTGTCGCAACGCTTGCGGATCGCCAGCAGGAACTGGCCGACCCAGCCGATGTCGTCGAGCTGAGCGCTCTGCGGCGTGTGCGGCGAGTAAGGCTCGGATCCCGACAGATCGAGACCCGCGCAGAAGGCGTCGCCCGAGCCGGTGATCGCCACCACCCAGACGTTGTCGTCACGGGCGGCCGCGTCGACCGCCTCGATCACCGCCCAGGCCAGGGCCTGGCTCAGCGCGTTCTTCTTCTCCGCCCGGTTGAGCGTGATCGTGCGGACGTGGCCGGCGTCGGCGACCTTGACGAGATCGGTCATGAGTTGGGGTCCTCTAGGCCGCCTCGAACGCGCGAAGGCGCTTGGTGATGATCTCGTGAGCGTCGGCCATGATGGTGTCGATCAGCGCCTTGCAGGTCGGGATGTCGTGGATCAGGCCCACCACCATGCCGCAGGACCAGCCGCCGGCGTCCATCTCGCCCTTCTTCATGATCGCCGGATAGACGCCGGCGACCTCGGGCGCGATGTCGGCGAAGGTGATCTTGTCGCCCAGGGTCCGTTCCTTCTCCAGAAGCCGCTCGACGCCGGCGTTGACCAGGACGCGCTCGGTGTTGCGCAGCGGGCGCATGATCAGCCGGGTATCCAGCTCGCTGGCGTTCAGGATCGCCTGCTTCACGTTCTCATGGATCGGCGCTTCCTTCGTGGCCATGAAGCGCGTGCCCATGTTCATGCCCTCCGCACCGAGCGCCAGGGCGGCCACCAGCTGGCTGCCGGTCGCGCAGCCGCCCGAGGCGACAAACGGGATCTTCAGCTCCTCGGCGGCGCGGGGCAGCAGCACCCAGTTGCCCACGTCATCCTCGCCCGGGTGGCCGCCGCACTCGAAGCCGTCGACGCTGACCGCGTCGCAACCGATCGCCTCGGCCTTCAGCGAATGGCGCACCGAGGTGCATTTGTGGATCACCTTGATGCCGTGCTCCTTGAGCCCAGGCAGCCACTTGGCGGGGTTGTTGCCCGCAGTCTCGACGACCTTGATCCCGCTCTTCACGATGGCTTCGACGAAGCCCGGATAGTCCGGCGGCGTGACGGCCGGCAGGAAGGTCAGGTTCACGCCGAACGGCTTGTCGGTCATCTCCCGGCAGCGAGCGATCTCCTTGGTGAGGTTCTCCGGCGTGCCCTGGGTGAGGCCGGTGATGATGCCCAGCCCCCCGGCGTTGGAGACCGCCGCGGCCATTTCGGCGTAGCCCACCATGTGCATGCCGCCCTGGATGATCGGGTGCTCGATGCCGAAGAGTTCAGTGATCCGGGTCTTCATGGGTCAGGTCCTGGGTTGGTCGTGAAGGAGTGAAGCACAGACGCCGGGCCGGCGCCTAACGGCTCAGGTGAGGAAGGGCGTCGCCCCGGCGGCTTGGAGGATGGCGCGCAGCCCCGCGTCGGCGCTCGCCTCGGCGTACTTGGCGCGCAGCACCGCCAGCGACTTGGCGTGATATTTCTGGGGGGCCTGGACGTAGGCGCCGCCCGGCAGGTCGACGGTGAAGTCCGCCGCGCCGGACGCCAAGGCTACCGCGTTGGCCTGAGACCAGGGCAGGAAATAGCGAGCGACGTAGGCGATGAGCGGCTGCAGCGTCGGCTTGAGCTCGGCCCAGGCCTCGAACGGCCCGTCGTTGCGCGGCTCGTTCATGCGGTAGCACCAGTCGAGCACATGTGGCCCCCGCGCCCGCAGGCCCGCGCTACAAGTCGGGTCGACCGAACACTCAAAGAGCTGCGCGGCCAGGCCGAAGTCACCGAACGAGGGCCGGGCGCCGAAGAGGTACTTGCGGTCCCTCAGGTGCGGCTCGAGGATGTCGAGCAACTCGAAGAAATAGCGGCTGATCAGCGGTGCGGTCGCGTCGCTCGAGCCTACGAACCCGCCACGTCCCGTCATCCGCGCCAGAACCATCTGCTGTCGCGCGGCGACCTCCTCCTTGGTCCCATCCGGCGCCATCAGTCGGGCCAGGATCAGCGAGGCTGACTGCTGGTCTACGGGGTCGTACCAGCGATGGTGGAACATCAGCTTGTTGCCCCACTCGTCGCCGAACTCCTCGATCAGGGTCGAGAGAAAGGCGAGCTCCGGCGCCTCGGGCTGGATCGAAGGCTCAGGGTATTTTGCCTCCAGCATCTCGATGATCGGCGTGGAATCCTGGACGCCCTCGCCTTCCGGCGTCGCCACGGTCGGCACGATCGGGATGCGGGCGTATTTCTCGTACTCGGCCTGGTTCTCCGGACGCCGCGCGATCCATTCGTGGGGGATCGCCTTGTAGCGGGCGTAGGCGCGCACCTTCACGGAATAGGGCGACATCTCCGAGCCGAAGATCCGATAGGCGCCGCCCATGGCCGTTCCCCCCTGTGGCCCTAGGCGGCCGCTTCTAGCTTCAGCGTTTCGCGCAGCTGGCGTTTGAGGAACTTGCCGCTGGCGTTGCGCGGGATGGCTTCCTCGAGGAACCAGACATAGCGGGGAGCTTTGTGCCGGGCCATCAGGCCCTCGCAGTGGGCGCGCAGCTCCTGTGCCGAGACGCTGTGGCCGGAACGGAGCACGATGGCGGCTCCGACCTCCTCGCCCAGCCGGTCGTCCGGCACCCCGAAGACGCAGCATTCCGCCACAGCGGGATGGCGATGCACGCAGGCCTCGACCTCGGCGCAGTAGACGTTCTCGCCGCCTCGCAGCAGCATGTCTTTCTTGCGGTCCATGATGAAGAGGAAGCCGTCCTCGTCGATCCGCGCCACGTCGCCGGTGTGCAGCCAGCCGTCGGTGATGGATTCCGCCGTGGCTTCCGGGCGGTTCAGATAGCCTTTGATCACCTGGGCGCCGCGGACCCATAGCTCGCCGAGTTCGCCCGGCGGTACAGTGTTGCCATCGTCATCGACGCACTTGGCTTCGAAGTCGGGCACGGGGCGGCCCACGCTCTCGGGCTTGGCGACGTAAAAGTCCGCGCCGATCGAACAGATGATCCCGCAGGTTTCTGTCATGCCGTAGCCGGTTCCGGGCCGGCCCATCTTCAGCGCCTTGTCGATCTTGCCGACCAGGTCCGGCTGCACCGGCGCGCCGCCGCCGGAGATCGCCAGCAGGCTGGAGGTGTCATACTTGTCGAAGTCGGGGTGCATAATGATCTCGCGCGCCATCACCGGCACGCCGCCCGTGCTGGTCACCCGCTCGCGTTCGATCAGCTTCAAGGCGTCGCCGGCGTCCCAGCGGTGCATCAGCACCATCTTCCCGCCCGCCGCCGTGGTCGCATAGGCGCCGCAGTTGTTGGCGGTGACGTGGAAGAGCGGCGTGGTCAGCAGGCTGACCGGCGCCAGGACCGGGGCGTCAGGATCGGGAACAACGCCGGTCGCCTTCTGCGTCGCCAGGAGTTGCGCCTGGCCGACGAACATCATGCTGAAGAGGTTGGAGACGCAGCCGCGATGGGTGAGCTGCGCGCCCTTCGGGAAACCCGC